>Ga0255334_1000311_pt1 | contig 44679 bp, 47 predicted proteins | sample EtOH5_35cm_T3_12_FD_202080 | JGI IMG/M metagenome (GOLD analysis project Ga0255334, IMG submission 202080) | Sandy soil microbial communities from University of British Columbia, Vancouver, Canada - EtOH5_35cm_T3_129 | ecosystem: Engineered > Artificial ecosystem > Sand microcosm > Unclassified ...
GGGCAAAATGCTCCAGGGAACCCCGGGCATGTCCGGCGCCACCATCACCGGTGACGGCCGCATTGCGCTGATTCTCGATGTTCCGAGCATGCTCAAGCGTTACGCCGCACGGCGTATTTGATTCTGGTGGGGCGGGGCGACTGAGCCTCGCTCCCCCTAACGGAGTGTTTATGGCAGTTAAAGTCCTGGTGGTGGACGATTCGGGGTTTTTCCGCCGCCGCGTCTCGGAAATTCTTTCAGCGGATCCGAATATCCAGGTCGTCGGCACGGCGACCAACGGAAAAGAGGCGATTGATCAGGCGCTGGCCCTCAAGCCAGACGTGATTACCATGGACTACGAGATGCCGATGATGGATGGCATCACGGCGGTGCGGCACATCATGCAGCGCTGCCCGACCCCGGTGTTGATGTTCTCCTCGCTGACCCACGAAGGCGCTCGGGTAACCCTCGACGCGCTGGACGCTGGCGCAGTGGATTTCCTGCCGAAGAATTTCGAAGACATCTCCCGCAACCCAGAGAAGGTCAAGCAACTGCTGTGCGAGAAGATTCTCAGCATCTCGCGCAGTAACCGTCGCGCCAACACCTACAGCGCTCCGGCACCGGCCGCCGCACCTGCGCCGACGCCTGCACCTTCGAGCGTCAGCAGCTACGGCAGCAGCGCGCCTGCGCGTCCGGCACCGGCCCCGATTCCGGCGCGTACCCACGCGCCAGCCTCGTCGTCGCCCGCGCCTAAACGCAAAGCCTACAAACTGGTCGCCATCGGTACGTCCACTGGCGGCCCGGTTGCCTTGCAGCGGGTTCTGACCCAATTGCCGGCCAACTTCCCCGCACCGATCGTACTGATCCAGCACATGCCGGCTGCCTTTACCAAGGCCTTCGCCGAGCGTCTGGACAAGCTCTGCCGCATCAGCGTCAAGGAAGCCGAGGATGGCGACATCCTGCGTCCGGGCCTGGCGTTGCTGGCGCCGGGTGGCAAGCAAATGATGATCGACGGCCGTGGCGCGGTGAAAATCCTGCCGGGCGACGAACGTCTGAACTACAAGCCGTGCGTGGACATCACCTTCGGTTCCGCGGCCAAGTCTTACGGTGACAAAGTTCTGGCGGTCGTATTGACCGGCATGGGCGCCGATGGTCGCGAAGGCGCGCGTCTGCTCAAGCAGGGCGGCAGTGCAATCTGGGCTCAGGATGAAGCCAGCTGCGTGATCTACGGCATGCCGATGGCCATCGTCAAAGCCGAACTCGCCGATGCGGTGTACGGCCTGGACGATATTGGCAAGCATCTGGTCGAGGCTTGTATCTGATGGATGTTTTAAGCCTTATCGGGATCATCATGGCGTTTGTCGCCATCATTGGCGGCAACTACCTTGAAGGCGGTCACCTCGGTGCCCTGGCCAACGGCCCGGCAGCGTTGATCGTTCTCGGTGGGACCATCGGTGCGGCGCTGTTGCAGGCGCCGATGAGCGCCTTCAAGCGCGCCATGCAGATTCTGGCCTGGATCCTGTTTCCTCCGCGCATCGACCTCGCCGGCGGCGTCGATCGCGTCGTCAACTGGAGCCTGACCGCGCGCAAGGAAGGCTTGCTGGGTCTGGAAGGGGTGGCCGACGCCGAACCTGACAACTACTCGCGCAAAGGCCTGCAACTGTTGGTGGACGGCGCCGAGCCGGAAGCGATTCGCAGCATCCTTGAAGTGGATTTCTACACCCAGGAAAGCCGCGACATCGAAGCCGCCAAAGTCTTCGAAAGCATGGGCGGCTACGCGCCGACCATCGGCATCATCGGCGCGGTGATGGGTCTGATCCATGTGATGGGCAACCTGGCCGATCCCTCGCAACTGGGTAGCGGCATTGCCGTGGCCTTCGTCGCGACCATCTACGGCGTGGCCAGTGCCAACCTGGTGCTGCTGCCGATTGCCGCCAAACTCAAATCCATCGCTTTGCGGCAGTCGCGTTATCGCGAAATGTTGTTGGAAGGCATTCTGTCGATCGCCGAAGGTGAAAACCCTCGCTCTATTGAGTTGAAGCTTCAGGGCTTCATGGATTGATGGGGGTAATGGACTATGGCTCGTCGTCGGCAACCTGAAGAGCATGTAAACCATGAACGTTGGCTGGTTTCGTACGCCGACTTCATTACGTTGCTGTTCGCTTTCTTCGTGGTGATGTACTCGATTTCTTCGATCAACGAAGGCAAGTACAAGGTTATTTCCGAAGCATTGATCGGGGTCTTTACCGACTCCGACCGTGCCCTCAAGCCGATCCCGATCGGTGAAGAGCGACCGAAGACCGTGACCCCGGCCAAGCCGCTGGTTAAAGACGCCGAGCAGGTCGACGCCGGTATCGCGGGTGCCAGCGATCCGCTCAAAAGCATCGCCGACGACATCAGCGCCGCGTTCGGCGACTTGATCAGCTCCAACCAGATGACCATTCGCGGCAACGAACTGTGGGTCGAGATCGAACTCAATTCCAGCCTGTTGTTCGGCAGCGGCGACGCCATGCCCAGCGACATCGCGTTCAACATCATCGACAAGGTCGCTGCGATTCTGAAGCCGTTCGACAACCCGATTCACGTCGAAGGTTTCACTGACGATCAACCGATCCGCACCGCGCAATACCCGACCAACTGGGAGCTGTCCTCGGCCCGTTCGGCGAGCATCGTGCGCATGTTGGCGATGCAGGGTGTAAACCCCGGTCGCCTGGCGTCGGTGGGGTACGGCGAGTTCCAGCCAGTGGCCAACAACGCGACGGCCGAGGGGCGGGCGCGTAACCGTCGCGTGGTGCTGGTGGTGTCGCGAAATCTCGATGTGCGCCGTAGCCTCACGGGTACCGGAACGGCCAATGCGAAACCGGATGCCGCGTTGAAGCGTGCTGGCACACAAACTGCACCGACCCCGGTCAAGTCGCCGGGACGAGAGAGTGCCGTCAATTCTCCGTCACCCGCATTAATACGTTGAGCTATTTCTCGGTCCGCCATTTCGACCGGGAGGAACAATCCGAATGAGAGTCTGGGCCGTTGCCAATCAAAAGGGTGGTGTTGGTAAAACCACTTCCTCTATCGCTTTAGCCGGTTTACTGGCTGAGGCGGGCAAGCGCGTGGTTGTGGTCGATCTCGACCCCCACGGCTCCATGACCAGCTACTTCGGTTACGACCCCGACAGCCTGGAACACAGCAGCTACGACCTGTTCCTGCACAAGGGCAGTGTGCCGCAAGGCCTGCCCGGTCAGTTGCTGTTGCCCACCAGCCACGAGAGTATTTCCCTGCTGCCGTCGAGCACCGCGCTCGCGACCCTCGAGCGCCAGTCGCCGGGGCAGAGCGGCTTGGGCCTGGTGATTGCCAAGAGCCTGGCGCAACTGTGGCAAGACTTCGATTACGCCGTGATCGACAGCCCGCCGTTGCTCGGCGTGCTGATGGTCAATGCCTTGGCGGCGAGCCAGCAATTGGTGATCCCGGTGCAGACCGAACACCTGGCGGTCAAAGGCCTGGAGCGCATGGTCAATACCCTTGCGATGATCAACCGTTCGCGTAAACAGGCGCTGCCGTTCAGCATCGTGCCGACCCTGTTCGACCGCCGCACACAGGCGTCCCTCAGCACGCTGCGGGTGTTGCGCGACAAATACCCGGAAGAAATCTGGCAGGGCTACATCCCGGTCGATACCCGCTTGCGCGACGCCAGCCGTGCCGGCGTGACGCCTTCGCAGTTCGACGGCAAGAGCCGTGGGGTGCTGGCGTATCGCGCGCTGCTCAAGCATCTGCTGGCCGCACAACTTGTTCCGCAGGTGGCGTGAGATGAACTCATTACCTGTAGGAGCAAGGCTTGCCCGCGATAGCTTCACTGCGGTTTTCATAGCTACACCGAGTTATCGTTCATCGCGGGCAAGCCTTGCTCCTACAACAACGGTGCGCGCATGAATCGGCCGGTCAAGATCACCTCGCGTCCGCAACTGGCGCTGCAGTCTTATCTGGACAGCTTGCTGATGGAGGCGACTGAAGAGTTGCCGCCGGAAATCGAAGCGTTGGTTGAAATCGTTGAGGTTGTTGAAGCGGTCGAAGTTGAAGCTGCGCTGGACGAGTTCCAGGCAGCGGTGCTTGAAGAGCAGGCTCGCGATGCGCAGAAACCCGCCGTGGTTGCCGCGCCAGTAGCAGCGCCTGTGGTGAAGGCTCCAGTGGCGTTGATCGAAGCACCCGCGCCGGTTCTCGCGCCGGTATCGACCATCGCACCGCTGCTGCAAGCCTTGGTGCCGCCGGTGGTCGAAGTCCATCGGCCGCCGAGCAACACGCCGCCACCCGTGGAAACCGATGGTCGCCCGTCCTGGGCCGCCGAGCCGTTCGAATGCCTGTTGTTCGATGTTGCCGGGTTGACCCTGGCGGTGCCGCTGGTGTGTCTGGGTTCGATTTATTCGTTGGCCGGCCACGAGCTGACGCCGCTGTTCGGTCAGCCGGAATGGTTCCTCGGGATCCTGCCGAGCCAGGCTGGCAACCTGAAAGTATTGGACACCGCGCGTTGGGTCATGCCCGACCGTTACCGCGACGATTTCCGTCAGGGCCTGCAATACGTTATTTCGGTTCAGGGCTACGAATGGGGGCTGGCGGTGCATCAGGTCAGCCGCTCGTTGCGCCTGGACCCGAACGAAATCAAATGGAGAAGTCATCGAGGTCAGCGGCCATGGCTTGCCGGCACGGTGATTGAGCACATGTGTGCGCTGCTGGACGTTTCCGCCCTGGCCGAGTTGATCGCCAGCGGCGGGGCAAAGCACATGAGCGGCAGCAAGCCGCTACACAAACCGACATAGCTGCCGACATAACAAGTATGCGACGGCATTGTTGAATGCCGCCTAAAGAACACACACCGCCAGAAGCGGTTTTTCGAGGGGTCAGGGTATGAGTAATCAAGCGACGAATGCAAAAGGTTCTGAAGATCCGATCCTGCAATGGGTAACCTTCAAACTGGACAACGAAACCTACGGCATCAACGTGATGCGCGTTCAGGAAGTCCTGCGTTACACCGAGATCGCCCCGGTCCCAGGTGCACCGAGCTACGTGCTGGGCATCATCAACCTGCGCGGTAACGTGGTCACCGTGATCGACACCCGTCAGCGCTTCGGCCTGATGAATGCCGAGATCAGCGATAACACCCGTATCGTCATCATCGAAGCCGACAAGCAAGTCGTCGGGATCATGGTCGACAGCGTGGCCGAAGTGGTTTACCTGCGTCAGTCGGAAATCGAGACCGCGCCGAACGTCGGTAACGAAGAATCCGCCAAGTTCATTCAAGGCGTGTGCAACAAGAACAACGAACTGCTGATCCTGGTCGAGCTGGACAAGATGATGAGCGAAGAAGAATGGTCGGACCTGGAGAACATCTGATTGATTCTTGAGGTAGCGGTCATTGTCCTGTTCCTCTTCTGGGCAGGCACGCTGGCGATGTTTCTGGCGTACATACGAGGCCAACGACTGATCGCCGCGCAACAGGCCCAGGGCGATGCGCTGCGCGATCAGCGCATCAAGGACCTGGCCAGGCGCGTCGAGGACTACCAAAGCGGCAACGTGCGCATGGGTGAAGACCTGCACGAACTGCGCGCGGTGGTTGGCCCGTTGCCGGACAAACTGGCTCAGCTGGAACAGCGCGATCCGTCGAGCCTGTCGTTTGCCCAGGCGGCAAAACTGGTCGGTATGGGCGCGAGCGTCGATGAACTGACTCAGTCCTGCGGCTTGACCCAGGCTGAGGCGGAGTTGATGAGCAAGTTGCACAAGAACTGATTGTTGCTATTCAGCCGAGATCGCCGTCGCGGGCAAGCCTTGCTCCTACGGGTTAGAGTCGTTCAAACATCCCACGAACGCCTCATTCCGTAGGAGCAAAGCTTGCTCGCGATGGCGTCCTCGAAACCTCAGTAATCGTCCCCGCGATCAGTCACATCCTTCTCGACCATCGGCGCATCCGGATCTTGCCCCTTGGGAAACTTACCCTTCAAATTCCACGCAAACGCAATAATCTCGGCAATCGTCCGATACAACTCTTCCGGAATACTCTCCCCCAATTCCATCCGCGCCAGCAGCTTCACCAGCTCGGGGTTTTCGTAGATCGGTACTTCGCATTCGCGGGCAATCTTCAGAATGGCTTCGGCCAGTGCTTCGTCACCTTTGGCCGTGAGGGTAGGGGCGTGGCTGCCGTCGTATTTGAGGGCGACGGCCTGGCGCGGGGTGTTGGGGTTTTTCATGCGGTTTCGTCGACCCAGCGTTGTTCGAGACGGGTTTGAGGGCCTTGTGGCGGTGTGCCGAGGTGGCAATCGAGATCGCCGACATTCAGGCCGGACGCCAGCAGACGCTGGCGCAGTTCGGCCAGATGACTTTCGATCAGGCTGGCGGTGTACGGGCGTTCGGCCCACAACTGGCTGGACAGGCTGCCTTTGATCAGTTGTGCCTGAATCTGCAACGGGCCCAGGGGCTCCATGTCGAACGCCAAGTCCACTCGCCACAATTGTTGTTTGGGTTCGCGTTCGTCGCGGCGTTCGTTTTGCTGATCCTTCTCGGGCGCTTCTTCGCGCTGGAACTTGACCTGCAACGGCACGATGTCCTGCAGATTGCGCATCGGGATTTCCAGTTGCCAAGTGCTCATCAACCGACCGTCGTCAGTGACGCCGGTCTGTTCCAGGCTCGACAGTTGATGACTTTGCAGGCGTGAAACCGCCGCGGCGGCCAAACGCAGCAAGTGTTCGAGATCGCCTTCGCCGTCCATGCTCTGTAACAGGCGCTCGGGCAGCGGGAAGCGGGTTGGCGGCGGTTTGGCGCTGACCTGACCGAGCATGCCGAGGGCGCTGCGCACGAAGTTCGGCATGGCCTGGGCCAGTGTGTTGGCGGCAATGATCGCGCTGAGATTGGTGTTGGCCGGCAGGCCTGGCGTCAATTGTGCGATCAGCTTGAGCAGATCACCTTTCATGTCCGGGGCCAGCGTCGGGTTCTGACCGCTGAGCAATTTGGCTTCAAGGAACAGGCCGCTATTGGTCAGTGCCTGGGCCAGCCCCTTTGGCGTGCTGAGTTGTTGAACATCGGGCAGGCCGGCGAGCAACTTGCCGACGGCGGCACGCAGATCACTGGACGTCTGGTCCGAGGCCGGCAGGTTTTGCAGGAGTTTGAGCAGGCCATCCAGCGAGCCTTGGCGGCTCTGTTGGTTGACCAGTTGCTGGGTCACCGCCAATTGCTCCTGGCGGCTGCTCAATGGCACGAACTTCAATGTCTGGGTGTCCTGCACCAGCGCGCTCAGCAAGGTGCCGATGCGCAGCGGCGTCGGGCTGTCGATGTTCAGGGTGCTGCCGCTCAACGCGGTGTTGAGCAAGCTCACCATCGAGCGAAACACCGTCGGCTGGCCCGGCGCCTGCGGCAACACTTGAGAGGTCAGTACTTTGCCTTGCAGCAGGGTGCCGACGGGCAGTTGTGCCGTGTCGATACGGGTGAGAGTGGCGATGCTGGAGGCGATGGCCTGTTGCACGGTGACGGCCAGATTGCCCGCCGACGGCTGAGTGATCGCCAGGCTGGTGCCCTGAGGCAGCGGTTGGCTGCTGGTGGCCTGGACTGTGGTCTGACGGCCGCTGTCGAGGGTGACCTTGAGCAACAGTTGAAAGGTTTGATCCGCCTGCTTGAGCGACAGCACTTCGGCCTTGGCGGTCTGGCCGGCAGTGATCAGGCCCTCCATCGGCGTCAGTAACTTCAGCAGGTCGCCACTCACCACCAGCGGTCGCGAAGTCGCGGGCATGGTTTGCGGGAGCGGAAGGATGTTCATTTCGCCTGTCATACGCGGTCACAACCTGAGGAAATTGCCCTCTTGAGAGTAGGGCATGGCATGTATAATGCCGCCCCGTTGCACTCGGGGCGCTGAAAACATTTCAAATACTTGATCCAGCTCCTTAGAACGGGCCGCCAATGCATTTATCCTGCATATCTTTAACGGCCGCTCCACTGCCGACTTGAACCCAAAAGGCCCGTGATCTCTTGACCAGTCCTGTCCTGCAAACCGTTGCCCTCGCCTGTGAGCGAGACCTTCGGCTGCTCTTCGAAAATCTCGAATTGAGACTGGCCAGTGGCGAAATGTTGCAAATCAGCGGCCCCAACGGCAGTGGCAAAACCAGCCTTTTACGTCTGCTTTGCGGGCTGATGCAGCCGACTGCCGGCCAGGTGCTGCTCAACGGCCAGCCATTGAACGAGCAACGTTTTGAGCTGGCGCGTAACCTGCTGTGGATCGGCCATGCTGCCGGGATCAAGGATTTGCTGACGCCGGAAGAGAATCTGAGCTGGCTTTGCGCCTTGCATCAACCGGCCTCCCATGAGGCGATCTGGCAGGCGCTGACGGCTGTCGGACTGCGCGGTTTCGAGGATGTTCCTTGCCATACGCTGTCTGCCGGGCAGCAACGCCGGGTCGCGTTGGCGCGGTTGTACCTGGAAAGCCCGCCGCTATGGATCCTCGATGAGCCGTTCACCGCGCTCGACAAACAAGGCGTGGCGCAACTCGAAGAACACCTGGCCGCACACTGCGAGCGCGGTGGCATGGTGGTCTTGACCACTCACCACACGCTGACCCGGATGCCGGCCGGCTATCGCGACATTGATCTGGGGAACTGGGCCGTATGAGAGTTTTCGGCCTGTTGGTCGCCCGTGAAGCCCGATTGTTGTTCCGCCGCCCGGCGGAGTTGGCCAATCCGCTCGTATTCTTCGCGATCGTCGTTTCCCTGTTCCCGTTGGCGGTGGGACCCGAGTCTCAATTGTTGCAAACCTTGTCTCCGGGACTGGTCTGGGTAGCGGCCCTTTTATCGGTTTTGCTCTCGCTGGACGGGCTTTTCCGCAGTGATTTCGAAGACGGATCGCTTGAACAGTGGGTCCTTTCGTCGCACCCCCTGCCTCTTCTGGTTTTGGCCAAGGTACTGGCACACTGGTCCTTCTCTGGCCTGGCACTGGTTTTGCTCGCTCCATTACTGGCATTGATGCTCGGTTTGCCAACCGCCTGTCTGCCGGTGTTGCTGCTTTCCTTGTTGCTGGGTACACCGGTGCTGAGCCTGCTCGGTGCGGTGGGCGCGGCCCTGACGGTGGGATTGAAGCGCGGTGGCCTGTTGCTGGCGCTGCTGATTCTGCCGTTGTACATCCCGGTGTTGATTCTCGGCAGTGGCGCCTTGCAGGCGGCATTGCAGGGCATGCCGGCGACCGGTTATCTCTTGTGGCTTGGTAGCCTGACCGCCCTGGCGATAACGCTGACACCTTTTGCAATCGCTGCTGGCCTGAAGATCAGCGTCGGCGAATAATGAGGTCTGATCAAATTTTGATCAGCAAAGACCCTTCGCTGCTCGTGATGGCGAGCAGCAACCGTGATGGAAACAGTAATGAACTGGACTTGGTTTCATAAGCTCGGCTCGCCCAAATGGTTTTACGGCATCAGCGGCAAACTGCTGCCGTGGCTGAGTGTCGCGGCGTTGCTGCTGATCAGCGTTGGTGTCGTGTGGGGCCTGGCCTTCGCGCCGCCGGACTACCAGCAAGGCAACAGCTTTCGCATCATTTATATCCACGTTCCAGCCGCCATGCTGGCCCAGTCCATCTACGTGATGCTGGCGGTCTGTGGCATCGTCGGGCTGGTGTGGAAGATGAAGCTGGCCGACGTCGCCCTGCAATGCGCGGCGCCCATCGGCGCCTGGATGACCGCCGTGGCGCTGGTCACCGGTGCGATCTGGGGCAAACCGACCTGGGGCTCGTGGTGGGTCTGGGATGCACGACTTACGTCCATGCTTATTCTGCTGTTTCTGTACTTCGGTCTTATTGCGCTGGGCAATGCGATCAGCAATCGTGACAGTGCCGCCAAGGCCTGCGCGGTATTGGCGATTGTCGGCGTGATCAACATCCCGATCATCAAATACTCGGTGGAGTGGTGGAACACCCTGCACCAGGGCGCGACGTTCACCCTCACCGAAAAACCGGCAATGCCCGCCGAGATGTGGCTGCCACTGCTGCTGACGGTGCTGGGTTTCTACTGTTTCTTCGGCGCGGTGTTGCTGCTGCGCATGCGTCTTGAAGTGCTCAAGCGCGAAGCCCGCGCCAGTTGGGTCAAGGCCGAAGTGCAGAACAGTCTGGAGGCCGCTCGATGAGTTTTGCTTCATTCGGCGACTTCCTCGCCATGGGCCATCATGCCCTGTATGTCTGGTCAGCCTATGGCATCTGCCTGGCGGTGCTGGCCCTCAACGTGGCGGCGCCAATCCTGGCCCGCAAGCGGTATCTGCAACAAGAGGCGCGTCGTCTGCGCCGGGAGAACGGCAAGTGAATCCGCTGCGCAAAAAGCGTCTTATCATCATTCTCGCGATCCTGGTCGGCGTCGGTGCTGCCGTCGGCCTGGCCCTGAGCGCCCTGCAGCAAAACATCAATCTGTTTTACACCCCGACCCAGATCGCCAACGGCGAAGCCCCGCAAGACACGCGCATCCGCGCCGGCGGCATGGTCGAGAAAGGTTCGCTGCAACGTTCCGGCGATTCGCTGGACGTGAAATTCATCGTCACCGACTTCAATAAATCCGTAACCATCACTTATCGCGGCATCCTTCCGGACCTGTTCCGCGAAGGGCAGGGCATCGTTGCCCTGGGCAAGCTCAACGCCGACGGCGTGGTGGTGGCCGATGAAGTGCTGGCCAAGCACGATGAAAAGTACATGCCGCCGGAAGTGACCAAGGCTTTGAAAGACAGTGGTCAATCTGCTCCAACGCCCGCGAAGGAGGGTTGATCGATGACGTCTGGACTCTATATTCCTGAACTCGGCCATCTGGCCATGATTCTGGCGCTGTGTCTCGCGCTGGTTCAGGCCGTGGTGCCGTTGCTCGGTGCCTGGCGCGGTGACCGCTTGTGGATGAGCCTTGCTCAACCGGCCGCCTGGGGGCAATTCGCGTTTCTGCTGTTCTCCTTCGGTTGCCTGACTTACGCCTTCATGACCGACGATTTCTCCGTCGCCTACGTTGCCAGCAACTCCAACAGCGCCTTGCCGTGGTACTACAAGTTCAGCGCGGTGTGGGGTGCGCACGAGGGGTCGTTGCTGCTGTGGGCGTTGATCCTCGGTGGCTGGACCTTTGCGGTGTCGGTGTTTTCCCGACAGTTGCCGCAAGTGATGCTGGCTCGCGTGCTGGCGGTGATGGGCATGATCAGCACGGGTTTCCTGCTGTTCCTGATCCTCACCTCAAATCCTTTCGCCCGCATCCTGCCGCAGATTCCTGCGGACGGTCGTGATCTCAACCCACTGCTGCAAGACATCGGCCTGATCGTTCACCCGCCGATGCTGTACATGGGTTATGTCGGTTTCTCCGTGGCCTTCGCTTTCGCCATCGCTGCACTGCTGGGCGGTCGTCTTGATGCGGCGTGGGCTCGCTGGTCCCGTCCGTGGACCATCGTCGCCTGGGCCTTCCTCGGTATCGGTATCACCCTCGGTTCATGGTGGGCGTACTACGAACTCGGCTGGGGCGGTTGGTGGTTCTGGGACCCGGTAGAAAACGCCTCCTTTATGCCTTGGCTGGTGGGTACGGCGCTGATTCACTCGTTGGCGGTCACGGAAAAACGTGGCGTGTTCAAGAGCTGGACCGTGTTGCTGGCCATCGCCGCGTTCTCGTTGAGCTTGCTGGGGACTTTCCTCGTACGTTCCGGCGTGCTGACCTCGGTTCACGCGTTTGCGTCCGACCCTGAACGCGGTGTGTTCATCCTGATCTTCCTGCTGTTTGTAGTCGGTGGTTCGCTGACGTTGTTCGCCCTGCGCGCTCCGGTGGTGAAGAGCCACGTTGGCTTCAACCTCTGGTCCCGGGAAACCCTGCTGCTGGGTAACAACCTGGTGCTGGTGGTGGCGGCCTCGATGATTCTGCTGGGCACGTTGTATCCGCTGATCCTCGATGCGATGACCGGCGCCAAGCTGTCGGTCGGCCCGCCGTACTTCAACGCACTGTTCATTCCGTTGATGGCCTTGCTGATGGTGGTGATGGCGGTCGGCATGCTGGTGCGCTGGAAAGACACCCCGGTCAAATGGCTGATGAGCATGCTGACCCCGGTGTTGCTCGGCAGCGCCGCGCTGGCCGTGATCGCCGGTGTCGCTTATGGCGATTTCAACTGGGCAGTGATTGCGACCTTCATGCTCGCTGCCTGGGTGTTGCTGGCCGGTGTGCGTGACATCTTCGACAAGACTCGCCACAAAGGCCTGATCAAAGGCCTGCCGACCCTGACCCGCAGTTATTGGGGCATGCAGGTCGCTCACCTCGGCATCGCCGTGTGTGCCCTTGGCGTCGTGCTGTCGAGCCAGAACAGTGCCGAGCGCGACCTGCGTCTGGCGCCGGGTGAGTCCATGGACCTGGGCGGTTACCACTTCGTGTTCGAAGGTGCCAAGCATTTCGAAGGCCCGAACTTCACCTCCGACAAGGGCACCGTTCGGGTGATCCGCAACGGCAAGGAAGTCAGCGTGCTGCACCCGGAAAAACGCCTCTACACCGTGCAGAACTCGGTGATGACCGAAGCCGGGATCGACGCCGGTTTCACCCGCGACCTTTACGTCGCACTCGGCGAACCGTTGGGCGATGGCGCCTGGGCCGTTCGCGTCCACGTCAAACCGTTCGTGCGCTGGATCTGGTTCGGTGGTCTGCTCACCGGTTTGGGCGGTTTGCTGGCGGCGTTGGATCGCCGTTACCGGGTCAAAGTGAACAGCCGTGTGCGTGAAGCACTGGGCATGACGGGAGCCACGGCATGAGACGTTGGTTGATGCTGTTGCCCCTGGTGATTTTCCTGGTGGTGGCTGTTTTCCTTTATCGCGGTCTGTTCCTGAACCCGGCCGAGCTGCCTTCGGCGATGATCAACAAGCCGTTCCCGGAGTTTTCCCTGCCGGCGGTGCAGGGCGACAAGACCCTGACCAAGGCAGACATTCTGGGTAAACCAGCGCTGGTCAACGTCTGGGGCACCTGGTGCATTTCCTGCCGGGTCGAGCACCCGGTGCTGAATAAACTGGCCGAGAAAGGCGTGGTGATCTACGGCATCAACTACAAGGACGTCAATGCTGACGCCTTGAAGTGGCTGGTGGAATTCCACAATCCGTACCAGCTGGACATTCGTGACGACGCCGGCACTTTGGGTTTGAACCTGGGTGTGTACGGCGCTCCGGAAACCTTCTTCATCGACGCCAAGGGCATCATCCGTGACAAGTTCGTTGGTGTGATCGACGAACAGGTCTGGCGCGAAAAACTGGCGGCCAAGTATCAGGCGCTGGTTGATGAGGCCAAGCCATGAAGCGCTGGATAGCCGCCGCGGTATTGGGTTTGAGCATGGCCGGCGTGGCGCACGCGGCCATCGACACCTACGAGTTCGCCAAAGAAGGTGATCGCGAACGTTTTCGCGAGCTGACCAAAGAGCTGCGTTGCCCCAAGTGCCAGAATCAGGACATTGCCGATTCCAACGCACCGATCGCCGCTGACCTGCGCAAAGAGATTTTTCGCATGCTCGGCGAGGGCAAGGACAACCAGCAGATCATCGACTTCATGGTCGACCGCTACGGTGATTTCGTCCGCTACAAACCCGCTCTGAACGCCAAGACTGCTTTGCTCTGGTTCGGCCCTGCCGGCCTGCTGCTGGGCGGTTTTGTGATCATCGCCGTGATCGTCCGCCGTCGTCGCGTGCAACGCGCTGACACCAAGGATGAGCTCTCTGCCGAGGAGCGTGAGCGCCTCGACCACCTGTTGGATAAAACCAAGAATGATTGATTTCTGGCTCGCTGCAGGTCTGCTACTTCTGGTTGCCCTGAGTTTTCTGCTGATTCCCGTTCTGCGTGGTCGTCGCGCCCAGCTTGAAGAGGATCGTACGGCCCTGAACGTCGCGCTGTATCAGGAACGCGTGGCTGAGTTGCAGACTCAGCAGGAAGAGGGCGTTCTCGACGCCACGCAAATGGACACCGGTCGCGCCGAAGCCGCCCGTGAATTGCTCGCCGACACTGAAGGCGTCGAGGCGCCACGTGTGTCCCGCCTGGGCAAACCGTGGCCCTTGCTGGCGGCGATTCTGGTGCCGGTGCTGGGCCTTGGCCTGTATCTGCATTTTGGGGCGAGCGACAAGGTCGAACTGACCCGCGAATTCTCCCAGGCGCCGCAGTCGATGGAAGAGATGACCCGTCGCCTGGAACGTGCGGTCGCGGCTCAGCCGGATTCGGCTGAAGGCCTGTATTTCCTCGGTCGCACGTACATGGCTCAGGATCGGCCTGGCGATGCGGCGAAGATCTTCGAACGCACGGTGAACCTGGCCGGTCGTCAGCCGGAGCTGTTGGGTCAATGGGCGCAGGCTCAGTACTTCGCCGACGGCAAAAAGTGGTCGGACAAGGTTCAGGCCCTGACCGACGAAGCACTCAAAGCCGATCCGAAAGAAGTCACCAGCCTTGGCTTGCTCGGTATTGCTGCCTTTGAAAGCCAGCGTTATCAGGACGCCATCGATTACTGGAATCGCCTGCTGGTGCAACTGCCACCGGAGGACAGTTCCCGCGCTGCGCTGCAAGGCGGCATCACTCGGGCCACCGAGAAACTCGAAGCCAGTGGCGGCAAGGTCGCCCAGGCGCCCGCCGCCAAGGTGGCGGCACTGCTCAAGGTGCGAGTGGATCTGGCACCAGAGCTCAAAGCCAAGGTCCAGCCGGGCGACAGCGTATTCATCTTCGCCCGCGCCACCGCAGGGCCTCCCGCGCCGTTGGCCGCCAAGCGCCTGACCGTGGCCGACTTGCCGGCGACTGTCGAGCTGGGCGACGCCGACGCAATGATGCCGCAGTTGAAACTGTCGAACTTCCCTGAAGTCCAACTGGTTGCGCGCATCTCCCGCGCCGGCAAACCCACTGCCGGCGAATGGATCGGTCGCAGCCAGCCTCTGGCCAGCAGCACCACTGCGCCGCAAACACTGACCATCGACAGCCCGGACAAATGACAGGAAACGCCACTATGACCGCCATCGCCCGTATCACCCTGCTCAGTATGGTTTTGGGGTTAAGCGCTTGCGTGGTCCAACCGCAGCAGCCTGAACGGCTGCCACCGATCCCGCCGTCGCAGCCACGTCCGACGCCGTCCCCGACACCGACACCGGGCAAGACGAGCATCCCGGCCAAGCCCGCCAAACCGCTGCCACGCACCTCCGCCAGCTTCGCGCCGCCGCCGGGTGGCAACAGCCATTGGGACGCCAAGCTCGGCGTGTACGTTCTCGATGATCAGACCAACACCTTCTACCGCCAGCGCACGTACTACCGCTGGGACAACGGCTGGAGCCGGTCGATCAGCCCGAACGGGCCATGGGAAGAGACAGACATCCATGGCGTGCCGGGCGGGTTGGGACGGCAATTCGGGGAGTAAACAGAAACGGCGATCCTTGGATCGCTGTTTTGCTTTTTGGAATCTGAGAAAGTCGTTCAGAGAATGGCGCGGTACTTGGTCAATGCCTTGCTCGACTGAACCAAGCCTTGGCGCAATAGAAGATCAAGATAGCTGCTGACATTCATCGGTGGCATCTTCAATTGCTTGCGTTGGCGTTGCGCCGCCGTGACCACTGCTGAAGGGTCGAGGTTGAAGAGGTTGTCGACGAACTCGTCAGGATGCTGAGCCTCGATACCGAAAGGGCCCAATGCTTCACCGGGGAAGTCTTTCTGATTGAACGTGACAATGACGCTGGCGTTGCAGCGAATGGCGGCTGCCAGCACATGTCGATCATCGATGTCTGGCAGCTTCAGCCCTTCGACCAGGTCTTCGTAACCCGTTACACAAGCGTCGGGTAAGGCCTGATCCATCAGCCCGGATGTGCGATCCAGTTGCTCAACGGTTAGATCCGGACGGTTTCTCAGCAGATTGCGTTTCCATTCGTTGTGTATCTCCAAGGACCATTTCGCTCTGAAACGCCCGGAGAGCGCGAGCCACATCAGTAAATCTCTCAAGGGAGCGGGGTACAACACACATGCGTCATATACAGCGGTAAAAGAGGATTGCCTCACTCGTATCCTGTCCTTAACGCTTGTGCCTGCTCGGCGAGAAGCGTCATTGCTTGCTCGCTGGCAGTGTCGCGCCGGTTTTTATAGTCCATCAAATCGGCAAAGCGCACACGTCGGTGCTTGCCTGTTTTGTGGTAGGACAACTCGCCGGATTCAAGCAGTTTGATCAGGTGCGGGCGTGAGACGTTAAGCAGGTCAGCGGCTTCCTGGGTGGTCAATTCGGCGTGAACCGGGACTACTTTGACAGCGTTGCCCGCTGCTAGCTCAGCCAGAATGTCGACCAGTAACCTGAGGGCTGAGGTGGGCAGTTCGACAGTGTGAGCTTCATTCTGCTCGTCGAAAATCTGGATGTGCTGAGTTTCGAATTGAGTGGCGAGGTAGGCAGCCAGAGCGCGTTGGCCTTCGCTAGCAGCCTGAACTTCGCGCTCCATGGGTAGATTGATCGGTGGATGGATGACTGGCGACATGATGGTTTCCGACATTCTGAAAAAACAATGCTGGAAGGCTATTCGAATCAAGCGAAAATCGCAATAAACGAAACGAGTAGGTTTCAGGTCTCCTTGGCCAACAACCCCTGCACATACTGCACAAACGCCCGAGCCTTCGCACTGGCCATTCTGCCCGTGGGAAACACCGCCCAAAGGTCCTGATTCGGCAACGTCCAATCCCTCATCACTTCCCTGACCGCGCCGTTGGCCAGTTCCGGGGCAAACATCCATTCGGACGCCATGGTCAGCCCTTGATGGGCAAGCACGGCTGCACGCAGACCTTCGGCGGCGTTGACGCGGATTCGCCCGCTGATGATGACGGACTGATCATCTGTCCCGTTGTGCAATTGCCAATTGGCATTACCGCCCAAGGTGTAGATGACCGCTTGGTGTTTGCTCAGATCGGCAGGGCAGGTGGGCTCGCCGTGTTTTTCGAAATAGGTGGGCGTGCCCAGCACCACGCGTCGACACTCGGCGATCTTGCGGGCGGTGAGGCTGGAGTCGCTCAAGGCGCCCATGCGCAAGGCGATGTCGACGCCTTCTTCCACCAGATTGACGTTGCGATCGTCCAGCATCAAATCGATGTTCAGGCCCGGGTTCTGATCGAGAAATGGCCCCAGGTGCGGAACGATGTGCAGCCGGCCGAAGGTCACGGCGGCGCAGATGCGCAGATTGCCGGTGAGGCCGCTGGCGGCACCGCGAGCGGCATTGTCAGCCTCGTCCGCTTCTTCGATGGCACGCTTGGACCGTTCGAAAAAGGCCAGGCCAGCTTCGGTGGGTGTCAGGCCTCGGGTCGAGCGCAACAGCAGCCTGACCGCGAGGCGCGCCTCCAACTGCGCGATGGCTTTCGAGACGGCGGGCTGGCCGATATTCAAGCGCCGGGCAGCGGCGGAAAACGAGCCGGTTTCCACCACATAGACGAAGGTTTCCATTGCGCCGAGGCGGTCCATCCGAAGTCCTTGTGAAGATCAAGTTGTGGGAGCGAGCCTGCTCGCGATGATGGCGGCACATCCAGCATTAATGTGACTGACAGTCCGCCATCGCGAGCAGGCTCGCTCCCACAGGGGAATTGATGTTGTTGGTTAGAACGCAGCTTTGCCGATTGAGGCACCGCCATCGACAAACAAGGTTTGCCCGGTGATAAACCCGCTCTGCTCGGACAACAAAAACGCAATCGCCGCCGCGATCTCCTGCGGTAGCCCCAACCGCCCCATCGGCACACCGGCCAGATACCGCGCTTCACTCTCACTGCCCGGCGGATTGTTGGCGCGAAACAGTTCGGTTTCGGTCGGGCCCGGGGCCACGGCGTTAACCGTTACGCCGGTTTGCGCCAGTTCCAGCGCCCAGGATCGCGTGAAGCTGATCAACGCCGCTTTGGCCGCCGCGTAGGCGGTGCGCTGCGTGATACCCAGCACGGTCAGGCTGGAAATGTTCACCACCCGACCCCAGCCCTTGGCGCGCATGTTCGGCAGCAATGCCTGAGTGGCCTGCAACGCCGAATGCAGGTTGACCCGCATCACGTCGTCGAACGTGTCGAGGTCGATTTCCCCCAGCACCTGGGGGCGCACCAGACCGACGTTATTCACCAGCCCGTCGAACTCATAGGTCATGGCCAGATCCGCCAGCACTTCCTGAGTCAGTGCCCTGTCGCTCAGATCCAGCGGAAACAGGATGCCGGGAAAGCTCAGGTCGGGCGATCGGGCGATTCCGACCACCCGATGACCCGCGCGATCCAGATGCTCGGCGACCGCACGGCCGATGCCTTTGCTGGCGCCGGTGATGAGAAAGGTACGTCGTGTCATTGCACACTCCTTGAAAAACATGCCGCGGCTCAGGCGGCATTTGATCGGTTCAGCCGCGAATCGCATCCCGCATCGCGTCAGGCTCAGGACGCTGAGTGTAATCCGGGTTGACCTCGGCGTAACGGATCAGGCTGAGCGAAAGTATTCATTCTTGGGAAGAATGCCGCGGCCCGCGATCACACTCTGTAAAACAACCGAGCGTCGCGTTTCGGATTTTTGTGCTTGAGTAAAGATAACTCTAGGGTTACTTTTGTTTGAGCCTGAGCAAGGAGGCTATTGGTGCAGAGCAGGCTATTGATCAAGGAGTTGGAGGAGGCTGGCTGGATGCTGGATCGGATTGCCGGCAGTCATCACCTCTTCAAACACCGATACAACCCGTACACGATACCCGTCCCTCATCCGAAAAAGGATTTGCCGATCGGGACGGTCAAAAGCATCAGGAGGCGAGCCGGGCTGTATTGCCCGGGAGCCAGTTATGCAGGAGATCCATAATGCAATATCCAATCTGTATCGAGTGGGGCGACGAGAACACCGCCATCGGTATTCAGATCCCCGATATTCCAGGCGCCGTAACGGCCGGGGATACGTTTGAAGACGCCTACAACGCGGCGGTCGAGATTGCCCACATCATGCTTCAGGAGATTGCGGCTGACGGGGAGTCGATTCCCATGCCTACATCTGCTGCTGCCCACCGTGGGAATCCGGACTTTGCCGACATGGGCTGGGGAATGCTGGAGCTGGACATCGCGCCGTACATGGGCAAAACCGAGAAGGTCAATGTGACGCTGCCCGGTTATGTGATTCAGCGTATTGATCGTTATGTGCGTGAGCACAATGTCAAAAGCCGCTCTTCATTTCTGGCAGATGCGGCGATGGAGAAGTTGGTTCGGCACTGAGTGATTTCAGTCACACAGCAATCGCAGGCAACCTCGCTCCCGTAGGAGCGAGCGGTGCCGCGGTCCGACTTGCCCGCGATGCTTTTAAAGCTTCACGCCGTCGCCAACGAACGCTTCTCTGAAACACTCAAAAACCGAATCAACGCCAGCAGTGGAAACGCGCTACCCACAATCACGATCCACAACCAGCCGCCGTGTTCATACACCGCACTGGCCACCGAGGAGCCAAACGCCCCACCGATAAAAATGCTGGTCATGTACAGCGCATTCAGGCGGCTGCGGCTTTTGGCGTCGAGGGCGTAGACCGCGCGTTGGCCGAGGACCATGTTCATCTGCACGCAGAAGTCGAGCACCACGCCGGTGACCGCGAGGCCAATGACGCTGTAGACCGGATGGATGAAGGCGGGTAGAAAACTCAAGCTGGCGAACAACAGGGCGAGCAGTGAAGCAACGCGGGTGTGGCCGGCATCGGCCAGTCGACCGGCAATGGGGGCGGCGATGGCGCCGATGGCCCCGACCAGGGCGAAGATCGCGATCTGGGTTTGCGACAAGCCATGATTGCGCGCCAGTTCCAGTGGCACGGCGGTCCAGAACAGGCTGAAGGTGGCGAACATGCACCCCTGGTAAAACGCGCGCTGACGCAACACCGGTTGTTGACGCAACAGGGTCCACAGCGAGCCCAACAACTGGCCATAAGAAGCGCTGTGATCAGGCTGGCGCTTGGGGATCGTCAGCGCCAACACCATGCTGATCGCCGCCATCAGCACCGCTGCAATCACAAACATCGCACGCCAGCCAAAATGGTCAGCCACCACGCTGGACACCGGTCGCGCCAACAGAATCCCCAACAGCAAACCGCCCATGATCCCGCCGACCACACGGCCACGAGACTCTTCCGGCGCCAAGTGCGCAGCCAGTGGAATCAGGATCTGCACCGACACTGAACTGAACCCCACCAACAACGAAATCAGCAGAAACACGTTTGGCTGATCGGTGAACGCTGCACCCAACAGACTGGCAATCGCCACCACGGTCGTGATGATCATCAAGCGGCGGTTTTCCAGCAAGTCACCCAGCGGCACCAGGAAAAACAAACCCAACGCATAACCGATCTGGGTCAGCGAAACGATCAGGCTGGCCATGGTGCTGGTCAGGCCGATGTCCGGCGCGATCAGGCCGATGATCGGTTGGGCGTAGTAAATGTTGGCAACGATGGCGCCGCAGCAGAAGGCAAACAGCAGCACCATGCCTCGGGTCATTGTTGCGGTGCCGTGGGGCACTGGGGTCGCTGGGTTCATAACGGGTCTCGCTGAGCAAAAGAGAATGCGCGCAGGCTAAAGGGCTATCGGAATGGGCAGAAGAGGGTTTGGAGTGATAGCAATCATTCCGTTGCGGAATGAGTGACGGACGTTTGTGATGCCCATCGAGGAACCTGGCGTCAAAACATTGAGGTCCGATGATACATTCACTTACATCCTGTTCGATAGCGTGCTTATGTTCTCTCCTCACGTTTCATAACCGGAAGGCACTTCCATGAATGCGATGTTTCGTCACCTGATTCGCGGCGCTTCAGTGGTTACCTTGATCGGCTTGTTCACGGCAGGTCTTGCCCAGGCTGCTGACGCGCCAGGCATGCGTATCGGGGTTCGCGGCGAGATCACCGGGGTCAGCCCCGACGTGCTGAAAGTCCACGTCAACACTGGTGAAAACGTGGTCATCAATCTGACCAAGGACACCAAAGTCCACGCCGTCACCCTGGCCAATATCGAAGACATCAAACCCGGCAGCTACATCGGTTCGGCAGCCATACCGCAGGAGGACGGAACCCTCAAGGCACTGGAAGTCCATGTCTTTCCACCGGAACTGGCCGGCAGCGGCGACGGCCATCGGCCCTTCGACCTAGCCAAGGGCAGCAGCATGACCAATGGCAGCGTGGGTGATCTGGTGGTCAGCAATGGTCGGGTCATGACCGTCAACTACAAGGGCGGCCAGCAGAAGATTCTGGTGCCGGAGGATGTGCCGATCGTGAACCTGGCGCCGGGGGATCGCAGCTTGCTGAAGGTGGGGGTGAAGATCGTGACGTTTGTGACCCAAAGTGCTGACGGGACACTCACCGCGCAATCGATCGCGGCCGGCAAGGATGGCGTGACACCGCCGATGTAACTGCTTGGCGCAAACCCTGTGGGAGTCGAGCCTGCTCGCGATAGCGGCGTGTCAGGCAACAAATTTATCGAATGGATAAATGTCATCGCGAGCAGGCTCACTCCCACAGGGGATCTTCAGCGAACACGAGCCACAAAAAAAGGCGACCTTCTCAGGTCGCCTTTTTCATTGGACTCAGGAATTACTGACCGCTGTAGATCTGATCAAAGATCCCGCCATCATTGAAGTGAGTCTTCTGCACAGTTCTCCAGTCACCAAAGGTCTTCTCCACCGACAGGAAATCCACTTTCGGGAAACGATCGGTGTACTTGGCCAGCACCGCCGGATCACGCGGACGCAGGTAGTTCGCCGCAGCAATCTCCTGACCTTCCGGCGACCACAGGTACTTCAAATATTCCTCGGCCGCCGCGCGGGTGCCTTTCTTGTCGACGGTTTTGTCGACCACCGACACGGGCGGCTCGGCTTCGGCGGAGACGCTTGGGTAAATGACTTCGAACTGATCACGACCAAATTCACGGGCAATCATTTCCGCTTCGTTTTCGAAGGTCACCAGCACATCACCAATCTGGTTGGTCATGAAGGTCGTCGTGGCGGCGCGGCCACCGGTGTCGAGCACCGGCGCTTGCTTGAACAGCTTGCCGACGAAGTCTTTGGCTTTGCTTTCGTCGCCACCGTTTTTCAGCACATAACCCCAGGCCGAGAGGTAGGTGTAGCGGCCGTTACCCGAGGTTTTCGGGTTTGGCACAATCACCTGCACGCCGTCCTTGAGCAGGTCAGGCCAGTCTTTCAGGGCTTTCGGGTTGCCTTTGCGGACGATGAATACGGTGGCCGAGGTGAACGGCGCGCTGTTGTTCGGCAGGCGGGTAACCCAGTTGTCCGGAATCAGTTTGCCGTTGTCCGCCAGTGCGTTGATGTCGGTGGCCATGTTCATGGTGATGACGTCAGCCGGCAGCCCATCGATCACCGAACGCGCCTGTTTGCTGGAGCCGCCGAAGGACATCTGCAGGGTGATGTTTTCGTTGTGCTCGGCTTGCCAGTGTTTCTGGAAGGCAGTGTTGTAGTCCTTGTAGAAATCGCGCATCACATCGTAGGAAACGTTAAGCAGGGTCGGTGCGGCCTGCGCCATGCTGGTCAGTGCCAGGCCAGCGGCCAGAAGTGAGGCGCTAAAGAGTTTTTTCACTGCGCAGTCCTTGTTCGTAAAGTTTTTATTTAAAAGTGAGGCAATTTGCCAGCGACTATAACGGGGCTCGCATAGTCCCTTAAAGATTAAAAAATACTTTGCTTATTCCATTTTCTTGAACAACGCATTCCCGCATTGTGAGCAGAATGCCGCCCCATGCTCGTGGTTGTTTTTCTTGCACACCGGGCAGTCATGTTGCAGTTGTTCGCCGCGCATTGCGTTGGCCAGTTCTGCGGTGAAAATTCCCGTCGGCACGGCGATGATCGAGTAACCGGTGATCATCACCAGCGACGAAATCACCTGACCCAGCGGCGTCTTGGGCACGATGTCGCCGAACCCCACGGTGGTCAGCGTGACGATAGCCCAATAGATGCCTTTGGGAATGCTGGTGAAGCCGTGCTCCGGGCCTTCGATCACGTACATCAGCGTACCGAACACCGTCACCAGGGTGCAGACGCTGACCAGAAACACCACGATCTTCTGCTTGCTGCCGCGCAATGCGGACATCAGATAGTTGGCTTGCTTGAGGTACGGACTCAGCTTGAGCACGCGGAAAATCCGCAGCATCCGAATGATCCGGATAATCAGCAGGTACTGCGCATCGGCGTAGTACAACGCAAGAACGCCGGGCACGATCGCCAGCAAATCCACCAACCCATAAAAGCTAAACGCATAGCGCAACGGCTTGGGCGAACAGTACAGCCGCAGGCCGTATTCGATGGCGAAGATGACCGTGAAGCCCCACTCGATGTACGCCAGCAGGTCGGCGTAGTTCTGGTGAACCGCGTCGATGCTGTCGAGCATCACGATCACAATACTGGCGAGAATGATCAACAACAGGATGCCGTCGAAGCGCCGCCCAGCCACTGTATCGCTCTGGAAAATCATGACGTAGAGGCGCTGGCGCCAGTCGTTGTTACTGTCCATTAGGTCTTGCCCAAGCCGAAAATCAGAGAAGCGTGGGTGATTGACGAGGATTGCGCAAGCGGGACGCCGAGTAGGCCATGTTCAGCCGGTTTTAGTCGTTCATGGCTTAAGAAATTGATGATCTCGTCGATATAGCGACTTCCCACAGAACAAGAACCTTTGTCTCAATGTGCTTGCCCGGATTTCAGGCGAGGGGTTTCAAAAACACACGGAAGCGATATGGATAGTAAGTTTTTCAAGAAAAGCCTGCTGGCAATGGTTATCAGCGCTTCGACCGCTCAGGCATTTGCCGGCGAGTACGACCTGGGTCAGGGTTTCAAGAACTGGACGGGTCAAACCCTTAGTGAAACCTTGACCCTGACCGGGCAACGGACCCGCCAGAGCAACACGGACAAAACGGGTGTCACGTTCTTTCAGAACACCGTCGCGGGCTCACTCATTAACCGGGGCGACTTCACGTTCGACGCTCAAGGCGCGACGGTGACCGGGATCGGACTGGATGTCAGTTTCCGCAACACCAGCGGCAGCAACATTCAGGGTGACTTCATCAATGCCGGCAAGCTTTCTCTTTCCAACGTGAATAGCGCTGAGGGAATCGAGATCGCCAATACCACTATCACCGGCAATGTCATCAACGCCGGGACTGTCTCCATCACCCACGCATCGGGAGCCAATATCTATGGCGAGCCTGAGGGTATCTACCTCCATGGGACCACTATTGGCGGCGATCTGATCAACAGTGGTGTTGTCGATGTGCAGGGTAACTATGCCGTGGGGCTGATTCTGGATTCCCATGGCGTGCTTCCCGTGAGCATCGCCGGCAGGCTGCTCAACTCAGGGACGATTCGTGCCACGGGTCAGAACGCCTCCGCTTTTCACGTCGAGACCCAAACCAGCGCGTTGAGGATCGAGAACAGCGGCTCGATCATGAGCGTCGGCAAGAACTCCGAGGCCATCGGGTTTTTGGAGGGTTCAGTCGATTATTTGCTCAACACCGGGACTATTGAGGCATCGGGTGAAGATACCGTTGGCATCAAGCTCGGCGGGGCCACTTTCACGCAGAATGCTGTGCCTGGCGCTCGGGGCATTATCAACGCCGGCAATATCACAGCGGACGGTGTTGCGATCCGGGTCGATGCGGACCAGACATCAGCGTTCGAGATCAACCAGCAAGGTGGTGAAATTCGCAGCAATCATGCGGCGGCCATCGATGGCGCAGGGTTGGCGCAACTGAACTGGACCGGCGGTGCGATCAAGGGCGATCTGCTCAACCTCAATGGGGTGAATGTCGCGGGTCAGGCCAATTACACCGGTAGCAAAATCGGCAGCACGGTTTCTGTGACGTCGGGCTCTCTGAATCTGCAAAATCAGGGGGTCGTGATCACTGGCGATTTGAACGTTGGTGCTAACAGTGGCATCGATATGTTGCTTTCGGATCGCGTCACACCCGCCACGCCTTATTTGACGGTGGACGGCAAGGCCACCTTTGCCCAGTCCTCCAACGTGACATTGAATGCCAAACCAGGTGATTTCACGCCGACCGCTGCCGGCACTCAATACACACTGGTCAAGGCCAGTAGCCTGCAGAACAACGGGTTGAGCGTCAGCAGTTCGTCTTCGTTGTTGAACGTCGCCAGCTATACAACCGATGCCCAGACGGTTAACGCGCTGGTCACACTGAAAAGTGACCGTCAGGTGGATGAAGAGCAGGGGAGCATCGGTACTTCCAGCAGCACCCGCAAGATTCTCAATCGCTTCAAGAATGGCCCGCTGGGACAATTGAACAGTGATGATGCGGTCTTCAAAGCCTTTGCCAACGCCTCCTCCCAAGAGGAACTGGCAAAGCTCGGTGAGCAACTGGCTCCTGACGTCAGCGGTGGCGCGGTCAATGCGGCAGTGTCGGGTCAGGCGATGATGAATGGTGTGATCAGCAACCGCGTGTCCGGTCTGCGCTCGGGGCTCTCATCAGGGGATTCGCTGGCAGAGACCGGCGTATGGATTCAGGGGTTGAGCAGCAACCAGGATCAGGACAGTCGTGATGCGGTCGCTGGTTATTCGGCCAACAGCAGCGGTGTTGCTGTCGGGGCGGATGGCAAGTTGAATACTAATACCACCGTGGGTCTGGCCTATTCGTATCTGAACACTAACGTCACTTCCGATACAGGAGATAAAACCGATGTACAGGGCAGCGCATTGACGCTGTACGGTAGCTGGGATCTGCGCAACTGGTTTGTCGATGGCAGCCTCAGTTACGGACGCAATGACAATGACAGCAAACGTTACATCGCCGACAGCGTGGCCAAAGGCAGCTACAACAGTGACGCGTGGGCTCTGAGCGCCTTGGGCGGTTATACCTTCAAGCTCTCTGACCAACTGATTGTCGAACCCCGTGTCGCCGCACGTTACACCAATATTCAGCTGGACAGCTTTAATGAGCATGGCTCTTCGGCCGCCCTGCACTCCAATGCCCAGCGCTTCGAAATCGGCGAGCTGGGCGCCGGGTTGCGAATGGCTGCCGACGTGCCATTGCTCAATGGCACCCTTACACCTGAAGCGAGTGTGATGGCTTACCATGACTTCATCGGTGACCGGATCAATCAGACCTCCAGTTTCACCTTGGGGGGCTCGCCTTTCATTGTCTCGGGAGCCAGTCCGGTACGTGATAGTTATGAAGGTCGCATAGGGGTGAAGTATCAAATTGATGCTCTAACCCTGGGGACCCATTACAGCTATCAAGCGAAGACCGGTTTTAACGCCGACACCTTTACCCTTGAAGCGCGCTACGCTTTTTGATCGACTGGATTGCAACGGTTCGCGCGGGTGGGCCGTTGCGTCTGATCAACAGGTTAAAACCATGTTTAAAGCACTGGCCGCCATCGGCTTCGCGCTCCTCGGGCTCAGCGGGTGCGCGGGTAAAGTCGATTTGCAGGCGCTAAGCCACAGTTCTTCGCTTACTCCTGGAACGCTCGATAGTTCACCTTACACACTCATGGCCTTGCTCCCGCCACCAGGGAGCTATAAGCATCTGCGTGTTTACATTGAAGGCGATGGTCGGGCGTGGGCGACACGATCTCAACCGAGTATCGATCCGACCCCTCGCGTGTCCTTGATGGCGAGATTGGCCGCTGGAGATCGAGGGCCCAGTGCCTATCTGGCGCGCCCTTGTCAGTTCGTGACATCACCAGGCTGCAACCCTGATGTGTGGACTTCCGGTCGTTTCAACTCATCAGTCATAGAGACCATGAGCGCGGCCCTTGATCGTCTGAAAAGCCGCTTTGCCGTGGAGCAGTTCGAACTGGTCGGATACTCGGGTGGCGCGGCGATTGCCTTGATCCTTGCGGGTTCTCGTAACGACGTCACTCAGGTGCAAACGATTGCCGGCAATCTCGACCCGGTAAAGTGGGCGGAGCTGATGCAGCTCGCGCCATTCTCGAAGCCGGTGACACCTCTGGAGTTTCGCGACAAGTTGCGGGCGCTCCCGCAACGTCATTTCATCGGTTTGAATGACAAGGTCGTGCCGCCTCAAATGCTCCGGGTCTATACCACGCAGCTTCAGGGCAACTGCCTGGAAGTCGTCGAAAGCCTCGCCACCCACGATCAGGGATACGATGAAAGTTGGGGCGCGCGATCGAATCTGCCATTGGCTTGCGAGACTGATCCATTGCGCTGAATGCAGATTCAGCCCTATCAGGCGCCACCCTTGGTTTGGCGCTCAATAGCACAAGGCGCACTGTCGACAGCGGTCTGGCGTAGCACTCGATTACCGGCACGGATCAGCCAGCAGGAGAGGATGAACGGCGCGGTCAGCGTTGGCAGACCGATGGTGGCAAACATCGGCGTCAGCAACAGCGCTGATGCAATACCGGCCAGCGGCAGCCAAGGCTTCTGGCGCTGCGAGCTGAGGGCGAGGGCGGCGAGGACGGCGTTATAGCCACCGAGGCCGATCAATGCGGTGTAGAAGTCGTGATGCAGCATGCTCCAGCCCATGCCCGCGACAGACGCCAACAATGCCCAGCAGAATGCGCGGCGATCAGCGATCAGCAAACCCACGGCAATCATCGCACCGGCCAGCGGATGACCGAGGAACATCACCTGGCCGAGGCCTTTGAGTGGCGCTGCGAGCATGTTCAGCGTATTGATTTCGATCAAGTGCGCATTGGTCGAGGGCGTGGCGAAGCACAGCAGCAACCAGCCCAGCCCCACGAAGGGCGCCGTATAGGCAGGCAGGTAGTGGCTGACCCGGACGCGCTTGAGCCATTGTTGAGTGAACATCGCGCTCAGGCCGCCAGCGGCGATGATCAGCGGCGGTAACAGCGCTGACCAGGGGAAGTAGAGGCTCAGCAGCAAACCGAGCAGAACACCGTTGTAACTGAAGAGTCCGGCCTGTCGATCGGCCTTGGCATAGCCGCGTCGTTGCGCGGTGAGCAACCCGGCGACACCGCCCAGCAGTGCACCGCCGAGCAGGGCGGGCGCGGTGAACAGAATGGCCAACAGGCACAGCAGACCGCACAGCGGGTTACGCTGGAGGAAGATCTGGCTGAAGCCGTTGAACAGGGCAGTCGCCCAATCGGGGCAGTGGGTGTTGAAGTGGTTGGCAGGCATGGCAGTTCTGAAAGACAAAGGGAGCGAGTCGTCGAGCGCGACCCCGGCTGATCGCCAGCAGGCTGGCTCCCACACTGAATCTCAGTTCAGTATTGATTCTGTGATCGACACAAAACCAATGTGGGAGCCAGCCTGCTGGCGATGAGGCCGGTATGGGCGCTCTAGATCAACGTCTCGATACGCAAGGAGTTAGTCGACCCCGGCTGCCCAAACGGCACACCCGCGGTGATCAATAAGGTGTCGCCACGTTTGGCCATGCCCTGCGCCTGGGCAATCTCCAGCGCCGTCGAGCACACCTCATCCACCTGCCGCAGCCGATCATTGACCACCGAGTGCACGCCCCAGGCCACCGTCAACCGGCGAGCGGTCTGCAGGTTCGGCGTCAGGTTGAGGATCGGCACCGTTGGCCGCTCCCGCGCAGCACGCAAACTCGAGGTGCCGGATTCGCTGTAATTCACCAGGACCGCCACCGGCAGCACATTGCTGATGCGACGAATCGCGCAGCTGATCGCATCGGAAACAGTCGCGTCAGCCTTGGGTCGGCTGACGTCCAGTTGCGCCTGATAGTCCGGACCATTTTCCACCTGACGAATGATCTTGCTCATCATCTGCACGGCTTCCAGCGGGTACTCACCGGACGCTGTTTCCGCCGACAGCATCACCGCATCCGCACCTTCGGCCACGGCGTTGGCAACATCGGTCACCTCGGCACGGGTCGGGGCAGGGGAGAAGCGCATCGACTCGAGCATCTGCGTCGCCACCACCACCGGTTTGCCGAGCTGACGGCAGATGGTGATGATGTTTTTCTGAATCTGCGGCACGCTTTCGGCCGGCACTTCCACGCCCAGGTCACCGCGAGCGACCATGATCGCATCGCTCAATTCGGCGATCTCGCGCAGTTGCGTCACGGCCGAAGGCTTCTCGATCTTGGCCATCAAAAACGCTTTGTCGCCGATCAGTTCGCGCGCCTCGCGGATGTCTTCCGGGCGCTGCACAAACGACAGCGCGACCCAGTCCACACCCAGCTCCAGACCGAAGCTCAAATCGCGACGGTCCTTGGCGGTCAGCGGGCTCAGTTCCAGCACCGCTTGCGGTACGTTCACGCCTTTGCGATCCGAGAGTTCGCCGCCATTGAGTACGGTGGTGTCGATGGCGTCGGCGTACTTTGTCACCACGCGAAGGCGCAGCTTGCCGTCATCCAGTAGCAGGTCCATGCCCGGTTCGAGTGCGGCGATGATTTCCGGGTGAGGCAAGTTGACCCGGCGCTCATCCCCCGGCGTCGGGTCCAGATCCAGGCGAAGCGCCTGACCGCGATGCAGTTGCACCTTGCCTTCGGCGAACTTGCCGACCCGCAGTTTCGGGCCTTGCAGGTCCATCAGAATGCCCAGCGGATAATTCAGCTGGCGCTCGACTTCACGAATCCACTGATAGCGCTGAGCGTGGTCGGCGTGATCGCCGTGGCTGAAGTTCAGGCGAAAGATGTTGACCCCGGCCTGCACCAGCTCACGGATGTCGTCGATCCCGTGAGTGGCAGGACCGAGGGTGGCGAGGATTTTAACCTTCTTGTCAGGCGTCATTTTTAGGGCTCTCGAGAATCAGGATGGCACGGAAGTCGTTGACGTTGGTGCGGGTCGGTTCAGTGACGATCAGCGCGTCCAGCGCCTCGAAATAGCCGTAGCCATTGTTGTTGTCCAACTCGTCGCTGGCGCTCAGGCCGAGGGCGGCGGCGCGGGCGTAGCTGTCCGGGGTCATGATTGCGCCGGCATTGTCTTCGGAACCGTCGATGCCATCGGTGTCGCCGGCCAGCGCGTAGACGCCGGGCAGGCCTTTGAGGCTGTCGGTCAGGCTCAGCAGGAATTCGGCGTTGCGTCCGCCACGGCCATTGCCGCGTACGGTGACCGTGGTTTCACCGCCCGAGAGGATCACGCAGGGCGCCGCCAATGGCTGACCGTGCAGCACGACCTGACGGGCGATGCCGGCGTGAACCTTGGCCACTTCGCGAGATTCGCCTTCCAGGTCGCCGAGGATCAGCGGGCTGAAACCGGCCTGACGCGCTTTCACCGCAGCGGCTTCAAGCGACTGTTGTGGGCGGGCGATGAGTTGGAAGTGACTGCGCGCCAGGCTCGGGTCGCCGGGTTTGACCGTCTCTGATTCCGGGTTCTGCAGCCAGTTGCGCACCGAGGCCGGGACTTCAATGGCGTAACGCTTGAGGATCGCCAGGGCTTCGCCGGAAGTGCTCGGGTCGGCCACGGTGGGGCCGGAGGCGATGACCGTGGCGAGGTCGCCCGGTACATCGGAAATCGCATAGGTATAAACAGTGGCAGGCCAGCAGGCTTTGCCGAGGCGGCCGCCCTTGATCGCGGAGAGGTGCTTGCGCACGCAATTCATCTCGCCGATGGTGGCGCCGGATTTGAGCAGGGCTTTGTTGATCGATTGCTTGTCGGCCAGGGTGATGCCGGCCGCGGGCAACGCCAGCAGGGCAGAGCCGCCGCCCGAGAGCAGGAAGATCACACGGTCGTCTTCGGTCAGGTTGCTGACCAGTTCCAGCACGCGTTTGGCCACGGCCAGACCGGCAGCATCAGGCACCGGGTGAGCGGCTTCGACCACTTCGATTTTTTCACACGGGGCGCCGTGACCGTAACGCGTCACCACTAAACCTGATACTTCACCCTGCCAGCAACGCTCCACCACTTGAGCCATGGCCGCGGCGGCTTTGCCGGCGCCGATGACGATCACCCGACCGCTGCGGTCTTTGGGCAAATGGGCTTCGAGGACTTGCTGCGGATGGGCCGCGTCGATGGCTGTGGCAAACAGCTCGCGCAGGAATTGTTGCGGATTGACCGACATGGCGGGCTCCCGGATTTCTTGTTATTGGAGGGTGGAGCACCCCGGATCCTTGTGGGAGCCAGCCTGCTGGCGATTCAGGCGCCGGGGTCTATCAGACACACCGCGTCGATTTCATCGCCAGCAGGCTGGCTCCCACAGGTCAGGCAGGGCTTGCTACTTATCGCGAATCGAGAAATTCGCCATGTGTTCCAGGCCCTTGATCAGCGCCGAGTGGTCCCAGTTGCTGCCGCCGATGGCCGCGCAGGTGCTGAACACTTGCTGGGTGTTGGCGGTGTTCGGCAGGTTGATGCCCAGCTCGCGCGCGCCGGCCAGGGCCAGGTTCAGGTCCTTCTGGTGCAGGCTGATGCGGAAGCCTGGATCGAAAGTGCCTTTGATCATACGTTCGCCGTGCACTTCGAGGATCTTCGAGGACGCGAAGCCACCCATCAGTGCTTCACGCACCTTGGCCGGATCGGCACCGTTTTTCGAAGCAAACAGCAGGGCTTCGGCCACGGCCTGAATGTTCAGCGCCACGATGATCTGGTTCGCCACTTTGGCGGTTTGACCGTCGCCGTTGCCGCCGACCAGGGTGATGTTCTTGCCCATCGCCTGGAACAGTGGCAGAACGCGTTCGAAGGCATCGGCCTCGCCGCCGACCATGATGCTCAGGGTCGCAGCCTTGGCGCCGACTTCACCGCCGGACACTGGCGCGTCGAGGTACTGAGCACCTTTTTCGTTGATTTTGGCGGCGAAGGCTTTGGTGGCGGTTGGCGAGATCGAGCTCATGTCGATCACGACTTTGCCTTTGCCAACACCGGCCGCAACACCGTCGGCGCGGAACAGCACGTCATCGACCTGCGGGGTATCCGGCACCATGACGATGATGAACTCGGCTTCTTGCGCGACTTCTTTCGGGTTCGCCAGGGCGACGGCGCCACCGGCAATCAGGTCAGCAGGCGCAGCGTCGTGATGCGCCGACAGGAACAGGCTGTGACCGGCTTTCTGCAGGTTCAACGCCATTGGGTGGCCCATGATGCCGGTGCCGATAAATCCGATTTTAGCCATGAGAAAATCCTCTTGTTTTTGTGTTGCTCAAGCAAATGGGTGCATAGCTTTTTGTAGGAGTGAGCCTGCTCGCGATAGCGGTAGGCCAGACAACGTCAACGTTGAATGTGCTGGCCTCATCGCGAGCAGGCTCACTCCCACAGGGATCTGCGTCAGATTGCGTTATGGGTTTTGAGCCAGCCCAGACCTGCTTCAGTGGTGGTCAGCGGCTTGTATTCGCAACCAACCCAACCCTGATAACCGATGCGGTCCAGGTGTTCGAACAGGAAGCGGTAGTTGATCTCACCGGTGCCCGGTTCGTTGCGCCCTGGGTTATCGGCCAACTGGATGTGGTTGATCTCGCCCAGGTGCGCAGCCATGGTGCGGGCCAGGTCGCCCTCCATGATTTGCATGTGGTAGATGTCGTATTGCAGGAACAGGTTGGCGCTGCCGACCTGTTCGCGAATCGACAGGGCTTGCGCGGTGTTGTTCAGGTAGAAACCCGGGATGTCGCGGGTGTTGATCGCTTCCATCACCAGTTTGATGCCCGCCGCTTGCAGCTTGTCGGCCGCGTACTTGAGGTTGCTGACGAAGGTTTTTTCCACGGTGGCATCGTCGACGCCTTGTGGACGAATACCGGCCAGGCAGTTGACCTGGGTATTGCCCAACACTTTCGCGTAAGCAATCGCCAGGTCGACACCGGCGCGGAACTCTTCAACCCGGTCCGGCAGGCACGCGATACCGCGTTCGCCCTTGGCCCAGTCACCGGCCGGCAGGTTGAACAGCACCTGGGTCAAGCCATTGGCATCGAGCTTGGCTTTGATCTCGGCGGAGCTGAAGTCGTAAGGGAACAGGTATTCGACACCACTGAAGCCGGCCTTGGCGGCAGCTTCAAAACGGGCAAGAAAATCCTGCTCGGTGAACAGCATGGACAGGTTGGCTGCGAAACGCGGCATGGTGGTCTCCTGTAAATATGTGCAGATCCCCTGTGGGAGCGAGCTGTGTGGTGAGGGGATTTATCCCCGTTCGGCTGCGAAGCAGTCGTAAACCATTGTGTGCGGTGTACCTGATACGCCGCGGTTTTCAGGTTTGAGGCCGCTTCGCGCCCTAACGGGGATAAATCCCCTCGCCACACAGCTCGCTCCCACAGGGAGAGCGGTCAGCAATTAGTCGAGCAACGAAATCGCGGTTGGCGCATCGTTGCCGACCAGCGCCAGGTCTTCGAATTCGTTGACGGCGTTGATCTCGGTGCCCATGGAAATGTTGGTCACACGCTCCAGAATAATCTCGACGATCACCGGCACCTTGAACTCTTCGATCAGCTCCTGAGCCCTGCGCAGGGCAGGCTGGATCTGACTCGGTTCGAATACACGCAGCGCCTTGCAGCCCAGGCCTTCAGCGACCGCGACGTGGTCGACACCGTAACCGTTGAGTTCTGGAGCGTTCAGGTTGTCGAAAGACAGCTGCACGCAGTAGTCCATGTCGAAACCGCGCTGAGCCTGACGAATCAGCCCCAGGTACGAGTTGTTCACCACCACGTGGATGTACGGCAGCTTGAACTGCGCGCCCACCGCCAACTCTTCGATCATGAACTGAAAGTCATAGTCGCCCGACAACGCCACAACCTTGCGGGTCGGATCAGCCTTGACCACGCCCAGCGCTGCCGGAATGGTCCAGCCCAACGGGCCGGCCTGACCGCAGTTGATCCAGTGACGCGGTTTGTAGACGTGCAGGAACTGCGCGCCGGCAATCTGCGACAGACCGATGGTGCTGACGTAGCACGTGTCCATGCCGAACACCTGGTTCATCTCTTCGTAAACGCGCTGCGGCTTGACCGGCACGTTGTCGAAGTGAGTCTTGCGCTGCAGGCTGGACTTGCGCTGCTGGCAGTCTTGCAGCCAGGCACTGCGGTTTTTCAGCTTGCCAGCGGCTTGCCATTCGCGAGCGACTTCGATGAACACGGTCAGCGCGGCTGCGGCGTCGGAAACGATGCCCAGGTCCGGGGTGAACACGCGGCCGATCTGGGTCGGTTCGATATCAACGTGAATGAACTTGCGGCCTTCGGTGTAAACGTCGATCGAACCGGTGTGACGGTTGGCCCAGCGGTTACCGACACCCAGCACCAGGTCGGATTTGAGCATCGTCGCGTTGCCGTAGCGGTGCGAGGTTTGCAGACCGACCATGCCGACCATCAACGGGTGATCGTCTGGAATGGTGCCCCAGCCCATCAGGGTCGGGACCACCGGAATACCGGTCAGCTCGGCGAATTCCACCAGCAACTCGCTGGCGTCGGCATTGATGATGCCGCCACCGGCCACCAGCAACGGACGCTCGGCCTGATCGAGCATGGCCAGGGCCTTCTCGATTTGCACGCGGTTAGCGGTTGGCTTGGCCAGCGGCAGTGGTTCATAGGCGTCGATGTCGAATTCGATTTCAGCCATCTGCACGTCGAACGGCAGATCGATCAGCACCGGGCCTGGACGGCCGGAGCGCATTTCGTAGAAGGCTTTCTGGAACGCGTAAGGCACCTGACCCGGTTCCATGACGGTGGTTGCCCACTTGGTCACTGGCTTGACGATCGAGGTGATGTCGACAGCCTGGAAGTCTTCCTTGTGCATACGGGCGCGGGGCGCCTGGCCGGTAATGCAAAGAATCGGGATCGAGTCGGCCGAGGCGCTGTAGAGCCCGGTGACCATGTCGGTACCGGCAGGTCCCGAAGTGCCAATGCACACGCCGATGTTGCCGGCCTTGGTGCGGGTGTAGCCCTCGGCCATGTGCGAGGCGCCTTCAACGTGGCGAGCGAGGACGTGATCGATGCCACCGACTTTCTGCAAGGCGGAGTACAGCGGGTTGATCGCGGCGCCCGGGATGCCAAAAGCGGTATCAACCCCTTCACGGCGCATCACCAGAATGGCGGCTTCGATTGCTCTCATTTTGCTCATGGTTTTGGTGCCTCTTACGTTTTGTAATTGTATACAAGTGGCTTTGCGCAGAGTGTATTCACGGCGGACGGCGCAGGTCAATCCATTTTCTCAAGCGGCCGTTTCATTCGTCGGAAGCCCAATCTACTGTGGCTTTTCGTCGCATGTGGCGTTTTTCGAGAATTATTGTATACAAAAAAATAATTCATTGTGTTCTATTTGTTGCATCGGACTTCGGAACAAAATGCAGTCCAGCAGCTTTCCCTATAACAAAATGAGGACGGCACCATGAGCGCTTTAACCTTGAAAGTCGCAGTCAACCTGGCCAATCAGGCTATCTCCGCAGGGCGTGCAATCTCGGCGGCTCCTTTGACCATTGCAGTACTGGATGCGGGTGGACACCTGGTCACCCTGCAGCGTGAAGACGGCGCCAGCCTGCTGCGGCCGCAGATCGCCATCGGCAAAGCCTGGGGCGCCATCGCCCTGGGCAAAGGCTCACGCCTGCTGGCGCTGGACGCACAACAACGACCGGCGTTTATCGCCGCTTTGAACAGTCTGGGGCAGGGCAGCGTCGTCCCGGCACCGGGTGGGGTGTTGATTCGGGATCAGGATGGGAACGTGCTGGGGGCTGTTGGTATCAGCGGTGATCTTTCTGATGTTGATGAGCAATGTGCGATCAACGCAATCGAGGCGCTGGGGTTGCGGGCGGATGCGGGGGTGACTGCTTGATTAATGGGTGATTGATACACCGCTATCGCCAGCAGGCTGGCTCCCACAGTTTATCTCTGACACTCAGATAATCCCCTGTGGGAGCCTGCCTGCTGGCGATAGCGGCCAACCAGACACATCCTGCCAAAAATCCGCCCCCGCCTTTCGGTTATCACAAGGCTAGGCTCTTTTTGATTTCATCATGAAAAGGGCAAAGGAATGCCGGATTTACCTGCTTCAAACCGTTTGCGCATCGGCCGCTACGCCGAGCAAAGCCGCATCTATCTGTTAACGACAAACACACTCGACCGAGAACCTGTTTTCAAGGACTTCACCTTGGGCAGATTAGTCGTCTCGCAATTTCGCGCTGCGCAGGACCAAGGTTGTGCAAACTCACTGGCCTGGGTCGTCATGCCGGATCATTTTCATTGGCTGATCGAGTTGCAGCAGGGCTCGCTGGCTGGACTGATGCAAAGGACCAAATCATTGAGTACCAAGGCAGTGAATCTGTCTACCGGTCGTGGCGTCAGTCTTTGGCAGCGAGGTTTTCATGATCGAGCGCTGCGTCGTGAAGAGGATTTGGTAAAAGTCGCTCGGTATGTTGTGGCTAATCCATTGCGGGCCGGGTTGGTAGGACGGCTTGGCGACTATCCGCTGTGGGATGCGATCTGGGTTTGATCCAAAACCGAGTCGTCCCCTATCGCCAGCAGGCTGGCTCCCACAGGTGGATTATCTGAGTGTCAGAGATCCACTGTGGGAGCCAGCCTGCTGGCGATAGGCGCACTGCGGTCTATCGGTCAGGCTCACACCCCTTGAGCACCAACCGGATAATCGTCTGCGCCGCCGCTTCATAGTCGGCCTCATCGAGCTTGGCCTTTCCGGTCACCGCAGAAATCTGCCAGTCGAAGTCGGCATAGGTCTGGGTCGCGGCCCAGATGCTGAACATCAGGTGGTTGGGGTCGATCGGGGCGATCTGGCTGCGGTCGATCCAGGTCTGGATGCAGTCGATGTTGTGCTTGGCCTGGCCGTTGAGCCGTTCAACCAGATCGGCGCTCAGGTGCGGCGCGCCGTGCATGATTTCGCTGGCGAACACCTTGGAGGCGAAGGGCAGGTCGCGGGAGATGCGGATTTTCGAGCGAATGTAGCCGCTCAGCACTTCACTGGGCACGCCGTCGGCGTTGAACGGTGTCGAGGCCTGCAGAATCGGTTCGATGATGCTTTCCAGGACCTCGCGGTAGAGGTTTTCCTTGGATTTGAAGTAGTAGTAGACGTTGGGCTTGGGCAATCCCGCCTTGGCTGCGATGTCACTGGTTTTGGTCGCAGCGAAGCCCTTGTCGGCAAATTCTTCACTGGCGGCACGCAGGATCAGTTGTTTGTTGCGCTCGCGGATAGTGCTCATAAACCAAGGGGTTCCTTGCCTGTTCTGGCGGTTGCGCATGGTAGCACCGGCCTCGCGCGGCGCTCAAGAATGCCCCGCGGCACGTTAGGCCGCGCTATGCTGCGCGGCATTCATTATTCGAAGGAAGCCTGATTCATGGCAGGAAGCAGTTTGCTGTTGCTGATCGACGACATTGCCGCGGTACTCGACGACGTGGCATTGATGACCAAAATGGCCGCCAAGAAGACCGCCGGCGTGCTCGGTGACGATCTGGCGCTCAACGCCCAGCAGGTTTCCGGCGTGCGTGCCGAGCGGGAAATCCCGGTGGTATGGGCGGTGGCCAAGGGCTCGTTTCTCAACAAGCTGATCCTGGTGCCCTCGGCGTTGGCCATTAGCGCGTTCATTCCGTGGCTGGTCACGCCGCTATTGATGGTCGGTGGCGCCTATCTGTGTTTCGAAGGTTTCGAGAAGCTGGCCCACAAATTCCTGCACAGCAAGGCTGAAGATCAAGCCGAACATGCTGAGCTGGTCGAGGCCGTAGCCAATCCGGCGGTCGATCTGGTGGCGTTCGAGCAGGACAAGATCAAAGGCGCCATCCGCACCGACTTCATTCTGTCGGCGGAAATCATCGCAATTACCCTGGGGACCGTGGCAGATGCCTCGCTGACCCAGCAAGTCATCGTGCTTTCGGGCATTGCCATCGTCATGACCATCGGCGTGTATGGCCTGGTGGCCGGCATCGTCAAGCTCGACGACCTCGGTTTGTGGCTGACCCAGAAGCCTGGGCAGATGGCCAAAAGTATCGGCGCCGGGATTCTGCGTGCGGCGCCGTACATGATGAAAAGCCTGTCGGTGATCGGCACGGCGGCGATGTTCCTGGTGGGTGGCGGGATTCTCACCCACGGTGTGCCGGTGGTTCATCACTGGATTGAGAGCGTCAGCGCAGGGGCGGGCGGTGCCGGGTTTATCGTGCCGACGTTGCTGAATGCGGTGGCGGGGATTGTCGCGGGTGCGGTGGTGTTGGCCGGCGTCATGGTTGTCAGCAAGCTCTGGCGCTCAATTAAAGGCTGAAGCTGTCCAACTGTGGGAGCGAGCCTGCTCGCGATAGCGGTGAGTCAGTCAGTAAAGATTTTGACTGTGCTGACCTCATCGCGAGCAGGCTCGCTCCCACAGGGGATTTGTGGTGCGGCGAGTATGTAAAAAGGCCATTCGATTCGCATTGAATGGCCTTTTTTGTTGCCGATGACTTACTCGGCGATCTGCAACTTTCGCGACTCGGTGTAGACGTAGCGCACTTTCTCGTACTCGAATGGCGAGTTCAGCTGGCCATAGCGGAAGCTGTTCTGGTGGCGCTTGTCGATGCCACGCAGGACCCAGATTTCCGGGTGGTTTTCGCTGACATCGGAGACGTTCAGGAAGTTGATCGCCGACTCTGCGGTGAAATCGACCGCCAGGCCCCCGGTGTCGCGGATGTTCGAAGGGCCGAGGATCGGCAACACGAAGTAAGCGCCGCCCGGCACGCCGTAGAAGCCCAGCGTCTGGCCGAAGTCTTCGCTCTGGCGCGGCAGACCCATGGCGGTGGCCGGGTCCCACAGGCCGGCGATGCCCACGGTGGTGTTGAGCAGCAGGCGTGCGGTGGTTTCCATCGAACGCTGCCCCTTGAACTGCAGCAAGCTGTTCAACAGGTTCGGCACATCACCGAGGTTATTGAAGAAGTTGCTGACACCGGTGCGCAGGAAACTTGGCGTGATGTAGCGATAGCCATTGACCACCGGCAGGAACACCCATTGGTCGAAACGGTAATTGAAGTGGTAGACGCGGCGGTTCCACTCTTCCAGCGGGTCGTAGACGGCCAGCGCGCTAAGCGTCGAGCGTTCGAACTCGCGCTGATCCAGCCCCGGGTTGAATTTGAGTTTGCTCAGCGGCTCCTTGAAGCCGTCACTGTCAATCACAACCGGTGCGTTGGCTTTGCTGTTGTCGGCATTGGCGACGCCTGCGCAGAGTATCGCTGCGATAAGCAGGAGGTATTTAGCCACGGAAGAACTCCAGCATGGCGTCGCTGTTGACGCGGTAATTAAGGTTGCCGCAATGGCCGCCCAGTGGATAAACGGTTAAACGATCGCCAAAAGTCTTGCGCAGGAACCCAAGGTCGCCAGGGCCGAGAATCACGTCGTCGGCGTTGTGCATGACGGCGATTTTCGGGCTGTCGTGCAGGTAATCCTTGAGCGCGTACAAACTGACCTGGTCGATCAGTTGCAGCAGGCTGCCGCCGTCGGTGCGGGCGCGCCACATCGGGATGACCTGTTCGGTGATGTAACAGTCGAAATCGCACTGCAGCGCGCGTTTCAGGAACGGCGTGAGGGTGGTGCCTTCGGTGATCGGGTATTTCGGGGGAGTGATCAGACCGCGGCGGTTGATCAGGTCCGAGGTGAAGGCAATGTCGGCTGCCGAGAAGCGGAACGAAGTGCCGATCAGCATGGCCATCTGTTCGTTGCTCAGGTGCTGCTTGGACTGCTGGAAGTCGTAGAGCAGGGCATCGTTGAGGTCGATGTAGCCTTTCTGCTGGAAGTAGCGAGTCAGTTTGTTCAGCACCAGCTCATAGAACGTTGTGCTGTTGTTGATGCCCTTGACCTCGGTCTGGACCAGCTTGTCGAGGTTGGTGATCGAGGTGTAGAGGTTGACCGGTGGGTTGAGCAGCAAGACTTTCTTGAAGTTGAAGCTGCGGCGGGTTTCATCCAGGTGCGCGACGAACGCCGCATCCAGTGCGCCCAGGCTGTAGCCGGTCAGGTAGTAATCGGTAACGTCCACATGCGGGTTTTGTGCCCGCACGGCCTGCATCACCCGGTACATGTCTTCGGCGTCTTCCTTGGTGATGCCGGGTGTGGCAAAGCGTGAGGCGGCGCTCATGAAGTCGAAGCTGGTGGGCGACGACAGTTGCACCACGTGGTAGCCGGCCTTGTAGTAGAGCTTCTTCAGGTATTCGTTAAGGCTGCTGTCATAGCGCGCGCCGGTGCCGGCGATCAGGAAAATCAGCGGAGCGGCTTTATCCTGGGTGGCGATGCGATAGGTGAGTTTCTTCACCGGCCAGAAGTTGTCCGGCAAATCGAATTCACGCTCCGGGCGTAACCTGACGCTGCGGGTTTCCTGATTGATGTCATCGTCCAGCGGCAAGTCCGGACGCAGGTCCGGCGGTGTCGTCGCGATGGTCGCCTCGAACGGGTTGGTCAAAGGGTAGCCATAACTGGCGGCGTCGATGTCCGCCGCCAGTGCGGACGCACTCAAAATAAGGCCGCCAAACAGGGCGGCGAAGCGCAAGGAACGGAGCATGACTAGATCTCTTAGAGAAAGGTGCCAAATGAAGTTCGCAGGCTATGACCACGGGGTTTGCGCCAAAGTGCCATGGGTCGGCACCAATCAGGGCTAATTTCGGAGTAATAGTAGCTGGACGATACACTTTGCAGCGATTTGGTGGCCAATTATCTGTCACATGCGTTTGCTTAGCGCTGGCGGGGGATTAAGCTGGCCGCCGTTTTCGTTTATTGGAGTGTTTCATGTCCCGCCGTCTGCCTGTGATTCTGCTGCTCGTTCTCCTGCCGTTATGGCTGGCCGCCAGTTATGGCGCGCGTTATGGCTTTATGGAGGATGCTCAATGGGTCGGCATCTGCGTGGACGAAGCGAGCCGCTGGGAATGCCAGGTTCGTTCGAGCCTGGGCTTGATGATTCACTTCAATGTCTTGGGCTTCGCGGCATTGGCGGCAGCCGTAATCGGGTTTGTGCTGCCGGGCCGGGCCGGGTGGTGGTTGGCGGTGCTGGCGCTGGTGTTCGGGTTTCCGGCGTTGGCGTTGTACAACACGACGCTGGCTGTTTTTGCGGTGGTGATTGCTGGATTGCGTCTGGTCCGGGCGTCACGTAGCGCCTGATAGATCGAATCGCGGGCAAGCCTTGCTCCTACAATATCGTGCTGTTCACAGATGATGCGGCCGACGAAAGTCGGTAGGAGCAAGGCTTGCCCGCGATGAGGCCGGCAAGCTCGCTGAAAGGTTAAGCCCTGCGAGCCCGCAAACTGCGCCACAACGCTGCAACCATCAACACACTCACCAGCGCCCAACCCCAGGCCTGCTGATTCTGCAAGCCTTCACGATAAAGCTGCGGCGCAATGCCGGCACCGATGATGAAGGTCAGCAGGGCAATCTCCCGGCGCGGCACACTCACCGGGCGGCACAGATAAACCAGCGCCGGCAGGATGAACGCGACACTCGGGAAACTGCGATAACGCGGGTCGAACACCAGCTCCAGCATCGTCACCGCAGCGGCAAACCCGGCCGCCGCCAGCAACCAGCCCGCCCGACGTTCCAATGCATTGAACGCGCGTCCGCGCCAGCCGGTGCGAGCGCTCAGGGTCAGTGCCGCATGGGCCAGCACCAACACATTCAGCGCTGTCAGCAAAGCGACCCACAACCACTCACTGGTAAACCGCGTAGTGACACGGGCCAGGTCGCCCCAGGCGCCAATCGAGCAAGCGGCCAGCGCACCGAGCAGCGGTAGAACCAGCGCTGCGCGAGTGCTGCGGACACGGCCGCCGAGGATTAACGTGCCAAGGAAAATCAAACAACCCACCACCAGCCACTGCGTCCAGTAAGGCACGTTCGACACCGGACCGGCGAGCACGCCCTTATCCTGGCGATCGGCATCGAACAGCCCCCAGTAACCACCGACCGCACCTTCGCTGGCGCGTTTCCACGGCTGGTCGAAGGCTTCGATCAGGTTGTAATGCCAGCCTTGCTGCTCCGCCATGATGACAAAAGCGCGAATGAACTTGGCTTCATTGACCCGGCTCGGCAGGGCGGTTTCACGCTGACGGCCTTCGCTGGGCCAGCCGGTTTCGCCAATCATCACGTCCTTGGGTGCGAACTTGTTGCCGAACACCTGACGTACCTCGGCCACATGCTGCAGGGCGGCGTCGATATTCGACGGGTCATCTTCCCAGTACGGCAACAAATGGATGGTCAGGTAATCCACCGCAGGGGCGATTTCCGGGTGCTTGAGCCAGAACTCCCAGACGTCGGCGTAAGTGACAGGTTGTTTGACCTGGCTTTTGACTTTGTTAATGAGTTTTGCCAGTTGCGCGCCAGTGACTTCCTTGCGCAACAGGGTTTCGTTGCCGACGATTACCGAGGTCACCACGTCCGCGTTGGCGTTGGCCGAGGCGATCAGCAGGTCGACTTCCTTGGCGGTGTCAACCGGGTTGCTGTTGACCCAGGCGCCGATCATCAGTTTCAGCCCGTGCTTGCGCGCCAGGTCGGGCAAGGCCTCGAGGCCGGTCATGGAATAGGTGCGGATGCATTCGAAGCTTTTGGCCAGCAGCGCGAGGTCGGCGTCCATGCGCTCGGGGCGCAGCTTGAACGGCTGATCGAACGGCGATTGGTCCTTGTCGAACGGGGTGTAGGAGGCGCATTGCAGCTTGTGCGTCGCGCTGGCCACATCCGGCAGCACCACCGGTTTACCGAGGCCATACCAGAAGCCACCCAGGGCAAAAAGCCCCAGCAGGCAGGCGAATAGATAAGCAAAAAAAGGAAAGCGGGATGTCGCGGGCATGGTCAGGCCGTCTGGGAGCAAAGCCGCGCATGTTACCTTCATTTGCCGCGTGCTTGGTGGCCTGCATACTTTTGACATGCAAAGTTTGGGCGGATTGGCGGGCAGACTTCCGGTGGTCTAAATTAATGGCGTTCTGATGTCGTTTCTCGATGCCTTGAGGTCGCTGGCAGAGAAGGTCGCCATTGTCTTGAGGTTGATTATCGAGACGTCAGTACTCCGCTGATGTTCGGATGAGTTTGCGGTGGGCGTGATGGGGGCGCTGTGCACCATAACAATACGTTGACGCGACTCGGCATCCGTCGAGCGCAGCACTTTCGGGGAAGTAACGATGAAGATGCGACGACTCTTGGGCGCAGGTGCCGCTTTGGTGCTGGCGATCAGTTCTACTGTGGCCAGCGCTGAAGGCAAGGCAGTGACTATCGGTTATGTTGACGGCTGGTCGGACAGTGTCGCCACGACCAACGTGGCCGCTGAAGTGATCAGGCAGAAACTCGGTTATGACGTGAAACTGCAAGCGGTCGCCACCGGGATCATGTGGCAGGGTGTGGCCACAGGCAAACTCGATGCCATGATGTCTGCGTGGCTGCCTGTGACTCATGGTGAATACTGGACCAAGAACAAGGATCAAGTCGTCGATTACGGTCCGAACTTCAAGGACGCAAGAATTGGCCTGATCGTGCCCGAGTACGTCAAAGCTAAAAGTATTGCCGATCTGAAAACCGACGACAGCTTCAAAGATCGCATTGTCGGCATCGACGCTGGTTCGGGTGTGATGCTCAAGACCGAGCAGGCCATCAAGGACTACGATCTGACCGGCTATCAACTCAAGGCCAGTTCCGGCGCCGGCATGATTGCCGAGCTGACCCGTGCCGAGAAGAAAAACGAATCCATTGCTGTCACCGGTTGGGTGCCGCACTGGATGTTCGCCAAGTGGAAACTGCGCTTCCTGGACGACCCGAAAGGCGTTTATGGCGCGGCTGAAACTGTAAACAACATCGGCAGTAAAGAACTGGCTACCAAGGCTCCGGAAGTTGCCAAGTTCATGAAGAACTTCCAGTGGGCGTCGAAAGACGAAATCGGCGAAGTCATGCTGGCGATTCAGGATGGTGCCAAACCTGAAGCCGCTGCGAAGGATTGGGTCGCCAAACACCCGGAACGCGTTGCAGATTGGACTAAATGATTTGAGCTGACGCGTCTGGTCAGCACTTCTCAAGGCCGCTTGGCATAACCGCCAAGCGGCCTTTTGTTTTTCCATGTGGGAGCGAGCCTGCTCGCGATAGCGGTGTATCAGTCGATATTGATGTTGACTGATACACCGCTATCGCGAGCAGGCTCGCTCCCACAGTGTTTGATGCAGACCGGAAAATGGCATAACCGTCATGTCGTTCTAATACTAAGGTCGTCTGGAACCAGTTCCGTAGCCGCATAGAGTGGATAACGTTCCAACTTCATCTGTGCTGCGAGGATAAAAACAATGAACGACAGCATTTACCTCTCGATTCAAAACAGCCCACGCTTCAAGGAGCTGGTTAGTAAGCGAGAAAGGTTCGCCTGGATTCTTTCGGCGATCATGCTTGGGCTTTACTCCGGATTCATCCTTTTGATTGCTTACGGGCCGCATATTCTGGGGGCGAAAATCAGCCCCGAGTCTTCGATTACCTGGGGGATACCCATTGGTGTCGGGTTGATTCTCTCGGCCTTTATCCTGACTGCAATCTACGTACGACGCGCCAACGGCGAATTCGACGACCTGAACAATGCGATTCTCAAGGAGGCTCAGCAATGATCCGGCGTCTAATGGCTCTATTGAGCATCGCAGCCTTTGCACCTGGCGCCTGGGCAGGTGAAGCCCTGACCGGCGAAGTGCAAAAACAACCGCTCAACGTTTCCGCGATCCTGATGTTCGTCGCGTTCGTTGGTCTGACCCTGTGCATCACCTACTGGGCTTCCAAACGCAACAACTCGGCGGCTGACTACTATGCGGCGGGTGGCAAGATCACCGGCTTACAGAACGGTCTGGCAATCGCCGGCGACTACATGTCGGCGGCGTCCTTCCTGGGTATTTCCGCCCTGGTGTTCACTTCTGGCTACGACGGCCTGATCTACTCGATCGGGTTCCTGGTGGGCTGGCCGATCATTCTGTTCCTGATCGCCGAGCGCCTGCGTAACCTGGG
>Ga0255334_1000312_pt1 | contig 44614 bp, 48 predicted proteins | sample EtOH5_35cm_T3_12_FD_202080 | JGI IMG/M metagenome (GOLD analysis project Ga0255334, IMG submission 202080) | Sandy soil microbial communities from University of British Columbia, Vancouver, Canada - EtOH5_35cm_T3_129 | ecosystem: Engineered > Artificial ecosystem > Sand microcosm > Unclassified ...
ATACCCTTATAGAAACAGAAAGATTTTAGGCTTCGCCTACCGAAATTCATCTCCCACCTACTCACTGGTGCTATCGCACCTTCACGTTCCTTGAGGTGGGAGACTTCTTTCGGGATATGTTAAATCGAATTAAGTACAATTGCTGATTAGATGATAACTGCCCGAACACCGGGAATGGTACGCGCGGATCAAGGAGGAGGAGCGCCGCTGCGTGCCGGCACCGCTGAGATCTGCTGGATTCCGTTTGCGCGGCTGCTGCAGGTGGAACTGGCAGCTACTTTCTAGGATGGATCCTGGGCGGGTCGGGTACTCTTTGGATAAAACCCAAAGGAGAGTGCCACCCATGAAAAAAGCAGGTCCATGCCTGTTGGCCGCACTGATTTCCCTGGCGGCGGGCTGTACGACCCCTGAAGCAACGGAACAGCCGCCGCCAGCGCCAGCCTCGCCGCCAGCCTCTATCCAGCATGTACGCACAGGGGAGGAGAAGGGCCCTTCCGCCTGGCGTTCCCAGAGGGCATCGCGACCGGCAAAAGTGATGCTGGATGTCCCGATTATCCGCCAAAAACCGGAATTGAAAAACGGATGCGAGGTAACGAGTCTGGCGATGCTGCTTCAATATGCGGGTCACGACGTGGATAAACTGTCTTTGGCCCGACAAGTCAGGAAAGACCCTGAGCCCTTGGTGCAAAAAAATGGAGACATCAAGAAATGGGGAGATCCCAACAAAGGATTTGTGGGCGATATGACCGGCGCCCGCAGAGGTTTTGCCGTTTACAACAAGCCGCTGGAAGAGCTGCTGCGCCGCTATGTCCAGGAACGGGCCGTCAATTTGACGGGAGCTTCCTATCCGCAGCTCCTGGACAGCGTCGCAGCCGGGCATCCCGTTGTCATTTGGACCACCGGAGATTTTCAGCTGCCTACCGAATGGGAGAGCTGGCATAAGGACGGCAAAAAAGTGGTGGCCCCTTTTGACGAGCACGCCGTTCTCCTGGTCGGATACGATGGCCGGTACGCCTATGTGAACGATCCGCTCACGGGAGTCAAGCAGCAGCGCGTCGCCCATGCTGCGCTCAAGAAAAGCTGGGAAGCGCTGGGCAGACAGGCGGTCAGCTATCGGTAAGGGCAGGAAAACAGGCCGATCGCCAATTTTCTGACGGGAAAGGCTTTTTGTTGGGTCCTGGCCGGGAAGCCGACTTTGCCTCTTTGCCCGCCGGAGTGGGACCGTCAAATGCCCATGTGCATACGGTGATAGGGAGAATAACGGCTTGCGTGCCTTGGTGAACTTGCCAGCGCCAGATGCATGACGAGCAGGCAAACAGGAGGACACCATCTATGGAAAACGGCAATCCGCTGAGACGATTGCAGGAAGTCCAGTTTGCACTTGTAGAACTACAGCTGTATTTGGACATGAATCCGGACGACCAGCGTGCCGTTAGGTCTTTTGCTGGGTCGGCTCAGGCCGTTTCTTGGGAATCCAGAAGGTGAAGACCAGACAAACGAGCGCCAAGACAGCGACGATGACAAAGTTTTGATGGATGCCGGCGGCCAGAACGGCTGGCGGCACTTGTGCCCCTGTCTCTATATGGCTCCCGATCTGCTGGTTCAAAATCGTCCCAAGTACGGCAATGCCAAACGTCTGTCCCAGCGTCCGCAAAAACGTGTTGGACGAGGTAGCGACCCCGCGCAGGTTCCAGTCGACGGCGGATTGGACGACGATGGTAAAAATCGTGAGGGACAGGCCAAACCCGAGTCCGAGCACGAAGATGATGCAAAGGATGAGCCAGGCAGGCGTCGCCATCGTAATCAGGGACAGGCAAAAGGTCGCGATGACGATAAACAGGATGCCGAGGAACGAAATAGGCTTGGCTCCATAGCGGACGAGCAGCCGTCCTCCAACCGTGGCGCCGATCGGCCACCCGATGGACATGGGCATCAGGATCAGCCCGGAGTAAATCGCTCCTTTTTCCAGCACGCCCTGGATCCACAGCGGGAGGTAAGCGGTGATGCCGATGAGGATGGCGCTCGCCAAAAACGAGATCAGATTGGGCACCGACACCTCGCGAATGTAAAACAGCGCAATGGGAACCATCGGCTCCGGATGGCGCTTTTGAATGACAAAAAACACAGCTAAAAACACGACGGTGACGATCAGCAGCGTGTAAATGACTGCCGAACTCCAGGCGTACTGGTTGCCGCCGGACAACAAGGCGTACAGAAGAGCAGTGGTGCCGACCGTAAACGTGATGGCCCCGCCGTAATCGATTTTGCGGGTTCGTTTTTCCAGCTGCTCATGCAAGTTTTTCATAATCAGCCAGAAGGAGAGCAGCCCGAAAGGAATATTGATAAAAAAGATCCAGTGCCAGCTCACGTAATCGACAAAAAAGCCCCCGACGAGCGGTCCAAAAATTCCCGCGATTCCCCAGATGGAAGCAAACAGCCCCTGTACGCGAGCACGCTGCTCGAACGTGAAAATATCGCCGATGATGGTAAAGGTGATCGGGACGACCGCGCCTGCCCCGATACCTTGAATGGCGCGGAAAAAGATCAATTGCTCCATGCTTTGCGAGAGTCCGCACAGCGTGGACCCGACCACAAAGAGCGCGCACCCTGCCAAAAACACCTTTTTACGCCCAAACAGGTCGGCGATTTTCCCGAAAATGGGAGTGGTCACCGCTGAGGTCAGCAGATAGACGGCGTACACCCAGCTGATGAGCTCCAGCCCGCCGAGTTTGTTTACGATCGTCGGCATGGCGGTACTGACAATCGTCGCCTCGATGGCTGAGAGAAAAGTAGCGATCATGAGCGCTACCGTAATTTTTCGCTGATAGGCAGTCATTCTTGTTTTCTACTCCTTCCCGTCTTTCCTTCTAACCTGAACGCGCACGGAAATGCGTACGTTACCATCCACGAGGGGCGTTCTCCTTTTTGAAGTGGTCAACATACGGACTATCTTAACCAGGAGCGGGAACGCAGTCAATATATGGACGAACCGCAAAGTGCCTGCTCCAGCCCTCCCGCAACAAGACTGAATATTTCTTTTTTAATGAAAAAAGTGACTTCAATTCCAAGCGGCGGGTTTGCTGTTTCCCTGTTATGCGTGAATTACTTGACGACGATTTTGACCCGCGTCCCATCCGGGAATTCCTCGACCTGGTTCGCGATCCACGAGCCGGCGCCGCGATTGTCGGAGGGGGAGATGTAGGCGATATCCGCGCCGCTTCCGCCTTCCCGGCACATCGCCATGGGCCATTCATCCCGATCGTAGCGCGGCTTCGTCGGCACGCCCCTCAGCGACTTCTCGCGGTTATCTTCTGCACCTTTGCGGTCGATCGTACAGACAGCGGAGTGACCTTTGGTGATTGCGGAGCGGATATGCTCGGCCGTCTGCGGATATTTGCTGCTGGGAAACTCCAGCATGTAGTCTGCTTCTGGGCTGCTCGTCTGCACCTGCGGGCTGGATTGCTCAAACAAGTAGGAGCCGATCGCAAGCACGAGGGCGAAGAGCAAGAGGACGATTTTTTTGGACATGATGTCTCTCCTTGGCGTCAATCTCGAAGTGAGTCGATTTTTAGCTAATTATACCAAGGAGAGGGACTGAATCGAAGACTTATTCGGCCATAAAGGAAAATCTCCCATGCTCAATCAATGGGCGGGAGCAAGAGGCGTCACTCTGCTTTTGCACCGGCAGGCACCACCCGCGCAAACAGCCGCTTCATGCAGAACCACGCAAGCAGGGGCCCCATGCCGATACGCGTAGACCCCTTCGGACTGCCGCTTTTTCAGAAAAAAGCTGACGACGACGCCCACGACGAACAAGGCGAGCGAAAGCGTAAAGATGAGCGTGTAGCCTTTGGCATCGGTCAGCCGGGAAATGAGCAGGCGGGAGATCCAGGGAGCGAGCATGCCGCCGGCGGACGTGAGCAGGCCTGCCCAGCCGTTGAACAGATTCCGATTGTCCGGCTCTGTAATTTCAAAGTACACGACGTTGAAGGCGAGCCAGAAAAAACCGGCCGCCATTCCTTGCACCCCCCCGATGAGAGCCGCGTAGGAGACGACCTTCGTCCCCAGGACGAGCACGAGCGAGTAAAAGACGGCGGACATCGCCATGCCCAGGCGCAGTGCGTTCATTTTGTTGTAGCGCTTTACCCAGGCTCCGGCCAGCCAAAACGTCAGCGCGCCAGCCAAATGCGTGGTAAACGCAAACCAGGCGATCGGGGCGAACTGACTCTTTACTTTCCATAAGTACACGTTGACGATGAGCAGCAGCCTGGACTGGCTGTCTAGCGCGCCCTTTTCGCGGGTGGGCTGCCTTTCGCCTGAATGCGGCCTGTCCGGCCGGGTTTTGCGGAGCTTTTGCAGGATGGCGGGGAAGCCGGACTTCGTCTTTTGGTGCGGGCTGTCCCCGTTCATAACGTGCCCGATTGCGACAGGGAATAGACTGGATGTCACGACTTTCCAGGCGAAAGCCAGCGCGGCGACAGACAAAAATCTGTGACGGGCGGAAGGAAATAGGCTGTCCGATACCCAAATAAAGGGGCAAGGGTGAAAAGCGAAGCAAAGGAGCGGTACCATGACGACTACCATTTTTACCAACGGACGGATTTACACGGGCGATCCGCAGCAGCCCTTCGCGCAGGCGCTCGTCGCCAGGGAGGGACGGGTGCGCGATCTGGGGGCGGCGGCCGACATGCTGCTGCAATGGGGCACGGGCGACGCGCGGATCGTCGACCTGGAGGGCCGGACGGCGACGCCGGGCCTGATCGACAGCCACCTTCACTTGGGCTGGCTCGGTTTGACGTTCTTGCAGCTGGATCTCGGCAAGGCTGCCTCCAAGGATGAAATGCTCTTTTTGATCAGGCAAAAGGCCGAGCAGACAGCGCCTGATGAATGGATCCAGGGCTTTGGCTGGGACGAGAATCTGTTTGTCGGAGGAGGCGGGATTCCCACGATCGAGGAACTGGACCAGGCCGCGCCGCACTGCCCGCTCATGCTCTCGCGCATTTGCGGGCATGCGCATCTCGTCAACAGCAAGGCGCTGGAGGCGGCAGGCTGCCGCCCCGACGCGGCCGTGCCCGCTGGCGGCATGATCGTGCGCGATCCCGTGTCGGGCAAGCCGACGGGCATGCTGCTGGAAACCGCTTCGGAGCTGGTGAAGCCGCACATCCCGAGGCCTGGGTACGAGGCCTTGAAAAAAGCGTTGCGCAGCTCTGTCCAATACGCGCTCTCGCATGGCCTGACCGGGGCGCATACGGAGGACTGCCGCGAGCTGAACGGCCTGGCGCAGACGTACCGGCTGTACGACGAGCTGATCAATGGGGAGCAGCTCGGACTGCGCTGCAATCTGCTCGTGTACTATCCCCACCTGCACGAGCTGGGCGATTTGCAGATGCATGCCGGGTACGGGAATCACCATGTGAACATTGGGGCGGTCAAAATTTTCGCGGACGGAGCGCTGGGGCGACGGACGGCCTGCCTGTCGGCGCCGTATGCGGACGATCCGCAGACGAGCGGCTATCCTGTGCATAAGCAGGAGGCGCTGACGGAGCTGGTGCGGCAGGCGCGCGAGCTGCAGATGCCGGTCGCCGTGCATACGATCGGGGACAAGGCGCTGGAGATGGTCCTGGACAGCCTGGATCAGTTCCCGCCAGCCGCTTGCCGCGACCGCCTCATCCACACGCAGATCCTGCGCCCCGATCTGCTGGACCGCCTGGCCCATCCCCATCGCATCGCCGACATCCAGCCGCGATTTTTGGCAGGAGACTTTCCATGGGTGATCGAGCGAGTGGGAGAGGAGCGCATTCGGTATTCCTACATTTGGAAGACGATGCTGGAACGGGGGATTATTTGCGCGGGCGGCTCCGATACGCCGGTCGAACCGATAGACCCGCTGCTCGGGATCCACGCAGCCGTCACGCGAAAAGCGCCCGGCGAGACGCACGGCGGCTACCTCCCGCAGGAGAAGCTGACCATGCAGGAGGCCATCCGCCTGTTCACGCTCGGCAGCGCGACGGCCACGGGAGAAGACCGGCTGAAAGGAACGCTGACGCGGGGAAAATTCGCGGACATGACCGTCTACTCGCACGATTTGTTCGCGATCGACCCGGACGAGCTGCTGTCGGCCAAGGCCGTCATGACCGTCATTGGCGGAGAAGTCGTCTATGCGCGATAAGCCGTCAAGCGAGCAGCATACAGCCAGAGAAAAGAGAGGACCATCTGCGGCCCTCTCTTTTTTGCGTCAATGACTCTTGCTCCGTTTCGACAGCTGGGAGAAGGAGCGGATATCTACAGCGGCAGGTTCCGTTCGGGAAGGGGCGAGGCGTTCTGCTTTTTGCTGCGGAACAAGCGCGTGCCATCTATTTCGGCAATGAGCACGCTGAGCAGCACGAGCGCCGCGCCGAGATAGCCGCGGACCGTGAGCGTCTCCCCGTTCAGCAAGAAGGCGAAGAGGGCGGCAAAGACCGGCTCCAGTGAAAAGATCAGCCCGGTGTGCGCAGGCGTGGTGTACTGCTGCGCCACCGTCTGCACGACAAAACCGATGGCGCTGCACAAGACGCTCAGCACGAGCACGGCGAGCCAAGCCTCGGGCGTGTGCGGCAGCTGGGGCGTCTCGGCGAGCAGGGAAAAGCCAAAGCCAAAGAGGGCCGTAAAGCCGAGCTGGCAGACGCCGAGCACGATCGCGTCCGACTGCGGGGCCAGTTTCCCCGTGACGATGATGTGCGTGGCGTAGAACAGGGCGGCTGCGATGCACAAGACGTCGCCCAGGCTGATTTGCAAGCTCTCGTTGAGCGTCAGCAGAGCGATCCCGACGACAGCGAGTCCCGCTCCGAAAAGCACGCGCGTCTGCAGGCGATTCTTCAGCAGGATAGACAAGAGCGGCACGAAGATCACCGTGAGACTGACGAGGAAGCCTGCCTGCGACGCGGTCGTGGTCTTCACGCCTTCCGTGACGGCCGCGAAGACGCCGAACAGGATCGCGCCCATGATCAGGGAGTGCCAGAGCGTGTTGCGCGTCGTGCGCAGGAGCCGCCGGTGAAAGATGCCCGCCGCGATGACAAAGGCGATCCCGAACCTCAGGCCAATCAGATTGAAGGTCGAAAGGTCCGCAAGCCCCATCTGCATGAACAGATAGGAGGATCCCCAAAACAGGGTCACGAGCAGCATGGCAAGGTCGGCTTTGACTTGAGGCTTCATGGGAAAACGTCCCCCCCAGGGTCGGGCAGCAGGATGGTCTGTTCCGGATATTGTGTCGAGTCAAGTATAAGGGTATCTTATAAATAAGGAAAATGAATGTTTATCATTGTTTGCATGAGCAAAATTGATAAAAAGGGGACATGCAAGTGAGCCTCAGTAAATTCGAAGTGTTCATGACGGTCATCGAGTCGGGCAGCCTGACGAAAGCGGGGGAAGCGCTCGGACTGACGCAATCCGCGATCACCACGCGATTGCCAGTCTTGAGCGGGAATACGGGTGCTCCATCCTGACGAGGGGGCGGTCCGGAGCCAGTCTGACGAGCAACGGGGGAGCGGCTGCTCAAGTACATGCGGGAGATGCTGCGCTGGAAGGAGCAGATGATGCAGGAGGTCTCGGCGATCAACGGCATAGAGGTCGGGACCGTGCGCATCGGGACGTTCACCAGCGTGTCCACGCAATGGCTGCCCGGCATCTTCAAGCAGCACCGGTTTGCGCCGCGCGTGAAATATGAGGTAGGGGACGACCACGCTATCATTGCCATGGTGCAAAGCGGCCTCGGCATCAGCATCCTGCCGGAAATGATCCTGTTCCGCCTGCCCCCGAACATCCGCACCATCCCGCTGCAGGGCGAGCACTACCGTTCTCTCGGCATCGCCGTCCCATCGCGGGAGCACCTGTCGCCTGCAGCCCGCCGATTTCTTGCCTGTGCGACGGAGTGGATCCGCGCCAGGCAGGGCGGCGCTCTATCAGCCCCCGGCGGTAAATAGCGTATATTCATAGAATTCATGAAATTTTAACACAAAGTCACTGGTTACATATGAAGCTTGCGTTATAATGAAAATAGACCGATGTACATCAGTGAGAGGAGATATAGTCTTGAACTTGGTACTTACGGAAAAACAATGCAAATCTTGCCAGGCGCGCTTGACCGAGTACGAAATCGAGAACAACGGTGCTTTGTGCATGGAATGCTACAAGGAAGAGCAAAAGAGGAAAAGTAACAGCACGACTTCGGGAGCAAACGGCACCCGCACCATATAGGAACCAGAAAAGTCACAACCCTCTCTGCATGCGGAGAGGGTTGTGACTTTTCTGGCAATTTACTTGAGCGTCAGATCGCCAAAGCGAACGACGTTCGGCAAGTCGCTCGGCAAAGTCGCCTTACGATTCCCGGAGTGCTGCCAAGTCTGTGACGGCCACTCTGTTTTTCGGCGTATCCAAGTGTTTCAGCGTAGCATGGTGATTAGAGTGGCAAGCTCACTTCTCAGGCAGCGGGATGATCAGCTCCATGCGCCTGCTTCCATCCTTGGCGCTGGTCTCGAATAGGATCAGCATGAGCGTGCTGTTGGGCTGCGCTTTTTTGACGTGGATCGTCCGGGTAAAATCTCCCCAGGCAGGCGCTCCGGCAGAGGCTTGGATGGAGCCCTGGGCGAGCTCGTTGTGGCCATCCTCGACGACGTAGCTGACGACGGCTTCGAATACTTGTGCCTGCCCTTTTACTTCAAATGTATCCGCTCCGGTTTTTTGGACCGTTACCTGTTGAAAAATATCATTGGCATAAACAGCCGACTCTTTCCCGGGAGACTCGGTCTGGTCAGGGGGAGCGGCAGGCTCCTCGGTGGCCGGCGGAGGCTGGGGAGCGGCAGGTGGCGTCTCTGCCGGAGCCGAGACGGGCGGCTTTTCCGTCGCTGTCGGCGCAGCGGGGCTGCCTTGTTCCTTGCTCGTGCACCCTTGCAGCAGAAAGACAGTCAGCAGGAGTATGCAAGCTATCTTCATAAAATCTCTCCTTTCTGTCGGGGTAGTGGCAAACTTCTCACATACTAAGACGTGAAAACGGCGGGGAGTGTTCCCAGCAAAGCGTTCACTTCCGGATTTCTATGTTAGAATAAAAAGGTAGCATTACCCACTAATCGCAGAAAGATGGTCGAATGAGAATGACAGAACAAGCGCATCGAATCGAGAAGGATTTTCTCGGTGAGAAAGAAATTCCGGTAAATGCCTACTACGGTGTCCAAACCATGCGTGCCACGGAAAACTTTCCGATTACCGGATACCGCCTGCACGCGTCCCTGATCGTCGCGATGGCGATGGTGAAAAAGGCAGCGGCGATAGCCAATATGGAAGTATCGAGGCTGAATCCACGCTTGGGCAACGCCATCGTCACGGCCGCACAGGAGATCATCGACGGAAAATGGCATGATCAGTTCATCGTGGACCCGATCCAGGGCGGAGCGGGCACATCCATTAACATGAATGCCAATGAAGTGATTGCGAATCGCGGGTTGGAAATTTTGGGAGAGAAAAAGGGAGATTACTTCCACCTCAGCCCAAATACCCATGTAAATATGTCTCAGTCTACCAATGACGCGTTCCCGACAGCGATCCACATCGCCACGCTGAGCCTGCTGGAAAAGCTGCTGCAGACCATGGAGACCATGCGCGAGGTCTTCGGGCAAAAAGCGCGGGAATTTGACGATGTGATCAAAATGGGGCGGACTCATCTGCAGGATGCCGTGCCGATCCGTCTTGGACAAGAGTTTGAAGCCTATCGCCGCGTGCTGGAGCGCGACATCAAGCGGATCCAGCAGTCCCGCCAGCACCTGTACGAAGTGAACATGGGGGCGACCGCCGTCGGAACCGGCTTGAATGCCGATCCGCGCTACATCACGACGGTCGTGAAGCAGCTTGCGGAGATCACGGGATTCCCGCTGACCGGCGCGGAGCACCTCGTCGATGCGACGCAAAATACGGACGCCTACACGGAAGTTTCCGCTGCCCTGAAAGTGTGCATGATGAACATGTCCAAAATGGCCAATGACCTTCGTCTGATGGCATCCGGACCGCGCGCGGGACTCGGGGAAATTGCCCTGCCGGCACGCCAGCCGGGTTCCTCGATCATGCCGGGGAAAGTCAACCCGGTCATGGCGGAGGTGCTCAACCAGGTGGCGTTCCAGGTCATCGGCAACGACCACACCATCTGCCTGGCGTCCGAAGCAGGGCAGCTGGAGCTGAACGTGATGGAGCCAGTGCTGGTGTTCAATCTGCTGCAGTCGATCAGCATCATGGACAATGCGTTCCGCGCCTTTACCCAGTACTGCCTGTCCGGGATCGAGGCCAACCGCGAGCGCATGAAAGAATACGTGGAGAAAAGCGTTGGCGTGATTACGGCTGTGAACCCGCATCTGGGGTATGAAACGGCGGCCCGGATCGCCCGCGAAGCGATTTTGACCGGCAAATCCGTCCGTGAGCTGTGCCTGCAATACAATGTGTTGACCGAAGAAGAACTGGATCTGATCCTCGATCCGTTTGAAATGACCCATCCTGGCATTGCAGGCGCGTCCTTGCTTGAGCGCGGGTAAGGCATGCCGGCAACGTCCAAAAACTCCCGCTGCGTGATCGGCGGGAGTTTTTGCTTTGCTGGGTCAGGGAGCGGGGAGCTGGTCGAGCGATTTGAATGCATACCCTTGCTTCCGGGCCTCGTCGATGATGGCGCCGAGTGCATCGGCGTTGTCCTTGGAGACGGAATGCAGCAGGAGGACCGCCCCCGGATGCAATTGCGCCATGACGTTGTCGTACGCGTATTTCCAGCCGCGCTGCACCTTCGTGTCCCAGTCGCGGTAGGCGATCGACCAAAACACGTTGGTATAGCCCAGCTCCTTGGATACGGCCAACGTCCGGTCGCTGAAGATGCCGCGTGGCGGACGCAAATAGCGCATCTCCTGTTGCCCGGTGATCTGGGCGACGGCATCCTTCACCTTTGTCAGTTCTTCCTTGACTTTTTCATTGGAAAGGGTGGTCATGTCGGGATGGCTCCAGGAATGGTTCCCGATGAGATGACCTTCGGCGGCCATTCGCTTCAGCAGTTCAGGCTGGTCCTTCACATAATGGCCGGTGACGAAGAAGATGGCGGGCACCTTGCGCGCGAGCAGCGTGTCGAGAATGGATGTCGTGTAGCCGTTTTCGTACCCGTTGTCGAAAGTCAGATACAGCTCCTTTTTCGTGGTGTCCCCCAGAAATACAGCCCCGTGCCGATCCACAACGCCTTTGAATCCTTCTTCATTGATGGAAGGGAGCTGTCCATTTTTGCTTTTCTTGAAGCCGAAGTGATACGGATGGTCGGAGACGGCGTCTGCAAAGAAAGGGGGAGACGTCAGCAGCAACAGGAGGCAGAGCCCGGCGAGCTTCCACAGGGGGAGACGCGCGGGCAGCCTGGCAACCAGCTTGTGCATAAGCAACTTTCACTTCCTTCCCTTTGATGAACGGAATTGACAGGCTTCGATGAAAGTTTGTCCACTCTCCTACCATTTATGTAAGGGCTCCTTCCCATGACGGGGGAGAAAGATGGGTGTAAAACGTGGAAATGAGAGAGACAAACGCTCATACAACCATTCGGCTGCAGTCATATAGTATGGAAGTCAACGGTGAAAAACGCTGACGACCCACATGTGAAATCTTTCGGTACGGGAGGTGTGAGTCATGGGGCTGAAATGGCTGAAGTATTTGCGCGACGAAGTCGGTGATGATGACGGCATTGAAGAAGTGGAAGTGAAGCTGGAGTACAGGGACGGAACCAAGAAAAAATGGACTTTTGTAGGGGACAACGAACCCATTCTCGAAGACGGCGAAGATGAAGTAGACGACGAGGACGAAGAGCAGTAAGCAGTTGAAACTCTGGCTGGCTCGAAAAGGGTGCGTCGAATGGCGCATCTTTTTCTTTTTCCTTTCAAAGCGGGCAATCTGTTATCATGAGGGGAACAGCACAGAGGGACAACCTCGCCCTCGGATGAGAGGAAAAGGAAAGGAATATGGCAATGAGCTTTCAGTTGACCCACCGGTATATCCAAGCGCGATGCGGCAATCTTTCCTACGAACGGGGGAAGGCCCTTTGCCGCACGGGAAAGGTCGCGTTTACGGACTATCAGCCCCACAAGCCCCGCTATACGGCGACGGTCAAAAGCAGCGGGAGCGAGCAAGTCACGATCGAATTCGCACAGGATGGGATCAAAGCGGCCTGCACGTGTCCAAGCCTGGATTCCTACGACCAGGATTGCCAGCATATTGCGGCCGTCCTGCTGGAAATTCTCGAGACGCAGCTGGATGGCAGATCGCCCGTCATCGCAGGGCCGAGCGCAGGGACGCAGGAGACGGGCCAGGCAGACGGCCGCTTAGTCTCCCGCACGGCAGCAGAGGCGGCGGCCCAGAGACAGCTGACTGCGCACGTCTTGGATTTGTTTGCCGAGCCGTCGGTCCGAACGAGCCAGTGGCGCTTTGATGACAGACAGACGCTGGATGTGGAATTTGTCTGCAAGGCTGTCGCGTACGGCTATCAGAAGCACATGTTTGGGATTGAGCTGCGGATGGGACCGAAGCGAACATACTTCGTGAAAAAAATCAAAGAGTTTCTGGAACGGCTCGAGCTGGGGAGGACGTATGAATTCTCCAGCCGTTTCACCTACGACCCCGCCGTGCACTGCTTCCAAAAAGAAGACGAGGCCGTCCTGCGGCAGCTGCTGGACATCCGGCAGAACGAGCAGCTGTATCGGGAAACGTCGCACCGCTCTTCCCTGTACCAGCGCGAGCAGGAGTCGCGGACGCTGCTCGTGCCTCCCGCGCTGTGGGAAAAATTGCTGGATGCGCTCCGCCATGCTGCGCTGGTGACGATGGAGCAGGGGGGCGAGAGATTTGCAGGGATTGCGCTGTCAGAGGAGCCGCTCCCTTTGCGTTTCGCCTTTGCCGAGGATGAGGGACGGCCGGAGCACTTTCGCCTGGAGGTCCAAGGGCTGGACGAAGTGAACGTGATGGAAGCCTACGGCGTAGCGATCGCGAGGGGGAAGCTGCACAAGCTTCCCCCCGACATGTGCCGCCGACTGCATCAGCTGAAAAGCATGCTGGCGGCTTCCCGCACGCGCCAGCTGCAGATTTCCCGGGAGCAGATGGAGCCATTCCTGGTTCAAGTCGTCCCGGCACTGAACAAGGTGGGGAGCGTGGCGATTGCGCCGGCCCTTTCCTCCCGCCTGGTGCGTACACAGCTGCAGGCCAAGCTGTATTTGGACCGCATCCGGGATCGGCTGCTTGCCGGTCTGGAATTTCAGTACGGAGACATCGTCGTCAATCCGCTGGAGGATCAAGCGCGAAGCCGGGGAACGGACTTGATCGTGGTCAGGGATGGAGAGCGCGAGAGGAACATTCTGGAGCTGATGGACCAGTGCGGGTTTGCGAGGACCGAGGCAGGTTATTACATGGAGGAGGAAGAGGCGGAATTCGATTTCTTGTATCACAGGCTCCCGCAGCTGGAAGAGCTGGTGAAAGTCTATGCCACCTCGGCCGTGAAAGTGCGGCTGCACACGGGCTATGCGGCTCCCCGGGTCAGGATGGACGTGGACGAGCGGACGAACTGGCTCGAATTCCGGTTCGACCTGGACGGCATTCCCGAATCCGAAATTCGCGGACTGCTGCGATCTCTCGAGGAAAAGCGGAAGTATTACCGCCTGCCGAACGGGGCGCTGCTGCCGCTTGCGACGAGCGATTTTCAAGACATCCAGCGCGTGATGGGGGAAATGGGGATCCGCAGTCAGGACGTCCAGGCAAATGCGCTGCGTTTGCCGATCACGCGCGGCCTGGCGCTGCTGGACGGGGACAGCGGAGGGACGGCGGTCCAGGCAGGAAAAGCGCTCCGCCGTCTTCTGGAGAACGTGCGCCATCCGGACAACCTCGACCATCCCGTGCCGGACAGCCTGACGGATGTTCTTCGCGACTACCAGGTCTACGGCTATCAGTGGCTCAAGACGCTGGCACACTATCGCTTCGGCGGCGTGCTCGCGGATGATATGGGGCTCGGGAAAACGGTGCAGAGCATTGCGTTCCTCCTCTCGGTGTTGCCGGAGATCAGGGAGCGCAAGCAGCCGGCCCTGATCGTCTCTCCTGCCTCCCTCCTGTACAACTGGCGGAGAGAGCTGAACAAATTCGCGCCGGACATGCGCGCCGTGATCGCGGACGGGGCCAAGGGCGAGCGGACGAAAATCGTGCGGAATGCTGCGCAGGCCGACGTGATCATTACCTCGTATCCGCTTTTGCGCAGAGACTTTGCCGTCTATGCCGAGGAGACGTTCCATACGCTCATCCTGGATGAGGCGCAAGCGATCAAGAACCACGCCACACAGACGGCTCACGCGGTAACAGGCATTCGCGCCGGCGCGCGCTTTGCCTTGACCGGGACGCCGATCGAGAACGGCCTGGAAGAGCTGTGGTCCATCTACGAGGCCGTCTTTCCCGGCCTGTTTCCGAACAGGAAAGCATTCAACGAGTTGACTCGCGAAGAGGTGGCGAAGCGCATTCGCCCGTTCCTTTTGCGCAGGGTGAAGGCAGACGTGCTGCGGGAGCTCCCGGAAAAGATCGAGACGCTGCAAGCCGCGGCGCTGCTTCCGGAGCAAAAAAGGCTGTACGCCGCCTACCTGGCCAAGCTTCGCCAGGAAACGCTGAAGCATCTGGACGCAGAGACCTTTCACCAAAACCGGATCAAGATACTGGCCGGCTTGACGAGACTGCGCCAGCTATGCTGCCATCCCGCGCTGTTCGTAGAAGACTACAAAGGCAGCTCGGCCAAGTTCGAGCAGCTGATGGACATCCTGAAGGAATGTCGGCAAGCGGGGAGGCGGGTGCTGCTGTTCTCCCAGTTTACCGAGATGCTTTCGCTGATTGGCCGAGAGCTGGGCTACGAGGGAATCTCGTTTTTTTACCTGGACGGCCAGACGCCTGCCGCGACGCGGATCGACCTGTGCAACCGGTTCAATGACGGCGAGCGCAGCCTGTTTTTGCTCTCGCTCAAGGCGGGCGGTACGGGCTTGAATTTGACCGGCGCCGACACAGTGATCCTCTACGATCTGTGGTGGAATCCGGCCTTGGAGCAGCAAGCGGCAGACCGCGCTCACCGGATCGGGCAGAAAAACGTCGTGCAGGTCATCCGCCTGGTCGCGGAAGGCACGGTGGAAGAAAAAATGTACGAGCTTCAGCAGAAAAAGAAAAACTTGATTCAGGAAGTGATCCAGCCCGGTCAGGAAGCGTTGTCCAGCTTGACGGAGCAGGAAATCAGGGAGCTGTTGATGATCGGATAGGAGCCGCTAGGGCAAGTCTTGACCTGTTGCAAGCAGACAGGGCAAGGCTTTTTTTTTCGTAGCCGGGCAGATGAGCTCCTGCGCTTGTCGATTCGGACTTATTTGGCATTCTTCCATGGATAATTGTCCGTTTCGTGTTCAAAAACAAGCGAATAAATTATTAAGAATTCGTATGGAATTTCCAAATGTACTGCGGGGGGAATGAAATGGAACAGTATCTGATAACGCCGTGGGATACCCGGACTGGTTCTGAACCGGCTCCTGTGGACTGGGATATGAAAGTGCCTCCGGAGATCGACGCGATAGCGGAACAGGTCATGAAGCAGTACGACATGTCCGTCACATCCCGTACCTTGATCACTTCCAAGCCGGACAAAGGCGGAGCCATTTGGCGAATCGAGACAAACAAGGGGCCGCGCAGTCTGAAGCTTTTGCATCGCAATCCCGAGCGCAGCTTGTTCAGTGTGGGACTGCAGGAATACGTGGTTCGGCAAGGCGCCCGAGTACCGGCGCTGATCCCGGCAAAAGACGGCAAGCTGTTCGTAGAGATGGGCGGCAAGCTTTGGATCGTTACGGACTGGATCTCCCTGATTCCGGCCACCAAAGTGGACTTGGTTGGCGCGCAGGAGCTGTGCTATGGTCTGGGTGAGTTCCACAGGCATACGAAAGGATACTTGCCCCCGTTTGGTGCGAAAAACTCGTCGCGACTGTTTCGTTGGCCGAATTACTACCAGAAAGTCGTCAAAAAAATCGGCTGGATGAGGGAAATGGCCAAGGCGTACCGCGATACGGTCGCCAGTCCCTCGATTTTGGCAGTGGTCGATCAGTATGAGCGGCAAGCGGTTGAGGCATTGGAGAGACTGAGAGCGTCCGCCTATCCGCGGATGGTGGCGATGGGAGAGCCGCACTGGGGACTGGTTCACCAGGACTACGGCTGGTCAAACGGACAGAATGGCCCGGGAGGCCTGTGGGTCATCGACCTGGACGGCGTCTCGTACGACCTTCCGTTTCGCGACTTGCGCAAGCTGATTACGAGCACGATGGACGACATGGGCGTCTGGGATTTGACGTGGATGCGCGGCATGATCGACGCCTATCACCAGGCCAACCCGCTGGATGCCGAGTCCTATGAGGTGCTGCTGATCGATATGGCCGTGCCGAACGAATTTTACAAGCATCTGAAAGAAATGTTCTTCGATCCGCTGACGTTCTTGAATACGGAGGCCAATGCCATCCTGCAGCGGGTCGTCGCGACGGATCAATCGAAAGGGAAGGCGTTGGCGGAGCTGGCGGCAGAAAAAGGCAAGTACAAGGCAGGGAATTACGAGCAGCAGCTCGCCGCGCCGCAGCCTTCGCGAGTCCCCTCCGAAGCCAAGGCCTGGGAGCAGCAGAGCTGGACGCTGCAACCGCAGCAGCAGCTGGCAAAGGCTGCGGCAGCTCCGGCAGCCGAAGCAAAAACAGGCTCCTTCAAGGTCGCCAAGAAAGGGAAAAAGCCTTCCGAGCCTGCAGCTGTAGAGGAACGCAAGAAGGCGAAACCCGACAGCACAGCAAAATCCGACAGCAAAGCTGTGTCGTCCAAAGACAAAGCGAGCCGAAAAGAGCAGGAAGCGGCGGCGGAAAAAGCTTCCAAACGGGTGAAAGCCGACGCCAAAGACCTTGCCGCAAGACCGGCGGATCGCAAAACGCCGTCTTTCGCTGAAACGAAAAAAGCTCCTGCGCAAAGAGTGTCCACGCCCGACATCATCGAGCTGCTTCCGAGCGGTTATGGCGCCGGACAGGGCAAGCGCAGAAGCAAGGCCAGCGTGAAGAAAAGGGCAAGCGCTCCTCCCAAAGGAAGCAACAAGACCGTGATCGCTGCCAAGGGGCCGGCGAAAAAGCATGCCGCTTCTGCAAGCAAGGCCAAGGCTGGAGCGAAACCGGCACAGCCGAAGCCAAAAGCAAAGGCAAAAGCAAGAGTAGCGCAACAAGCGGCCAAACGGGTGCCTACCGCAGCCAATAAAACGAAAAAAGCGGCTCAGCCGAAAAAAAGTCATTCCTATACGAAGGTGCCAGCACCCAGCAAGAAAATGAACAAACAGGGAGGAAGCAAACCGGGTTTGAAAAAAGGGGTAAAGACCAAAGGAGTGCGATGAGCCGTACGAGGAAAGGAGAATTCGGATGAAGGTAGTCATGATCTGTACGGAAAAATTGCCCGTCCCTCCCGTCCGCGGCGGCGCCATTCAAACCTATATAGCCGGCATTGTCGATTTTCTCGGTCAACATCATGATCTGACTGTACTGGGAACGACAGACCCTTCTCTCCCGCTGGATGAAAGGGTCCGCAACGTGCGTTATGTGAGGGTTGACGGACAAGGCGTGTTTGAGACCTATGCCGAACAAGTCGTACGGTTTTTGCGCACCCAATCCTATGACGTCGTCCATGTGTTCAATCGCCCGAGATTGGTGCCGCTCATTCGCGAAGTGCTGCCGAATGCCCGGATCATGCTAAGCATGCACAACGATATGTTCGACCAGGCGAAAATCGACCCGCAGGACGCCGTCAGAACGATTGCCGAGACGGAGCGGATCATCACGATCAGCGACTATGTGGGGCGCGTGATAGAGACGCTCTACCCGGATGCGGCTGGTAAGCTGCGGACGATTTACTCGGGCGTCAGCCTGCAGACGTTCGTCCCGTGGGAGAGATCCCAGACGGCCCGCCAGATCCGGCAGGAACTCAGGTCCATGCACAATCTGGGCAACAGGCAAGTGATCCTGTTTGTCGGCAGATTGACTCCCAAAAAGGGGGCGGACATCCTGGTGAGAGCGATGAATGAGCTGCATGCGCAGCATTCCAACATCGCGCTCGTGCTGGTTGGCGGCTCGTGGTACGGCGTCGATAAAATCAGCGACTATGTAGCGTACGTGCGCTCACTGGCAGATCGTTCGCCCATTCCTGTCATCACGACGGGTTTTGTCAATGCCGAGCAGATCCATCACTGGTTTTGGGCAGGGGACATTTTCGTTTGCCCTTCGCAGTGGGAAGAGCCATTGGCCAGGGTGCACTACGAGGCGATGGCGACAGGACTTCCCTTCGTGACGACCAAGCGCGGAGGAAATGCAGAGGTCATTATCGGAGGAAATGGACTCTTGGTGGAGGAACCGGAGAATCCGCAGTCTTTTTCTGCCCAGCTGAGCAAGCTGCTCACCAGCAGGGATCTCCAGAAGCGAATGGGGAGCGTGGGACGGAAGCTCGCGGAGGAGAGGTTCACGTGGGAGCGGGTGGCACGGGAGGTGCTGGACGTGTGGAACAGCCCGCCTCCAAGGCGCTAGGTACGCAGAGTCGATGGCCCGCTTTCCGCAAAGCAGGGTGGTGGAGAATTGGGAAGAGGCCTCATGTCTTGCCTGGCTTCATGCAGCAAGGCATTTCTTTTCGGCACGAAAACGGACAAGCTTCGTGCGGAGGATGGCTTGTCCACAGGGGGTGACAGCGATGACTGCCGGTCGTTCCCGGCAGGGGGTGGTTTGCCAGGCCAACTCCCCCACGCCAGGATTGCTTTTACCCGGATGCGAGCTACCCGTTGTGCGATTGTTCGGCATCCTCGTCCCAGTGCAGGGCGATGGTCTCCTGCTCTTCACGCTCGTCCGAAGCGAGCTCTTCCTCAGACAGCCGGACTGTGGGAATGAGGGCGACAATCTGGTGCAGCGGGATCAGGATGCGAGCAGCCTCCTGGTTTACGTCAGCGTGCCCTCTCAGCTCGACGATTCCTTCTTCGACGCGAACGGGACGGCCGATGCGGTAGCGCCGACTTGCCAGACCGCCATCTCCCGCGAGCAACAGCTCGATGGTTTGCTGTTCCCGCAGGCATCTGTTCAATTCTTTGCGCAGACTCTTCAGGCCGGCCTCGTCCGTTCTCTCCCAAGCCTCGACCTCTACCTGAACGATGGGGGCCGGGATGACGATCGGCTTGGGAGCCTGGATGTTGACTGCCGGCGCTTCGACCTGGACAGTGGGCGCGGAGACCACAGGCGCAGGCGTCATGACGTGGACCCTTGGGGCACGCACATGGACGCGCAGAGTGCTGCGCAGGCGGGAGCGCGGACGGCGGGCGACCCGGCGGCTTGCTCTGGCAGATTGGGGACGTGCTTTTTTCCCGGTGGGTTTCGACTTTCGCATGAGCATACACCTCCCATAGACATGGTTTATCATATTCAGTGCAGGAGGGTCTGCCATGGACAAATACCTCTCTCGGGAAAAAGAGGCAAGATCGCTTATTTTTCAGCCAGGGCGATCCGAATGCCAATGACAGCGTACAGCAAGGCTTTTCCGTAGTTCACATACTGGCCGACGGATGCGCGGCCAAGCAGTCTTTGACCGAGTATTCCCGCAAAGATGGCGACAGTGGAAAAGAGGATGATCGTCTGAACGAGGAAGACCAGTCCGAGAATCATCATCTGGAGCGGTTCATCCCCAGTGCCGGGCTTGATGAACTGCGGGAGAAAGGCGAGAAAGAACAGCGATACTTTCGGGTTCAGCACATTCATCAAAATGCCGGTGCGGTACAGGCGCAGGGCGGACTGCTTCTGCGGAGCGGATGCCGCTAGCGGACTTCCTCCTTCTCTGACTGCTTGATAGGCGAGGTAGAGGAGGTATAGCGCCCCGGCGTACTTGACCAGCTGGAAGGCGAACGCGGAGTTGTAGAGAATGGCCGTAATCCCCAAGGCAGCGGCTGTCGTGTGCGCGAGGATGCCGCTCGCAAGGCCCAGGGCGGTGGCAATCCCCGCTTTGCGACCATGGGAGATGCTCTGCGCGATGACGAACAGGATGTCAGGTCCGGGTGCCAGCGTGAGCAGCACGGACACGGCCAAAAACGTCAGAAGCAGGGAGAGTTCCATCTTGACGCCTCCTTGTGAGAGAGTTGCTTTAGACCCTACACTACGGGAAAACGCCCGGACCGTCCAGTGAGCAGGAAAAATTTATCGCGCCCGGGCGAAGAGAGTATCGGCTGAGCCTGTCGAAAGGTGTATAGTCAGAGGGAAGGGTTGTGCGCGACCGCGCTCCGAAGAAGCATGGAGGAGCGCAGTCGGGATGGAATGCAGGAAGGGGAAGGAAAAGCGATGAACGCTGCGCAACAGCTGGCAAAGGCCTACAAGCAGAGCACCTATCAAGTACCGGGGCATGGACCGCGAGACATCCAAGTCTTGCGGCAAGCGCTGGCGGAGCTGGACGGAACTGTGGAGAGCGACATGTACGGGAAAGGAGACGTCATTGAACGCTTCGAGAAGAAGCTGGCCGCGTTTTTGGGCAAAGAGAAGGCCGTCTTCTTCCCGAGCGGCACCATGGCCCAGCAGATCGCCCTGCGCATCTGGTGCGATCGCAAGTCGTTGAAAAAGGTAGCGTATCACCCGCTCTCCCACCTCGAGATTCACGAAGAGGACGGCCTCAAGGTGCTGCATCGGAGCCGGTTCTACTCGCAGACAGGACCCGCCTGATCCGCCTGGAGGACGTGCAGAACATCGGGGATGAGATCGCCTGCCTGCTGCTGGAGCTGCCGCAGCGGGAGATCGGAGGGGAGCTGCCGGATTTTGACGAGCTGGTGGCGATTTCCCGGTATTGCCGGGAAAAAGGCATCAGGCTGCAAATGGACGGCGCCCGCCTGTTTGAAGTTCTGCCGTATTACCAAAAATCGGCCGCAGAGGTCTGCGCGCTGTTTGACAGCGTGTACGTCTCCTTTTACAAAGGAATCGGGGGGCTGGCAGGCGCGGTCCTCGCCGGGGATGAAGGCTTCGCGAAAGAGGCGGCCGTGTGGAAGCGCCGCCACGGCGGCGATCTGATCAGTCTGTATCCGTATATTCTCAGCGCAGACTATTACTTCGAGCGCAGGAAGGATCGTTTTCCTGCCTACTACGAACAGGCCAAAGAGCTGGCGGGCTATTACAACGGATGCCGCGGGGTAACGACTCGGCCGCTCGTGCCGGTATCCAACATGTTCCACGTTCACCTGCCCCTCCCGAAAGAACAGCTGGAGCCGGTATTCCTGGCGGTCTGCGAGGAGACGGGCGTGGGCCTCACACAAACCATTCGCGCGATCGGTGAGACAAGCAGCTGCTATGAAGTGAGCGTCGGCGACAATTACGGCAAGATCCCGTCCGAGGTCCTGCAGCAAGCATTTCGCGCGCTGGATGCGAAGCTGCAGGAACTCCTCGGCCGGTAAAGATTTTTTTAGCTGCCAAAGAAACGGCCAAGCTGCTCCCTCGGGATTTCCGCAGGGAGTTTTTGTATTGTTAATTTTTTGAACATTCCACAAAAGGATGGTCGAAAAATGTTCTATGGTATAATATAAACTCACTCTTTGTCATAGAAAGGAGAGGGTAGACGATGAGCGACAAGTATCTTCACGCTCCATCGACGCCGTCGTCCACACTGCAGCTCCCCGCGAAGGGAGGGCAAAAGGGAAGGCGCAGAAAGAGCAGGCTGTTTCGGAGGCTGTTCCAAGCGCTCATTCCCTCCCGAGCGGAGAGCAAAAGATCTCCATGGCCGTTCCTCTTGATCACTGTCGTCTGGGCTGGCCTCGCCTATGCCGGATACGCCTTTGCTGTCCATACGCTGGACAAGCATCAGCAATACGTCAATCAACGCTTGGAACAGGTGCAGGAAGAAAACCAGAAGCAGATGCTTGCCCTCGACGAAAAGCTGACACAAGTACAGGATGAGATGAAAACCGTACAAGACGGCTTGTCCAATTTGGGAGAAGATTTGCAATTGACAGGGGAGTCGATCGGCGGCACCAACAAGACGAAGGAGGCGCTCCAGGATCGGATTGACCAGTTGAACAAGCAGCTCGTCGATCTGAAAGCCTCGCTGAAAAAACTGGAGGATGCGGCTCGTGCTTGGTAAAGTCAACCGGTTATTCGCGTTCCTCCTGGCGCCGACGCTCGGCTTTTTGGCAGCCTTTTCTTCGGCCGATCCGATGGACAAGGTCCAGCTGGAGGCTTTGCAGGTTCCGGCTCGGCAGGCCAGCGAGCAGGCGGCTGTGCTGCGCGAAAAACTGGACGAGACGAAAGAACAGGTCAGCCGTGCAGAGGAGCTGATTGCCGACATCCGCAACCAGACGGAAAAGGAACAGCGGGAGTTCGAGAAGCAGAACGAACACATCGACAGCCTGCTGGCGGCGAGTAGGTCGCAGACGCAAAAATCGGCAGACGTGCTCGATACCATCCTGTCCAACATGCTGGGAAATCCGATCGGCCAGTCGTTCGGACAAAATTCCACGGTCAAGGTCTACTCGCTGGAGGAAGCCGGTTATCGCGGCTACATGGCCAAAGTGCGCCTGAACGATCCGAAGGCATTGAAGATGGTGCTGGCGAATGACTCAGTGAAAAGCAAAGGCGAGACCACCAGCCATGCCGGGAAACGCACGGGCGCCGTCCTCGCGATCAACGCCGGCGGCTTTATGACCGACAAGAGCGGGTATGTGACTCCGCTCGGCATCACGGTCGTAAACGGCAAGATCCGCACGTTCTCCAACAACTCCAGCCTGAGCTTCGTCGGCTTCAACAGCAAAGCCCATCTCGTCGGGACGAAAATCACGACGCAACAGCAAATCAACCAGCAGGGAATCCTCCAAGGAGCCAGCTTCCTGCCGCGGCTGCTGCAGGACGGCAAGCGCCTCGCGTTCCCCCGGGAGTGGGCCAATGCTCGCCAGCCGCGGACGTTGATCGGGCACTTCGACAACGGCGATCTGCTCCTGATCGTCATCGACGGCAGACGCCAGGGCTGGAGCAACGGCGTTACACTGGAAGAAGCGCAAAGAAAGCTGCAGGAGTTCCACGTCGTCGATGCATACAATCTGGACGGCGGCGGCTCCAGCGCCTTTTACTACAATGGCAGGCTGATGAACAAACCGTCGGGCGGCAAAGAACGTCCGGTGGTCAGCAACCTGGTCATCATGCCGTAACAGTTCTCAAGCTCCACACCCTCTCTGATGATCGGAGAGGGTGTTGTTTTCCAGGAGAGGACAATAGACAGGATGACCGGCGAAAATACTGAAAATTATAATATGGCTAGAGGAAAGAAAATTTTATCAGGGGGATCGCACGAAAAAAGCGTGGTTGGCAGCCCTTTCGCTCCTTGCAATGGCGGCGTTAGCTCGCCTTGAACGTGGCGGAGCCTTGTCTCTTGCACGACGACGATCGAAGACGTGTTCGGCAGCGGCAGCATGGTGCCCGGCTACGGCTTCATGCTGAACAACGAGCTGACCGATTTTGACGCGGTTCCCGGGGGCGTCAACCAGGCGGAGCCAGGCAAGCGGCCGCGCTCGAGCATGACCCCCACGCCGGTGCTCAAGGACGGCCAGCCGTTTCTGGCAGTGGGCTCTCCCGGCGGCTCGACGATTATCGCCTCCGTCTCGCAGACGATTTTGAACGTGATCGTGGCACCGCGCATCTTCTCCAGCGCCTATCCGGCGGTGACGTGGGAAGCGGGCATCGGCAACGTGCAGGCGATCGTGTACGATCTGGAGACAGGAAAAATGTACGGGGGAGCGGACGACACGCGGGAAGGCACGGTTCTCGGCGTGGATGCCGTCGCCTACAAGAGCGCGGAGCCGGAAGCAAGGCCGGCGGAAGCGTCAGGGGCGTTCGAGCTGCAAGTAAACGGCTTCGTCTACCCGTTTGCTGCAGACCAGAAGCGGCTGGCAGATGGCATCGCATACGTCCAGGCAGACAAGCTGCTGCTGGGGCTGAGCGCGGATTTTGCAAAAGGCTGGTGCATTTGCTGGCTGCATCCGGCGCTGACGTCACGGTCGCGACGCGGGGCTTGGCAGCCGTCGATCTTCCTGCACAGGTCAAGCGACTCACGCTGGACCGGGACGGGAAGGAGTCGCTCGCGGTCGCAGGAGAGCAGGAATGGGACATCGTCTACGACAACATCTGCTACTCCGCGCAAAATGCGCTGGATGCGATCGAGGTGTTCCAGGGCAGGGCCGGCAAGTACGTGTTGACCTCGACGCTCTCCGTGTACAATTTTTCCGAGGAAGCGCTGAGGGAGGAAGCTTTCCAGCCGGACCGCTACGAGATCCAGCCGCTGCCGAGAGACAAAGTCACCTACCAGGAAGGAAAGCGGCAGGCGGAGGCGGTCTTTTTCCAGAAGGCCTCATTCCCGGTCGCAGCCGTACGCTTCCCGATTGTTTTGGCAGAGGATGACTACACCAGGCGCCTGCATTTCCATATCGAGCACATTCAGCAAGGACGGCCGATTGGCATGGAGAAGCCCGAATCCGTCATGAGCTTTATCCACGCCCAGGAGGCGGCGGAATTTTTGCAATGGGTAGGGGAAGCTTCCCTGACAGGACCCGTGAATGCCTGCTCGGCAGGCAGCATCAGCCAGCAGCAGCTGATGGACCTCATCGCGCAGGTCGTTGGCAAGCCGGCCGAGCTGGTGGGGAAAAAGGACGCTGCCGACTGCTCGCCCTTCGCGTTTCCCGCTTCCTTTTACATGGATCACGAAAAAGCGAAAACCGCCGGCTTCGCGTTCTGGCCGCTGGACAAATGGCTGCCGGAGCTTGTCCAGACTCTTTTTGCAACGATTGCCAAGCAAAAAGCGTGAGAATCTTTCCTTTTTTTCTGCCTGACTCCGTGGTAAGGTAGAGCAGAACATATGTGTCTGTGATAATCAGGAGGACAGGTCATGAATAGAAATCACACCACTGGTTTTGCTCTCGTCGCAGCAGTATCAGCCGCACTCCTTCTCGGCGGATGTGAAGCGCCGTCGATCGGCCATTTGCTGTCAGGCGGCAAATCAGAGGCTTCTATAGCACCCGGGGGCGAAGCGGCAGCAGGGCAAACGGATTCAACAACAGAGCAACAGCCGCAGGGAGCGGAAGGAAAGGACGCCGGGAAAGAGAAACAGCCTTCCCTGGAAGAGACCGTACAGCTGGTGGACGGCGTGCCGACTGTGACCACCCCGACTGAACTGACCGTGGTGGTGAACAAGGAGCGAGCGCTGCCAGCCGACTATATCCCGCCCGATCTTGTAGAGCCGAACGTGCCGTTTCCGTTTGACGAAAAGGCCGAGAAGCGTTTGCTGCGGGCAGAAGCAGCCGGCGCGCTGGAGAAACTGTTCACAGGGGCCAAAGCGGAAGGGATCGAGCTGTACGCCGTCTCGGGCTATCGCTCGTACCGCACGCAAAAGTCGCTGTTTGACACGTATGTGCAGAAGGATGGAGCCGAGCATGCCGCCAAATACAGCGCGGTGCCGGGAAAAAGCGAGCATCAGACGGGCCTGGCGATGGATGTTTCGGGTGCGGACGCCAAGACCAGACTGGAAGAGTCTTTCGCCGCGACCCCAGAGGGACAATGGCTCGCGGCCAACTGCGCGAAGTTCGGGTTCATTATCCGCTATGTGCAAGGGAAGGAAGACGTGACCGGATACGCATACGAGCCATGGCATCTGCGCTATTTAGGCAAAGAAATCGCGGAAGAGATCATGAGCCGCGGCATTACGCTGGAAGACTACTTTCAGGATACCGCAAACGCTCAAAAACTATAAAGGCCCTTACGAGAATGAAGGGCATTGCCAGGCACAACAAAAACAACAAAATCCGCTCTGCGTGAGCGGCTTTTTTGCCTGTTTCTTATCGGCTATTAATGCGGGAGACGAATGCCGGCGAGGGGCCAGTAAACCACTTCGGCTCGTCCCACCACGTGGTCCAGCTTCACCGGACCGATGACACGGCTGTCCATGCTGTTGTTGCGGTTGTCCCCCATGACAAACACGCTGTCTGCCGGGACTATGACAGGGCCGAAGTCTTCTGTCAGGGTGACGCCTGCAGCGGAAGCTGTCTCTTTGTTGCTCGCCAGGTAGTCTTCCTTTAGTGGCTGGCCATTGACGTACAATTGGTCATCTTTGGCTTCTACGGTGTCGCCGGCGACGGCCACGACCCGTTTGATCCAGTTATCACCGCTGGCATCCGGGTGAATGATCACGATGTCACCTTGCTGCGGATTTTTTACATAGTAGACGGCCTTGTTGACGATGACGCGCTCGCGGTCATGCAGTGTGCTTTCCATGGAGCGACCCTGGACGACGTACGGCGCCATGACAAACACATAGATGAATACGGTCAAACCGCCAATCAGCAAGAACGATTTCAACCAATCAAACAATTCGACTTTCCATTTTGTCGCGCTATCCGTTTGTTCCATAAATCTGATCTCCTATGTATGTGGTTTTCGGGATGGTGCCTGGCCACGAGTCCAACCTGCCCCTTCATTATACATGCTTTGCGTTTGAAAGCGGAAGTAGATTCACGGAAAAGGCTGGGAAAGGCGCAGTTCGCCTCTCTTTCTTTTTCGGTAAATTTTTTTTGAAAAGTTGGCTCTTGCACTTGCTCTTCTTGTGCTTTCACTATTGTCGCGCGCAGTTCATTCTGTTGCGGGTGCTTCATCGACGGGGACGACGTACGGTATCCGAGCTGGCGAATATCCTGAAGCAATCCAATAGCACTACGACGATCGCACTGAATCGGCTGGTGAAGGCCGGCTGCATTGATCGGATCAGAGACGAACAGGACCGGCGTGTTGTGTGGGTGACTTTATCAGAAAAAGCCGTTCCTCTGATCGAGCGCCTGCTGCGCCGCCGGCAGGTGCTGGTAGGCAAGCTGCTGGAAAAGCTGAGCGACGAAGAACTGGTACAGTTTACCTATTTTCTCGTGAAAATGAAGCAGCGTTTGTAGCTAGACTTGTGGGTAATTCGGGAGGTTCCGGTATACACTATACCGGTATCATTCGAAAAGGAGGAGCGTTAGATGGATCTCGATCGACAGCAACAGGAGAAAACGGGCGAGCACCATCCGTCAGCAGCGGCGGCGGATGAAACGTTCGGCTTGCTCGACACCATGGAGGGACTGGCTACGACCCAAGAGCAGCTGAGCGATATGTACAAGATGGGGACGATTGAAGATTGGGGAAGCACGAGGTAGAGCGATTCTAAAATTTATTTTATTCACTTGTCTTGATTTATCATTAAAAATAAAAGAGGAATCTGAAGATAAGGATAGGGTGCGTGATGGATGAAAGATCTGCGTCTGGAGCAATTGGCTTATAATCTCGTCAACTATTCCGTTCGAGTTCAACCTGGTGAAAATATTTTGATCAATGCCAAAGGAGAGACGCCAGACCTGGTAGCAGCGCTGGTACGGGAATTCTAGAAGGCGAAAGGCAACCCTTACGTTCAGCTGATCAACACTGCTGTCAGCCGCGAAATAGCCATGCACTGCAACGAAGAGCAACTGGCCGTCATGGCGGAGCACGAAGTGAAGCTGATGGAAAAAATGGACGGCTACATTGGGATTCGCGCAGGCGGCAACATTCAGAGGTGTACACAGCCCCGACGCCGTACCATGGCTTCGTTTTTGAAAATGTCCAACTGACCTACAACGGCAACAAATCGTCCATACACTGGGACATGGTGACCATCCGGCGTCCAGAGTGGGGCGGAGGAGAGATCTGGTTCGACGGCGTGCTGATCCGCAAAGACGGCCTCTTTGTCATTCCGCAGCTGGAATGCCTCAATCCGGAGCAGCTGAAAGCCTAGTACGCACGCGCTACTCCGTGTACTCTCTCAGCCGATCCTTTGCCAGCTCGACATCCATGTCGACCTGAAACAGCATGTGCAGGTTGCTGGACGACATGACGCTTCGTCTGGCGGCGTGATACAGGATCGGCTTGCTGTGCTTGACGACTGTCATGATTTCCACGACGGGCGGCACCACTTGCTTGATGCGCAGAAGACCCTGCAAGTAGCGGAGAAACTTTTGAATGGTTCCCGGGTCGTCCTGGTTGGGGATGGTGTCGATCAGCTCGAAAAATTCCCGAACAATCGCGCGCCTTGTCTCCACAGGCTCAAAAAAGGTAGACCGATGCACGTGCTTCACCTCGAGTAAGAGTAGAGTATTCTATTTTCTACCTCCAGTCGGGGATGCGTAAACCTAAAAATGAAAAAAAAGTCTCGGTCATCTGTGGATGGCTGAGACTTTTTGCCTAGGGAAGCTGCTCTTTTTGCGCATATACGGCCTGCTCTTCGAGGGGGATGCGAATGCGCAGGAGGAGCCAGGCATTCAGCAGGGTGAAAGAGATAGCCGTGAGGGAGGCGCCAAATGTCATCGGCAAGGCAAACAGCTCGACCGCCACCACCAGGTAATTGGGATGGCGCATGAACCGGTACGGACCGCGCCGGACGGGCAAAGAGCCGGGCAGGATCAGGATGCGCGTGTTCCAGTGGATCCCGAGGCTCCAGATGCACCAGTATCGCAGGCATTGGACTAGCAAAAAGACGGCAAAGTACGCCAGCCACCCGGACGGAAGGGAATAGGGGGCAGTGGCTGTCGTCACTTCCACGATCAGGCTTGCGAAAAACAGAACGTGCAGGACAACGAGACAAAGGTAATGTCCAGCCCCGATTTCGTATCCTCCCAGCGAGCGGATGATCCGGGCATTCCGCGCCGCCAGGAACAGCTCGGACAAGCGCTGCAGCAGGAGAAGGGCCATGATGCACCAGAAGAACAGCATAGGGCTCACCTCGCCTCCAGCAGCAGCATTTCCGAGCTGAATCCGGGGCCGAGCGCAGCGAGCAGCCCCATATCGCCAGGCTCCCAGTCCTGTTCCATACTCTTTTCCAATACGAAGAGCACCGTCGGCGAGGACATGTTGCCGAAGTTGTGAAGCACCTCTGCGGACAGGCGCGTGGCGTCAGGAGACAGCCCCAGCGAGCGCTGATAGGCGGTGAGCACCTTGGCTCCGCCCGGATGGAAAATGAAATGGCGCAGCCGCTCGACGGAGGTCTCGTGCGGGGAGAGGAAGCGATCGACGCTCTCCTTCATGGATTGTTGGATGAGGCTGGGGATGTCGCGGGAAAAGACGACCTTCAGCCCCGGCTCAGTCAGCTCCCAGCCCATGACGTCCAGCGTATCCGGCCAGGTCGTAGTCCGCGCTCCGCGAAACTGCAGACGGCCGCAGCGGGCTGCCGGATTGCTGACGTCATCGCCTTCCACGAGAGCGGCCGCCGCTCCGTCGCCAAACAGGCAGGTGGCGACCAGATTGCTCTTGGACATGTCCTGGCGGATGAAGGTCAATCCGCACAGCTCCACACTCAGGAGCAGCACGCGGCGATCCGGGTAGGCTCGCGTGTACTCGCAGGCACGGGACAACCCCATGGCGCCCCCGGCGCATCCGAGCCCCCAGAGCGGCACGCGGGTGACGTCAGGACGCAGCCCCAAACGGTTGATCAAGCGTGAATCCAGGCTCGGAGTGGCGATGCCCGTGCTGGAAACGAACATGAGACAGTCGATGTCGTCTGCAGCCAGTCCCGCTTTCTCCATACATTTGCGCGCGGCTTGGGCGGCCAGCTCTTCGGCATTCTCTACGTATAATCGGTTTTTCTCGGCAAAGGGGCGGTCCCTTTCATACCAGTCCGTCGGCATGCAAAGATGGCGTTTGCGGATCTGACTGTTCCCGAATACCCCCAGCAGGCGGTCAATCTCCGGGTAGGCATCTTGAAAAAAACGGCGGGCCAGCTGCATGGCATCCTCCTGGGTGATCTCATGGGGAGGGACCGCGGTGGCGACGGCTACAATACGGGACATTCCAATATCACTCCCGTCATCTTTTCGGTTAGGATCAGTCTTCCCCTTCCAGTTGGTTCCAATTCAATTTTTTTCGCAACTGCCAGCAGGCGGCAGCAACAAGGCCCGGATGAAACGCAGCTTACGTGGTCGATACTGCTTGCTGTTTGGCGACTGCGGGCTGAGCTTGCCCGCGGCTTGCCGCTTTTTTGACGAAACGGCTTTGCCAAAGTCCGCCGACGAGCAGCAGGACGCCGAGAACGGAAAACCAGAAGGCTCCGCCTATGCTGCGGAAAGCGACTGCCCCGACTGAAGGGCCGATCGTGCCGGTGATGCTCCAATTGGCTCCGAATATGGCGAAGTAGCGCCCCCGGTGCTCCTCGGGAGCCAGGATCGAGATGGCTTTCTGGATTTGGGGTCCGTACAGCATCTCGCCGATCGTAAACAGCGTTTCGGCGACGATCAGGACGATCAAGCCGGGTGCCCAGCCGTAGCCGAACCCGACACAGGCGAGGAAGCCATAGGCCGCGAGGATGACGCGATGAGCGGGAAAGCGCTCGGCAAATTTGGCGATAGCGATCTGACAGCAGACGACCAAAACGCCATTGATGGTCAGCAAGGTGGCAAAAATGGTGAGGAAATCATCGTATTTGGTCCGCAAATGCTGCGGCAGGATGATCTCCACTTGCGAGTACAGCAGCGAGACCGGCACGGCGGCCAAGGTCATCCAGATCAGCGTCCGATGCTCCGACCATTTGAGCCGGACGGCTGGGTTGCCCCCGGTTTTGGTTGCGGCCTGTTTTCGCTGCTCGAAAGGCAACGTCTCGGGCACCTGCCAGAGGATGAGCAGACAGTAAATGACGAGCGTCAGCGCACAGATGCCGAAAGCGATGCCAGGATTGATCTTGTACAGGGCCACTCCGATCAGGGGACCTGCAGCCGCCCCCAGATTCAGGGCGGTGTGGAGCAGGGCAAACACTTCACTGCGCTTTTCCACGGGCACGATGTCCGTCACCTGGGCGCTGGCAGCCGGCCAGAACAACGACGCTCCCACTCCGTTCACAATCGTCAGCAGAGCGAAGGCAAAGATCGACTCCGCCCAGATGTAGCCCGCCATCGAGAGGGCTTCGATCAACAGCGCGGCGACCATCAGAGGCTTTCGTCCATAGCGGTCGGAGAGGCTGCCGGCAAAATAGCCGGAGATGATGCTTGAAAGCGGTTGCAAACTTGTCACCATCGCTGCCAGCAGCAGGTTGTTGTCCATCCGGTCGTACAGGTAGAAAGCGAGAAAAGGCCGAAGCATGAAGCCGGCAAAGGTCGTCAGGATCGTTCCGATGACTCGAATCCAGATGGCTTTGTCATAACGGGAGACCAGATTGTGCAACCAAACCATTCGGTTAACTCCTCCTTACTGATAAAGGATATTTTTGTAAGTATAGATGAAAGCCATATGAAAAGATAGAGGGGTGGGATAAATACGAATAGTAAGATTATGGTACAGACCCGCGCCAAACCTGCAGTAGAAATAAAAATTGGGTCTGCCAGGCGGTATATTTTCTATTGAACTCACGAATAAAGACAGGTAAAATATTCCTATCTACACAAATTTAGACCTATTTTCTTGGTGAATCTTATAGGGCTTATGTATCATGAAGGATGCGGCGTTGTTGGTATGAACCGGAGGGGATTTCTTTGGATTCACGCTGGATCGGTTTGGGAGCATCCTGTGTGCTGATCGGTGTTTGGCTGGCTGCGTATGGGATGCCGCTGGATGAGGAGGCCGCCGTATTCGTGTTTGGTGCGTCTGTTCTCCAGCTGACAATCGGGTATTTCATCGGCAAATACATCCATTCTTTGCAGCGTATGGCCTATCACGACTCGTTGACAGGCGTTCTCGTCAATCGCCGGTTTGTTGCGAGATTGAATCGAGAGGTAGAAGAGGCGAGTAGGACCAAATACCCAGTCACTTTGTTGTTTATTGATTTGGACAATTTTAAAAACTATAATGATCGCTATGGCCATCTCGAGGGGGACAGACTCCTGCAGAACTTTGCCGCCATGCTGCAGTCGTGCGTGCGCAAACAGGATGCTGTCGGCCGCTGGGGCGGCGAGGAGTTCGTCGTGCTCCTGCCGCATACGGATACGGACAAGGGGCTGACGATCGGGGAGCGCATCCAGAATCAGGCGCGCCAGCAGCTTTCCGGTGTGACCGTCAGCATCGGTGTCGCCTCCTTTCCGCTGCACGCTGCAGATGCCACGCAACTGATGGCAAAAGCGGACAACTTGATGTATGAAGCCAAGAAAAAGAAAGACTGCATGCTTGCGGCCACGAATTAATGAGCGGAAGGGATGGCTGCACGAACACTCGTACCTGAAAGGGGAGACGGGTGTTTTTTATTGCGTGTAGAGAAGATTTACAAAAACTTAATAATTACGTAAATAAAAAAACACATACTTCGCCTTGTTATTAAATTTACGTTCCCATTAATGTCCGATATAATCGTCTAGGTGTGATTTTTCCAAAGGAGTGACTAGAGTCCGTATGTTTAAATCAAACAAGCATATCTTCTTCGACCTGTTCGAACAGCAAATTGCCACCGTGCACAAAGGAACGCATCTCTTCTATGAAATGATAGGCAACTATCAGGATCTGGAAACGAAAGTGAAGGCAATCAAGGCTGTTGAAAAAGAAGGGGATGAAATCGTTCGCCGGATCATGAACGAGCTGAACTCCACCTTTATCACTCCGCTAGAACGCGAAGACATTCATCAACTGGCTCACACGATGGACTCGATGATCGATTATATCGATGGGGTGGCAGATCGCATGTATCTCTATCAAGTTCGGCAGCCGGATCCGCGCGTTCTCGCCCAAGCCAACATTTTGGTAAAATGCTCGTCCAAGCTGATCGAATTGATCCGCACCTTGCGCAAACTCGACCACCAAGTGGTTGCCAAGATTGCCACGGAGATCAAAGACCTGGAGCACGAATCCGACTCGAACTACCGCAAAATGGTTTCCGATCTCCTGAACGCCCCTGATGCCAATCCGATTGAAGCGATCAAGCTGAAAGAGATTTACGACAAACTGGAAGACTGTGCGGACTTTGCAGAGGATGTAACCAATCTGGTAGAAGGGATCGTGTTAAAGAATGCCTGATCTTTCGCCAGAGGTGATCATCCTTGTGCTCGTCGTCATCCTGGCGCTTAGCTTTGACTTCATCAACGGCTTTCATGATACCGCCAACGCAATCGCTACATCCGTTTCTACCCGAGCTTTAAGCCCTCGAACTGCTATTATCCTGGCCTCTACATTCAACCTGATGGGTGCGCTTACCTATACAGGCGTAGCCAAGACGATCGGGGGAAAAATTACCGATCCGTTCAAACTGGAAAACGGCCTGGTCGTAGTGCTTGCGGCACTTACCGCCGCCATTTTGTGGAATCTCATCACGTGGTGGTTTGGCATTCCCAGTTCGTCCTCGCATGCGATTATCGGCGGTGTAGCCGGTGCTGCGGTAGGTGCTGCAGGATTTGGCTCGATCAATATGGAAGGCTTCCTCGATATCGTGAAGGCGTTGATCATTTCACCGATCGCTGCCTTTGTCGTCGGTTTTATCATCATCAAGATCGTCTCCACGCTGGTCGCGAGCATGGCGTATCACCGGACGAACCGGACCTTCCGCGTTTTGCAGGTTTTGTCCGCTTCCTGGCAATCCTTTAGCCACGGCGCGAACGACGCCCAGAAAACGATGGGGGTCATCACGCTGGCGCTGCTCTCTGGAGGCTTTTTGCATCAAGCTCCCGGGGAGTTCATCATCCCGCTGTGGGTGAAGCTGTCCGCAGCCCTCGCCATGGCGTTGGGCACCTCTATCGGAGGCTGGCGCATCATCAAGACAATGGGTGGCAAAATCATGAAAATCAAGCCAATCAGCGGCTTCTCTGCCGACCTGTCCTCCTCGCTGATCATCACCATTTTTACCGCGCTCAAGCTGCCTGTCAGCACGACGCACGTCATCACTTCCTCCATCCTCGGAGTAGGGGCGTCCCAAAAGCTGAATGCCGTGAAATGGGGCTTGGCTGGCCGGATCGTCGTGACCTGGATCATTACCCTGCCTGTTACGGCGCTGCTCGCTGCAGCCTGTTATGCCGTTTTTGACGTCTTTCTGTAAATCAGAACGATTCAGCCAAAGCTTTTGTTGCGAAGCAAAGACACCTGACACACGCGGACAAGCCCGGTGAAAGGTGTCTTTTGACTGTGACAGGCAGTTACGCGGATCCCGTCAATCTCGCCCAAAAGCCAGGTTTCGGGCGGATCTGTACGAGTCGGATGGCGGACAGGGGGATGTAGTCCAGCGAGCCATCCTCTTCCTCCAGCAGGATGCCGCCCGGGCTGTAGTCGTACAGCTTTCCGTCCACATAGGGATCGAGGCCGGCACCGATCATTCCCGGAGCGAAGTGGATGCGAACCGCACGATCCTGAAACTCTTCCAAAATTCCATCGTCCATGGCACATTCTCCTCTGCGGCTTCCATAGCTTCCTCTTTATTTTGCCCGGATTTGCGACAATTCAGACAAGATGCGCACAAAAAGCGTCCCTTTTCCGGAGAAAGGGACGCTGCGTGCAAGGATCGGTTACTCCATCGTATTGTGAGACTGGCGCGACTGTTTGCTTTTGCGGGCGAACACCAGCATCAGGATGAGGCCAAGCGCGATGAGCGTGAGGCTGACGAGCTGTGCGACGCGCAAGGTGTCGGCGATGAGCAGGCTGTCTGTGCGCATTCCTTCGATGAAGAAGCGCCCGATCGAGTACAGAATCATGTAGCTGAACAGGATTTGTCCGTCGAACTTCTTGAAGCGGTAGAACATGGTCATCAGAATCGCGAACACCACGAGATTCCACAACGATTCATACAGGAACGTCGGGTGGTAATACTGTCCGCCGATATACATCTGATCGCGGATAAACGCGGGAAATTTTTCCATGAATTCTGTGGTGGCCGGACCGCCATGCGCTTCCTGGTTGATGAAATTGCCCCAGCGACCGATCGCCTGGCCGAGGATGACACTCGGCATCATGACGTCTGCCTGCTTCAGGAACGGCAGGTTGTGCTTGCGAATGTACCAGGTGCCGGCGAGAACCCCGCCGATCAGACCTCCATGAATAGCGAGACCGCCTTTCCATACGGCAATGATGTCCATCAGGTTGTTCTTATATTGATCCCATTCAAAGACCACATAGTAGAGGCGGGCACAAATGATGGCAGCCGGAATGATCAGCACAACCATATTCAGGATGTGATCCGCGTCGAGGCCCGAACGTTTGGAATTGTGCCGGGCAAGATAAGTGCCCAGGAAAAAAGCCAGTCCCATAATGATGCCGTACCAGTGAATCTTTAAGGGCCCGATTGCAATCGCTATCGGATCAATCATGAATGTTCCTCCTTGCCAAAAAGGGTCTCTGCACAGTATAGCACAGACCGAGGCAAGGATTCAAAATTCACGCTCACCTCGCCTGCAAAAAAGAGAGGATGGCGTCGAGGGAGGAGCGCTGGCGAGGAGCGGATATGGCGGCAAACCGGTCACCCTTGGCTTGGAGCCGAGACGGCACGTTGTGAACGGTGAAATCGGTCGGGTGGATATGGGGCACTTCCTCCCAGTCCAGCGGCGTCGAGACCGTCGCCTGTGGCCGTGCTCGCGTAGAGTATGGCGCCGGCAGCGTCTTGCCGCGCCAGTGCTGCAGGTAGTCGATGTACAATTTCGTGCCCCGGTTTTTGACCAGCCTCTCGATCGTCAGCAGCTTCGGGTGCTTGTTGACCAGGTAGGAGGCGATGAACTGCCCGACTTCCCGTGTCTGCTCGAACGAGTAGCGCAGCTCGATCGGTACGTAGATCTGCAGTCCGCTGGCGCCTGACGTCTTCACGACGGAGGGGAGGTGCAATTCATCGAGCGATTCCTTCAACAGCAATGCCGCTTCGATCACGACGGAAAAATCATCCGTAGAAGGATCGAGGTCAAAGACCAGCTCGGTCGGAATCTCATCGTGCGCGCGGTGGAACGAGACATGCCATTCCAGAGCCGCCTGGTTCGCCATCCAGATCAGCGTCGCCTGGTCGTTGCACAGCACGTAGCGCGTCTGCTCCCAGAGACTCGTCCGGATCCAGGACGGGGCGTAGTCGGGGGCATTTTTTTGGTAGAAGTGCTTGTCGCCGATTCCGTGCGGATAGCGAATGACAGTCAACAGCCGGTCCTTCGCATAGGCGAGGAGAGGGGAGGCGACCCGCAGCAAATAGTGAATGTAGTCCAGCTTCGTCACCTGGGCATCCGGCCACAACGGCTTGTATGGATTGGTAATCGTCAAGGTATGGCTATCCAAGGACAGTTCGTACTCTTTGGCTGCTGTCGGCAAGCGGACACCTTCTTTCCAGACTGGTTTTGCCCCTACTTTCTCCACACAGCGGAACGCTATCCGCGGAAAAGTCTCCCTGTTATACATACAAACCGGCCATGTTATCCATAATACGGTTATCTTGCCATTGGCTGGTGAAGAGATGAAGTTTCCGAAGGAAGAGAAAAACAGGACACAAGAACTCATAGACACGATCGATGCCTGCAGCCTGACAGAGCTGGAGGGCATCCCCCTGTTTCCCCAGTTGGAAGACAACGTCATCCTGTTGAAACATTTGTTCTCGGATTGCTCCGATTTTGTCATCCGGGAATTCAAGCAAAAAAACGACGTGCATGCCATCGCCGTATTTGTGGACGGTCTGATCGATACCAAGCAAGTGAACGAAGCGCTGAAGGTGCTGATGCTGCTGGAGGAAGGCTCGGATGATATTGAAGTCATCGAGGAAGCGCTGCTGCCGGTCTCGCAGATCGCCAGAGTCGATGATTACAAGAAGCTGTTGCAGGCCGTCCTGGGCGGGGATACGGGCATACTCGTGGACGGAAATATCCAAGCGCTCACACTCGGAATTCGCGGCGCCGAAAAGCGCTCCGTGAACGAGCCGGAGGGGGAAGCCGTCGTTCGCGGCCCCCGGGAAGGCTTCATCGAAAACATTCGCACGAATACGTCGATGCTCAGGCGCAAGCTGAAGACGCCTCGTCTGAAAATGAAGTCGCTGGTGGTCGGCAGGGAGACGAACACGAACATCATCGTGGCGTTTCTCGAGGGGATCGCCGACCCGCAGATTGTGGACGAAGTCTCCCGGAGGATCGGCAACATCGACATCGATGCGGTGCTGGAGAGCGGGTATGTCGAAGAATTGATCCAGGACAATATGTATTCGCCATTCCCGCAGGTCAAATATTCCGAGCGTCCTGACACGGTGGCCTCGGCTCTGCTGGAAGGGCGAGTCGCTATTTTTGTAGACGGCACACCGATGGTCCTGATTGTGCCGGTCACGTTCTGGATGATGCTGCAAGCGAACGAAGACTACTACGAACGGTTCCAAATGGCGACGCTTGTGCGCTGGCTGCGCTATTTGTTTGTCTTCATTTCCTTGCTGACGCCAGCCGTTTACGTGGCCATCACCACCTTTCACCCTCAGATGCTGCCCACGACCCTGTTGATGAGCGTGGCCGCCGCCCGCGAGTCGATCCCTTTTCCGGCTATCGTGGAAGCCCTGCTCATGGAGGTGGCTTTTGAGGCGCTGAGAGAAGCGGGGATTCGCCTGCCCAAGACAGTAGGGCAGGCCGTCAGCATTCTCGGGGCGCTGGTCGTCGGTCAGGCAGCCGTCCAGGCGGGAATCGTCTCGGCGCCCATGGTCATCGTCGTCTCCATCACCGGGATCGCGTCCTTTACCATTCCGCATTTCAATGCGGCGATTGCCCTGAGGATGCTCCGCTTTCCGATCATGATCGCGGCTTCAGTGCTGGGGATTTACGGCATAATGGTTATGCTGCTTATCATCGTGGGGCATATGGCGAATTTGCGTTCATTTGGAGTGCCCTATCTCTCACCTCTCGCCCCCCTGTCCGTCGGGGATCTGAAGGACGTCCTGCTCCGCGCCCCCTGGTCCGAGCTGGAAAAACGGCCGAGCTTTCTGGGGATCCAAAACGCGCGGAGGATGGATGCGAGCTTCGCGGAAGGACTTCAACATGGCGGAGGGCAGGAGGGGATCAAAAGCAACAGTCACTCGAACGGGGAGGGGAGCTCGTGAAACGCCTGGCCCTGCTATGCGCGCTCATGCTCAGCTTGCCGGCCGTCACCGGCTGCTGGGATCGTCGTGAAGTCAATGACATCGCGATTGTGATTGCGATGGGGATCGACAAAGAAGCGAATGGCCAATACCGCTTGTCCGTTCAAGTCCCCCTCGTCAGCAGTCTGGGCGGACCGGGCGGCGGCGGTGGAGGAACGAGCGGAGACAAGTCGTACTACGTCGATTCCGCTGTCGGCCCGACCATTCGGGACGCCAACAATAAAATCCAGTCGCGCATGTCCCGCCACCTGTTCTACGCCCACCACCGGATTGTCATTATCGGGGAGCAGCTGGCAAAGGAAGGATTCAGCAAGCCGCTGGACACCATCTCCCGTTTTCCGGAGAACCGCTTGACCGCCTACATCGTGATGACGAAGGGCAGGGCGGTCAGTCTCCTTCAGGCCCAGCCGCAGTTTGAACGCTTTTCGGGCGAAGCGATTCGCGAGCTCGTCAAGGCGGAGACAATTCCCGTGACGATCAAGGACATCTCGCAAATGTTGAATGCGCCGGGGATAGACGCCTATTTGCCGATCTTTGAAGCAGTGGATTCCCATCCAAAAGGGAAGTCGAAAGAAATCGAAACGAAGGGGATCGGCTTCTTTCGGGGTGACAAGCTCGCCGGCACGTATAATCGGGAACAGATGCAAGGGCTGCGCTGGTTTCAGAACACGTTTGCTCCGTTTCCCGCGCTGCTGACCATAGACGGCGGTCAGCGCTTCAGCGTCTACTTCCAGCATGGGAAAGCGGATATCAAGCCGAGCTTCAAAAAGGGCAGCGTTCACTTTGACATCCGGGTATACACCACTGCGGGCATTGTGGAAAACATGAGCAGCCTGGATCTGACGGACCAAAAAGTTAATGCGCGGATCGAGAGCAAACTGGCAAAGGACATTACGAGCAGCATCCGGACGGTCATCGATCAATCCAAAAAGCTGCGCTCGGATACGATCGGACTGGGCATCGTGCTGGCGCGAAACTATCCGGTCGTATGGAAAAGCAAGTACCGGGATCGTTGGAACGAGGAGCTTCCCCGGATCACCTACACGATTGAAAGCAAGGTCCAGGTCACCACTGTGGGACAGACGACGACGAATATTACAAAGGAAGATCCGTGATGAATCGACTGTTTCTGTTGTTTTATTGCGTGGTGTTTATCGTGAGGCTGACCGCCTTTCTGCGGGGACGAAAACGGTTGCCCGGCAAGCAGCAGCTGGTCATGTCCATCATGTACGGGTTGACGATCCTTTTCTTTGCGATGCTGCAATTTCAACAAGCCGAGCTGATTCCCATCGGTCGTTTCCTGAATGTCTTGGCGCCGTGGGTCAAAATGTGGGTGGATCAGCTGCTGTAGAGGAGGGTACCGAATGATCCACAAGCAAGTAGTCAATCACAGACAGATCGCCTGGCTGGTCGGGAGCGTGCTGCTGACAGGCATGCTGGTCTCCTTTTTCCACTCCGTCACGGATGTGGCCAAGATGGACGCGTGGTTTTCGCAGCTGCTGTCCGTCTTCTACGGGATCATGGTCGCCTACGTCCTGGCGGAGCTGACGCGGGCCTTCCCCGGCAAAAACATCTATGAGATCATCTTTATCGTATTTGGAAGATGGGTGGGCGGGGTGATCAACATCATACTGCTCTTTTACTTCTGGCTCATCATCAGTCTCGATGTCAAAGGAGCGAGCAAATTTTTCCATGCGACGCTGCTTCCGCAAACGCCGGTGGAAATCACGCTGCTCGTTTTCGTGCTGCTGGTCATGTACTACGGCAGAACGAGTCTGGAGGTCGCGGCGAGGGTGAACGAGATGTACTTCCCTGCCTTTTTTGTGTTAGCGATGGCCTTGTACGTCCTGCTGGGCAACGAGTACAGCATCGAGAGACTCGAACCGATTCTCAGCACCAGTATGAACGCTATCGTCGTGAGCAATTTCATGCCGATCGGCATCTACGGGGACATTTTGCTGTTTGGCGCTTTTCTGCATGCGACCACTCACCCGCGGCTGTTTTTTTCCGCCATGAAACACGGCATTCTCATCGTCGGCTTCACCGCTACGATGCTCCTGCTCGTCCTGCTCGGGGTGATGGGCTACACGATCGCCAGCAGGCTCAACTACCCGATGTTCATTCTGGTCCAGCAAATCCATATCACGGATTTTTTGGATCGGGTGGAGATCGTCTTGTTCAGCCTGTGGTTTCCGGCTTTTGCGATCAAGGTCATCGTCGCTTATCTGGCGTTTCTCATGGGCATCGGCTCTTTTGGCGGACAGGCGGACTACCCGGGTTTCAACTTCCCGACAGGCTGGTTCATCATCGCTACGTCCATGCTCACGTTTCAGCGCATATCGGATCTCGAGGCGTTCCTCAGCTACAGCCTTCCGCTCATCGTAGTGATCCTGCAGATCCCTCTGCTGTTGATCCTGTACATAAAAGCGCGGATGAACCGGAAGCTGCCGGAGCAAGCCACGATCCCGGAAGGAACGAGACTCTACCGTTTTTATCGATTCTGCGTATGGCTGGGGACCTTTTCCCTGTCGGCCTGCGTCTTCACGATCATCATCGGCACGATTTTTCTAAACAAGTCCGAGACGGGCGGCATCATTACGGCGATTTCCTATGTGACGTTCTTCTTTTTGGCCCTTCTCGCGAGCTACGGGGAGATGCAGGCGCTGAATCACGGCAAACAGAAGCTGGCAATGGAAAAAGCCTCCGGAGCTTTCCGCCAGTAAAACGCGTGCCAGCGCTGCAGGGAGTGGGGCGAGCGAACTTTTCAGGTCAACAAGCAAGGAGGTCCTATGAAAATGGAGCCCATTATTCCTTTTGAACCAATCCGTACCGATTTAATACCGAGCGGACCCGACTGGGTTGCCCAAATCAAGTGGGACGGAGTTAGAATGCTGACGTACTACGATGGTAATGAGGTGCGTTTGCTCAACCGGAAAATGAACGATCGTAGCAGTCAATACCCGGAATTCTTAAAGATATCCCGTTATTGTTCCGCATCATCTGTGATTCTCGATGGAGAGATCATCGCTTTTGACAGCAGCAAGCCCTCTTTTCACGAAATCATGAAAAGAGACAGCTTACGAAAGAAACAAAGCATTGCGCCAGCCGTGAAACAAACGCCCGTACATTATATGATTTTTGATGTCCTGTATCTTAACGGTGCCTGGGTGACGGACAAGACTTTGCACGAAAGACAAGAAATACTTGAACAAATGATTACCCCCCATCCAGACGTGCAAGTCGTTCAAAATTTTAGTGATTCGCAAGGGTTATATGAAGTAATGAAACAACATCAGATGGAAGGCATCGTCTGCAAAGATCTCCGCAGTCCCTATCTCATCAAAGGAAAAGACAAGCGCTGGCAAAAAAAGAAGATTTTCCGAGATCTTTTTGCAGTCGCCGGTGGAGTCACGCTTCGAGACGGTATTGTGAATGCCGTGCTCCTCGGGCTATACGATGATTCGGGAAAACTCATCTATATAGGCCATGCAGGTACCGGGAAATTGACCAATCAGGATTGGCTGGCCCTGACTGAACGAATCAAGTCCTTGGCAACAGCCAGAAAGCCATTTCACAATCAGCCGGAGCGGATGCGGGACGCCATTTGGATCAAGCCTGCGCTTGTCATGAAGGTCCAGTTTATGGAATGGACCCCCGGATTCACGATGAGGCATCCTAGTATTCAGGCTATTGTCGATGGATCGCTGTCGGAGTGTGCATTTACCCAAATCTGACGCCGGACGCAAAAATTGGCTGGCGCCTTGTTTGCCTCTCCAAGAAACGATTCAATCCCGGGTTGACATTCCTCAACTGCTTGACGGGGATACGACAACCGTTCAAGGAGGGAAGTAGGCATGATTGAGCATCTGGTAAAAAGCGGAAGATTACTCTTGTATTCTTTACGACGCTTGTCATTTTGGGTGTGCTCAGTTTCATTTCCCTCCCCCGGCAGGACAAACCGGATATTTTGATCGATGAAGCAATTGTTACCACGATTTATCCTGGCGCAACCCCTGAAAATGTGGAGCAAAATGTTACCGGGAAGCTTGAGGAAAAGATAAACGAGATTCCAGGTGTGAAAGAGATCAGTTCCGAATCAAAATCCTCGGCTTCACGGACGGTTCCTGGCGTATCCTACGTTGATGTCCAAGGGTTGCCCGATCAGGGTTGCACTGCCACTAGGTGTGACCTATCAGGAGGGGGATCACCTGGGTATCATTCCGGAAAACACTCCCGCGATGCTTGAGCGCGTGCTTCGGCGTTATCGGCTAAACGGCGGGGACGATGTCGTGATTAAGCGCAAGCGGACGCAGTGCTGCTCACTTGCCGGTCGGACGTCCGATCAGCGTGCACGATTTGTAGAGCTACTGCGTAACCGGATGTAGAGAAATGCTTGCAAGAAGCCTATCAAGAAGTTCATGCAGGAAGTAGGCAAGAGGCTCAAATGTGGCTCGAAAAGCTGCAAGACGAAGGGCGCCATGCCAAGGATGTGTGGGCAGGAATATAGCTGACCTTGACGCCTTTCTCCGCGCCAATTCCCAAAGAAGAATGGATCCGCGGCGTCCCGGGTGCCTCCTGGGCGATTCTCTTTTCTCTCGCAATATGCAAAAACCGCTGGTACTACCTCCTCTAGCTGGCGCATAGCCTAGGAAAAAGAGTTCCGATTTGCCCTAAAAGGAGGAGCGGAGATGGTCGAGTATCTGCGCCGGCTATTCATCATTCTTTCGCTTGCCACTGTTCTTTTGTTCAACTTGACTGGCATCCTGGCGCTCAAAATCGTCCAGTCGCCCGTAAAAGTGCCGGCGCTGCAGACGTTCGCTTCGGCGTTGTCCAGCGCCACTCTCTTGCAGGGGATGGGTGCGGGAATCCCTTACCTGACGCAGACGGTACAAGCTTCAGGCGGGCAAAAATCGCCTGCCTTTCCCGACAGCCTGCTGCAATCCGTGACGGGACTCATCCCCAGGGATCCGCTCAGCTTGATGGGCAAGGAAATACCCGGCATGCTTGCCTACGGGGAAGCGAAGCAAACAGCTGCGGCCGCGCAGGTGGAGCCCGTCTGGCAAATGGAGTCGCCAGCGCCGTCTGGCAGCAGCGTCGCGCCTTCCACGCAAACAGAAGCGCCGCCCAAAACGGACGAGGCCCTGCCCGTCGAAGGTCCGCAAAAAGCAGGGGCGGTCAAGCCCGAAAGCACGAAGAATAATGAAGTGCTCGTCTACAACACCCACAATCGGGAGTCGTGGCTGAGTGTAACGAATCCAGCACCGGGAACCAGCGCCGTCGATGACAAGACGAAAAACATCTCGCTGGTGGGCAAGCATCTGGCAGAGATGCTGAACGATCGGGGGATCGGTACCGAGTTTTTGCAGGAGGACATCTACCAGGAGCTGTTGGACAGCGGAAAAAGCTATCCGTTTTCTTACGCCCAGTCACTGAAGGCCATTACGGCCGCAGCGCAAAAAAACCGCCATCTGCATTATTTCTTTGACCTGCATCGCGACGACTCTTCGCGGGAGAAGACGACGGTCACGATCAATGGGAAGGTGTATGCGCGGCTCCTGTTTGTGATCGGGAAGCGCAATCCCGACTACATGGAAAACCTCAAGATCGCAAGCGAGCTTCAGGAGCTGGTCGAGAAGAAGTATCCCGGCCTGACCCGAGGCGTGGACGACAAGGGGGAGAATGAAGGGAATGGCGAGTACAATCAGCATGTGTCTCCCGGAAGCTTGCTCTTGGAAGTGGGAGGCACGGGGAATACCCTCGAGGAATGCTATCGCGCGGTTGAGGCTTTCGCGGATGTCTTTGCCGAATATTTCTGGCAGGCTGAGCGAGCATGATCGGCTGCTCTTGTCCCTCTGCATGCTGGCATGGCCGGGTCGATCACCTGAAAAAAGGGATGTTGCCGCATGGGAAAATTCGCTGAGGCGTACAGATGGCTGCTGGTCATGGTCGCCACAACAGGCGTGTCCTTCTTCTGGTTTGACATGGCCCTGACGCTGTCCTTTTTCATTGCCGGCCTGCTGATGATCGCCCTGGCCCTGGTCGAGGATTCGCTGCGGGACTAAAGGGGAGGCAAAAGAGGTGCGCCTTTCCCCCAACACTTGCCTTGTGAGAGATTGGAATTTTAGCAAGCTTTTTAATTGATTACGTATGATTGCGCAGGTTATACTAAACGTAGCACGACAGGCAGCGGCAGGACGGCCGTTGGTTTGCTGCCGCTGTAAGGCTGTATCGGATTGAATCGCTCCCGCTCCCGTGGTACGTCCACCACACCTTCAAGCGCGGGAGTGATTCAGCTGGTATGGCCTCTCTTTTTTCCTTCACTTTCATTCATGCAAATTTAATATATCCCGAAAGAAGTCTCCCACCTCAAGGAACGTGAAGGTACGATAGCACCAGTGAGTAGGTGGGAGATGAGTTTCGGTAGGCGAAGCCTAAAATCTTTCTGTTTCTATAAGGGTATGATATAATCAGTCTTATATTGCTGAGAGGCTGATATATACATGAAGTTAGA
>Ga0255334_1000313_pt1 | contig 44549 bp, 31 predicted proteins | sample EtOH5_35cm_T3_12_FD_202080 | JGI IMG/M metagenome (GOLD analysis project Ga0255334, IMG submission 202080) | Sandy soil microbial communities from University of British Columbia, Vancouver, Canada - EtOH5_35cm_T3_129 | ecosystem: Engineered > Artificial ecosystem > Sand microcosm > Unclassified ...
CCGTGCGCTCTGTACTCAGTCACGGGCTCGATCACCCCAGAGGCTATCAAGCTACACGGGCCGGTCTGACCGCCTCAACGGCACTCAGACTCTACCGCTCTGATCTGATTTAAAGATACAAGAGGCGGCTGATTCCACCGCGGAAACCGATGCCCCGCCCAGCCTCTACAATCGCCGGTTGCCTCCTCGTAGTTCAATGGATAGAACGAGTGCCTCCTAAGCGCTAGATACAGGTTCGATTCCTGTCGAGGGGACCACATGCAAGGCCGGTAGCTTCCATTAGCTTCCGGCCTTTTTCTTTTTCCCGGTGAAAAGTGACTTGGATCAGCGCAACAACGTGCGGGGAGGCGATGGCACCGGCTGCCAGAGCCCCGTCGCGCAGCGGATGAGCGTTTGCATGGCAATGTAGTGCCTCAGGCCACCCCCTTGCGCTCGCGGGGCGTGGTGAACGCCCCACCGCAGCCAGCGCGAAGACAGGCAGACAGGCGCTGCCTGAACGGGAAATGCGGCAAGAAGGCCGGGGAAAACATTCAATCTACCAAATATTGGGTCAAATTGGCATCCAGCCCTTGCGCCATAAGCGCTCTAAGCTATAAAAACAAAAGCGTTTTTCAACAAGGCCGGGGCAACGTTCACCACGCTTGCCTTGGTGGGTGCGCCCTCGCCTGCAACGGGTTGCCTTACAGCTGAAACCCCACGGCCCGCACCACGCCCTCGGCAATGTCGCGCAGCCATGAGGGCTGGCGCGCATGGTGGGGCCGGGCGGCGGCGATCTGGCGGGCGCACCAGTCGGACAGCCATTGCACCTGCTCGTGCTCATAGAAGGCCGTCATGCTTTCGTAGTTGAGGAACAGGCTGCGCGCATCCAGGTTCAGCGAGCCGGTCAGCGCCATGCTGTCGTCGATGACCACCGCCTTGGCATGCACCATGCCGGGGGCCAGCCACACCTGGGCGCCTGCGGCGGCCAGCTGGCGCAGGGCGCGTTCGCGGGCCCAGTCGGCCAGGCGGTGGTTGGAGCGGGCGGGCACGATCAGGTGGACCTGCACCCCGCGCCGGCAGGCAATGCACCAGGCGTCGAGCAGGGCCTCGTCGGGCACGAAATACGGCGTGATCGCCACGATGCGGCGCTGCGCGTGGAAGGACGCCGTGAGCAGCAGCGCATAGACGGTGTCATCGGGCTGGTCGGGCCCGCTGGGCACCCACTGGGCCAGCGGGCCGCCGGGCGGGCCGACCAGGGCATGGCGCGGCGGCGGCAGGTGGCGGGTGAAGCGCACGCGGCCCGTGGCGGCGCGCCAGTCGGCCCGGAACTGCACCTGGGTGAGCGCGGCCAGCGGGCCTTCGACATCGAAGCTCACGTCCAGCCACGCGGGCCTGCCCGGTCGGGCCACAAAGTATTCGCTGGCCAGGTTGCGGCCACCGCTCCACAGGCGCACCCCGTCGGCCACGGCCACCTTGCGGTGGTTGCGCAGGTTGGTGCGCCCGCGCATGGGGTTGTGCAGCAGGGGCATGAAGCGGCGCACCTGAACGCCCTGGCGCTTGAGCTGGCGCAGCACGGAAGCCGGGGTGCGCCAGCTGCCCACGGCATCCAGCAGCAGCCGCGTGGCCACGCCGCGCTGGGCGCACTGCGCCAGGGCCTGGGCCACGCGGTCACCCACCGCATCGCGGCCAAACACGAAGGTGCATACATCCAGGCTGTGCTGGGCAGAGTCGATCAGCGCCAGCAGGGCCTGCAGGGCTTCGGGGCCGTCTTCGTGGAAGTGGACACGGGCATTGCGCACGGCAGGCGCCAGGCCCATGCCCGCCAGCAGGTGCGTGGCCCACGCGGGGCCCTCGCCAGCCGCTGCGTGGCGGGGCGCCGACGCAGTGCCGGGCCGGTGGGGCTGGCGCAATGGCCGCGCAAACTTGCGCGACCCCACCAGCAGAAACAAGGGCAGCGCCACATAGGGAAACGCCACGATGCCCAGCACCCACGCCAGCGCAGCCGAAGGATGGCGCCGCTGGTGATCGATGCGGGTGAACATCACATACACCAGCAAGCCAGCGGCCACCAGCATGGCGTGGCCCAGGCCGGACAGCAGCACGAAGCCGGTCATGCGGCACCTCGCCGCGCGGCCGCTTGCGCACACGGAGGTGCCAGGCGGGCCCTGCCGCCGGGGATGGCGCAGCCGATGGAGCACACAAGGCGGTTCATGCCGTCGCCGGGCGGGGTGTTGTGTTGTGCAGGCAGCCGCATGGTGCGCAAGCATAGCGACAGCGCAGGGCGGGCAGGCAGGCAGGCAGGCAGGCAGGCACTGTGCCGCCTCCTCGACCTTCCGGTGTGCCCCGCCGGGCTTCAGGCGCGGCTGCGCAGCGTCCGGCTGAGCAAGATCACCGGCACCAGCCCCACTACCACCAGCGCCAGCGAAGGCAGGGCGGCCTCGCCCAGGCGTTCATCGCGCGCCAGCTGGTAGGCCACGACGGCCAGGGTGTCGCTGTTGAAGGGGCGCAGCACCATGGTGGCGGGCAGCTCCTTCATTACGTCCACGAACACCAGCAGCGCGGCGGCGGCGGTGGAGCGCTTGAGCAGCGGCCAGTGCACGCGGGCCATCAGGCGAGCGCTGCCCGCGCCCAGCATGCGTGCCGAATCATCCAGGCTGGCCGGGATGCGTGCATAGCCGCTTTGCACCGACTGCAGCGCCACCGCGCAAAAGCGCACCAGATACGCCCACACAATGCCCACCGCCGTGGTGGTGACCAGCGCGCCCACGCCCCAATGCGGAAAGTGCGCCTGCAGCCACCCCACGGGCAGCAGCAGGCCCACCACGATCACAGCGCCCGGCACGGCATAGCCCACGCTGGCCAGCCGCACCACGCCGCGCGTCAGCAGATCGGGCTTGCGGCGCACGGCAAAGGCCAGCGCCAGCGCCACGGCCACGGCCAGGCCGGCGGTGATGCTGCCCAGCCACACGCTGTTCCAGGCCCATTCCAGAAAACGGCTCCAGGGCAGCACCGACCAGTCGGATGCCAGCGGCCGCAGCATGAACGCCACCGGCGCCACAAAGCCCATGAACACGGGCAGCGTGCACACGCCCCAGGCAGCGGCGCGCGCCAGGCCGCGCAGTGGCACGGGCTGGGCTTCGGTGGCGCCCGCGTGGCCCGTGCCCTTGGCGGTGAAGCGCATGCGCCGCTCGGCGCGGTGCTCCAGCCACAGCAGCAGCAGCACCAGGGCCAGCAGCATGGTGGACAGCTGCGCGGCGGCAATGCGGTTGTCCATGGACAGCCAGGCCTTGATGATGCCGGTGGTGAAGGTCTGGATACCGAAATAGCTCGTCACGCCAAAGTCGGCCAGGGTTTCCATCAGCGCCAGCGCCACGCCCGCGGCCACGGCCGGGCGCGCCAGGGGCAGCGCGATGGAGGCGATGCGCCGGGAGAGCGGCGCGCCCAGCAGGCGTGCCGCTTCCATGAGGTGCGCCGCGCGCTCGCCCAGCGCCGTGCGCGCCAGCAGGTAGACATAGGGATACAGCGAAAAGGTAAACACCCAGATGGCGCCCCAGAGGCTGCGCACCTCGGGCAGCAGGCGCCCCTCCAGCCCGAAGGTCTCGCGCAGCGCCACCTGCAGCGGGCCGCTGAATTGCAGGAAGTCGGTGTAGGCATAGGCCGTGACATAGGCCGGCATGGCCAGCGGCAGCAGCAGCAGCCACTCGAAGGTGCGCCGGCCCGGAAACTCGAACAGCGTGACCGCTGCGGCCGCTGCGGTGCCCACCACGGCGGCGCCCACCGCCACCCACAGGCCCAGCCACAGCGTGGTCCACAGGTAGCCGGGCAGCACGGTGCTGGCCATCTCGCGCAGGATGGCGCCGGTGTCGGCCTGCACCACCCCCCAGGGCAGCCACGATGCCAGCAGCGCCAGCACGGGCAAGGCCAGCAGCGCCACCAGCAGGATCAGGGGCAGGGCAGATGAGGAAAAGCGGGTGCGGTGCAAGGCGGGGGCTCGGCAGATGAAGGAATGGCACTACCGACCCACTGGGGCGACCAGGAATGCAAATGCGAATTTTAAGCATTCGTCCCGTCCCACTAGAATCAAGCCATGTTTCTTCAGGTTTCCCAACTGGAAGTGCGTTACGCGGGCCGTTCCCAGGCAGCCGTTCAGGGCGTCACGCTGGGGCTGCGTGCCGGCGATATCGGCGTGCTGATCGGCCCCTCGGGCTGTGGCAAGACCACCTTGCTGCGCGCCGTGGCGGGGCTGGAGCCGGTGTCGGCCGGCGAGATCCACCTGACCCGCCAGCTGGTGGGCAGTGCGAACCTGAACGTGCCGCCCGAGGCGCGGCGCATTGGCATGGTGTTCCAGGATTACGCCCTGTTCCCGCACCTGAGCGTGGAGCGCAACGTGGCTTTCGGCATCCACCAGCTACCGCGGGCCGAACAGGCCGCCCGCGTGGCCGAGGCCCTGCAACTGGTGGGGCTGGAAGGCAGCGGAGCGCGCTTTCCGCACGAGCTTTCAGGCGGCCAGCAGCAACGCGTGGCACTGGCACGGGCCCTGGCCCCGCGCCCGCAGCTCATGCTGCTGGACGAGCCGTTTTCCAACCTCGACGTCGATCTGCGCGAGCGCCTGGCGCACGAGGTGCGCGACATCCTCAAGGCCGCCGGGGCCACGGCGCTGTTTGTCACGCACGACCAGTTCGAGGCCTTTGCGATCGGCGATGTGATTGGCGTGATGCACGAAGGCCATCTGCACCAGTGGGACGATGCCTACACCCTCTACCACCGGCCGGCCACCCGCTTTGTCGCCGACTTCATCGGCCACGGCGTCTTTACCCCCGCCACGCTGGTGCAGCGCGGCAACAACGTGGTGGCGCAGACCCCGCTGGGCGAGCTGACCGATCTGAGCGAGTGCCCCCTGCCCTCAAGCTACCCGGGCGGCGAATGCGATGTGCTGCTGCGCGCCGATGACGTGGTGCACGACGACCACGCGCCCGTGCAGGCGCAGATTCTGCGCAAGTCGTTTCGCGGCTCGGAGTTTCTGTATACGCTGCGCCTGGCCAGCGGCCACACCGTGATGGCCCATGTGCCCAGCCACCACGACCATGCGGTGGGCGAGTGGATTGGCATCCGTGCACAGGTCGATCACGTGGTCACGTTTGCGCGCGCCTGACGCGGTTTTACAAGCCAAATCGCCTGATTAACGACATATGTCAGCCCCCGTTCGCCCTGAGCCCTTCGGCAGGCTCAGGACAGGCTTGTCGAAGGGCTGTTTGCAAGGAGCGCCCTGGTTTCGGCAGGCTCAGCCCGAACGGATGGAGTGAAACATCTGAGATAAGTCGCCCATCGGGCCAAATCGGCCGCTAGCGCTTATGCAACAAGCGCCTGCCGCTATTTAAATAATAGCGACATCCACCCCAACCCAACCACGCAGCGATCGCGTGGATGGCGCATCCGGATCACCACTGGCGCAGGCGGTCCACCGTGTCGTGCAGGTGTTGCGTCCAGGCGCGCCGGTCACGGCCGCCTGCCTGCTCGGGCACGCCGTAGTGCACCACGGCCTCGATCGCGGGCGCGCGCAAGGTGCGCCAGATGGAACCCACCAGGGTTTCGTCGCCGATGTAGCTGGGCGCAAAACTGGTCACGCCACTGGCCTTGTCGGCAAAGTGCAGGCCCACCGGTTGCACGAAGGCGTCTGCCGTCACCGCCGCCTGCAACAGGTTGGCATGAAACGGCAGCATGGCCCGCCCGTCGCCCGTGGTGCCTTCAGGAAACACCGCCAGCACCTCGCCGCGCTCCAGCGCCTCGTGCATGGACCGCACCATGCGCAGCGCATCGCGGCGCGAGTTGCGTTCGATGTAGAGGGTGCCCGCAGCGGTGGCCAGCGTGCCAATCAGCGGCCAGCCCTGCACATCCGATTTGGAGATGAAACGGCAGTGCCGCGCGGCGTGCATGACCGGAATATCGAGCCACGAAAGGTGGTTGGCGACCAGCATCACCGGCCCGCTCACGGGCGGCGTGCCGATGATGCGCAGCGAAATGCCCGCGCGGGCCAGCAGCTCCATGGACCAGGCCTGCACGCGGGCGTGCTGCTGGTCGGGCGGCAGCGCAGGAAACCGCACCGCCACGATCGCCAGGCCCTTGAGGATGTGGCCCAGCACGCGCAGCAGGCGCCAGCAGGCCCGCAGATTCTTCAAGCTCCACCCCCCGGACAACGCCAGCGGGCGGTCCGCGAAATGCGGCAGGAAATGAAGCCGGGCAATCGCCGTGGTTGACAACGGTGCACGGGTCAGCCGCGCTCGAAAGCCACCTGGCCGCCCACCAGCGTGGCGCGCACCTGGCCCGGCAGCTCGTAGCCGGAGAACGGCGTGTGCTTGCCCTGGCTGCGCAGCGCGTCGTCCTGCACCGTCCAGGCGGCCCGTGGGTCGAAGATGCACAGGTCGCCCACACCGCCTTCGACGATCTGGCCCACGCTGGCCTGCAAGGTGCCCAGGACATTGCCCAGCACGCGCGCGGGCTCGGACGTCACGGTGGCCAGGGCGCGCTGCAATGGCACACCGCTGTCCCGCGACCACTTGAACGCCAGGCTCAGCAGCAACTCCAGCCCGGTGGCACCGGCCTCGGCCTCGGCAAAAGGCAGGGTCTTGGCGTCTTCATCGACCGGGTTGTGGTCGGACACCAGCGCGTCGATGGTGCCATCGGCCAGCGCGGCATGGAGCGCGTCGCGGTCGCGCTGTTGGCGCAGCGGCGGCGACAGGCGGGCGCGGCTGTCAAAAAAGCCGATGTCCACGTCCGTGAGGTGCAGCGAGTTGATGCTCACATCGGCCGTGACCTGGAGGCCATCGGCCTTGGCGCGGCGCACCAGCTCGACCCCGGCGGCGCTGCTGAGGCGGCACAGGTGTACGCGGGCGCCGGTGGTCTTGAGCAGTTCGAAGATGGTGTGCAGGGCGATGGTTTCGGCCGCCACGGGCACGCCCGACAGACCCAGGCGCGTGGCCAGCGGGCCGCTGGCCGCCACGCCCTTGCCCAGGTGCATCTCTTGCGGGCGCAGCCACACGGTGTAGCCAAAGGTGGCGGCGTATTGCAGCGCGCGCTGCAGCACCTGGGTGCTGGCGAGCGGCACCTCGGCCTGGCCAAAGCCCACGCAGCCCGATTCGGTGAGTTCGGCCATTTCGGTCAGCACCTCGCCAGCGAGGCCGCGCGTGAGCGCACCCAGCGGGAACAGGCGCGACTGGTGCAGCTTCTCGGCACGGAACTTGAGCATCTCCACCAGGCCCGGCTCGTCGAGCACGGGGTCGGTGTCGGGCGGGCAGACCAGGCTGGTCACGCCGCCAGCGACGGCAGCGGCCATTTCGGATTCGAGCATGCCTTCGTGCTCATGCCCCGGCTCACGCAGGCGCGCGGCCAGGTCCACCAGACCGGGCAGCACGATGCAGCCTGCCGCGTTGATCACGCGGTTGGGAGCGAACTCGGGCGGCACGCGGTTCACCCCCACGATGCGGCCCGCCGCCAGCGCGATGTCACAGGTCTGATCGAAGCCCGAGGCGGGGTCGATCACACGGCCGTTCTGGATCAGTATCTTCATGATTTCAAGCCAAATTGGCTGCTAGCGCTTATTGGATAAGCGCCAGCAGCTATGAAAACAGGAGTATTCATTCCGGGCGTCATGCCTCATTCCCCGCAACGATGGACATGACCGCCATGCGCACGGCGATGCCGAAGGTGACCTGCGGCAGGATCACGCTCTGCTTGCCATCGACCACGGCAGAGTCGATCTCGACACCGCGATTGATGGGGCCGGGGTGCATGACGATGGCGTCGGGCTTGGCCAGTTGCAGCTTTTCGGGCGTGAGGCCGAAGCTCTTGAAATACTCCTGGCTCGACGGCAGCAGCGCGCCGCTCATGCGCTCGTTCTGCAGGCGCAGCGTGATGACCACGTCGGCGTCCTTGATGCCCTCTTCGAGGGTGTGGCACACGCGCACGCCCATCTGGGCCATGTCGGACGGCACCAGGGTGCGCGGGCCCACCACGCGCACTTCGGGGCAGCCCAGGGTGGTCAGTCCATGGATGTCGGAGCGCGCCACGCGCGAGTGCAGCACGTCGCCGACGATGGCCACGGTGAGGTTGCTGAAATCCTTTTTGTAATGCCGGATGGTGTACATGTCCAGCAGCCCCTGCGTGGGGTGGGCATGGCGGCCATCGCCCGCATTGATCACATGCACATGGGGCGCCACATGCTGGGCAATCAGGTAAGGCGCGCCCGACTCGCTGTGCCGCACCACGAACAGGTCGGCCGCCATGGCCGAGAGGTTGGCGATGGTGTCGAGCAGCGACTCGCCCTTGGCTGCAGAGCTGCGCGCGATGTCGAGGTTGAGCACGTCGGCCGAGAGGCGCTTGGCCGCGATCTCGAAGGTGGTGCGGGTGCGGGTGCTGTTCTCGAAGAACAGGTTGAACACGCTCTTGCCGCGCAGGAGCGGCACCTTCTTGACCTCGCGGTCATTCACCGAGACGAAGTTGGCGGCTGTGTCGAGGATGTGCGTGACGATGTCGCGCGGCAGGCCCTCGACAGACAGCAGGTGGATCAGCTCGCCGTGGTTGTTGAGTTGGGGGTTGCGCTTGTGCAGCAAGGTCACACCTCTTTGACTTGGAATTGGAAGCGGCCCTGCCCGTCGCGCGCCAGCGCCAGCGACTGCGAGGGCGGCAGTGCCACGCGGGCGGCCGCGAAGTCGGCCTGCACGGGCAGCTCGCGCCCGCCACGGTCCACCAGCACGGCCAGGCGCACGCTGGCGGGCCGGCCATAGTCGAACAGCTCGTTGAGCACCGCGCGGATGGTGCGGCCGGTGTAGAGCACGTCGTCGAGCACCAGCACGTCGGCGCCGTTCACATCGAACGGCAGCGAGGTCTGCGCGCTGGCCGACAGGCCGCGCTGGGCAAAGTCGTCGCGGTGCATGACCGAAGACAACACGCCGGGCGCGCCGTCCAGGCCGAGGTCTTTTTGCAGTCGCTCGGCCAGCCAGGCGCCGCCCGAGGCGATGCCGGCCAGGCGCGTGGTGGGGGTGTGCATGCTGCGCACACCGCGCAGCAACTCACGGTAGAGGGCCTCGGCATCGAGCACGAGGCTGCCGGAGGCTGCGGGGGATGGGGTGGTCATGCAAGATTCCTCAAAAACTGTTCCAGGATGATGCAGGCCGAAGCGGCATCGGCGTCCTTGGCACCGCCGGCCCATCCGGTATCGCCATGCGAGCGCCCGGCGAGGGCCTCGGTGGTGCTGTAGCGCTCGTCCACTTCAAACACCTGCAGGCCAAAGCGCCCGCGCAGCTGGCGGCCGAACTTGAGCGCTTTCTCAGTGTTCTCGTGGCTGGCCCCGTCGGGGTGGTAGGGCACGCCGATCACCAGGGCGTCGGGTTGCCATTCCTTGATGCGCTGCGCCACCTGCACAAACCGGGCATCGCCTTCGGCCTTGATGGTGGCTTGCGGCGTGGCGCTGCGCAGCATGCGATTGCCCGTGGCCACGCCCGTGCGCTTGAGGCCAAAATCGAAAGCAAGAAAGGTCTGGAAATGCGCAGGAACGGCGGGCTGAACGGGCAAGCCGGTCATGCGTGTCCCGCCTCGGGTGAGAGCATCCAGGCCTGCAGCCCCAGCAGCGCCAGCGCCTTGTCGTAGCGCTGTGGCACGGGCGTGTCGAAGATCACCGACAGATCGGCCGCCACGGTGAGCCAGGCGTTCTCGGCCAGCTCCGACTCCAGCTGGCCCTCGCCCCAGGACGAATACCCCAGCGTGATCAGCACCCGGCGCGGCCCCGCGCCCGTGGACAGGGCCTCCAGCACGTCCTTGGAGGTGGTCATTTCCAAGCCACCCGGGATTGTCATGGTGGACGCGTAGGCGGACTCGTCGGTCTCGGCGCGGTTCATCAACATGGGCTCGTGCAGAACGAAGCCGCGCTCGGTCTGCACCGGGCCGCCCTTGAAGACCGGCTCGAAGCGGAGATCCTCACGGCGCAGCGACAAATCCACCTTGTCGAAAAGCCCCTTGAGCGTGATGTCGGAAGGCTTGTTGATGATGAGGCCCAGGGCGCCGCGTTCACTGTGTTCGCACAGGTAAACCACACTGCGCGCGAAAGACTCATCTTCCAGACCGGGCATGGCGATCAGGAAATGATGCGTCAGGTTGATGGGCGCAGAATCGGAGAACATTGACCAATTTTAACGGTGAACATGGAGCCCGCTTATCCCACCGGACTCGTCTGGTTTCGCCGCGACCTGCGCGCCAGCGATCATGCGGCCCTTTATCGGGCGCTCACCCAATGCCAGCAGGTGCATTGCGTCTTTGTTTTTGACCGCGAAATTCTCGATCCACTGCGCCGGGCCGACCGGCGTGTGGAGTTCATTCGCGATTCGCTCATGGATCTGGATGAGTCGCTGCGCAAGCTCTCTGGCCATGCGCACAGTGGCCTGATCGTGCTGCATGCCGTGGCCAGCGAGGCCATTGCGGCACTGGCAGACGCCCTGGGCGTGCAGGCCGTGTTTGCCAACCATGATGACGAGCCCCAAGCCCTCGCGCGCGACAGCCTGGTGCGCACGCGGCTGGCCGCTGCAGGAAGGGCTTTTCACACCTTCAAGGACCACACCCTTCTGGAACGCAGCGAGGTGCTGACGCAGACCGGCAACCCCTACAGCGTGTTCACGCCCTACAAGAACGCCTGGCTCAAAAAGGTGGATGCCTTTCAGCTCAGCAGCTACCCGGTGGAGCGCCACGCACACCGCCTGGCACCGCGCCCGCAAGCACATTGCCAACCCGTCCCGACGCTGGCATCGATGGGGTTCGAGCCCGCCGCACTGTCCCAGCCCAGACTGCCCACCGGTGCCAGCGGCGCACAGCAGTTGTTCGACGATTTTCTGGGCCGCATCGAACGGTACGACGACACGCGCAACTTTCCGGCCATCAAAGGCCCCAGCTATCTGAGCGTGCACCTGCGTTTTGGCACCATCTCGCCGCGGCTGCTGGCGCGCACTGCGCACCGGCTGATGCAGGGCGGCAACCCGGGCGCCACCACCTGGCTCAGCGAGCTGATCTGGCGCGACTTCTATTTTCAGATCCTGCACCACCACCCCCATGTGGTGCGCCACAGCTTCAAGCCCGCGTATGACGCCATCGAGTGGGAATCAGGCCCCGAGGCCGACGCCCTGTTTGCCGCCTGGTGCGAGGGCCGAACGGGCTACCCGCTCGTGGATGCTGCCATGGCCCAGATCAACCAGACGGGCTACATGCACAACCGCCTGCGCATGGTGGTGGCCAGCTTTCTGGTGAAGGACCTGGGGATCGACTGGCGCCGGGGCGAGGCCTACTTTGCCACACACCTCAATGACTTCGACCTGGCCGCCAACAACGGCGGCTGGCAGTGGGCCAGCTCCAGCGGGTGTGATGCCCAGCCGTACTTTCGCATCTTCAACCCGGTCGGCCAGAGCGAGAAATTCGACCCCGACGGCAAGTTCATCCGCCGCTATCTGCCGCAGCTGGCCCGGCTTCCCGCCAAGGCATTGCATGCACCCTGGCTGGCGCGCCCGCTGGAATTGCAGGACGCAGGTGTGGTGCTGGGCCTGAGCTACCCGCATCCTATCGTTGACCATGACAGCGCCAGACTGCGCACGCTGCAGCGCTATGCCGTGGTCAAGGCCGGGTGAGCCGTTACCTCAGCCCCCAGCGCCTGCGCGTCGAATTGAGCTGCAAGGGCGGTTTTCACGGGCGAAGGGGCGCATCCTGCGCGCTCTGGTCGCTCATGCACATTCCGTCCACCCCCAGGGGCGCGCCCGAGGCCAGGCGCAGGCGCAGCGAGACATCGGTGCGGTTGTCGGCATTGGCCACCGCTTCGGCCGGCGAAATGATGCCACGCTCATACAGTTCGAACAGCGACTGGTCGAAGGTGCACATGCCTTGTTCACCGCTGCGGGCAATGGCCGTCTTGATTTCGTCGACCTGGCCTTTCTGAATCAGCTCCGACACGTAGGGGGTGAGCAGCATCACCTCCGTCGCCGGCACTACCGCGCCCTGCACGCTCTTGACAAGCCGCTGGGCCACTACCGCCTGCAGGTTCAGGGACAGATCCATCAGCAATTGGCGGTGGGCTTGCTCGGGAAAGAAATTGAGAATCCGTTGCACCGCCTGATTGGCATTGTTGGCGTGCAGGGTTGACACGCACAGATGCCCCGACTCGGCGTAATGCAGCGCATGCTGCATGGTGGCCCGATCGCGGATTTCACCAATCATGATCACGTCAGGCGCCTCGCGCATGGCACGCCGCAAGGCCTCGTCGTAGGACGCGGTATCGAGCCCCACCTCGCGCTGCGTTACCAGCGATTTCTTGTGGGCGTGCAAATATTCGATCGGGTCTTCCACCGTGAGGATATGACCCGATGTGTGCTCATTGCGATAGTCGAGCATCGCAGCCAGCGTGGTGGTCTTGCCCGACCCCGCCGAGCCCACGGTAAGCACCAGCCCACCTTTCAGGAACGCGAGCTGCTTGAGAACCGGCGGCAAACCCAGTTCGTCAAGACCCGGAATCCGGGCGGTGACATGGCGGACGACCACCCCTACATTGCCACGCTGCAAGTGCACGTTGACCCGAAAGCGCGCGCCGTCCTGCGTCTGGAACGAGAAATCGCATTCCATCGAGGCTACAAATTCATCGATCTGCGCCTTGCGCATGATCGAATAGACCATCGTCCGGACATCCTCTGCAGTCACCGGGCCCTTGGTGATTGGCAAAAATGTTCCCTGACGCTTGAGCGTGGGCGGCGCGCCTGTCAACAGGAACAGGTCTGAAGCGCCTTCACGCACCATCAGCGCAAGACAGGAGAGCAGACGGCTGTCAGCCGCAGGTGTTACTGAATCCATGAGGTCTTTTGATCATGCGGGCATCTTCCCGGCGGTACCACCAAGGAGGCCCTGACTGACCGGCCCTTCCGGGCCAGCCAACTCAGATCATGCCTCTGTGGTCGCCTCCAGCCGGGCGTAATGCTGGATGAGGCTGAGCAGCTCTTCATCCGAGTAGGGCTTGCCGAGATAGTGATTGACGCCCAGCTCCATCGCATGCTCGCGGTGCTTTTCAGCGATGCGGGAAGTGATCATGATGATCGGCAGCCCCCGCAGTGCACCATCCGCGCGGATGTTGCGCGCCAGGTCAAAGCCATCCATGCGCGGCATTTCAATGTCGGACAACACCACCGTCGGACGCTCTTCCTGCAAGCGCTCCAGTGCCTGCAGGCCATCGGCAGCGAGCGCCACCCGGTAACCTTCGCGCTGCAGCAATCGCTGCGTGACACGGCGCACGGTAATGGAATCATCCACGACCAACACCAGAGGCACCTGGGTGGGGCCGGGAAGCATCGATCCCGCAGGTGTGCCAGTGCCAGCATCTTCGGCTGCCACAATGGCCGGCAAGCCTGCGCTGGCGGCACGCACCTGATCGCCATACACCGTGGCCAACGCCACCGGGTTGTAAATCAGCACCACGGCCCCGGAGGCCAGCACAGACATGCCAGCCAGGCCCGGCAGCCGTGACAACTGGGGCCCCAGATTCTTCACCACGACTTCCTGGTTGCCCAGCACTTCATCCACATGCATGGCGATCCGCTGCGAAGCACTGCGGAAAATCACCACAGGCCGCGTCTTGGTGGCTGCCTCACTGCTGCGCGCCGAGGCTTGCAGCAACGCACCCACCCAGAAGAAAGGCAATTGCTCGAAGCCGTCGTCAAACAAGCCCGTGCGATACGCCTCTTCCAGATCGGCCGTGGAAGTGCGGCGCACCATTTCGACCACGTTCGCAGGTACGCCAATCGCCAGATCGCCTGCACGGAGCATCACCACCTGCGTCACGGCCGTAGTCAAAGGCAGCACCATGCGGAACGCGGCACCTTTGCCCGCCTCAGTCGAGGTTTCAATACGGCCGCCCAGTGCGTTGACCTCTGACCGCACCACGTCCATGCCGATGCCGCGGCCTGCAAGTCCCGTCACCTCGGATGCGGTGGACAAGCCCGGCATGAAGATCAGGTTGGCAGCCTCGGCATCGCTGATTTCCGCGTCAGCCTGCACGATCCCCTGGGCCAGTGCTTTTTCGCGGATACGCTTCAGATCAAGGCCTGCACCGTCGTCGCGGAATTCAACCGACACGTCATTGCCTTCATGGCGCAGATCCACGGTGATGGTGCCCGAGGTGGGCTTGCCTGCAGCGACTCGGGCCTCGGGCGCCTCAATGCCATGCGCCACGCAGTTGCGCAGCAGATGTTCGAAGGCGGGCGTCATGCGGTCCAGCACGCCACGGTCCATTTCAATGGAGCCGCCGGTGATGTCCAGCTTGATCTGCTTGCCGGTTTCCTTGGATGCCTGGCGCACCACCGCATACAAACGCTCGGAAATCCCCTCAAACTCCACCATGCGGGTGCGCAGCAGATCACGCTGCAACTCACGCGCCTGGCGGCCCTGGGCGATCAGGTCATCTTCGGCACCTTCCATGGTGCGCTGCAGGTTGCGCTGCACGGTGGCCACGTCGTTCACTGACTCGGCCATCATGCGCGTCAGTTCCTGCACCCGCGTGAAACGGTCGAACTCCAACGGATCGAACCCCGCGGCGGAGTCCTTCGAGAGAGCCAGGCGCGACTGCATTTGCGACTCGGACTGAACTTCGATGTCTCGCAGCTGCTGGCGCAGGCGATCCAGGTTGCCCGACAGATCGGTCAGCGAGCTGCGGAACTGGCCCAGACGCACATCCAGACGGGACCGGCTGATCATCACCTCGCCGGCCTGGTTCACCAGACGGTCCAGCAACTGCGCACGCACACGCACCGACTGGTTCGCAGCCACCCGCAATGGCGCAAGCTGCGAAGGGCCGGGAAGCCGTACGGAGGGCGCGGACGCAGGTACAGGCGCCATTGCGGCATCCGAATCATTCGCCGACACGCTCAGATCGCTCTGAGCTGCGGGGAAAGAAACCACAGCCTCCGCAGGCCCTTGTCCACCAACGACGCGGAGGAATTGGAAGTTCGCCTGCAAGCCATCAAAATTCGCAAGCAGCGGCTCAATCTGGTCTGCCGTGAGGGTTTCCATGTCGAGCTGCTCGATGGCCGACTCCAGGCGGTGGGACATCTCTCCCAGCCGCATGGCACCAGCAAGGCGGGAACTTCCCTTGAGGGTGTGCAAGGCACGCAGCACTTCGTTTCGCGCGCCAAGGTTGTCCGGACGGGATGCCCATTGCCGCAAGGCGCCACCCAACTGGGGCAGCAGTTCCGCGGCTTCTTCTTCAAAAATGGGGAACAGATCGGGATCAATGACATCGACGGCGTCAATATCATCATCCACATCCGAACCCGTGGAAACGGCATGCGCTATCGCATCGCCGATGCGCTGGTCACTGTCAATTCCCACAACGGACAGCGCCGGGGCCACATACCCTGGGGCAACCACGTCGACTGCTTTCGCAATCGGAGCCTCTGACGGCACGGGCTCAGTACGAACATCGGCCACTTGAACGATGTCCTGGGGCGCGTCGATGTCATCGAACTCATCCTCCGGAGGCGACAGGGTGTTGGCCACCTCGGCTTCAAGGATCTGGCGCAATTGCTGCAACACGTCCACGCTCGGTTCTTTGAGGAACCCTGCTGCAAACTGGTGCAAAAGACGACGAATATCATCTGCTGCCGCCATAAACACGTCGGCCTGCTCAGACATGCCACCGGACTGCAGTTGAACATGCTGCAACGCATGCTCCAGCACCCTGGCCAGCTCTGATAGCGCAGAGAAACCCACGGTCGCCGAACTGCCTGCCAGCGAATGCGCCAGAGCCACTGCGATATCAGGCAGGGGTTCATGCAATTCGAGCGCCCACTCCTGCAGGCAGGTGGCCAGTCGCCGCGACCACTCGTCTGCCTCATTGAGGTACACGTTGTAGAGCGGAATGCCGATCCGCAAGGTTTCAATCACCTTGACCGCGTCATCAGCCGGCGCCTCTTCCTCAAGTGCAGCGGCCTCACCGGCAACAGGCTCCAGGAACCCCTCTGAAAAATGGACCTGCACAACCGCATCAGCGAGGTCAGGCTCTTGCACAACCTCATCCAGGAACTCGCGTTCGCCATCGGCCAACAGGGGGGGAGCGCCGGAACCGTCCGGGATGGCGCCCCCGTCGACAGCCCCATCGCTGGCTGCAGCATCCATGGCCGCGGCAGACAAGGGCTCCACATCGGGCAACTCCAAGTCCAGAGGCAAATGCCCACTCGCCACTTCCGCTGTGCCCGGAGTTTCGTTCAGAGCCTCGGAGAACACGGAGAAGTCAATGTCTTCGGTGACCGTCGCCGCAGCCGCATCCGCCCCTGGGGCTGTAGCGGTGAATTCAGGCTCCATCTCGGTCTCAGCGAAGTCCGCACCCAAAGGTTCGAGCACATCGATCGCGCCTGCAGCGTCTGCTTCTACAAACGACACTGCTTGTGGCGGCTCCTCGGGTTGCACGGCGGCATCGGCCACGTCCGCTGCATGGTGGGCCGCCTCAGACAGGACTTCCGGCACAGCAGCGTCCGTTTCGGCAGCTTCCATCGCCGCCTCCCGCACCACGAGCGGCAGCAAAGTACCGTCCAGACGCATGGCATCGGCAGATTTGCGAAATGGTTCTGCCCCCCAGGTCGAGGCCGATCCTGCCGCGATGTCGTCGGCCCAGCGGCCAAACGCCTGCAAGCTGTCCGACGACAACTGCAGCAAATGGGGCTGCATGGGCTTTTGCTCGGCCAGCCAGGCATTCAGCACCTGCTCCATCGACCAGGCAGCCTCGCCAAAATCATTGAGACCCACCATGCGCGAGCTGCCCTTGAGCGTATGGAACGCACGGCGCAGAGTGGTCTGTTCGCTCAGATTGGCAGGCTCTTCAGCCAGCACGCCAATGGCGGCCAGACCGGTGCCCACCACTTCGCGGGCCTCTTCGAGGAACACGTCAAGCAACTCATCTTCCATCTCCGGCTCGGATGCGGGAGCGGGAGCGGGCGCAACAGCGGAGGACAGGCCGGGAGCGACAGAGGGCAGGTCCTCCGGCATCTGGAGATCGAAGGAAAAATCGGGTGACAAAACTTCCGATACTGCAGCAGGACTGGGGCTGACATCAGGGACCTGCAACAATGCCTCTGCCGCCGGCGCTTGCGCCTGCACAGGAAAACGGGGCACCACATCAGGCAGGGTCGGAGCGACACGCTCCTCCATCTTGATGGGTGCTTCTGCCAGATCGTCTGTGGCACGCGCACGGGTTTTACCCACCAGCATACGCAGTTCACCCAGCTCTTCATCGTAAACAAAGAGCTTGCGCGCCATCGTGCGCTGGTAGCTCAACATGTCAATCAGGAATCCGAGCGCGCCCAGACTGTTCCCCAGCTTTTCAAAGGCGGGCTGCCTCTCTTCTTCAGGAATCTCATTGATGAGCAACCGCTCTACCGTGTCGCGCATGCGCACCGCCGCCAGCGATGCCTGGTCCAGGCCCAGTACGGACAATACGCCACGCATCTGTGCCAGATGGCCCGGCACTGCCGCCAGCAGCGTCGTGTCCTGGGGATTCCGGAAAAACTGGTCCAAGGATTTCTCGGCCTCTCCCAGCGTGGAACGCAACTCGTCCACCACACTGCCCATGGTCTGGTTGTCGCTGACCCGCCGGTACAGTTCTTCCATCCACAGTTCAAGCGGCTCGGGTTCTGCGCCGGCGCCCACGGCATCCAGCCGCTGCGCGAGACGTGCCGCGCGCGCCTCCATCTGCCCGTCGGCAGCATCCAGTTCCTCAAAAGCGGCCTGCAGGTAAAGAACGGAGGTCGCCACCTCCATCGCCAGCGCTGCGGACGGAGGCTCTCCCGATCGGGTCGTGGCCTCGAGAGCACGCGTCAGGCCCGCGGCGAGACTCTCGCTCCCCGGATGCAGCTTGCGCAGCGAATCACAAACCAGGCTGAACTGATCGGCCGCCGGCTTGAGCTTGTTGCGATCGCCGCCCGCCAGCGCCGACCACGTTTCCGTCGCAGACGCGATGCGCTTGCGTGCCTGCGCCAGCAAGGCCGGATCGAACCGTCCGAAACGCGGGGTTTCATAGTCCACCGGTTTGAATCGCTCCAGGCCGAAGGACTTTCTGACCGCCTGGAGAGCCGGTGCTTCATCCGTTTCACCGTCTGCGGGCCTGGCCTGAGCACAGAAAAAGAGCAGATCCTGAACCAGCCGATCCGAAATGGTGTTGTCGCCTTTGGCCAGGGTGGCGTACTGCATCAACACCCGCGATGCTACCCGCTTCACATAGACATCAGGCGCCAACAGCCCCTTGCCAAGCGCTTCGAAAAAACCGGCACAGATCTTCCAGAAGGCCCGCGATTGTCGGTCTGAATGGGCGGCGACAAAGCCCAGACAGGTTTCACGCATGCTCGTCGCAGCCGCCAGATCGCCCGATTTGACAATCCGCAGAACGGCGGCATCAAGGCGCGCCCGTGCCTCGGGACCATATGGCAGCGGAGCGGCCACCACCGCATCTTCCGGCTCCCGAAAACGACGCTCCACAGGCCACAGGTCTGCCGGATGCGCGCGCTCGGCTCCCGCCAGGGCCTGGGCGTCCCGGTATTGGGGAAACAGGGCTACCGCAGAGGTGGCCTTGCCACCCAGGACATTTTCGAGATATTCGATGAGCGCGAAACTGGCGCGCTCGATCACCGCAGCAGCTTCGTCCGTGCATTGCTCGGGGCGCTGCACAAACTTCTGAACGGCAGATTCCATGGCGCGCAGGACCAGCGCTGGCGAGCCCATTCCCACCATTTCAAGCGCCCCGCTCGCCTGGTGCAGTTGCTGCCGGGCAATACGCAATGCCGCGGCATCCAGGGAAGCCAGATCGGACTCACGCGCCAGTTCGGCGTCACGCACGAAACGGCGCATCGCCTTGACAGCGCCATCGAGAGATTTGCGCAGTTCGTCAAGCACCCATGCCAAAGGACCCAGATCCTGATCGCCCTGGATTCCATCCGCGGCCGGTGCGTTGTTGACATCAATAGATGACATGAATTCGTCCCCGGCTGCAATGAGCCGCTGGTTGATGACTGCTGGATGGCGGCGTCAGGTGATCTTGAAACGGGCTACCGATTGGCGCAGCTCTTCAGCCATGTGCGAAAGCTCGCGCACCTGTTGTGCCGTTGTGCGTGTGCCCTCACCTGTCTGCTCAGTCACCGCAAAAATGTGCTGGATGTTGTCGGCCACTTCGTTGGCCAGAACAGCTTCCCGGGACGTGGAAGACGAAATCTGCTCAATCAGCTCAGCCAGGCGGCGCGACACGCGGTCAATCTCGGTCAGTGCGGTACCGGCACTATCGGACAGGCGAGCCCCTTCCACCACGCCCTGCGTGGAACGCTCCATAGCGGCCACAGCATCCTGGGTGTCGGTCTGAATGGCTTTCACCAGGGCTGAAATCTGCCGGGTAGCATCGGCGGATCGCTCAGCCAGCCGCTGCACTTCTTCGGCCACGACCGAGAAGCCTCGGCCTGCATCACCCGCCGAGGCGGCCTGAATGGCAGCATTCAGGGCCAGCACGTTCGTCTGCTCGGTAATGTCGGAAATCAGCTCGGTAATTTCACCGATCTCCTGCGACGACTCACCGAGGCGCTTGATCCGCTTGGACGTGTCCTGGATCTGGTCACGAATCGAGTTCATACCGCCGATGGCGTTTTGCACGGCCTGCAAGCCCGAGTCAGCCGCCTGCAGCGACTGGCGGGCCACCGTGGCGGACTCCTGCGCCTGCGTGGACACTTCGTTGATTCGGGTCGCCATATCCAGAATGGAGCGGCCGGTTTCACGAATTTCCCGCAGTTGCTCAGTGGAGGCAGCCAGCAGTTCCGTGGACGTGCTGTCCACCTGGGCTGTCGTCTGTGCCACACGGGTTGCCGTGTTCTGAACGCTGCCCACCAGTTGGCGCAATTCTTCCACCGTGTAGTTCACCGAGTCGGCGATGGCGCCGGTGATGTCTTCCGTCACCGTGGCTTCCTGTGTCAGATCACCCTCAGCAACCGATTGCAGTTCGTTCATCAAGCGCAAAATGGCAGCCTGGTTGGCGTCGTTGACGCGCTTGGCTTCCTGCTCCTGACGCTTGGCGTCCTTTTGCTGCGCTTCAGCGGCCACCTGACGGCCCCGGCTATCGAGCAGTTGCACTCGGGAAATGCCGATACCGCACAGCAGCACGAACAAGCCGGCCAACGCCAGGGCAGCAAACTGTCCGGCCCCCAGACCCGTCTGCGAAGAGAGCTTGTCCTGCAAGCCTTCCAGTTGACGACGCAGCGGCTCGCTGTCCGCAACGATCGAGGACTGGGCTTCACGGGCGGAAACCAGACCCTGCAGGTTACCCAGAATGGCGCTGGCCTGTGTGCGAGTCTGCTCGTAGAGCTTGATCAGGGCTTCGAGTTGTTCGCGCGTCTGAGCATCCTTGGTTGCGGCCAGCCGCAGTTCCGGGCTGCCGTCGAGCAGCCCTTGGGCGATTTCCTTGAAAGAATTCAAGTCCTTGCCCAGCAGGAACACGGCCTCGGGACTCACGCCTTCCATGGTCTGGAATTCGTTGGCCGACTTACCAATACGCTGCGTCAACATCACCAGTTGACCGGCAGCCGAAATCTCTGCCGCTGGCGCGTTTTGCTGCAGCTTGAGGGAAGACACCGTTTCTGCGATTTCCAGCAGATCCGACGATTGGCGGTTGATGGTGCGCAGCGCATCACCCACCTGCAGCAGAATCTTCTGCTGGCCCATCACCATGCTGGCATTGCGCTCCGCGCGATCCATCAGAAGGGTCACACTTTGCAGATCGGACTGGAATTGTTCGCCCAGGGCCTGCACACCCAGCTCGCTATCGCCCGTGTTGAGTGCGCGCACATTGCGGGCCAGCACGCCGGCGCTTTCCACCACGTCGGGGAAGGCCTGCGGACTGCCCACCAGTGCCTGCGAAACAGACTTGGCAAGCCGCTGCGACTGCATCAGCGACTGACCGGTAGCGGCCAGTTGCTGGGCGGAGCGATCCGCCTGCTGGAGCACCCAGCCAGCAATCAGTGCCAGCACCACAACGCCAAGGGCCAGCAATGCCAGCAAACGCCGCTGGTGACCAGCCGCCGTGGAACGGCCGAGCACCGGCAGGGATATAAGGTCTTCATCAGCGTCCGCCGACGATGACTCGGACGATTCGCCACCTGGATCACCCTGAACGCTGTTCATGGCATCGGCCTGATAAGACTCACGCAATGCGCTGGCCTCCATGGAACCCATCGTCAGGACATTCGAACTATCGTCGACCGCGTCGGCACCCAGCCCCGTGTCGGATTCCGCGGGCTTGCGATTGAACAGTTTTCCAAATTGATTCACAACGGACATGGTGCAGCCTTACAGAAAAACTCAAGCACTGATGCTCAGGAAAGCGGGATATTGGGACAGTATCTGGAGATTGATCTCTTGCCAGCGAGCCCCACTCGAATCCACGTAGGTCGTGCCAAAGAAGGCAGGCGCATCGTCGGCCGGAGGCTCCGATGCGACAAAGGCATCCGTGCCCCGCAGCCCCGCCAGCCGATCCACCAAAAGGGCGGCATTGACTTCCAGCGCTGCATTGAAGGCAAGCAGACTGGCATCCGAGAGGGTTTGCTCGTTGCGCGGAGCGGTCGATCCCAGCAGCGCCGCCAGATCAACCACACCTACAAGACCGCCACGCAGGTTGGCTACACCAAGAAACCAATTTTGAGTGTAGGGAACCCGCTGAACTGCCACCCAGGGGAAAATCTCACCCGATTGACCCAGCGGCAACAGATAGGCCTTACCGGCAGCTTCGACCGCCAGCCAGGAGGAAACAGACACACCCTCCCCCCTTACAGCCTGAAGACGGCTGGCAAGACGGGTCTGGAGCTCTCGCAGTGCTTCGCGATTGGCCATGAACGCGCAAACGCCTTAGCTCAGTGCGTCGATCTTGGCCTGCAACTCGGCCGCATCCACCGGCTTGGTGATGTAGCCGCGTGCGCCTTGCCGCATTCCCCAGACACGATCCGTTTCCTGGCTCTTGCTGGTGCACATGATGATGGGCACGTCGGCATAGAGGGGATCACGTGTAATGGCACGGGTCAACTGGAATCCGTTTTGCCCTGGCATCACCACATCCATCAATATCAAATCAGGTTTCTCTTCGGCCAACCGGCGAAAAGCCTCGTCGGCATTTTCAGCGGTACGCACTTGCATGCCCTTTTTCTGCAGCAAGTCGGTCAGAAACATCAACTCGGTCTTCGAGTCGTCAACGACCAGCACTTTCTGTATAGGCATTACATGGCTCCTTGTTGGGAATTGCCAAATTGCTGCACCGCCTGCAACAACTGGTCTTTGGTAAAGGGTTTGGTGAGATATTCCTGGCAGCCGACCATGCGGCCACGCGCTTTGTCAAACACGCCGTCCTTGGACGACAGCATGACCACCGGAGTATCTGCAAAACGGGCATTGCGCTTGATGATGGCGCAGGTTTGATACCCGTCAAGCTTGGGCATCAGGATGTCGCAGAAAATGAGTTGTGGCTGGTAGTCATTCACCTTGGCCAAGGCATCAAAACCGTCATCTGCCAGCAGGACCTCGTGCCCTCCCTGCTTGAGAAATATCTCAGCGCTTCGGCGAATGGTATTGCTGTCGTCCACCACGAGCACTTTGAAAGTTGCGCCTGTTGTAGTCAATTGTCACTGCTCCCGATGGAGAAAACAAACAACGCAGCAGCACAGGATGCCGAAGCGCCTCAAATCTGAACCAACTCGAAATCTTCTTTGCGGGCACCACATTCAGGGCAAGTCCAATTCATGGGAACCTGATCCCATGGCGTGTTGGGCGCAATGCCGTGCTCGGGCGAACCTTGCGCCTCGTCATATATCCAACCGCAAATCAGACACATCCAAGTTTTAGAGTCGATCACAGCTTAATGGGCCTTCACATAGAATGCAACGATTGTATCTAGTCATCTCACCGGGTTGCAGCTTCCGTGCCACCCTTATCGCCGAATCCGGCCCATGACAACACAAATCCCCCCCTCCTCTGATATAGCGGACATTGCCGATGAGGCAACGGACGAAGCCAGTCCTGCCTGCGTGCTGGTGTTCAACGCCAGCGACCCGAGTGGCGCGGGCGGCCTCACCGCCGACATCAGCACCATCGCGTCCGTGGGCGGGCACCCCATTGCCATTGTTACGGGGGCTTACGCCCGCGATACGGCCGAGATCTTCGATCACTTCAGCTTTGATGACGAGGCTGTCACCGAGCAGGCGCGCGCCGTGCTGGAAGACCTGCCCGTGCAGGCCATCAAGGTCGGGTTTGTAGGCAGCCCCGAGAACATCAGCGCCATTGCCGAGATCACCACCGATTACGACGAGGTGCCCGTCATCGCCTACATGCCCAACCTTTCATGGTGGCAGGACGACCTGATCGACCAGTACCTGGATGCCTTCCGCGAGCTGCTGCTGCCACAGACCTCAGTGTTGGTTGGAAACCACAGTACGCTGTGGCGCTGGCTGCTTCCCGAGTGGCGCAGCGACCGCAGCCCCACCGCCCGCGATATCGCCCGGGCCGCCGCTGAGATGGGCGTGCCTTACACCCTGGTCACCGGCATTCCCCTGCCCGAACAGTTTGTCGAGAACGTGCTGGCCTCGCCCCAGACCGTGCTGGGCAGTGGCAAGTTCGAGCTGTTCGATGCCACGTTTTCCGGCGCAGGCGACACGCTCTCGGCCGCCCTCACGGCCCTGGTGGCCAGCGGCAACGACCTGGGCGAAGCCACCAGCGAGGCGCTCAGCTACCTGGACCGGTGCCTGGACGCCGGATTTCGCCCCGGAATGGGCCACATCATTCCCGATCGCATGTTCTGGGCCCAGCCCGACGAGGACGATGGCGATGAAGACGAACCCCTTGACGAGACACAGGCCATCGAAGGCTTTGTGATGCCCCCCCATGACACCAAGCACTGACCTCAACATTCCCCTGTTCGAACGCGCCAAGGCGCTCATTCCCGGTGGCGTGAACTCGCCCGTGCGGGCCTTCAAGGCCGTGGGCGGCACGCCGCGCTTCGTCAAGCGCGCTCAAGGAGCGTATTTCTGGGATGCGAATGACCAGCGCTTCATCGACTACATCGGCTCGTGGGGCCCGATGATCCTGGGCCATGGGCACCCGGCCGTGCTCGAAGCCGTACAGAAGGCCGCCCTCGAAGGCTTCAGCTTTGGCGCACCCACCGAGCGCGAGATCGAGCTGGCCGAAGAAATCCTGGGCCTGGTGCCCTCCATGGAGATGATCCGGCTGGTCAGCTCGGGCACCGAAGCCGGCATGAGCGCGATTCGCCTTGCGCGCGGCGCCACGGGGCGCAGCAAGCTCATCAAGTTCGAGGGCTGCTACCACGGCCACGCCGATGCGCTGCTGGTCAAGGCCGGCTCGGGCCTGGCCACCTTTGGCAACGCCACCAGCGCCGGCGTGCCGCCCGAGGTGGTGCAGCACACCATCGTGCTCGAATACAACAACATCCCACAGCTCGAAGAAGCCTTCGCGCTGCATGGCAAGGAACTCGCCTGCCTGATGATCGAGCCCATCGCCGGCAACATGAATTTCGTGCGCGCCAGCGTGCCCTTCATGCGCCGCTGCCGCGAGCTGTGCACCGAATATGGTGCGCTGCTGGTCCTGGACGAAGTGATGACCGGCTTTCGCGTGGCCCTGGGCAGCGCGCAGAGCGTGTATGCGAAAAGCATCCCGGGCTTCAAGCCCGACATCACCGTGCTGGGCAAGGTGATTGGCGGCGGCATGCCGCTGGCGGCTTTTGGCGCTTCGCGTGCCATCATGGAAAACCTCGCGCCGCTGGGCGCGGTGTACCAGGCCGGCACCCTGTCAGGCAACCCCGTGGCCACGGCCTGCGGTCTGGCCACGCTGCGCGAAATCAGGAAGCCCGGCTTTTTTGACGCACTCTGCGCCCGCACCCGCTCGCTGGTCGATGGCCTGGCTGCAGCCGCGGCGGCCGAAGGCCTGCCTTTCAGCGCCGACTGCGAAGGCGGCATGTTCGGCTTCTTCCTGCTGCCCGAGTTGCCACAGAACTACGCACAGGTTCTGAAGACGGATGGCACGCGCTTCAACCAGCTCTTCCATGGGCTGCTGGACCGGGGGGTGTACATCGCGCCCGCGCTCTACGAAGCCGGCTTTGTGAGTGCCGCCCACACGGCACAGGACATTGCAGACACCGTCGCCATTGCGCGCGACGTGTTCAAAACGCTCATAAATTAAGAGCTGCTTACGCTTACTGGATAAGCACTACACGCCAAAAACGCGCTAATTTTCTTTCTATCGACCCCGTGGCAACGCAGACCGTTGCCACGGGGTTTTTGCGTTGCGCATGCGTTCACGCGCCCGTCACAACCGCCTGTCAGCCTTGGCGACTCCGTACGAAACGCCACGACCATGAAAACTCCGGTTCGCCCTACCCCTCACCCCATCCGCGACGCAGCGCCTGCCGATGAAAGCCGCCGCGTCTTCGTGCGCCAGCTGGCCCTGGGCGCCACCGCGCTCGGCACCTTGCCGCTGGCCGCCTGCGGCGGCAGCGACGACGCCCCCGAAGTGCGCTTTGCCCACGGCGTGGCCAGTGGCGACCCGCTCGCCGACCGCGTCATGCTGTGGACCCGGGTCACGCCGCCCACGGGCCACACCGCCGACATTCCCGTGCAGTGGGAGCTGGCCAGCGACGCGGCATTCACCACCATGGTCGCCAAAGGCCAGACCACCGCCACGGCCGCCAAGGATTTCACCGTCAAGGTCGATGCCACCGGCCTGCAGCCCGCCACGGCCTACCACTACCGCTTTACCGCCTATGCCGCCCGGTCTGCGGCGGCGCGCACACGCACGCTGGCCACGGGCAGCGTGGCACAGGTCAGGCTGGCCGTGTTCTCGTGCGCCAATTACCCGGCGGGTTACTTCAACGTGTACGCCGAAGCCGCGCGCCGCAACGACCTGGACGCCACCGTGCACCTGGGCGACTACCTGTATGAATATGGCCGCGGCGGCTATGCCTCGGCCAACGCCGAGCGGTTGGGCCGCCTGTCGCAGCCCGCCACTGAAATCCTGTCGCTGGCTGACTACCGCCTGCGCCACGCGCAGTACAAAACCGACCCCGACCTGCAGGCCCTGCACGCCGCCGCCCCCATGATCGCCGTGTGGGACGACCATGAAATCACCAACGACACCTGGGCCAACGGCGCCGAAAACCACCAGGCAGCCACCGAAGGCAGCTTTGCGGCCCGCAAGGCCGCGGCCATGCAGGCCTACCACGAGTGGATGCCCACGCGCAACGCACAGCCCGAGCTGATCTACCGCAGCTTCAACTTCGGCAACCTGGTGGCATTGCACATGCTGGACACCCGCCTGATCGGGCGCGATGAGCAGGCCGACTACACCCGCTTCTTCACCGCCAGCGGCTTTGACGCCGCGGGCTTTACCGCCGCCGTGGGTGCCCCCACCCGCCAGATACTGGGCAGCACGCAGACCCAGTGGCTGCAGCAGCAGATGGCCGCATCCACCGCCACCTGGCAGGTGCTGGGCCAGCAGGTGCTGATGGGGCGCATGAACATTCCGGCGCCGATCCTGATCGAGACCATCCAGCCCGGCGCGGGCGTGACGGTGTCGCAATACGCGGCCATCGTGGCCAAGGCCCAGACGGCCCCCGCCACGCTGACCGCCACCGAAAAAGCCGTGCTGGCCCAGCCGTCCATTCCCTACAACCTCGACGCTTGGGACGGCTACCAGGCCGCCCGCGAAACCGTGCTGGGCACGGCCCGCAGCCTGGGCAAGAACCTGGTGGTGCTGTCGGGCGACACGCACAACGCCTGGGCCAATGAGCTGGCGGACATGGGTGGCAATGCCGTGGGGGTGGAATTCGCCACCTCGTCGGTGTCATCGCCGGGCTTCGAGGAATACCTGCCCAACGAAAACCCGGCCACGCTGGCGGGCGCGCTCCAGCAGCTGATCACCCCGCTCAAATACTGCGACACCGCGCGCCGTGGCTACATGGTGGTCACCGCCACCGCCACCGAATGCCGCGCCGACTGGGTCTATGTGAACACCATCACCAGCCGCAGCTACACGGCCAGCGCCGACAAATCGCTCAAGGTGCTGGCCGGTGTCGGCGGGCGCGGGCGCATCGTGGCGGCCTGACCGCCAGCGCGCAAAGAAAAAGGCGGCACGAGCCGCCTTTTTCATTTCAAGGACTGGTAGAACCGCCCCCGCCGTTGGCACAGGCGAGGCCCATGCCAGCGCACCCGCGCAAGGGCCGCCGCGCTGGGCGCCCCCTCAGGGAGATGGCGCGAAGCGACTCAGGGGGAAGCCGGCTCAATGCCGGAAGTGGCGCACGCCGCTGAAGACCATGGCCACGCCACGCTCGTTGGCGGCGTCAATCACTTCCTGGTCGCGCATGGAGCCGCCGGGCTGGATCACGCAGGTGGCGCCCGCATCGACCACCACGTCCAGGCCATCGCGGAAGGGGAAGAAGGCATCGCTCGCCACGGCCGTGCCCTGCAGGGTGAGGCCCGCGTGCTGCGCCTTGATGCTGGCGATGCGCGCCGAATCGAGGCGGCTCATCTGGCCCGCGCCCACGCCCATAGTCATGCCGCCCTTGCAGAAGACGATGGCGTTGCTCTTGACGTACTTGGCCACCTTCCACGCAAACAGCAGGTCTTGCATTTCTTCCAGCGAGGGCTGCTTGGTGGTGACCACCTTCAGGTCGGTCAGCGCCAGCTCGTGGTTGTCGGCCGTCTGCAGCAACAGGCCCGAGCCGATTCGCTTGGCGTCCATGGCGTTGCGGCCGCGCTCCCAGTCTGTCAGGTTCTGGGTCTTGCCACCATGGGCGGGCAGCGCGATCTTGAGCAGGCGCACATTGGCCTTGGCCTTGAAGATTTCCAGCGCCTCGGCCGTGAAGTCGGGCGCCATCAGCACCTCGACGAATTGCTTGCTCACCTGGGCCGCTGCCGCGCCATCGACCACGCGGTTGAACGCGATGATGCCGCCGAAGGCGCTGGTCGGGTCGGTCTGGAAGGCCTTGCTGTAGGCGCTCAGTGCATCCAGGCCCACGGCCACGCCGCAGGGGTTGGCGTGCTTGACGATCACGCAGGCAGCGGCTTCGAAGCTCTTCACGCATTCCCAGGCCGCGTCGGCATCGGCGATGTTGTTGTAGCTCAGTTCCTTGCCCTGCAACTGCACGCCGGTGACCAGCGAGCCGGGCGCTGGGTAGAGGTCGCGGTACAGCGCAGCCTGCTGGTGGCTGTTTTCGCCGTAGCGCAGGTCCTGCACCTTGGTGAAGATGCCGTTGCTCTGGCCGGGGAACTGGGCGCGCGCGGGCACGTAGGTTTCCGAGAGTTTTTCCGCTTCGAACGTGACCGACGACAGGTAGTCGCTGATGGCGCCGTCGTACTGGGCAATGCGGTTGAACGCCGCCACCGACAGCGCAAAGCGCAGCTTGTCGGAGAGCTTGCCGCCTGCCTTGAGTTCGGCCAGCACGGCCTCGTACTGGTCGGCCGAGGTGATCACGCCCACGTCCTTCCAGTTCTTGGCGGCGCTGCGCACCATGGCGGGGCCGCCGATGTCGATGTTCTCGATGGCGTCGGCCAGGGTGCAACCCGCCTTGGCCACGGTGGCTTCAAAGGGGTAGAGGTTGACCACGAGCAGGTCGATGGTGTCGATGCCGTGTTCCTTGAGCGCCGCCATGTGTTCGGGCAGCTCGCGGCGTGCCAGCAGGCCGCCGTGCACCTTGGGGTGCAGCGTCTTCACGCGGCCGTCGAGCATTTCGGGGAACTGCGTCACCTCGGCCACCTCGGTCACGGGCAGGCCCTTGTCGGCCAGCAGCCTGGCGGTGCCGCCGGTGGACAGCAGCTTGATGCCCAACGCATGCAGGGCTTGGGCGAATTCGACGATGCCGGTCTTGTCGGAGACGGAGAGGAGTGCGTTCATGGTGTGGGTGGGGAGGTTTTGAATAAAAACAGGCTATGGCGCCCGTAAACAAAGCGCCAACAGCTATAAATAAAATAGCAAATACTGCCAGTCCGTCAGAGCAGCTTGTGCTCGACCAGCTTCTTGCGCAGCGTGTTGCGGTTCAGGCCCAGCCATTCGGCAGCGCGCGACTGGTTGTTGTCGGCCTGCTGCATCACGACTTCCAGCAGCGGGCGCTCGACCACGCGCACCAGCATGTCGTACATGCCATCGGGCGTCTCGCCACCCAGGTCGCGAAAGTAGCCCTGCAGGCTCTCGCGCACGGATTCTTCGATGTGTTTCTTGCTCATGCTGCCAATCCCTCTTGTTCTTCTGGTTTTGCGTCCACCTCGCTGGCGGCAGGCAGCCGGTCCATCTGTTGCGCGAGGGCATCCAGATGGTTGGCCACGGCCTGCCATTGCGTGGTGCAGTCTTCTATCGTATTGATGTGTTGCCGCAAGGCCTCGCCCCCCGGCAAGGCCCGCAGGTACCAGGCAATGTGCTTGCGCGCACTGCGCACCCCGGTCAGTTCACCATACAGGCTGTAGTGGTCTTGCAGGTGCTCCAGCAGCAGGCGCCGCAGTTCGGCCACCAGCGGCGGCGCGAGGTGTTCGCCCGTGGCCAGAAAGTGTCCAATCTCGCGGAAAATCCAGGGCCGCCCCTGGGCGGCGCGGCCGATCATGATCGCGTCGGCGCCGGTGGCGGCCAGCACGTCGCGTGCCTTTTCGGGCGATGTGATGTCGCCATTGGCCACCACGGGCACGCGCACGGCGGCCTTCACGGCGGCAATGGTGTCGTATTCGGCCTGGCCCTTGTAGCCCTGCTCGCGCGTGCGGCCATGCACGGTGAGCATCTGGATGCCCACATTTTCAAACTGCCGCGCCAACGCGACGGCGTTCTTGTGTTGCTGGCACCAGCCCGTGCGCATCTTGAGCGTGACGGGCACGTTGCGCGGCGCGCAGGCCTCGACCACGGCGGCGGCAATCTCCACGGCCAGCGCCTCGTTCTGCATCAGCGCCGAGCCCGCCCATTTGTTGCACACCTTCTTGGCCGGGCAGCCCATGTTGATGTCGATGATCTGCGCGCCCCGGTCCACGTTGTAGAGCGCGGCCTCGGCCATCATCTGCGCCTCGGTGCCGGCGATCTGCACGGCAATCGGACCGGGCTCGCCCTCGTGGTTGGCGCGGCGCGAGGTCTTGAGGCTGTTCCACAGGTCCTTGCGCGAGGTGACCATTTCGCTCACCGCATAGCCCGCGCCCAGCGCCTTGCACAGCTGGCGGAACGGCCGGTCCGTGACGCCCGCCATGGGGGCGACGAACAGGCGGTTCGCCAGAGGGATGTGGCCGATCTGCATGGAGGGAATGGGAATGGGCGTGCAGCGAATGCTGAAAAAGGAGGCAGCATTGTAGCTGCTTAAAATTTCAGCAAATAAAATGCGCGGTCACGCCAGATAGAGGAAGTAAATGGCCTGTATCGCCCTCCCTCCATCCATCCATGCATGTCTTCTGATGCCAGCGGACTCAGCGCACGGGCAGATCCACTTCGGCCACCGCCGGTCGCGGCGCAGCATTCTGGGCAAAACGCCACCAGGCGTCCGGCAGGTTGTCGAACTGGTGGCGCGCCATCAGTGCCCGCAGCCACTGGCGGTTGTGCTGCACGTCGGGCGAAAGATCCGCGTTGTGGCTGGCGGCCCTGGCACCGTCCACCCCGGCGGGCGTTCCCATGTCCACGGCCTCGCCCTCGGCCAGGGGGCCGCGCAGCACCTTGCTGGCGCGCAGGCCGTCCACCACCTCCACCTGGACGGCCAGGGCGCCCTGGGAGTCCTGGCACGACGTCTTCAGTGCCAGGCCCTGGGTGTGCAGTTCGCTGCGCACGCTGGCCACCGCAGCGCGCAGACGCTCACCAACCACGCAAGCATCCGCCCCCGCATCCCAGGCCATCACCGCAGAGGCCGGGGCTGGCGCGGGAACCGCAGCCTGGGGGCTTTGGACACATGCCGCCAGCCACATGCCAGCGGCCAGCGAGAGCCAATACGCACGGTAGGGAAATGACGGTTTCTGTGGGATGTTGTGCATCGCAATCCTTCCGATATCTGCCCAGGGTTGGAGTGACCCTGGAAACGGCAGTTGACCGCTTCGTACCCTTTGCCAAGCCGCATGAAATCTATCGTTGATGACTTCGATGGCGCTCACCTGATGGGTGAAAGCGCTATGCACCCGCCAGCACCGCGCCCAGGGCGCCAAGCGGCGTTGCTCCTTCTTGCCTGGCACCCCGATCACGGCACCGGCGGGCGCATCCAACTGCCGTTTCCAGGGTTACCTGACGATACAAGCCCTGACGCACCCGGGCCGTGGCCCAAGGGCGCAGTGCCATGTAGGACGGCATCCTCAGGGCCCGCACCACATGCGCTGCCGCCCTACACTTGCCGTCTATGGAAATCTGGATGCACCAGCTGCTGCAATGGCTGGCTTTGCCGCAGTTCGGCCTGGGCACGGTCTTTGTCGTCTCGTTCATCTCGGCCACGCTGCTGCCGCTGGGGTCGGAGCCCGCCGTCTTTGGCCTCATCAAACTCAACCCCGACCTGTACTGGCCCGCCATCGCCGTGGCCACGCTGGGCAACACCCTGGGCGGCGGCGTGAGCTGGTGGATGGGCCTGGGCGCGCACAAGGCCGTGGACAAGGCGCGCGGCCACCATGTGGATGTGCGCGCCCTGGCCTGGCTGGAGCGCTTTGGCGCCAAGGCCTGCCTGCTGAGCTGGCTGCCCGTGGTGGGCGACCCGTTGTGCGCCGTGGCGGGCTGGCTCAAGCTGCCGTTCTGGCCTTGCCTGGCCTACATGGCGGCGGGCAAGTTCTTTCGCTACCTGCTCATGACGAGTGTGCTGCTGTATTTCATGCCGGGTCAGCTGGCGATGTAACCAGCGCCCCGCCGTCGCCTGGCGGCAGCAGCACAGCCCAGTCCACCGGCCGCGTGGTGTCCACATGCACCGTCAGCGCCTCTTCGGCGGACGAGAGCGGCTGGGCCGCCGCCCATTGCGATTCCAGCACCTGCACCGACGCCTCCGATGCATCGCCACCCGCCAGTTGGCGGTTGCGCACCCGCTCGCGCAGCACCGCGAGGGGCGCCTCGAACGACAGGATGCGGCACGGCACCTGCACCTGCGCCGCCAGTGCCATGAAGCGCTCGCGCATGGCGGGGTCCAGAAAAGTGGCATCCACCAGCACGGTGTGGCCCGCACCAAGCGCCCGGCGGGCCGCCTGCGCCAGGGCCTCGTGGGTGCGCTGCGAGGCCTCGTCCGTGTAGATGCCGCCCGGCACCGCGGCGCTTGATGCCTGCGGTGCCAGGCCGAACAGCCGCTTGCGCTCCACATCGGCCCGCACGCGCACCACGCCGCGCTCGGCAATGAGGGCCTGCGACTGCGTGCTCTTGCCCGCACCGGAGAAGCCATGGGCCAGCCACAGCTCGACCGCGCGGGGCTGAATAAAGCGCAGCGCCAGGGCCAGATAGCGCTGCAGCTCCCGCAGGCTGGCCGCGTGCTCTTCGCCCCCACCCTCACCCTCCACCTGCGCGAGCCGCATGCCCGCAACGCGGGCGCGCACCAGGGCCCGGTACACGCGGTAGTACTGCAGCACCTGCAGACCGGCGTAGTCGCCCGTGTGCTCCAGCCACGCATTCAGAAAACGCCAGGCCAGGTCGGCGCGGCCACGCGCCTCCAAATCCATGGTCACAAAGGCAATGTCGGCCACGCAATCGATCCAGCGCAGTGCGGGGTTGAACTCGATCGCATCGAACAGCTGCGGCTGCCCGTCGATCAGCACCAGATTGGCCAGGTGCAGGTCACCATGGCATTCGCGCACCCGCCCGGACTGCAGGCGCTGCTGGAACACCGGCGCCAGCGCGGTGCCCTGCGCGGCACACCACTGCGCCAGTTGCCGCAGCGCGGGGCCCATGTCTGGCAGGGCCTGCGCCACCAGCCGCTGCAGCGCCGCCAGGCAGTCCTGCACCGGTGCCACCACCGCCTGGGGGGTGCCCCAGCCCTGCTGCGGCGTGGCCACCGCCGCCCCGGCGTGGAACAGCGCCACCTGCTGCGCCAGGGCGTCGATGTGGCGGGGCAAGAGGCGCTGCTGCTCCAGCATATGGCTGAGCAGCGCCTCCTGCGCAAAGCCGCGCATGCGCACGGCGGGTTCCGCGTCGGCCGGGGCCGTTTCGGCGGGCTGCAGCCGCAGGCGGCCTGCCGTGCCGCTCAGCGCGACCAGGCCCAGGTACAGCGCCGGCGCGGTGCGGCGGTTGATGCGCAGCTCTTCCTCGCAGGCGGCGCGCCGCAGCGCGGGGGTGCTGAAGTCCAGAAAATCCAGCTTGAGGGGCTTCTTGAACTTGTAGACAAAGTCGCCCGCCAGCAACAGCCAGGAGATGTGGGTTTCGATCCACTCCACGGTGCCGGTGGGGTGGTCAAAGGCCTCTGGGCTGCGCTGCAATTGGCGCAGGCGCTGCTCGGCAGCGGCATAGGCCTGGGCAGGGGCTTCAGGATGCATGGGCAAGCTCTCCGTCAGGGGGCGCGCAACTGGACGCGGGCACCATCGGCCAGCGCAACGGGCGGGTACACCTTGTGCATTGCCATGTCCCTGTTGCTTGCATTGTTTTCCTTGTTGGCCGCAGCTTATTCCGTTTCCAAATCGAGGCTCATGACTTGATCGGCGCAGCCTCAAGGTCGTGCAGCGCGCACACCTGCACCGCGCCCGTCTGGCAGGTCTTGCACACATTGCGCGCATGGAACACCACAGCGGCGCCGGGGTGGGGCAACCGGGGCATCGGGCATGGAGGGCAGCGCGGCGCGCCGGACATCAAGACGATGCCGCACAGTGTGGGCGCTGCTTGATGCGTGTCACCCACAAGCCAAGGGCACAAACGGCAGCAAGGGAGCGAGCGAGCCTTGCGGGACATGCCCACCGCGCATCCGGCCCACGGCCAACGGCGCCACCATGGTGGCACAGTCACTCCTGAAAATATAGCTGCAAGCGCTTACCCCATAAGCGCAAGAGGCTAATTTGACCCAACATTTCAAGCCCTGCCGGATTGTGTCCTGGTGGATGTTGCTTGCTAGGTTGAGCCAGCGTAGAGCCACGGCTTGTACCCATGCGCCAGGCCCGAGACGTGCCGGATCAAGGCCTGGCCCTCGATGCAGGGGCCGCTGCCGCCAACCCAAGGACCCGAGCCAGCAAGTTGTGCCAAATCCCGAGGTCGGCTTCGCCGTCAAATGCCGTCACGACATGGTGCAGGCTGTGTCGTTCACACCCTGTTCGTCGCCAGGTCAAACCAGGTGAGCGCCCCAATATCCCTGGACGTTGCAGCAGTGGCAATGCTTTGATCCATCACGCGTTCAAACCCCGCCTCACAGCGTGGCTTGACCTGGCGACCGATCAACATGACAACACGATGACAGCCTGCATGGAGATGGAACTCAGACGTTGAACAGGAAGTTCAGCACATCGCCGTCCTTCACCACGTATTCCTTGCCTTCCGCGCGCATCTTGCCGGCATCCTTGGCGCCCTGCTCGCCCTTGTAGGCGATGAAATCGTCGAAGGCAATGGTCTGCGCACGGATGAAGCCGCGCTCGAAGTCGCCATGGATCACACCGGCGGCCTGGGGCGCCGTGTCGCCGATGTGGATGGTCCAGGCACGCACTTCCTTCACGCCGGCGGTGAAATAGGTCTGAAGACCCAGCAGCTTGAAGGCACCACGGATCAGGCGGGCCAGGCCGGGCTCGGTCTGGCCCATCTCGGCCAGGAACATGTCGCGGTCTTCGTCGCTCATCTCGGCCATTTCGGCTTCCATCTTGGCGCAGATCGCCACCACGGGGGCGTTCTGGCTGGCAGCGTATTCCTTGAGGCGGTCCAGGAAGGGGTTGTTCTCGAAGCCGTCTTCGCTCACGTTGCCCACGAACATCGCGGGCTTGGCGGTGATCAGGCACAGGGACTTGAGCAGGGGCTGCTCTTCCTTGGTGATTTCCACCGAGCGGGCGGGCTTGCCTTCGTTGAGCGCGGCCTGGATGCGGGTGAGCAGCGCCACGAGCTTGGCGGCGTCCTTGTCGTTGCCCGACTTGGCCGCCTTGGTGTAGCGGTTGAGCGCCTTGTCCACGGTGCCCATGTCGGCCAGGCACAGCTCGGTCTGGATGACCTCGATGTCGGAGATCGGGTCCACCCTGCCCGCGACGTGGATCACGTTGTCGTCTTCAAAGCAGCGCACCACGTTGACGATGGCGTCGGTTTCACGGATGTGGGCCAGGAACTGATTGCCCAGTCCTTCACCCTGGCTGGCGCCGGCCACGAGGCCCGCGATGTCCACAAATTCAACGATGGCGGGCACGATGCGCTCGGGAGAGATGATCTCCGCGAGTTGCTGCAGGCGAGGGTCTGGCACTTCCACCACGCCCACATTGGGCTCGATGGTGCAGAAGGGATAGTTTTCGGCGGCGATGCCGGCCTTGGTCAGCGCGTTGAAGAGGGTGGACTTGCCGACGTTGGGCAGGCCCACGATGCCGCATTGGAGGCTCATGGCAGGGCTTTCTGGTGTTCTGGAGACAAACCACTGATTTTACGGGCCTGGGGCAAAGCCCCCTCTGCGTGAGTCCTTCGTGCGCCCCTCGCGCCCTGCGCAGTTCATTCAAAGCGCACATCCGCAGCAACGGGCTGCCCCACGCGCAGCACCTGCCCGACCCCCTGCCGGACGATGGCATTCATGCCGAAGGTGATGGCGCCACCCAGGCGCGCGTCCTGCCGATAGGTCTGCAGGGTATCGGCCACGGCCGGGCTGATTACCGCGGTGGCCGGATCGATGTTGGGAATGGGGCAGCGCGCACAGGGCTTGACGGGCTGCAGGCGCACCTCCTGCTCCCCAGCGTCCACACGCACCATGTCCACACGGTCTTCATCGTGCGCACCGAACCCCGCCAGCACCACATTGGGCCGAAAACGCTCGATGCCCACGCCCGCCTGCCCGGCGGCCGCCAGCCGCGCATTCAGCTCTGCCAGCGATGCCTCGCTGGTCACGAGCAAAGGGAACGCGTCAGAAAACTGGTTGGGCGCCTCCACCCCCTGGGTCCAGTCCATGCTCGACAGGCGGCGGCAATCCGGGTCAAACCGCACCATGCGGCAGGGTTGCCCCAGAAAATCGGTGAACCATTGCGCCGCCAAGGGCCCCATGTCCCAGGCGGGCACGGTGTCCTTCCATACCGTGACGGTGGCGGGGCCTTCCACGGCATCCATGGCCACATGCAGCGCCAACATGCCTGGCGCGCGCAGCACCAGTTCCGAGGTTCTGAGCTGGGGGCGAATCAGCGCCATGCGGGGCAAGGCCCGCTGGGTCAGAAACACGCCCTCTGCATCGACCACCATCCAGGCGCGGTCCAGGTCCAGGCCCGTCTCGGTGAGCAATGCCTCCTGCACCGCGATGCCCGCGCAGGATTTGACCGGGTAAACGAACAGGCGCGAGATCGTGCCCGACAGATCGGAATCAGGAAGAGAAGTCACGCCGGGAAGCTCCAGTCAGCGGCATCAAGGGCCGGATGGGCCATTTTGCCCCGCCCTCTGGCCCGTGGCCCCCTCCTACAATGCCCCCATGGCGAAAACCTTTGACATTTGTATCCGCGGCGCCGGCGTGGTGGGCCGCACCCTGGCCTTGCTGCTCGCCCGCGAAAGGCTGCGCGTGGCCCTGGTGGCTGCGCCCGTTGCTTCGGTTGAGCCCGCGGGTGATGTGCGTGCCTACGCGCTGAACGCGGCATCGCGCCAGTTGCTGGATGCATTGCGCAGCTGGCCCGATCCGGCCCATGCCACGGCGATTGCACAGATGCAGGTTTTTGGCGACCAGGGAGGCGCCGTGCACTTTGATGCCGCCACCCAGGGCGTGGATGCGCTGGCCTGGATTGTGGACGTGCCGGCACTCGAAGCCCGCCTGGCGGAAGCCGTGCGCTACCAGCCACAGGTCGAGGTGGTCTCCGAGCCCGTGCCGGCAGCCCTCACCGTGGTGTGCGAGGGCCGGGCCAGCCGCACCCGCAGCGAATTTGGCGTGGCATTCGAGGTGACTGCCTACGAGCAGCACGCCATCGCCACCCGGCTGACGTGCGAACGCCCCCACGGCCAGATCGCCCGCCAGTGGTTTTTGCCCGACGGCATCCTGGCCTTTTTGCCGCTGGACGGCGCGCAGGGGAACTCTGTGGCGGTGGTGTGGTCTGTCCTCAAGGAACAGGTGCCCCGGTTGCTGGCGCTGGCGCCGCAGGAATTTACCCAGCGCCTCGAAGCTGCCAGCCAGGGCGCTCTGGGAGCGCTGCAATTGCAGGGTGAACGTGCCGCATGGCCGCTGCAACAGGCGCAGGCCCACCGCTGGTGCGGCGCATTGCCGGCCCAGGGCGGCCAGGCACGCAGTTGGGTGCTGGCCGGCGATGCCGCACACAACGTGCATCCGCTCGCAGGGCAAGGGCTGAACATGGGGCTGGCCGATGCGCAGACCCTGGCCCGCGTGCTGCATGGGCGCGACTACTGGCGCAGCGTGGCCGACCTGCGGTTGCTGCGCAGTTACGAGCGCGAGCGCAAGGCGGCCATGCTGCCCATGGGGTTGGCCACCGACGGACTGCAGCAGCTTTTTGCGCGCGCCGAAGCGCCTTGGCAGGCGCTGCGCAACTGGGGCATGAAAGGCTTCGAACGCAGCGGCCCCCTGAAAGAATGGATGGCCCGCCAGGCCATGGGAACCCACTGATACCCGTGGCTGCGAAGGCAACCGCCGCGACAACACTGAACGAGAACACGATGCAATTGATTCCCACCCTGCTGGCCGCAGCCACTTTCGCCTTGAGCTTCACCGCCTCTGCCCAGGAAGCAGCCATCCGCAAGACGCTGGCCGAACGCATTCCGCAAATGGAAAAAATCGACGAGGTCCGCACCACGGCCATGCCCGGCCTGTATGAAGTGCGCATCGGCACCGACCTTTTCTACACCGACGCCAAGGGCAACTACGTCATCCAGGGCGAACTGATCGACACCAAGGCGCGCCGCAACCTGACCGAAGACCGCATCAACAAGCTCACGGCGGTGGATTTTGCGGCACTGCCCCTGAAGGATGCCTTCACCATCGTGCGTGGCGATGGCAAACGCAAGGTGGCGGTGTTTGAAGACCCCAACTGCGGCTATTGCAAGCGTTTCGAGCGAGACCTTCAGAACGTGGACAACATCACGGTCTACCTGTTTCTCTACCCCATCCTGAGCCCCGAATCGGCAGAAAAATCCCGCAACATCTGGTGCGCCAAAGACAGGGCGGCCACCTGGCACGACCTCATGCTGCGCGACAAGGCCCCCAACACCGCCAGTTGCGACACCAGTGCATTGCAGCGCAATCTTGCGTTCGGCAAGAAATACAAGATCACCGGAACGCCCACGCTGATTTTCGCGAACGGTTCGCGCGTTCCCGGAGCGATCAGTGCGCAGGATGTGGAAAAGCGCCTGGCCGAGGCCGGCAGCACCACGAGCAGCAACTGAGTTCACGCGAGGGGCCGCCCCCTCGCCCCCTTCGAACCCCGAGACCCCCGCGGGTGACGCGCGCACAGGCGCCAGGCACCCGCCTTCCGCGACGCCGCACCCATGTCCACCACCCGCACACCCGCCACGCAGCCCCCCGTTCATTACCGCGTGGAAGCCTCCGACCTGCATGCACACCTGTTCACCGTCACGCTCACCGTGGCGCACCCACAGGCGCAGCAGGAGTTGTCGCTTCCCGTCTGGATACCGGGCAGCTATCTGGTGCGCGAATTTTCCAAGAACCTTCAGCGCCTGGATGCGCAACAAGGCCGGCGCGCCGTTCCCCTGACCCAGCTCGACAAGCACCGCTGGCGCACCACCTGCCGCACCGACCGGCCCCTCGTCCTTACCTACGAAGTGTGTGCCTACGACACCTCGGTGCGCACGGCGTGGCTGGATGCCTCGCGGGGCTTCTTCAACGGCACCAGCCTGTGCCTGCGGGTGCACGGTCAGGAAGACGCGCTCCATGCGCTCGACATCGCCAGCACGGCGGCCACAGCCCACTGGTCCGTGGCCACGGGCCTCACGCCGCAGGCCATCGACAAGAAGGGCTTTGGTCTGTATGCAGCAAGCCACTACGACGAACTGGTGGACTGCCCGGTCGAAATGGGCACCTTCTGGATTGGCCGATTCACCGCCTGTGGCGTGCCCCACCGCTTCGTGGTGGCCGATGCCGCGCCATCGTTCGACGGCAAGCGCCTGCTGGCCGACACCCAGAAAATCTGCGAGACCGCCATCCGCTTCTGGCACGGCAAGGGCAAGCCGCCCATCAAGAACTACCTGCTCATGCTCAATGCCGTTCAGGACGGCTACGGCGGCCTGGAACACCGCAATTCCACGGCCCTGATTTGCGGCCGGCGTGACCTGCCCCGCACGGGCGAGGCACGTGCCAGCGATGGCTACACCACCCTGCTCGGACTCATCAGCCACGAATATTTCCACACCTGGAACGTCAAGCGCCTGCGCCCGGCGGAATTTTCACGCTATGACTACAGCCAGGAAAACTACACCCAGTTGCTGTGGTTCTTCGAAGGGTTCACCAGCTATTACGACGACCTGCTGCTGCGCCGCGCAGGCCTGATCGACAATGCCACCTACCTCAAGCTGCTGGCCAAGGCCACCAACCAGGTCCTGCAGACACCGGGCCGCACCGTGCAGACGGTGGCGCAGGCCAGTTTCGATGCCTGGGTCAAGTATTACCGCCAGGACGAAAACACCCCCAACGCCACGGTGAGCTACTACACCAAGGGCTCGCTGGTCGCCCTGTGCCTGGATCTGACACTGCGCCGTGAAGGCAAGACCACGCTCGACGACGTGATGCGCGCGCTCTGGAAGCGCTGCGCCGGTGGCCCCATGACCGAGGCCGATCTGCGCGCTGAGCTGGCCACGCTGGCGGGACGATCCTTTGACAATGAGCTCGACCAGTGGGTGCACAGCACTGCCGAACTCCCCCTCGCCGAGCTGCTGGCAGCCCACGGCGTGGCACTCAAGCCCGAGCAGCCCCAACTGGCGCAGCGCCTGGGCCTGCGCGTTACGGAAAACCACAGTGTGCAGATCAAGACCGTGCTGCGCGGCGGGCCCGCCGAAATGGCGGGCATGGCTGCTGGTGACGAATGGCTGGGCCTGGATGTACAAGGCCAGGGCTGGCGCATTGCCCGGCTGGAGGATGTGGCGTTCTATGCAGGCCCGGCCACTCAGATCACCGCCGTGGTGGCACGCGATGGCCGCCTGCTGCAGTTGCCACTGGCACTGCCCGCGGTTGCATCGGCCAAGTCCAGGCCGGCAGGGCAGCGCAGCCGCAAGGCACATGCCGCAACACCAGACACCATCAGCCTCACCGCAACCGACAGCGCTGCGCTGGGACGCTGGCTGGCTTGAGCGGCAGCGCCATGGTTGAGCGCAACCAGCCCGACTTCGCGCTTCGGTATAGTTCCCAAAGTTGTCTGAACAACCCATCAACCCAGGAGATTTCATGGCCTACGAAACCATTGAAGTCCGCATCGAAGCGGACAAGGTTGGCGTCATCACGCTCAATCGCCCCAAGCAACTCAATGCCCTGAACGACCAGCTCATGAACGAGCTGGGCGAGACGCTCAAGGCGTTCGATGCCGATGAAAAGATCGGCTGCATCATCATCACGGGCAGCGAAAAGGCGTTTGCCGCTGGCGCCGATATTGGCGCCATGGCCAAGTACAGCTTTGCCGACGCCTACAAGGGCGACTACATCACCCGCAACTGGGAAACGATACGCTCCATCCGCAAACCCGTGATTGCCGCCGTGAGCGGCTTTGCGCTGGGCGGCGGCTGCGAACTGGCCATGATGTGCGACTTCATCATCGCCGCCGACAATGCCAAGTTCGGCCAGCCCGAGATCAAGCTCGGTGTCATTCCCGGCGCGGGCGGCACGCAGCGCCTGCCACGCGCGGTGGGCAAATCGAAAGCCATGGACATGGCCCTCACCGCGCGCATGATGGACGCCGTGGAGGCCGAACGCGCCGGCCTCGTGAGCCGCGTGGTCGCCCTGGACAAACTGATGGAGGAAGCCCTGGGCGCGGCCCTGGTCATTGCCAACTTCTCGCAAATTGCGGTGATGGCCGCCAAGGAGTCGGTCAATCGGGCCTTTGAAAGCTCCCTGTCCGATGGCGTGATGTTCGAGCGCCGCCTGTTCCATGCGCTGTTCGCCACCCAGGACCAGAAGGAAGGCATGGATGCGTTTGTGAACAAGCGCGCGGCGAACTTCACCCACCAGTAAATTTGTCCTATAATATTGCTCTTCGGTGATATAGCTCAGTTGGTTAGAGCGCAGCATTCATAATGCTGATGTCGGTGGTTCAAATCCACCTATCACCACCAATTCAGAAGCCCGCAAACCGTCAAACGTTGCGGGCTTTCTCTATGGTGCAAGGTGTTTCGCCGGCCTTCTTTCGCGCCTCGTGGTTGGCGCCGGGGCGCCCCGCACCCAGGCAGCCAACCGGCTAAAATCAGCCTCCTTTCCTTCCACAGCCTCTGGATACACACCATGAACCGCTGCCGCTCCAAGCCGCTTTCCGCCACCGCTTCCCTCCCGCGCTTTTGGCACGCCCTTGCGGTAGCGCTGGGCACTGCGGTGGTGGTGCTGCTGACCAGCACCCCCGCCACGGCCCAGGTGCCTTCGGGCACGGGGATGGTGCGCAATTTTCCTGAAGCCGCGCTGCGTGGCAACCTCACCGTCAACAGCACATCCGACGCCACCCTGAACGGGAACGCCATCCGCATGGCGCCTGGCATGCGGCTGCTCAGCCCGCAGAACACGCTGGTCATGGCCCACACGGTTCTGGGGCAAAGCTTCAAGGTCAACTACGTCATCGAGCCCAGCACGGGCATGTTGATTTCTGCCTGGATCCTCACCCAGGCAGAGGCAAGCCAGCCGCGCAAGGGCAGCGACGCCATCGTGCGCAACTACCGCGCCGAGTCGGATCCGGCCCAGAAATAACCACCGCACCCACCGGCCTGCCCGGTGGTGCGCAGTTCACGCCACGGCGCCCCTGTGCGCCATGGCGTGCATTCCCGTTTGAGAAATCGCCATGTCCAAAAAAGTCTTTATCAAAACCTTCGGCTGCCAGATGAACGAGTACGACTCGGACAAGATGGCCGACGTGCTGGGCGCCGCCCAGGGTTACGAGCCCACACAGAATGTGGATGAAGCCGACCTGATCCTTTTCAACACCTGCTCGGTACGCGAAAAGGCGCAGGAAAAGGTCTTCAGCGACCTCGGACGCATCAAGCACCTCAAGGAAAAGGGCGTGCTCATCGGCGTGGGCGGTTGCGTGGCCAGCCAGGAAGGCGCCGAGATCATCAAGCGCGCGCCTTATGTGGACGTGGTGTTTGGCCCGCAAACCCTGCACCGCCTGCCCGAGATGCTGAACCAGCGCGCACGCCTGAACAAGCCCCAGGTGGACATCAGCTTCCCCGAGATCGAAAAATTCGACCACCTGCCGCCTGCACGGGTCGAAGGCGCATCAGCCTTTGTGTCGATCATGGAAGGCTGCAGCAAATACTGCAGCTACTGCGTGGTGCCCTACACGCGCGGCGAAGAAGTAAGCCGCCCGTTTGACGACGTGCTGGTCGAAGTGGCGGGCCTGGCCGACCAGGGCGTGAAGGAAATCACCCTGCTGGGCCAGAACGTGAACGCCTACCTGGGCAAGATGGGCGGCACCGCCGAAATCGCCGACTTTGCCCTGCTGCTTGAATACGTGGCCGACATTCCGGGCATCGAGCGCATCCGCTACACCACCAGCCACCCCAACGAGTTCACGCCCCGGCTGATCGAGGCCTACGCCAACATCCCCAAGCTCGCCAGCCACCTGCACCTGCCCGTGCAGCACGGCAGCGACCGCATCCTGATGGCCATGAAGCGCGGCTACACCGCCATGGAATACAAGAGCACGGTGAAGAAGCTGCGCGCCATCCGCCCAGACCTCGCCATGAGCAGCGACTTCATCGTGGGCTTTCCGGGCGAGACCGAGGACGACTTCAACAAGATGATGAAGCTCATCGACGACATCCACTTCGACAACAGCTTCAGCTTCATCTTCAGCCCCCGCCCCGGCACACCGGCTGCGGGCCTGCACGACGACACGCCGCACGACGTGAAGTTGCGCCGCCTGCAGCACCTTCAGGGCGCCATCAACGCCAACATCAAGTCCATCAGTGAAAGCCGCGTGGGCACGGTGCAGCGCATCCTGGTGGAGGGGGCCTCCAAGCGCGACGCCACCGAGCTGATGGGCCGCACCGAATGCAACCGCGTGGTCAACTTTGTGGGCCAGCCCCGCCTGGTGGGCCAGATGGTGGATGTGGCCATCACCGAAGCCAAGGCCTACACGCTGCGTGGCGAGGTGCTGGTGCGCGAAAACGCCTGAGCACCTGCGTATCCAACCCACAAAAAAACCGGCCTTGCGCCGGTTTTTTTGCTTCTCTTTTTATAGCTATCAGCGCTTATCGTACAAGCGCTTGAGCCCAAAAACATCTAAATATCAGAACGGCATCTTGGGCATGCCTCCACCCATGCCCTTCATGGCGCCCATCTTCTTCATCATCTTCATCAGGCCACCGCCCTTCATCTTCTTCATCATGCCCTGCATCTGCTCGAACTCCTTGAGCAGGCGGTTGACCTCTTGCACATGCACCCCGGCGCCGCCCGCAATGCGCTTTTTGCGGGTGGCCTTGATGAGGTCGGGCTTGCGGCGCTCCAGCGGGGTCATGCTCTGGATGATGCCCTCCTTGCGCTTGATGTCCTTTTCGGCCTTGTCCATGTCCACCGCACCGGCCTTGGCCGTGAGGTGCGAAGGCAGCTTGTCCATGAGGCTGGACAGCCCGCCCATCTGCTTCATCTGCTGAATCTGCGAGAGAAAGTCGTTCAGGTCGAAACCGTCGCCGCTCTTGACCTTGGCGGCGAGCTTCTGGGCTGCCTCCATGTCCACGCCCGCGCTCACCTGCTCGACCAGGGCCACGATGTCGCCCATGCCCAGGATGCGGCCGGCGTGGCGCTCGGCGTCGAACACCTCCAGGCCGTCGATTTTTTCCGATACACCGGCGAACTTGATCGGCGCCCCCGTGATCTGGCGCACCGACAAGGCCGCGCCGCCGCGCGAATCGCCGTCGAGTTTGGTCAGCACGATGCCAGTGAGCGGCAGCGCCTCCTTGAACGCCTTGGCCGTGTTGATCGCGTCCTGGCCCTGCATGGCATCAACCACGAACAGGGTTTCGACCGGGTTCAGGGCCGCGTGCAGGTCCTTGATTTCCTTCATCAAGGCTTCGTCGATGGCCAGGCGGCCCGCCGTGTCCACCAGCAGCACATCAAAGTAGTGCTTCTTGGCATAGTCGAGGGCGGCCAGGGCGATGTCGAGCGGCTTCTGGTCGGGCGTGCTGGGAAACCACTCGGCACCGGCCTGCCTGGTCACGGTCTTGAGCTGTTCGATGGCGGCGGGGCGGTACACGTCGCCCGACACGGTCAGCACCTTCTTCTTGCGCTTTTCGAT
>Ga0255334_1000314_pt1 | contig 44481 bp, 28 predicted proteins | sample EtOH5_35cm_T3_12_FD_202080 | JGI IMG/M metagenome (GOLD analysis project Ga0255334, IMG submission 202080) | Sandy soil microbial communities from University of British Columbia, Vancouver, Canada - EtOH5_35cm_T3_129 | ecosystem: Engineered > Artificial ecosystem > Sand microcosm > Unclassified ...
CCCCCCGCCTCGCTCGCGCCCCCCGCTCCGATCGCGGTCCCCCGGCCCCCCGCCTCGCTCGCGCCCCCCGCTCTGATCGCGGTCCCCCGGCTGGCGGCCTTCGCCTTCTTCCCGCCGACGGTTCCCGTCAGCCGGAAATGCTCTTCATAGGAAGCATCCGCCAGCTTCAGCTCCTCATGCAGCCGCTCGAGCGCCCATTCGGGCAGCGTCGTCTGCTTGATGTGCCCGACGCCCAGCTCCGGCAGGACGCCGGAGATGTAGTCGAGGAACATCCGGTTCGGAGCGAAGATGATCATCCGCTCCGCCCGCATGCTGTCGCGGTAGCGGTACAGCAGGTACGCCAGCCGGTGCAGCGCGACGGTGGTCTTGCCGCTCCCCGCCACGCCTTGAATGACCAGCGCCTTGTTGCGGTCGGCGCGGATGATCCGGTCCTGCTCCGCCTGAATGGTGGAGACGATGTCGCGCAGCTTGTTGTCTTTGTTTTCCCCCAGGCGGTACAGGAGGAACTCGTCTGTCACCGCGCCGCCGAGATTCTCCTGGCCGCGCACGTACGAATCGACCAGCCGCTGCAGCTCGCCCTGGCGGACGAGCAGGTTCCGCTTCAGATGGACGTCGCCTTCGACGGTCCCGTCCGGCGATTCGTACGAGGCGGAATCCTCGCCGCCGGTGAACGAGTAGTACAGCTCGGCCACGGGAGCGCGCCAGTCGATGACGAGCAGCTTGCCTCCCTCGGACTGCTCCAGCCCTCTTTTGCCGATGTAGAGCGGCGCGGGCTTCCCGGCTCCCCGTTCCTGATAATCGAGCCGTCCGAAATAAGGCTCGTCGGCGATCCGGGCCAGCTGCTGCCGGTTCTCTTCCCGGGTGCTTTCCAGCACCTGCTCCGTGTAATCGTCCCCGCGGTAGCGCGGCATCTGCTCCAGGCGTGCCCGCTGCCCGCGGATCTCGTCCGCCGTCATGCGCAGCCGTGACACTTCTTCCAGATAGGCACTTTGATTCGCGTTTGTCAAAATCAGTTACCTCCATGGATCAAATTCTTACTGCCCGATTCGTATACGTTCTTCTTATGTTCTCCGGTAGGTTATTTCAGCGCAGTTCCTTACTATAGCACAACGGGAATGGGGGAGCAACGAGACATGCAGGAAACGGCAGGAACGGCAATCGGCTCGATGAGTTTTGGAAACGTGCTGGGCTCGCCGCATTTGTCCGGCGCAGGAGGAGTTCTTTTTTGTCAACAGGTTAAAGGGAATCGCAAAATACTCTATTCTCCCCGAGGGCTCAGTCTTGGTATGCTTGGGTTGAATCTTTGACAGCTAGCGGTCAATCGATTTGCATCAGGTTGGCAACGTTTTCAAGTTAGAACTAGGAGGATGAAGAATGGCCGATTCCGTCAAAATGAAAGCAAGCAAGTGGTCTGCGGCAGCGCTGTTGACGCTGAGCATGCTGGTTGCGGGCTGTTCCGGCAAGGACGCGGCTCAGAGCAGTTCACCCGCGTTGGCGCCGGCCGGCTCGGACAAAGCCTCGCAGGAACTGGTCGAGAAAGACGCCACGCTGAAAATCTGGGGCTCGAAATCGCAATTGGAAAAAGTGGTGTCCGAATACACGAAAAAATTCGGCGTCAAGGTGGAGGTCGAGGAGGTCAGTTTAAAGGATAACGAGCTCCGGCAATTCATGCTATCCAAGGTGGCTGCCAAGCAGACCGCCGATATCTCTATGCTGGATCTGGGAAGCGACGGGTACAATCAGTTTTACGATAAAGGCGTTTTTATGCCTTACAACGATCTGATCGAGCGCGACGGCATCAAGCAATGGCCGTGGGTGCAGAAGGACGTCTTCACCTATTTGCCCTACAACGGCAATATCTATTATCTGCCGCAAGGCAGCGTCGTTTACGGCTTGTGGTACAACGTGGATCTTGCGAAGCAATTCGGCATCTATGACAAGATCCCGAAGTCGTTCGACGATCCGAACTACAAGGATTGGACATGGGACAACTACGCGGAGCTGCTGAAAAAAGCGACGGTGGATACGGATCATGACGGCAAGATCGACATTTACGGGACGGACGATAACTTCGGGTGGGGACGCACGGACTGGCTCGCTTCGGTCGGGGTGTATCACGATTTAATTGAAAATGGGCGGATGATGGCGCCGGGCTTGAATTTTGTCAAGCCGGAAGCGCTGGAGGCGCTGCAATTCATGACGGATTTGGCCTTGGTGCACAAAGTCGCACCGCATCCGGACGTGGATGTGAAAGCGGGCGGAATCAACATCGAGAACGAGAAAGTGGTCATCCGCCGGATGGGCTCGTGGGCGTTCGATTACTTCAAGTCCAAGGCGAATCCGGAGCGGGAGAAGGCCGGCAAGAAGCCGATCGACTTCGCCTTTACGATGTACCCGCACAAAGCGGGCATGGAAGATAAGTTCAAGGTGTTCGGTTTTACCAGCCAAGGGCCGAAAATTTTCACAGCCACCAAATACCCGAAAGCGGCATGGGAATTCGTGAAGTTCTATCATTCCCCCGAATTCGAGAGCCAGAATTACGACATGTCGGCGACGGGGACATTGCCCTCCTTTGCCGGAACGGCCGCGATCGATAAATTGACACAGCAAGTGGGAGAACTCAATGCGAAGATGATGTTGGAGCTCGGCGAGCATTTGATCAAGGAAGGCTCGTCCCCTTATCAGCAGCCGCCGCAGGAGATGCTCAAGCAGTATCCCGCCGGCCAAAAACCGAACGACCGGCTGAACGCACAGATTCCCGATTTGCGCAAAGGCAAGCTGAAATTTGCGGATGTCGTCCCGCCGCTGTATGACCAATTATATAACGATTATAAGGAAGCTTGGGCGAAATACGATGCGGCGCATAAGCAATAATCGGCTTTCGGAATAAACGATCCTGTGCTCAAACGAAGGGGGGACATTTCCGGATACGGGAATTTCCCCTGTTTTTTCATAGAAAGAGGTGTTTTCCATGAAATGGACCATGTCCAGGAGAGAAGCGGTTACCGGCATCCTGTTCGTTCTTCCTTGGATTCTGGGATGCTCCCTATTTTTTATTCGTCCTTTCTTTATGTCCATTTACTACTCGCTCACCAAGTACGATGTGCTCGGCTCGCCCCAGTGGGTGGGCATGAAAAATTATACCGATTTGCTCTGGCACGATCCGGAAACGTGGAAAGCGATATTCGTCACCTTTAAATTCGCCTTTTTGAACGTTCCCGCCACGCTGCTGACCGCTCTGTTTTTTGCCGTGCTGCTAAATCAGAAGGTGAAAGGCCTTTCGTTATGGCGGACGTTGTTCTATTTGCCGGCAGTTATACCGGGCGTGGCAAGCGCCGTGCTGTGGCGGCTGATGTTTTCCGAAAGCGGCATACTGAACAAGGCGCTCGGCATTTTCGGTGTGGCGCCGTTTCACTGGCTGGAGAACGAAGCAACCGTGCTGCCCGCTTTTGTGATCATGAACTGCTTTGCGGCGGGAACGGGAATTGTTCTGTATCTCGGCGCGCTGCAAGGCGTCCCGACGAATTTGTACGAATCGGCGGAAATCGACGGGGCGGGCCGTTTTGTCAGATTTACCCGCATCACGCTGCCGATGATCTCGCCGATTGTTCTGTTCAACCTGATCACGAGCATCATCGCCAATTTGCAGGCTTTCGATCAAGCGTACATCATGACGAGCAACAATAACGATATCCAGTCTTGGGGGAACCCGAACGGAGCCACCTATTTCATCTTTCTGAAGCTGTACAAAGCCGCTTTTGTCGACTTCCAATTCGGCTACGCCGCCGCCATCTCCTGGGTGCTGTTTGCGATTATCGCCGTCTTCGCGGCACTCATCTTCCGAACCTCGCAAGCATGGGTTTATTACGAAAATATGAATGCGAAAGGGCGGTAACGGCAATGGCACAGATTCAAGCCGTACGGGCGGCGGGCTCCACGGGGCGCAAGCGGACGATGAAGAAAATGCTGGAGCGATCGCTGCTGTACGTGATTATTGCTTTCTTCTCGGTTATCTTCATGATCCCTTTTCTCTGGATGGTCAGCGCCGCGCTTCAGAGCGATATGTACACACTGGGCGGCCAATGGTTCAAGCAGTTTTTGTGGAGCAACTTCGCGCAGGCCTTCGGCCAAAAAGATTTCAAGTTTTTGCTTGCCTTGCGAAATTCAGCCTATTACACCGTTTTTGCCACGTTGTTTTTTACAGTTTCGTCCGTGTTGGTAGCTTACGGATTTTCCTTTTTCCGGTTTCCGTTTCGAGATAAGCTGTTCTTCTTCTTGCTGGCCACCATGATGATTCCAAGTACGGTCATGTTCATTCCGAACTACGTCATGTTTGCCAATTGGCAGTGGACGGGGACGTATTTGCCGCTGCTGATACCGGCGCTCGGCGGAGGACCGGGAACTATATTTTTGCTGCGGCAATTTATGCTGACGTTAAGCATCAGCTTGTTTGAATCGGCCAAAATCGATGGCGCCAACAGCTTGACCATATTATGGCGGATCGTGCTTCCGAACATCAAAGCTCCGCTCATTCTGGTGGTGATCCAGCAGGTTAGCGCGCATTGGTCCGATTTCTTCGGACCGCTCATGTACGTCGGCAACGATGCGGCAACCCGAACGCTTTCCGTTGCGCTATCCACGTTCAACCGCGTTTTTTACGTGCAATGGTCATACATCATGTGCATCGCGTTGTTTATGGCCATGCCTCCGGTGATTTTGTATTTTGTCAGCCAACGGTTTTTGATGCAGGATTTTGTGCTGTCGGCAACGGAGAAATGATGGGACATGGAGGAGACTGCAATGAAGGACAGCATGCTGCGCGTCGGAATGGAGCCTTATATCATTGAGATCAAAGAATCGTGCGGGCTGGCCCATGACGCGCAAGTGATCGAGGTTGCCATTCCCGAAGATTGGCGAGAACTCACTTTGTTGACGGATGAGCTCTCGGACGCCCGATTCCTCCTGCAGCCATCGGGAGCACGGCCCGGTACCGGATTCCTCTTCGTGACGATCGGGCCGTTGCAAGGCTTGAAATTGACCCCGTCGGACGATCCTGTTGCGGAGAACACGATGTCGGAAGTGCTGGCGGCCCAAGCCGCTAACCTGTGCCGCTTGGCGCAAGGCGAGGAGCAGGCGACGCTTGTCAACGGCTTGCTGTCCGTCCAAGTTCCGATAGAAGGCAGACATTTTGCCTCCGCCGACGGGCGCTTCGTTCCGGGACCGGTGCGTCGCTTCAAGGCTGCGTCCGGCATTTGGCGGGGAAGCACGTTTTTCGATACAAGAGAACCTGTCAGGTATGCGGTGGGAAAACTGCTGGAGAACGGTCCCTTAAGAATTCATTACCGATACCGGGCGGAGATCGGAGCGAAAGGCTATTATGAGGCGGATCTGATTTTGGATGCGGGCAGCACGTTTGCTCGGATCGATGAACGCTTCGAAGCTTCCTCCGGCGATCAGCTCGTCTGGGACTTCGGGCCCGATCACTTTCCGGAGACGCTGTATTTGCTCGATGCGACGGCTGGTCATAAGGAAATAAAGCCGCAGCGGCAGTTTGATCAGAGGCATGCTCGCCTTGCGGGCTGGACCCAGTATTCGCAGCTGTTCGATTTGTCCGATGGATACGCCTGCCGCTTCCCGGAAGGAGACGCGGCGGGATTCGTCACGCTGGAGGGCGGGGATTGGCGCGGCGGGCGGCTCAACCCTATCGAGTTGTGGTCGCGCCGCTGGTGGAAGGGGGACCCGGGCAGCAGGCGAGACGTGCCGTGGGAGACGAAGGCGGACGGTTACCCGGGGCCCGAACGCATCCTGGCGCGGGGGGAGGGAAACGGCGAGTCCCACCTCTGCGCGGAAGCCTGGATCGGCGCCGGCCGGCGTAAGTTCGCTCTCGTCGCGGCAAATGCGGACCGCCTCCTGCCCCTCACAAGCTCCCGAACCGGGGATGACAGCATCGTGAAGGGCTGCTCGCCTTCCCTCGGCCATTTCGAATCCCGGCCCGATCGCGAGCGGTACCGTATGCAGCAGGGCTTGCTCCGCAAAATTCATACGCAGTACGGCATGATGCCCTTGCAAGCAATGTGCGCGATGGCCTTCGAATGGCCGCAAGAACTGCAAGAGCAGGCGGGAAGCGCGGAGCTTCCGCCGCCCGGCGCAAATCTGCCCTTTCGTTATCCCCACTCCATCATCGCCAGGCACTTGCATCATTTGGAGGATGACGTGACGAGCTATGCAACGCCGGAAGACCGCGTTCGCGTGCTGATCGAATACCTGGAAGCGCGCGTTTACGGATTTTGGGAAGGCTCGGGTTCAGCTTATACGAACTGCGTTGTCGGCAGAAGGATCGCCCCGGAAATGCTGCATTTCGAATGGCTCGCCGCAAACAGGCAGCTGACAGCGGAGCAAGTGCGCATTTGCCGAGCCCATTTCAGCTTTCTCGCTAACTTGTTCGCCTCCGGCCATTATTACCCGGGGCTTGCTTCCATGCTTCCGGCCGGAGATGCGGATGCGCTGGACCCGACACTGGCGGGTATGGCTAACCAAAACTTTTATACGGATATTTATAACGTTTCCGGAATGGCGGCTCTGGTGTTCCCGGGCCATCCGGAAGCGGGACGCTGGAACAGCCTGTTCGGCAAAATGTGGCGCCGGCAGCTGGAATACCATATGTATCCGGAAAGCGGGGTTTGGGAGGAAAGCCACACCTATTACCAGCATGTGCTGCATACGGTGCTGCCTACGCTGCTTCGCCGGAGAGCGGACGGCGTGAACGATGAATTCGCCGATCCGGAGCTGCATAAGCTAGTCCGTTCCGCTCTGAGGCAGGTGACGCCGCGGCTTGGCCATATGGACGGACGGCGGCATCTGGTTGCCTTCGGCGATCACGCGGCCGATCCGGACATGTACAAATATCTATTCGCGGCATATGCGGACGCCCTTGCGGACTATGATCCGCAGCTCGCCCGGCAGCTGTTCTGGCTGTTTGCGGAAATGGGCGGGGACTTGCGCCTGGATTTGCCGGAAGGGCGGGAGATTCCGGCTGTGCCGCCGGCATGGCGGAATGAATATGTGCAGGGGCTCGGTTTTATGTTCCGCGGCACGGATGCTTCCGGACAAGAAGCAATGCTTGCTTTGCGCAGCGGCAGCGCCTGGGGACACCACCACAACGACGACGCGAGCATCCAGTTTTTCGCCAAGGGGCGAGCGCTCGTCGTCGATGCCGCATTCGGCAGCACGCAGGAAACGAAGTCGAGAAAATACAACGCATACGGGCACAGCCGCTGGATGCCGCGCGACTTTGAACCGCTCGATTATTTGTGGCGGTTCAATCGCGGCTGGCTGATCGGACGCGACGAAGCAGGGCCGTTTCCCTTCGCCACGGCTTACAGCCCCGTGCTGATGCACACGACCGGGCACCAGCTGTACGCCCCGATGGCTTCGGCGATCCGTCACACCCGTACGATCGTTCAGCTGGCGCCTGCGGCCTACTTCATTGTCGATGCCGCGGATACGGCTTTGCCGCAAACGGTCCGCTTTCATCTTCCCGGAACCCCCGTGCGCGGGGAGGACGGGGAAGTCTGTTCCCGCTTCGCCGACGGCTGCCGCCTTCACCTTGTCTCCTTGGTTCCGGGTATCCTGCCCGACATAAGCTTGGAGGCGGATCGGCCTGCCGCAGGGAACCCTTCCGGCAGTTCCATTGGGATGACCACGGAGGTTCGTTATTCCTCCCGCTCCGACAGTCCGTTCTTCGCGTTTTTGTTGACAGCCGCTTCCCCCGGGGAAGCCGAACCTCGCGTTTGCCTGGAGGAAAAGCAATGGCGGCTGCAGGGAGAGGGGTTCGCTGCCCTTGTCCGTTTTCCGTCTGCCGGTGAAGTCGTGCTGACCGATTTGGCCACTGGAAGAAGGAGAACGATTCAAGCCTGCTGACGAATCGGCTTTCTTCCTATATGATAGCTTTGAGCGAACGGAGGCTGTTAGGCTATGAATGTGAAGCTGCTGCTTGCGGATGACGAATGGATTATCCGGGACGGAATCGCCAATAAAATCGATTGGTCCGCGATGAATATCGACATTGTCGGAGCGGTGGAGAACGGCCTGGATGCGCTCGCTATCCTCAAACGGGAAGGCGTCGATATTTTGGTCACCGACATTCGCATGCCGCAAATGGACGGGATCCGGCTGGCGGAAGAAGCGAGGAAGCTTCAACCGAACATAAAAATCGTCATTTTGTCTGGGTATGAGGAGTTCGCATTCGCCAAGCGGGCGCTCGAGCTTTCGGTGCTGAAATATTTGCTCAAGCCTTTTACCCGCAAAGAGCTGGAAGCGGCGGTCCTGGAGGCCAAGGGCGAAGTGGAGACGCTGCGCCAGGTGGATGAGCGTCTGCAGACGGCGATGAGCACACTGGAAATAAGTTTCCCGCTTTTGCGGGAACGGTACTTGAACTTGTGGGTGGCGGGGCAAATCGCCCCCGCCGACATCCAGTCGCGGCTGCAGACGATTCAATTGGAGCTCAAGGGTGATCATTTTGCCGTCTTGATCACGGAGCCCGATGAAGTGGGAGATCGTTCTCCTACCGAAACTGAAAACGCTATCAATAAAGAGCTGCTGCCGGTAGTCGTCGGCGACGAGATTGAACGCTATATGAATGCTTGCGGAAAGGGTGTTACGTTTCACGGCAATCACGATCATATCGTCACGATTCTGCATGATCTGCATGCGCAGGGTGCCGATGAAGTATTCGAATGGGCCGAGAAGCTGCGGCGGCATATTCATGACAAATTCGGCATAACCGTCTGCGTGGGTGTGGGCGGCTTGAAGCCGGGGTATGCGGGCGTTGTCGATTCCTACAAGGAAGCGCGGGAAGCGATCGTATACCGGTTTCTCGTAGGCAAAAACACGGTCATCCCCGTCGAGTTGATCCAACTGCACCCGTATCCCGCTTGGGCGGGAATATCGGATGAGCATGCGAGCATCATCGCCGCCATCCGCTCGGGGGAAGAAGAGAGGATTCGCGAGCAGCTGAATGCGATTTTCGAACAGCTCAGGGCGGCCAAAGGCTTAAGCATTTCCGACATCAAACTGTATATCACCGAATTTGTCGCCAAAATCCTCATGCACTCGCTGCAATCCGGTTTGCGGTTGAAGGATATTTACGGCCGGGATTACAACCCGTATGCGGCGATCTCCCATTACAAAACGATGGATGACCTGCACCAGGGGCTAGCTGTGTTATTATCGGATATCTCCCGTTACATTCTCGATAACCGGGGCGGCAAGAAGCGCAGAATGATCGATGTTGCGATCGAATACATCCATGCGAACTACAGGGATGAAGACCTCTCCATCAATGCGCTCAGCGATCAATTGCGGGTTCATCCTTCCTACTTCAGCCGGTTATTCAAACAGGAGGTAGGCAGCACGTTCACTGATTTTTTGACGAAGGTCCGCATCGACAAAGCGAAGGAATATCTCGGAGACGCCTCGCTGAGGATTTCGGAAATTACTTTCCTGGTCGGACTGAAAGACCCGTTTTACTTCAGCACGCTGTTTAAAAAGCATGTCGGTGTAAGCCCGACGGAATTCAGGGAACAGAGGTATGACCCATGATGCGCTGGATTCGCGGAAAAGCGGCGCTGCTCTTTTGGGGAAAGAGCATCCACTATCGCATTTTCATGATGACAGCCGCCTATCTGGTAGCCGCTCTGCTGGTTTCGTCACAGTGGTCGCTAAGCATCTTTTCCGCTTCGCTGGAAAGCAGGGCGAAGGAGAATATGAGCAATATTTTGCAGCAAACGAACAAGCTGATCGATGTGCGCATAAACGAGATTCTAAATACGTCCAATTTAATCTTTAACGATCCCAATATTGTCGGTTTGTTTGAAGGCACGCAGGAAGCACCCCCGGACGACTATTACCTGACGAAAACCGCGAGTCCGGTCATCAATAAATATGTCCTCTCCAATCCCGGCATCGTATCGATCATGCTCGTCAATAAAAAGAGAAACTGGTTTATCCCGTCTGCGGATTTCGATTATTATGCCTCCGGAGTTTCAGCCTACATTCAGCATTACTACACGTATGCAAACGAAAAGTTTACCCGCGGCATCATTTGGGTTCCGTCGCACGCAATCGACTATTCGAGCAGAGAGCACTCGCATGAGAAGATCATCAAGCTGGTGCGGGATATTTACGATCCTAATATCGATTATGTGGCCACCATCATCATCAATGTCAGCGAGCGGTCGATTTCCGATTTGTTTCGCAATGTCAATACGCCGGACAGCACGGTCTTCTATGTCATCGATCAGGAGAGCCACGTGATTTCCGGTACGGACCGCCTGCATTTGGACGATAGCGAGGAAGCGGGGCCCTTTCTGACTGCGGTCGGGAAACGGGACGGAAGCATGATTGCGAATTTTCGCGGAAAGCCGTATCTATTCGTCTTCCACAAGCTGGAGGGAGTCGATTGGGTTACCGTCGGTGCCGTTCCGATCGAGGAGCTCTTGAAGGACCAGGATAAAATCGTCGGCGGGATTCGGATTTTCGTCCTGATCTTGCTGGTCGTATCCATCATCGGCACATGGGCGCTGTCGCGTTCGATCACGAAGCCGATTCGGAAGCTTACGGGAATCATGCAGGATGTGAGGTCGGGCAATCTGGATATCAAGGCCGAGATTAATGCCCAGGATGAGATCGGGATGCTGGGGCATTCGTTCAATACGATGCTGAATCGGATCGGGGAGCTGCTCGATCAGCTGAAAGAGAGCCACGAGAAAGAGAAACGGGCGGAAATCCGGGCGCTTCAGGCGAATATCAATCCGCACTTTCTTTACAATACGCTCGAATCCGTTATTTGGTTGGCCGAGAGCAGAGACTACGAGGAAATCACCGAACTCATCTCCAAGCTGGGAAAATACTATCGCTTAAGCTTGTCCCGCGGCATGGATGTCGTCAAAATCAGAGACGAGCTGGACCATGCCGAGCATTACCTCGCGATCGAACGCATTCGCGGCGGGGACAAGTTCGCGTACACAATCGATGCAGCCGAGGAGATTCTGGAATATGAATGTCCGAAGCTTATTTTACAGCCGCTGGTGGAAAATGCGCTTCACCACGGCATTTTGCCGAAAGAGGGGAGGGGGATTATCAACATCGGCGGGCGCAAGGAAGGGGAATTCATCGTGCTGACCGTTCAAGACAACGGCAAGGGGATCGCCCAGGAACGGCTTGACGAAATTGCCGAGCTTTTCCGCAGCGGACGATCATTCGAGCTTCCTTCCTCCTACGGGATCAAAAATGTGAACGAACGCCTGCAGCTGAAATACGGCATGGACTGCGGGCTGTTTTACCGCTCCGAGGAAGGGGCGGGGACGGTGGTAGAAGTTCGCTTGCTGGCTCCGGAGACAGATAGGTAAAAATTTTCAAGGGGATACAAAGAGAGTCTATTCTATTGGCATTACACGGTCTGGTATGATCACGAAGGAAGTGAAAGCGTATTCATAATGGATGGTATGGAGGAGGAGTTGAATGATGAAGAGCAACAAGCGGATCATCAGTCTGTTTCTTGTCCTGCTGCTCGCCTTTGGCAATCTGCCGGTCTCGTCCGCGGCGGGCAGCGGGCAGGAGGCGAGCGGATCGGCTGTCGGCAGTGAGTTTTCATCGCCAGCGAATGCTGCGGCGGCTGGTTTGCCGGAACCATTCGCAAACCAGGATATCGGCTCTGTAAGGTTGGCGGGCAGCGCAAGCTACAATCCGGATGCGGGGACGTTCATGGTACAGGGTTCCGGGAGCGACATTTGGGGGCAGGCGGATGCGTTCCATTCTGTCTACCAGCCGTGGACGGGAGACGGCGAGATCGTGGCGCATGTCACCAGCGTGGAGAAGGCGGACAATTGGACGAAGGCGGGAGTCATGATCCGGGAAAGCTTGACGAGCCAGTCCCCTTACGCGATGATCGCGGCCACGCCAGCATACGGAATCATTTTCCAGGATCGCCTGCAGTCGGGGGCGGATTCCGTGCAGGTGAAGGGAACGAATGCGGCGGTGCCGTACTGGGTGAAGCTGGTGCGGGAAGACAACGTGATCAGCGCCTACGATTCGAACGACGGTACGAACTGGAAGCTGGTGAAGGAGCAAGCGATGAATCTGCCGGAAACGATTTACGTCGGACTGGCGGTGACGAGCCACAACAATTCAAAGCTTGCCGCAGCGCAGTTCGATCAGGTAAGCATCGGCCGGATCAAGCCGCTCGAAAAAGTCGTGGTAAGGGATGTCAGTATGTCCGATCCGACAGGTTTGTATGTCCTTGAGCCGGATTCGGCGCCGGTTCCGTCCGTGGCGGTGACGCTGAAGAACAAGCACTCCTACGACGTGACGGGGCAGGTGAAGCTCTCGATTCTCGCGCGAGGGAAGGAACAGGTGTGGGCAAACGCCGTCTCGTACGAGGCGAAGGTGAATGAAACGAAGCAGTTGAATGTTCCGACCACGGCCTTGAACCAGGGCGATTATTATGTCTTGAACGTGCAAGTGCTGGACCAGGACGGAACCGTAGCCGACCAGCGGGAGTTCGGCTTCGGCGTTATTCATCCGCCCCACTTGGGGGTGCGGGAGCAGTCCCCGTTCGGGCTCGGCTTGCGCTCGGAAGGCGATCAGGCGATGGCGAAGCTGATCGCCGAGAAAATCGGTGTCAAATGGCAGCGCGGCATTAACACGGTCAATCCTTCCATCGTCAACCCGCAGCCGGGCGTTTACTGGGGCGAAGCGGAAATCAACAAAGCGCGGCAGGAAGTGCTGGACTGGCGGCAGTACGGCGTCAGTGTGCTGGGCGGCATCGTTTACAACATGCCGTGGAACGTGATGCCGGGTCCGAACGGAGAGCAGCTGGCCTTGTATCAAAATCGCCCGAAGGACATGGTTGCACACGCCGAAATGGTCTACAGAACCATCGCGCCGCTTCAAGATCTGGTCAAGAATTGGGAGATATGGAACGAACCGTGGGTGCACGGCTGGACATGGAAAACCGGCGATGCGCAGGATTATCGCGATATGACGAAGCTGATTTGGGACAGGGTGAAACCGGAGTTTCCCGATGTCATGCTCATAGGCGGCGGCTCCACCTCGTACAACCGGGATATCGCCTATGCGAAAAATTCGCCGGCTGCGGGGTATATGGACGGTTCCACCAACCATGGCTACGGCCTTCCCGATCCCGCGCAGTTGGCCTTTCTCAAGCTGCAGCAGTATATGGATGAGCACTGGTCGAAAAGTCAAGGCATAGCGGGCCTGTGGAACACGGAAGTGGGAACGGCGGAGAAATACAACTTCCCGAACTTGCCCGACGCGGAGAAAAAGTACGGAGTGGCGCAAACGGTAGCGCCCATCTATTTGCTGAACATGCTGGCGGCCGGAGGGAAGCCGGTCCATACGTTCTGGTTCTCGTTATCCTATGACAAAGGCTATTCGGGCGATGATTTCAACATCTACAATGCCAATACGCGCGCACCGAAGCCGGCGGTCGTCGCTTACTCGGCGATGACACATTTTTTGGAGGACAGCACGCTTCTGGAAGAAGTGTACCCGCAAGAAAAAGCGGCTTGGGGCTTCCTCTTTAAGAGGACGGACGGCAAGGCGACAGCAGCCCTCTACGCGGATCAGGACTATCAGGGAAGCGTTACGCTGAGCGGAGCCAAAGGCATCAAAGTCTATGATTATCTGGGCAAAATGATTGCGGACGGCAGTCAGGAGACGCTGTCGGTGCCGCTGAACCCGTGGGAGACAAATTACTTTGTGTCCGACTTGTCGCCGGAGGAATTGAAGGCAAAGCTAATCGCAGCCAAATTCGATTTCACGAAGCCCGTCATCGTGAGCCCGTTGTCTTTTACCGAACCGGTCAAGGCGGCGGGCACGAAGATTGAAGTTCAGATCGAGAATCCTACCGCAAACACCTTGAACGGAAAGCTGAGCATTGAGGCGCCGGAAGGGTGGCAGCTGGCGCGCGACGCCGCCATGGTAGAACAGCTCAAACCGGGTGAAAAACGATCATTCGCCTTCACGGCGGCAAAGACCGCGGTGAGCGAGATCAACCGCTACTTGGTTCGCTATACTTTCGATTTATACGGCACAGGCCATCAGGTTGAACGTACCATGCAGGGTCAGCAAACGATACAAGTGGCTTACGCCCCCAAGAAGACGATCGCTGTGGACGGAAATCTGAGCGATTGGCAGGATGTGCTCCCGGTAACGATGGTCAGCAACGGCAGCAAGGACTATCTGGAAGCGATTATGGACCCGAGCCGTGCGAAGGAGATTATCGACAATCCCGGCTCGTTTGATAATGTCATCTACAAGGTGAGAACGGCTTGGGACGACAATTATTTTTACTTTGCGACGGAAGTGCCGGATGAGAAGCAAGCGTCGAACAAACCGTTCGAACTGGACCGCTACGCCTTCCCGTTCAATGCCGACAGTGTTCAACTGGGGTTCGATACGATGAAGGTGAACCCGGACGATCTGCTGTACGGGAACCCGCATTACGATAAGGCAACATCCGATAACATGGATTACCTGTTTGTCGGTACGATGGCGCAGGGCGGCATACCGGAGCTGCATCGGCAAATGGCCCCGGGGACGAACAAGATGACGTATTATCCGACGAACGGAGACTTGAACCCGCCGCTCGGCAAGATGGATGTCACGGCGGAAGGCGGTACGGAAGGGAAAATGAAGGTGATCCGGGACGATGCGAACAAGCTGACCGTCTATGAGATCGCCGTATCCTGGAAAGCGATCCCGGATTTGCACGAGAAGCTTGCCGGACTCGCGCCCCATGAGCTGTATGAAGGCAACTTCAGCTTTGCGATCAACGATGCGGGGGCGAGCGGCAAAGGCATGTCGTTCTGGACGAAAGAAGCGGGGCAGGTCCAATCGGGCGCCTATTCCTTCGCTCCTTTCTGGGGAACGGGGCAAATGGACCGGGGCGGTTCGCTCGTTCCGCGCTGGGGCTTCCTGAACCTGTAAACGCAATAAAGCCGATCGACCATAGGGAGCTGACCCGAAGCGGAAGTCGCCGGGTCAGCTCCCTGCTGGCCGAGGCGACTTTTCCCGGGGAATATTGTCTTTTGCCCCGGTTTTCCGGTCCGCTTCTTTCCGGTAAGCTAACTATTGTAAGCACTTCATTTTATCGGGTGACATTAGAGAGAGGATAGGAGGAAGGCAGAATGGAGCTGGCGACTGGAAGAAGGATCGTCGAAGGGAGAGTGCCGCTGCTCAGGAGGCAGCTAAGACGGATATGGAAATACAAGTTGTTGTATGTCTTGCTGCTTCCCGCTTTTGTATGGGTTTTCATTTTTGATTATCTTCCCCTTTACGGGATCGGCATCGCGTTTACGGATTACAACGTCATCAAAGGTTTCTCCGGAAGCGAGTGGGTGGGGCTGAAATATTTCCAGGTGCTTTTCGAATCGGGGATGTTCCGCCATGCCTTCAAGAATACGCTGCTCATCAGCCTGTACAAAATGCTCAGCGGTTTCCTTTGTCCGATCCTGTTAGCGCTTGCATTAAATGAAATTCGGATTGTCTGGTTCAAGAAGACGCTGCAAACTGCGGTTTATTTGCCGAGATTCGTGTCCTGGGTCGTATATGGGGGGATCATCACGCTGTTGCTTTCACCGGAAACCGGCGTCATTAACAAAATCATCGAATTCTTTGGCGGAAAACCGGTTTATCTGCTCGCTGATCCCGCTTACTTCCGGACGATCCTAGTGATCACCGATGCTATGAAGGAGATGGGGTGGGCCGCTATCATCTATATCGCCGCCATTGCAGGACTCAATCCGGAAGTTTATGAGGCCGCCATTATGGACGGAGCGACGCGGTTTCAACGTATTCTAAACGTCACCTTGCCGGGTATTACGGGAACCATCGTCGTCATTTTTATCCTGAGGGTCGGATACATCATGAGCGCCGGACTGGACCAGGTGATCAACCTGTACAATCCGATGGTATTTGATGTGGGGGACATCCTGGACACCTACATTTTCCGGGTAGGCATCGAACAGTTCAACCTCAGCCTCGCTGCTGCGGCCGATGTCATCAAGAGCGTTATCGGACTCGCGATGGTGCTGCTCGCCAACCATTTCGCCGAGCGGATCAATGATTCCGGCATTTTCTGACAAGGAGGGGATAGAGGATCAATGAAGCTAACAAAAGGCGAAACCGCCTTTGTCACCGCCAATTATGTTGTTCTCACCGTTCTAACCATACTGATTGTCATTCCCTTCTGGTATGTTCTTACCGTATCGGTCACGCCTTATCATATTTTCAGCGAAAAGAACGGGATGGTCCTGTTTCCGAGCTCCTTCAGCTTTCAATACTACGAATACCTGCTGAAGAAAGGCTCCCTGATCTATTCCGCATACGGCAACACAATCCGCAACACGACGGGGGGCGTCCTGCTGGCATTGCTTGTCACGGTAACGTCGGCCTATGCGCTGGCGGAGAAAAAATTGCCCGGCAGGCGGATCATCATGCTTTACTTTATCTTCACCATGCTGTTCAGAGGCGGGATGATCCCTTCCTATATCAACATTAAGCAGTTGGGACTGCTGAACAGCAACTACGTGCTCATTTTGGTGATGGCTTACAGCGCTTTTAACATGATCATCATGAAATCGTTCTTTGAAGGCATCCCCGAAAGCTTGAAGGAATCCTCCTCCATCGATGGAGCCTCGGATTTCAGAATTTTGTGGCAGATTGTTCTTCCCTTGTCCATGCCGGTTATCGCGACCGTCAGTCTCCTCTACCTGGTGGTTTATTGGAACGATTTCTTCAACGCCATGCTGTATGTCACCGATTGGCACAAAGCGCCTGTACAGCTCGTTCTCCGTTCCATTATTGCCAGCTCCAGCCTTCCGCCGGAATTGCTCGAAGCAGCGGGGTCAACGCCACCGCCTACGATGGGCATCCAGATGGCCGCTATCGTCATCGCAGCTTTGCCGATGCTGATCATTTATCCGTTTATCCAAAAATATTTCGAGCAGGGCATGTTGGTCGGATCTATTAAAGGGTAGGCTGTACGTCTTTCCAGCGGTTTATCCCCTCGGGATAAATAGATATGAATACAAGGAGGACTGTTGTTTATGTTAAGAAAAACGAAGACTTGGGCTTATGGCGTGCTTGCCGTCGCACTGGCTGGAACTGTAGTGATCACGGGCTGCAGCAATGATAAGGGAGCGGGCGGTGTCTCTTCACCATCAGGAGGTTCGACTTCGGCACCGGCTAAAACCGAGGGGGCTTATGAGCTCAAATGGTTAAAGGCTCAAGATATTTCTAAGCCATACGACCCTGCGAAAGACGTCGTTAAGCAAGCGATCGAAAAAAAGCTCAATATCAAAATCATCCCCGAACTGGTGGACGTCCAACAGTATAAGACAAAGCTCAATCTGAAAATGTCAAGCAGCGACATTCCCGATGTTGTGAGAATCGATTTTGCCGACGACTTCCAGAAGTATGCCCAGCAAGGAGCCTTTGCCGACCTGACCAATCTCATTAATGAGAAGGATACGCCCAATATTCTGAAGGAAGTGCCGAAGGACGTTTTCGAGCAGGCGAAGGTGGGCGGCAAGATCTATGGGATTCCTTATCAAGGAGGACCGGGTGCCGGGTACCGCTGGAATCTGGTCATGCGCAAAGATTACCTGGAAAAGATAGGAGCCCAGGTTCCGAAAACGCTTGACGAATATGACAGCCTGCTGAAAAAGGTTAAAGCAGAAATGCCCGATGTCATTCCGCTCGGAGGGTATACGGCTCAGATCGGTCAGCCGAAATATGCCAACAATTCCTTCGACCATATTTTCGGCGCGTTTGGTGTATCACCCGGTTATTTTACGGAAAAAGACGGCAAGTTCAGCAGCTGCGACATTGATCCGAAGATGAGAGAAGCCCTTCAGTACCTGCAAAAAATGTATGCGGAAGGTTTGATTGACAAGGAATTCGCGACCATCAAGGAAGAGCAGCTACGGGCGAAGCTCTACAGCGGCAAACTTTTCTCCTGGATGGGTTGGTGGTCTACCGCGAACGATTACGATACGCAAGTGGAAATGAACGAACTCAAGAAAAGCGGCAAGCTGACGGCAGATGGGAAACTCCCGAATCAGGCCGATCAACCGTACAAATATTTGACTTTGACCGGCTCTCTTGTCGGTCCGGACGGCAAGGCGGTAGCTCCGGCGGGTGCGCCATTCTCCCAAATGCACGCCATAAGCGCCAAGACGAAGGATCCGAAGACGGTTTTGTCTATCATCGAAAACTCCTTGTCTCCGGAGAATCAAATGCTGACGATATGGGGAATCGAGGGAGAGGACTACAAGACCGAAAACGGCAAGATGAAACTCGTTACCGATCTGGTCGATCCCACGACGCAGCAGGACAAGAACGGAAATTTCCGCGGCACTCAAGGCTACTTGTTTGCCCCCGGATTGAAAGGCTGGCCACGTTATCTGGAATCTCTCCCGCTCCGGAATGCTCAGGCGCTTGACATCGCCATAAATAACAAGTTCCAGATTACGGACGCTTCCAATTATCTGGATTCTCCTACGAAAATCGCCAAGATGGTAGAGCTGAATACGATACGGGATTCGGTCTTTACGCAAATTATTATGGGCGGCGATATCAAGAAATTTGATGAGTTTGTGGATAGATGGAAGTCTCAAGGCGGCGCGCAAATTCTGAAGGAGCTGGAAGAGTCCTTCAAGAAGAAAGCGGGCAAGTAACTTCAGATCAACGGGGTGAAAGCGGGAGGAAGGGAATGGTCATGCGTAAACGAAAGCGGAACGGTCATTCAAGATTGCTTACAAGGCTCAGTCTGCCGATTTTTACGTTGATCGTCACCTTCATTGCCCTTTTTGCGGCGGCAGCCAGCTACATCCTCATCCGGGTGCAGAACGACCATACCCTCAAGATGACGGAACAGTCCATGAAATTTGTTTACAGGAACGTATGGTACCAGTTCGACACAATGAATAACGTAGCGGCTTTCATTTTAAGCAACCAATCCATTGAAAACTTGCTGGAAAGCACTCATCAGGAGCCTTACGAGGCGGTCGAAGATTTTTATACGCTGCAGACCAACTTGCAGCATTTGTCCTTGTTGTCCCTTCTGAACGAGTTCGGTTCCCGCAACGTCACACGGCGATCTTACGTCGTGTCCATTGCGGTGCAGCCGGAAAGCGGACTTTACACGCTGGCTCCGGATCATTTTTACCCGTCAACGGGAATTTATAAGGACGACGATCTGAAGAATCAGGAATGGTTTCGCAGCTTGAGCCGCGGAGAGCGGCAGACAGTGTGGTGGGGAGACAAGACGAGCCCGATTAATACCGGTATGATCTATTCCGCCCGAAAAAAGACGAGCATCAAAGACGGCCGAAGCATCGGAGATGTGATTGTCGGTGCCGATACCAAGAGCATCAAGGGCGTGTTCGACAATGCTCCGCTCGACAAGGGCTATTATATGCTGCTGGATGAAAGGAAACGGGTCATCTTCAGCGAGAGGTACGGATTTCTCGAAAACGTAGGAGAGCTTCCGTATATGCGTTCCTTAATCGGCACCAAGGGATCGATCGTAACGAGAATCGACGGGGAAAACCACCGCGTGATGTTCGATACGCTGGAGAATGGCTGGAAGCTGCTCTCAGTAGTACCGCAGAGCCATTTCAACCGTTATACCTTCGCCATATCGGCAATCGGCGCCGCAACTGCCGCAGCCGCTTTGTCGGTCGCAGGCTTCTGGCTCAGAAGAATCGTCGTGAGGGTTACGGTTCCCATCACCAAGCTGGTTTCAGCCATTCAACGTCCGGAAGTTTTGGAATGTAAAGAACCGCTTTTTTATCGAACGACGGGAATCTATGAAGTGGATGAGCTAAACCGGAAGTTTGCCGCCATGCTCGTTTCCCTTCATAGTCTGATCGAAAAATCATATACCGAAGAGATTGAACGGCGCCAGCTGCAGCTGGAACTGCTGCAATCCCAAATCAACCCTCATTTTTTATACAATACGCTGGACTTAATCAACTGCCGGGCCATATTGGCGGGGGATCGGGAAACGAGTCAGATCGTCCGTTCCCTTTCCAACGTATTCCGTTACGGTCTGAATCGGGGGCAAGCCTGGATCTCCTTGGAGGGAGAGCTGAAGCAAATCGAGGCCTATCTCCATATTCAAAAAATCATGATGGACGATTTGCAGACAGCTGTACAAGTGCCAGCTGATCTATTGTCCGCGAAAATTGTGCATCTCATATTGCAGCCGTTGGCAGAAAACTCCATCATTCACGGCTTTTCCGAGCGCACGTCCGGTTGTCGGATCGCGATTTCAGCCCGGCTTGAGGCTGGCGTGCTCGTACTGCGGGTCGAAGACAATGGACGAGGCTGTGAAGCGGAGCGGATGAACCGCATGCTGAGCGATGCCGACGGTAAAACGAACGGCGGCGGAACCGGCTACGGTACCTTAAATGTTCACCGGAGAATCCAACTGCATTGTGGGGAGGCGTTTGGTTTGCGTTACGTGGAGGTCAACGAGGGAACCTGCGTCGAGGTCGTTTTGCCCTACTGTCCTGAGCGGCCAGCTTGAAAGAGCGGGGGGAGGGTTCTCATGTTTAAGCTGATCATTGCGGAAGATGTGAAGATCGTTCGCGAAACGTTGGTCCGGTCTATTGATTGGAGTGCTTTGGGCGTCACGTTGCTTGGCGTCGCAGAGAATGGGGAAGAAGCGGCGGCCTGGCTGGACCGCGAAGAGCCGGATCTGCTGCTGACCGATATCGGGATGCCCAAGATGAACGGTTTAGAGTTGATTGAGACCGTAAAAGCCCGCAATCCGGACATCCGCTGCATCATTTTATCCGGACTGAGTGAGTTCGAGCATGCGAGGCAGGCATTAAAGCTTCAAGTACTGGATTATGTCCTGAAGCCGATTGATCCGGGTGAGATCGAAAAAGTGATTTCCCGTGCGGTTGAGGTCCTGCGCAAAGAAAGGAAGGAGCGCTGGGGATTGGTGCTCGCAGAGCAGGCTGCCAAGGAAAACCTCCCGAATTTGACGGAGGCGCTGCATCCCGGTGAATGGTTCGGAAGCTTGAAGAAGAAAAAGCTGGTCGAACAGGCGATTCAGTATGTGAAGGAAGAATTTACACGCAGTGAATTGACGCTATCGGAAGTGGCGGCCTCGGTCGGACTAAGCGATAAATATATGAATCTGCTGTTTAAAGAAGTGACCGGGATGACGATCAATCATTGGATCATCCGTCTCCGTATGGAGGAAGCGGGCCGGCTGGTGAAGGATCCCGCGACTAAAATCTACGAGATATGTGAACGGGTCGGGTATGCGGATCAGGACCATTTTCGGGAGAGCTTCAAAAAGCAGTTCGGTTTGACGCCGACCGAGTATCGCAACAAGTTTTTATAACGAGGCCACGCGTTGTTGCATCAGGAAGTATTAGGCTGAATTTTATAGCAGGAGGTACTTAACGCATGCATTCCGCCCAACAATCAAGACATCATTATCAAGTAACGGGCTGTGACGACAAGTTTCAAGCGACTGTAACCGTGGAAGCTCCCGAAGAAGGAATCGAGCTCGTTCATATTCGGCTTACCGCGGAACAGCCGGAAATACCGCCGGTTGTTCGGCTGTCGTGGAAGCATCCTGTCGTCGATATCCATGGCGCCTGGCAGCCAAACGGGTATCGCAACCGGGGGCTCGCGGCAGACTGGACAGGCGGCTACTCCAGCAAATCGACGAGCTCGGCGCCGGTAGTCTGCCTGTTTAACGGCGCCGGCCGCAACGGGATAACCTTCGCTTTCTCGGATACGCTCAATCCGGTTGTCTGCAAAGCGGGGGTTCATGAAGAAACCGCGGTGTTCCATTGCTCCGTCACGCTATTTGAAGAACCGACATCCCCGCTTGACAGCTATGAAGCGACGCTGCGGATGGATCTGCGGGATATGCTTTATTCCGACAGCTTGAATGAAGTGCAGCAGTGGTGGAGCGGGCTACCGAGTTTGACGCCGACACGGGTTCCCTCCCCCGCGCGTGAGCCGATGTATTCGACTTGGTACAGCCTGCATCAAAATGTATCGCCGGAGACGATCGAGGAGCAGTGCCGCTTGGCGAAGGCACTCGGCTGCGGGACGGTCATCGTCGATGACGGCTGGCAAACCACTGACAATGCCCGCGGTTATAGCTATTGCGGCGATTGGGAAGTGTGCGCGGATAAAATACCGGATATGAAAGGCCATGTCGCACGGGTTCACAGCCTCGGGATGAAATACATGCTCTGGTATTCCGTTCCCTTCATCGGCAAGCATAGCAAAGCTTGGGACCGCTTCCGCGATAAGATGCTGTACACCATCGAATCGCGCGGCTACGGGATCGTCGATCCGCGCTATCCCGAGGTCAGAGAATATTTGATCGGCATTTATGAAACGGCGATGCGGGACTGGAAGCTGGACGGTTTCAAGCTGGATTTTGTCGACAGCTTCTCCCTCCCCAAAGAGAAGATGCATGAACTGGGCGGAGGCCGGGATTATATCTCGGTTCCGGAAGCGGTTGACCGACTTATGACCGACATTATGGATCGGCTGCGTCGGATCAACCCGGACGTGATGATCGAATTCCGGCAAAGCTATGTGGGGCCCTGCATGCGCAAATACGGCAATATGTTCCGGGCAGCGGATTGTCCGAACGATTCCATCGAGAACCGGGTGCGGACCATCGATATCCGCCTGCTGTGCGGCGATACGGCTGCCCATGCGGATATGCTGATGTGGAATGCGGAAGATCCGGTGGAAAGCGCGGCGCTGCAGCTGATCAGTGTTCTATTTGCGGTTCCGCAAATCTCTGTGCTGCTCGATAAATTGCCGGCGGAACACGTGAAGATGGTCACCTATTGGCTGGCGTTCTGGAACGAGCATCGGAACGTTCTGTTGGATGGCCGCTTGGAACCCCATCACCCCGAACTGATGTATCCGCTCGTCTTGGCGAGCCATGCGGAAAAGCTGCTTGCCGCCGTCTATCACCTGACGGTCGTAACGCTGGATCGCGATCTGCCGGAGACGCTCCTCCTTGTCAACGGAACACGGACCCACGGCGTCGTGATTGAGCTGGACAGGGACGGCGGAAGCAGGGCGATGGAGATCAAAGACTGCATGGGAAATGTGGTGGAACGGTCAACCTTTCAAGCGAGGGCGGGCGTCCACCTTCTCCCTGTTCCGCCGGCAGGTGTCGCAACTCTTGTGGTGGAATAGACCCGATTCGCTTTTGCGAGACCGCCAACTGAGAATTCCTTCTTCATTCAAAAAAAGATGCCCGCCAACGGGGCGGGCACGGAATGTATTGAAAAAAGGGGGTCTTGTTAGCTATTCTAACCCGACTCTGTTAACATCGCGTAACAGGATTATTTCAATTGTGTTACAAAACCCCAAAAAACGCTTCCGCAACGAACAAAAACATTGTATCCTTATCTGTAGCCCACTCATGAAAGAGGATCCAACACCTATGAAATCCGGCATGAAAGCCCGGCTCGGCCTACCGATCAGCGACACAGCCTGGAGCAACTTCCGGCTCGACTTTATCGCAACTCTCGTCTTCAGCTTGTTCAACATCGTCTTCACCCAATTCTATGCGCCGATGGCTATCCGGCAAGGGGCTTCCGATTTTGAGATCGGGCTTCTGTCGGCATCTCCTGCCATCGGCCTCTTGTTTTCCCCGCTGTGGACCGGCTGGATCGAACGGTTCGGCCCGCGGCGCTTCTTCTTCATTCCCAACCTGATCGGACGCCTTCTGATCATCCTTCCCGCCCTGTTCGGAGCGCCTGCCGTCTATGTGGCGACGGCGCTCGTCTATCAGTTCCTGATGGGCATGCAGTCGCCGGCCTACGCCGCGCTGCTCACGCGCATCTATCCGGCCCGCCACAGAGGCAAGCTGCTTGGGCTTGTCCGGGTGGGAATGAGCGTGCTGATGATGCCGCTGGCGCTTCTGATCGGCGCCTGGACGGATCATTCCGGCCCGCGTCCGGCGCTGATCCTGGCCGCCGTCACCGGCGCCTTGTCGCTACTCATCTTCCGCGGCGTCCGCAACGAGGACGGCGTGGAAGAACCGCGCGTTCCCGCCGTGGCCAAGCCGAAAGCGAGCTGGCGGGAGCGGCTCGCTCTCCTGACCGGCAATCGGGAACTGCTCGTCTTCTTCCTGGCGACGACCTTCGCCGGCTTCGGCAATATTCTGTCCAATCCGCTGTACCAGAAGATCCAGGTGCAGGAGCTCGGCCTCACCAACAGCCAGATCGGAATCGCCCGCTTCGTCTATTATGCCTTCCTGCTGCTTTCCTATTATGTATCAGGCTGGGCGCTCGACCGTTTTCCGCCGAAGCGCACGCTCGTCTACGGGCTGGGCGCGGTCATCGTTGTCCCGCTCTTGTATGGGCTCGTTCCGAGCTTCGGCTCGGTGATCGCGGCTAGCGGCATCCAGGGGATCGCGGATGCGATCTGGGATATTGGCGTGCTGGCCTTCGTGTTCATGATCGCTCCCGGCCGGGAGGCGAACGTGTTCAGCATCCATCTCATGCTGTTCGGAATCCGCGGCACGATCGGCCCGCTGCTCAGCACGAGCCTGGTCGGCATCGTGCCGTACTCTGTCATTCTGTCCGGAGCTTCCCTATGCGGACTGATCGGCACCCTGCTGCTGGTGTTCATGAAGGATGACCGGGAACGGGCTCAGCGCTCCCAAACATCCTGATAGTCCTTGTGACGGCGAAACCGGGCATCCCCGTATGAGCCAGGCGGGAATGATCTTGCTCTCTTCACGGGCCAGCTCGCGAGAAAATCGAGAAACGTTAGTCAGGCGCAGCTCCGAAGCCGTTTTCTTCCCGCAAGATTTCCTGTTCCCGTTCGTTCATTCGGATAAACTCCTCATGCGCGCCGCCTCCGGTCGGCGCTTTTTCTTATTTTGCACCGCGCTGGCGATGTTCGAAAACTCTTGGTTGTTCAGCCTGCTAGTGATCGGCTCCTGCCTCGGAGTTGGTACGAAGGCTGGATTCATAGTAAAGTATAAGTGGCCGAATATCCGGAAGAGAGGGAGCCCCATGTGGAAAAAGATAGCTTATCTGCTGATCGTCGCGGGTCTCGTCCTGATGCTCTGGCCCAAGGCGCGGGAATGGGTGGACGATTACCGTCAGCACAAGCTGCTGGACGAAGCCAAAGCAGTCATGGCGGAATCCGAAGAAGCCATGACCGAATCCGAAGCCAACGCAGCTATGACGGAATCCTCGCCCCCCGTTTCCAAGGAAGCCGGCTATGAGCAGCTCTCCCGGCTCTTCTCCCAGGAGACCAAGGATAGTGGGAGCCCGGGACCGGAGGCGGCGCCCGGCGCGTCCCCGGCGAAAGCGGAAATGCCGACGGCGGCGATCGCCATTCTGCGCATCTCCAAGATCGACCTGGAGCTTCCGGTGCTGGAGGGAGCGACCAAAGCGAATATGAAAGTGGGCGCCGCCCATATGACCGAGACTTCCCCGCTCGGCGAGATCGGCAATGCCGCCATCGCCGCGCATCGGGCCCGGACCAAGGGCAGGCTGTTCAACCGGCTGAACGAGGTGGAGGTCGGGGACAAGCTGGAGCTGGAGATGAAAGGGCAGGTTCAGGAGTACAAGGTGTTCCGGGTCGTGCGGGTTCTGCCAACGGATTTGTCCGTCCTGGAGGGCAACGGCAAGGATCGCATTCTCACCCTGATCACTTGCGATCCGATGGATACGGCCACTCACCGGATCATCGTGCAGGCCAAGCCGGACGCTCCCTGATGAAACATAGGAAAGCTTTGGGGAGTGAATGATTTGCATTTATGATCGAAGGGTCATAATCATGTAAAGCTGGCTTTAAAATGATTGTTGGTTTCATCTTCCTCAACAAAAGGGTTGCGCTCTGCTCGGAAAGTGTGATATTATATAAAAGTTGACGCGGGGTGGAGCAGCCCGGTAGCTCGTCGGGCTCATAACCCGAAGGCCGCAGGTTCAAATCCTGCCCCCGCAATTGATGAAACAGACCTTTCGCCCAATCCGCGGAGGGTCTGTTTTGCTTATCCGGATGCCGGAAGAAATTCGCACAGCGAATTCCTTCGGCAACGCGGCCCTCCGTTACGGGGTTGCTGACACGGGCGGAAACCGGTACAATGAAGATGCGCTTAATTTCCGGCGGCAAGCCGGAAAGCGGGGGAACCAAGTCTTTGGGGCGAATTGCTGCATTATGCCGCATAGGGAACCATCTTATCCCGAGCCCGTCAGCTAACCTCGTCAGCAGAAGATGGGTCCGCTTTTTTTTCCATGGAAGCAGCCAAAAGACCCTTCGGGGTCTTTTTCTGTTCTCACGGGCCTTCTGTTGAATTCAGCTGTCTTTTTCTTGCCCCTTTTACAGCCAATCCATGCGCGAAAGGAGGTCCGAAGGGATCGGCCGATCCAAGCAGCCGCGGCGCAGCAAGCGCATAACTGCCCACACGGAGGAGGAGAACGATCCATGGAAAAGCCCGTACCCATTACCGAGATCGATAAGCTTACCGCCTTGCTTGCGGAAGAACGGATGAAATTGCAACCGGTTGCCGACAAGTATGCCTTCCGTGCCAACGACTATTACCTGAGTTTGATCGATTGGACCGACCCGCAAGATCCGATCCGGAAGCTGGTCGTTCCGGGAGAGGGAGAGCTCAAGGAATACGGCCGGTGGGACGCTTCCGATGAGGATGGCAATTACGTGGTGCCCGGCTGCCAGCACAAATACGGAACCACGGCCCTTCTGGTCGTCTCGGAGGTTTGCGCCGCCTACTGCCGCTATTGCTTCCGCAAACGTCTTTTTCAGCAGGAGGTTCACGAAGCCACGGCCAATCCGGAACCGGGCATCGCCTATATCGCCGCCCATCCCGAGATCAGCAACGTTCTGTTGACAGGCGGGGACAGCCTCATCCTCTCGACAAGCCGGCTGAAGAACATTTTGGGAAGGCTGCGGGACATTCCGCACGTCAAGATCGTCCGGCTCGGTTCCAAAATGCCGGTGTTCCAGCCCATGAGAATCTATGAGGACGAGGAGCTGCTGCAAGCCATTCGCGACTATTCGACCTCCGAGCAGCGCATCTACGTCATGGCGCATGTCGATCATCCCCGGGAGCTGACCGCCGAAGCGCGGCGGGCCTTTCAGGCATTGATGGATGCGGGTGCGATCGTGATGAACCAGACTCCGATTCTGCGCGGCATCAACGATGATCCCAAGGTGCTGGCCGAGCTCCTGGACCGCCTTTCCTGGGACGGAATCGCCCCGTATTACTTCTTCATCAACCGGCCTGTCGCCGGGAACAGCGAATTTATCCTGCCATTGGCTAAGGTCTATCGCATCGTGGAAGAAGCAAAAGCGAGAACCTCTGGTCTCGGCAAGCGCGTGCGTCTCGTCATGAGCCACTCGTCCGGAAAAATCGAAATACTGGCGATTGAGGAAGGCAAGGCTTACCTGAAATACCACCAATCCCGCGACGGCCACTACGGGAAGGTGATGATTCTCGATTGTCCCCCCGGCGCATCCTGGTTCGACGACTTGCCGGGAAGCGAACGGCACTGGGTTTCGCCGCACGGGAAGCATCGATTCGCCATGAGCGGGCCTTCCGCCGGGAAAGCCCGCCCGTCCTCGCGGACTCTTTTCTAAAAGATCGCCCTTATGCGGTTGTTGCGGCAATGCCGATCTCCTATATAATGAACATGCGGAATGTAAAAACACGGTCCGGTCGGTAGTTCGGACGCGTCGAAGCCGGCGGTTGCCAATCAGCGTGAGTAACCTTCCCCCCTTGGGATGTCCGTCATTCCCTGTGAACGAAGCAGAGGGGGATTCATCATGAAGCTGACGGTTTATCACGTTGGGCAATTCTGGGTCGGCGTGCTGGAAGAGGAGAGTGGCGAAGGGCTCCGCGCAAGCAGACGGCTGTTTGGGGCGGAGACCCGGCAGAAGGGAGTCTCGTCGAAGGCGCAGCTGGCTTTGCAGCTGGAGCTGGAGCTGGAGCTGCGCAGCAAGCGGGAGCGGAAGGTCCTCGGCCGTGAACAGCGGCAAGCCGAGCTTGACCGCAAGCGTGAGCTCAAGGTGCGGAAGCGAAGGCAAAGCATCGCGGTCGCTGAAATCGTGCGAAAGAGCCCCGGCCATCGAGCGGCAACGAGTTTTCTTTTGTGGTGCAAAAACTTGTTAGGCACTTGTAAAAGGGATGGAAAAATTGCCATCCTTCTTCGTTAGGCTGTTTTTTTCAGTGTTACAATGTTTCCGTCAGGAATAGCGGGAATTTTGACCGCAATTTTCTACCGAAGCTATTTAGGCTGGAAACAACAGGAATTATGGCTCAAAACAAAAATCGGTGCTTGACTATGAACCGCATAAGGAAACCGACGTGTTTGCCGGAAATGTCTCAAAATAGCGTTATGAGATAGCACTATTTCCAGAGGTCCAGCCTCTACAAGAAAATTAACGTTACGTCATATCACTAAATCCGGTCTCACAGGCGAAAATGGGGTAGATTTCACGAAATAAAGATATGGGAAAGCACTATTTCCGCACAAATCACCCTTCTCGCAAGAATAGCGTTATCCCATAACGTAAAATTTTCCTTAACGAAGTTGAATCCCCTTTACGATGATCCCCAGGCGAGTCAAGCACCGATTAGCGTATTGAGCCGGAATTATTCCTGCTAATTCTTTGGAAATCGCTTTCGCGAGGGGCGGCGGGGTGAATAACGGTAATTTCTCAGATTGTCGAAAAAGTGCTCTTTTCGAAGTGTCGGCACTTCAAAAACCTTGATTTATAAGGCTTTTTCCAACCTCGAAATACTTCAAAATGGACTTTTTCGACAATCTGAATTTCTATCGCAATTTTGAAGAAAATGGAGGATCGTTTTGGGGGCTTGCCGAGGAAAGCATTCTATCCTGGAAATCCGCCAATTAACCATTGTCAGTTTGAATGTCATTTTCTTTGTCAATCCACAATTCTACATCCGAAAAAGGAACCCGTTACATGGATCGGCCGGGGCCCTTTTCCTCTGTCTGCAGCGGCTATAGCGGTACCCGCTGCATGGCCTTTTGCCGGAAATAGACCCATTCGCGGTAGCCGATCTCGCGCAGCTTGCGCTGAACCGGCTCGAAATCATCGCCGATCCTGGACGGATTGTGGGCGTCCGAGCCGAAGGTGACTGGAATCCGGTAGTAGCAGGCGCGCTCCAGGATTTCATCGGACGGGTACCAGCCGCCGGAATCCTTGGTTTTGCCGGACGTGTTAACCTCGATGGCAACGCCTGTATCCCGAATGGCGGCGAGCGTTTCCTCCAGCGCTTTGAACGGAATGGCGGAGAATTCGGGATAGAAGCCTTTCATCGCGTCGATGTGTCCGAGAATCTGGAACAGCCCGCTCGCAGCAGACTGCCGGATCAGCCGGTAATAGCCTTCCTTGACCTGCGCCTTGTCATAGTCGGACAAGCCGCGCCAGCGCGTGCGGTTGAATACGCTGACGGCATCCGCCGTCTGGTGCACGGAGCCGATGATGTAATCGAACGGATAAGGGGCATAGGCTTCCCGGTACAGCTCGATGTGGCGGGGGAAGAAGTCCGATTCCATGCCGAGCAGAACTTCGATGCGTCCGCGGTATTCCTCTTTGAGCTTCAGGACCTGGGAAATATAGGAGGTGAACTCGCTCCTCGCCATGGCGATGCCGGGTTCCGGGTGGTCCTCCGGGCTTCCGAAATAGGGGGAGTGATCGGAGATGCCGATCACATCAAAGCCCTTTGCTACAGCTGATTCGATGTAATCGCGAATGCGGCCGTCTGCGTGTCCGCAGCGCTCGTGATGGGTGTGCAAATCGAATTTCAAAAGTCCGTTTCCTCCTTATTCGCTGCCCAGGAACTGCGTCTGCGGCATGCCCTTCAAGTCATTCAGGAACTGCAGCATGGCGGAGCTCAGATAGCGCCCCGTCTTGTACATGACGACGACTGGCTGGCTCGTCTCGATCTCGTCCAGGTTGACCAACCGCAGCGTCCCCGTGCGAAGCTCATTGCTGACGGAGTTCTTGGCGATGATCGCGGCGCCCAGATTCAGCTCCACGACGCGCTTGACTTCCTCGCTGCTGGACAGCTCCATGACGACCTGCGGATTGATCTCCAGCTCGCGGAACAGCTTGTCGGTGAAGCGGCGCACCGCCGTGCCCGGCGTCATCAAGATGAGCGGCAGGTGATGCAGGTCGTTCGCGGTGGCATGGCCGACGGCAGCGAGCGGATGGCTCGGCGAGACGACCAGCTCAAAGGTGTCGTAATAGAGCACAGAGGTTTCCACGGTCGAGCTCTTGTCGAAGAGATACGAGATGCCGATGTCCACGCTGCCGTTCTCGACGGCGTTCAGAATCTGTGAGGAGGTCATGGAATGGATCGACGGCTTGATCAGCGGATACTGGTTCTGAAAATAAGACAGCACCCGCGGCAGAATCTGAACGGCGATGGAAGCCGTTGTGCCGACGCTGATGTTCCCCTGCGGGGTGTTCTCCATATCGGCGAGGCGCTGCTTGAGGTCATCGACGGTATGAAGAATCCGGTACGCATGCTCCAGGAACACCCGTCCGCTGTCCGTCAGGGTCACCGGTTGATTGCGGTCGACGAGCACCGTTCCGAACTCGTCCTCCAGGCTCTTGATCTGGGCGGACACCGCCGGCTGAGTCAGGTTGAGCAACTCGCCCGCCTTGCGGAAGCTCATCGTTTTGGAGATGGTGATCAGGGTTTCGAGTTGATTGATGTTCAATGGGCAGCCTCCCTTAATTCGATAATCATTGATTATTATGATTTCTCGCTTCATAAATAATTCTTTTCGTTATTTGTATTATAGGGAAAAGACCGGCGAAGGGCAATGAGGAACTGCGCTGAACTAACATACCGGAAAAATACCAGAAGAACATGCACAAAACGGGCAGTCGGTGAAAAAATCGAAACACGTTATTTTGGCGCAGTTCCTGAGCAGAAAGGCGGGCAATTTCCAACATTCTTTAAGAAGAAAGGGAGCCGAGAAGGCGGAACGGCGGAGCGGCGGAAGGCGGAGCGGCGGAGCAGCGGAGCGGGGGAGCAGCGGAGCAGGGGAAGGCGGAGCGGCGGAGCAGCGGACGGCAGAGCGGCGGAGCGGGGGAGCAGCGGAGCAGGGGAAGGCCGAGCGGTGGAGCGGTTGAGCAGCGGAAACGGCCAATAGCTCCGGCTTTAGGATGGCCAGTCCAGCAGATGGCGGAGGATGAGTTCCGGCCGTATCCCGGTGAGCCGCATCTGCTCCTCCGGGTCAGCGCCCTGCGCCACGCCGGTTTGCACCCAGGCGGTTCGGCAGCCGGCGGCGAGTCCGCCGGCCATGTCGGTGCGCAGATTGTCGCCCACGACCCAGATCTCTTCGCGCGGCAGGCCGATTCTCTCCACCGCGTAATTCATGATGATCGGCGAGGGTTTGCCGATCCATACCGGCTCCTGGCCGGACGCGGCGCGGATCGCGGCGGAGAGTGAGCCAGAGCCGGGAGTGAGACCCATCTCCGTCGGCAGTTGCAGGTCCGGGTTCGTGGCGATGAACGCCGCGCCGTTCATGATCGCCCGGCTCGCCGCAAACAGCTTGGCGTAGCTGAACTCGCGGTCGATCCCCTGGATGACCGCGTCCGGCGGTTCGGCCCCGGGATCGGTGCACAGGGCGAGGCCCGCCTCTGTCAGGGCCTGCCGCAGCCCCGTTTCGCCGATGGCGTAGACGCGGCTTCCGGGAGCGGTATCCGCCTGATAGCGCGCCGCGGCCTGGGCGGAGGTGAGCACATCCTGCGCTGCGGCGGGAATCGCCGCCACCTCCCGCAGGTGGCGGGCGACCTCCTCCGGCGTGCGGGAGGAGTTGTTGGTGACGAACAGATAGGGAGAGCCGGACTTCCTCAGCTTGGCGATAAAAGGGGCGGCCTCCGCAATCGGCTTCGTTCCGGCATACAAGGTGCCGTCCAGGTCAATGATATATCCGGGCACGCGTCTCCATCCTTTCGATAAAAGTCGATAATCCTTCATGCATATCTTTCCATAATACCAAAAAAACAGACGGTTCGGCTACGTCTGCTTCGGTAAGATTTTTATGTGGGTTGACATGCGTCGCGCGCCTCAAATCCAACAATCGCAAAATAAAAAGACAAAGCGCTTGGCGAATGATGCCAGCTTGATCTTTGGTCATAACGGACATTTGAGACGCTTATTCGGCCAAAACCGGCTCATCTTATCTGTAACGGACATGCGGGACGCTTAGAAGCAGGATTTTGCAGGAAGAAGGAGGAAATCAAGAGCTAAGCGCCGCTCATGTCCGTTAAATCGTCAACAGCCTGGATTTCAGGCAATAACGGTCGCTCATGTCCGTTAGATGATGCAACCGCTAATCCCTGCTCCCTCTCTCGGCCCATCTGGCTTTAAGCAAGGTTAGCGCCGCGGAGTACCGAAAACGGCCGATCAAGCTGCAGGAGACGTCTTGAAGGAGCATCCGCGCAGGACAAGTTGGCGACGGCGTCTCGCATACGCTGGCCGTGTGTGGTACGCGCGGCAAGCGTCGGCGCAAGCAATCCCGGCCGCCGGGTGCAGAAAGCGACGCTCCTGGATTAGGAGCCGCTTGCCCCCGGCATTATCCGCGAGATTCGCGAGCGGCGGGCCGAAAAAGCGGAGGAGGAGACCGAGGTGGATTGGTCTCAAGGCCGGCTGCTTCGTAAAGCGCTCCGTTCCGGGCGTTTTCCCGCCCTTTTATGCGGCTAGCGCCTGTTCGTGCTATGATAGAGCCATTCCGATTTCACCATGCCAAAAGGAGCCTGTGCCAGCAATGACGACTTCATTCGAACCATGGCCGCTTCCCGAGCGGTTTATCGACAATATACGGAAGGCCGGAATTACCGAGCCGACTCCGATTCAACAGGAAGCCATACCAGCGATCCTGGCAGGCAGGGATGTCATCGCCCAGTCGCAGACCGGAACCGGCAAGACGCTGGCGTATCTGCTGCCGGTGATGACCCGGCTGGCGGCGGACCAGCAGGCGGTTCAGGTGTTGATCCTGGTTCCGACCCGCGAGCTCGGCATGCAGATCGTGCAGGAAGCGGAGAAGCTGGCGGAAGGGACCGCCATCCGCGTTCAGCAGCTGATCGGAGGGGCTTCGCTGTCTCGGCAGCTTGAGAAGCTGAAGCTGCATCCGCAGCTGGTCGTAGGCACGCCGGGGCGGGTGCTGGAGCTGATCACGAAGCGCAAGCTGAGCCTGCACAACGTCAAGTCCATCGTCGTCGACGAGGTAGACCAGGTCTTCGAGCTCGGCTCCAAGGCCGAGGTGGACAAGATTCTCGGGAGCGCGCTCCGCGACCGGCAGATTCTGTTCTTCTCGGCGACGATTACGCCGGGCATCCGCAGCCTGGCGGGCAAGTGGATGAAAGAGCCCGCCGAGCTTGCTGTGAAGCCTGAGGAGCGGGCGGCCTCGACGCTCACGCATCTCTATCTGGTCGGAGAGGAGCGCGACAGGATCGACCTCTTGCGCCGGGCGGTGCGCCACTACAACCCGAAGACGGCGATCGTGTTCATCGGCGATACCGAGGACATCGCCGAGGTGGCAGCCAAGATTCGCTACGCCGGCCTCTCGATCGAGGCTTTGTACGGCGACTCCGGCAAGCAGGAGCGGGCCAAGGTGATGAGCGGCTTCCGCGAGGGAAGATTCCAGCTCCTGCTCGCCACGGACGTGGCGGCGCGCGGGCTGGACTTCCCCGGCGTGACGCACGTCATCAACTTCGACCTGCCGGTCGATGCCGAGCACTACGTGCACCGGGCCGGCAGGACGGGGCGGATGGGACGTCCGGGAACGGTGATCTCGCTTCTGACAGAGCGCCAGCGTTTTATTATCGACAAGTATACCAAAGCCTTAGGCGTCGCCTTTGAGGAGCGCAAGCTCTACGGCGGCGAATCGCTTTCCCCCGCGGAGCTGCGCGGCGGACGCGGCCGGGGAGCCGGCAGGCCGGGCAAGCCGGGCAAGCCGGGCAAGCCGGAGAGAGCCAGGCCTGCCGCCGCGGTCCAAGCGGGAACGGAGGCCGCCGAGTCGCCGAGCGCCGGCCCGAAGAGAGCGGCCGCCCGTGCGGCGGAGCCCACAGCGTCGGCAACCGCCAAGCCGAAGCGCCCGGCGGGAGCGGCGGACGCCCCGCGGGCCAAGAGCAACCGCGAGCGCGACCGCAAAGCCAAGGGAGCGCCCAAATGGCTGAAGGAAAAGCGGGAGCAGGACAAGCGCTCCTGACTCGCGAATCAGGTGACGGAGGAAGGGACTTCGCATGGAAAAGCCGGTGTTAGAGGAGAAGCGGCTGGAATACGCGCTCATCGAGTTTATTTTCCCGTTCTCCATCGTCCCCCGCTCCCAGCAGGAGTTTAAGCGGAAGCTGCTGGACGACGGATTCGAACCGTTTTTCCTGGACAATCTTGATCTGGAATCACGGTATTACGGTGAGGGGTTTCGCGTCTCCCATCGCAACATGGAGCGCTACTATCTGCCTTTTACCAACAATGTGCTGTTTCCGCATACGGAGGACGACGACGCCTTCCAACGCTATTCGCGCAAGATGGATCTGGATTGCATCCTGAAGAGCTTGTACAATCGCACTCCCTTTCGCATCCTGTCGGCGGATGTGTTCCTCTGCCCCTTCTCGCTCGGCTTCATCACCGTTCGCACCCAGATCATGAAGGAAGAGCTGACCTACACCGAGGCTCTGGAGTTCGCCAACCGGTTTCGCGTCCTCCAGGATATCAGCTTGACGGACGACTTGACCTACGTGGAATGCGGCGGCGAAGAGTACAAGGAAGTGGAAGATTTCATCTTCAAGGTGGTGGCCGCGAGCACGCTGCCTTTTCTGGACAATTCCGACCAGCGGGGCGCTTATTTTGAGACGATGCCCTTTTTTGTGGATGAGCGGATGTACGTTCAGGCTTTCTACAATTTCGAGGAAAATGCGGAGATTGACCGGGAGGACCTGTACCGGGCGGCCCGGATCGACGGACTGAGCCTGGAGGGGCAGCCGAATATCAGTTCGAGCAATATGGATTACATCGACGCCTATCTGCACGAGCATGCTTACGGGCGGTGGGCGCCCACCACGTATTATGTCATGGACGAGAATTCCTTCTGCTGCCTGACCAACCGGAGCGGAGAGCTGCGGCAGATGCTGGCCAACCAGATGTACGGTGAATATTACTATGGCCTCCTGCTCAATCTGTTCCACAAGATCGTCCTGCTCAAGCTGAGCAACAGCTATTCCGCAGTCCGGTACGACCGCAATCCGGATGACATCGAGGACCTGATCGGCCAGATCACCAAGTTTTCTTCCAAATATTTCTTCCTAGAGCTCGTCACCCAGTCGCAGGGCCGGGAGATTTTCATCCAGCTTCGCAAATTGTTCGGCAACAACAGTCTGTATGGGGAAGTCAAGCAAACCTTGAACGACCTGTACAAGTACCAGGCGGATGCCACCGACCGGCGCACCAGCAATCTGATCATGATCTTCACGGTCTACACGGTCATCAGCGGAATCTATGGAATGAATCAGGTCATTGAGGACCTGAAGGGGCCGAAGATCGACTGGGGGGCGCTGCGAAGCTACTCCGTCTTTCAGTACATCGCGCTCATTGTCGTCTTGACCGGGCTCGTCACCGGGCTGACCCTCGGCGTGCGTATGGTGTATCGGGCCGTTCGAGCCTGGATGAAGAAGCATCGGCCGAGTCCGTTCTAAAGCCCGTTCTTCGCAAAAGGAAGGGAAGGAGGCGCATTCGGCCGTCCGTTCCTCGCCTGGGCAGCGCCGTTTGGCATGTGCCAGCCTGACAAAAAAGAAGTCTCCGCCACGCCTGAACGTTCGGGCTGCGGGCGGAGACTTCTTCTTGGGAACTGCGTTACTATGAGATCGGCCCTTCGAGATCAGCTCTGCGCGGCTCTCGCGGCTTCCGCCGCTTCCAGCTCAAGCGCTCCCTGGTGGATCAGGTCGAACAGCTCCTGAACCGCACTTTCCTCGATGCAGGAGAAGGCTACGCGCAGATCGGTGCTGCCGAGTGCGATCGTGCCGATGCCGTAATTCTCCAGGAGATACCGGCGCAGCGCTTCCGCCGGAACCTTCTTCAGCTTAAGGCACATGAAATAGCCGGAATTGAACGGGTAATACTCCCACGCATCGCCGTACTTGCCGCTGTCCAGCACTTCCTTGACGCGGCTCGCGCGGCCTTTCATGATCGCGAACTTCTCCCGCCGCTGCTCCTCGAAGCCGGGAGCGGTCAAAGCGCGGAGGACGAAGGTCTGGGACGGATGCGGACCGCTCGATATCGTCGCCCGGATGATGCCCATCGTCTTCTGCTCCAGCGCGGCGAGAACCTCGGGGTTCTCGCTGCCGTAGGTGATGAAGCCGACCCGGAAGCCCCAGACATATTCTTCCTTCGTCGCTCCGTCGATCTTGATCGGCAGGATGCGGGGATGCAGGCCGCACAGCTGGCCGAAGATCGATTCATGCAGCGAGTCTTCGAAGAACAGGCCGAAATAGGCGTCGTCGGCCACGACGACGACGTTGATTCCCGCCTCGGCCGCTTCCCGGACCGCGGCGACGATGGCTCGGCCTTCCTCCGCTCCCGGCGTATATCCGGTCGGATTGTTGGGGAAATTCAGCACCACGACGGCTTTGCCGCGGGGCTTCGCGGCGAGAATGGCTTGCTTCAAGCCTTCGTCGTTAAAGCGGCTCGCGGCGTTGTAGAGCGGATACTCGACGATCTCCGCTCCGCGGCGGATGCCGAAGGTCAGCTCGTAATTTTCCCAATTCTTGTCCGGGATGATCACGGCGTCCCCCGGACCGGCGAAAAGGTCGGCGACGATGCTGAGTCCATGGGTAAGGGCGCTGGTTACGATGGGATGGCTGAAGGATTTACCCTCCATCGAAGGATTGTCGGCGACCATCTTCTTCTTCCAGGCTGCTCTCAGCTCGGGCTTGCCGGACGCCGGGGCGTAGTCGTACAGGTCCTTCGGATCATATGCGGACAGAGTATCTTGAATGACCCCCAGGTGCATGGCCTTGCCGCCTTCGAGAGCGGTGCCGATCGTGGCATTGTACCGTCCGGCTTTCGCCTTGGCTTCCGCCGACTGGCTGAGAATGCCCAGCTTGGGAAAAAAGATTTCTCGGCCCAGATCCGAGAGCATCTCGAATACATGGGGATTGCCTGCGCGGATCGTCTCATTCAACTGTGCGGCCTGCGGATTCATGTGAGGGCGTCCTTCCTTCTTGGTTGGGTTCAGGTTGCTTGCATATTGGCATATATTATAGCATCTTCACGGTAAAGCGTCACTCCACGCACACGAGCGGAATCAGGAAGTGAGGTCTCCTGCCCGATGATGCGGGCAATAGCGGGCCATCAGCTCGGCTGTCTCCTCGTCTCCCGGCAGGTCTCTCTCGCGCAGACGGCTGCGGATGTTCTCGCGCGCTTCGTCTTTCAGATTCTGGCCGAATTTGAATTTGGCCGAAAGGCTGCTCACCGCGATCTCGACCACCGAAACCGCCCGCAAAGCGGGAATGTACCTCGGATCGGCGGCGTCGAGCGGGGCGTAACCGCCCTCGGGCTGCAGCTTGCGCATGAAGGTGCCGAGGATTTCCGCCTTGCGGGGCAAGTCCTCCACGACTCGGGCTTCTCCACGGAGAAGAACCGATTTGAAAAAGGCCGTGGCCGGGCAGGCCAGATCGGGATCGCTGAAGTAAGAGGGGATGAGGGCGTATTCCTCGGCGACCGCGAAGGTAACGCGGGGATCTGCGCCGAGATTGGCCATTTTCTGCCCGGCTTTGCTGCCGTGGAAGTAGATGTTGTCTTGGTAGTAAACGTAATTCAGCGGCGTGATTTCCGGCCAGCCGTCCGGGCCGTTCGTTCCGAGGCAGCCGAAGCTTTGCTGCTCCAGAAACCGGCGAATCTCATCTTCTTCCTCGATGGAAAATTCCTTGCGGCGCATCGCGCGTTCTCTCCTCCGGCGGTAAGTCGTTTTGCTTCACTATAGCAAAAAAAGGACCGTCCGGGAACTAGAAGTTGCTCCGGTCGGTCCCGATTGTATGGGGAGAGGCAGTGCGTTTGCGACAAAGTTCCGACTTTGCTAAGCTAATTACCGGACGGCTTAAGATCCGGCTCAACCGGCTGTTCGTTATTCGAACAAATCGGCTCCGACTGCGAATCACGGTTCAGTTGGCTTTATGCCAATCCCAATGCTTGGCGGCTGCTGAGGTATGGTAAGAACGAAGCGGGCCGAAGGCGGCTTCCGCCTTGGTCCGGGTGTTCTGTCTCGCTTGAGAGAGCTCGTTGTAACGGTCCAGGGCAACCTTGTCTTCCGGATAAAGGCCCAGGTGAAGGGTCAACTGGAGCATGGAAACATCCGCGGTCTGCAGATCCTTCAGCAGCGTCAACGGTTTTTGAGCGGCATTTTGTTTCATTCTCAAGATCTCCTTTACCTGAATGGATTGGTGATTTCGTGAAATTCCTCTCGTCATGACGGCTGCCTGATGCTAACGGCTTGCCATGCCTCCTCTCCTGGAATCTCGCCTCGCCTAAGGCGGGCGGAGAACAAGGGACCTATTTTTCTTAATACCCGCAGAAGCGGAGCTTGAAACAGGTGTTGCACCCGTTTTCTATTTTTATGTAAAGTTCTTCGAATTATTTCCTGCCATCGTGAACGAAACCGGCGCGCGCGGTAAATATTGAATGATGTGGGGCGCTGCCGGTGGGGGCAAGCGGATAGGGGAGGCGGGTATTGTTGCGTCTTAAGGTGATGACCTTCAACATCCATCACGGGCAAGGCATGGACGGCGTCATTGATCTCGATCGAATCGCTTCGGAAATTCGCAAAGCCGATGCGGATGTGATAGCCCTTCAGGAAGTCGACCGCTTTCATCCGCGCAGTTATTTTCATGACCAGCTCAGGCGGATCGGCAGAAAGCTGGGGATGAAGCATGCATTTTCCCCGAGCATCAATTTCGGGCTCGTTCAATACGGCAACGGCTTCCTCTCGCGTTATCCGATCGTCTCCAAACAAGTCTTGTACCTGCAAGGGGTCAATGAACGGCGAAGCATCCTTTCCGTAAAGCTGGATACCCCAGGCGAGCCGCTGACGCTTGTCAATGTGCATTTGGGCGTCATGGAACGCGAACGGGCGCAGCAGTTCCCCTTCTTGCTGAATGTCCTGAAGCCGGTCGAAGGACGAGGAATCCTGCTGGGCGATTTCAACATGGGTGCCAAGCATCCCTTGATGGATCTGCTGAAGCCCGTCTGGAGCAAGGTTACCCCGGAGCCCTTTGCTCCCACGGTCCGTTCCGGCCGGGAGATCGACCATATCTATATCAATCTGGCGCTTGGCAAACAGCGCGCTTATGTCCAGCCGACGGACGCTTCGGATCATCATGCCGTGGTCGCTGATCTCGCCTGGGAGACGGATGGGGGACACTAGTAAAGACTCTATTGGACAGGAAAACCGGCTTGGCAACCAGAAGGATGAGATCCAACGAAACACAGTTAGTTATTGAAGGGGCGCACGGTTGTATCAACTACCGCGGGGTGGCGCATGTACGGCAAGCAAGCGGCAGCGGCAGACAGCTTCTTGAAACAGAGTGAAATGCAGACTAGGCAGGTACGGAGTAGAGCTTCCAGAACGCTGCGCGAAGGTGAGCTTGACGCTTGGTACTGCACGTAGAACGTCAAGCTTAACCGGTAAAAGGAATTGTAACGGAACCATGCAACCTATCGGGCCATAAGAGTCGGCTTTGATCGGTTACAGCCGCCTTGCCCGTTATAAGGTGTCAGGCATTCAGGGTTGAGCTGGGTTATGCCGATGATTCGCGCAGGTTCCCTCCATCCCTTAGTAACGGCTGCCCTCGGGATCCATTGCGACACGATTGCTGCAAAAGTGCAGGCAATCCGCTCCTGATCGGCTCCGATGCCCCGTATTCCTGCAAATAGGCAGGTAATTACACGCACCCTCCTACAAATGAGGCTGCAACCGAAAAAATTGCTGCACAATCGCAGGTTTTCCTTACCAAAGGGAATCACCCGCTGGAATTTCCTGCATTTCCGCAGGTTTCTTGTCCGCCCTGTGCGGAACGGATTCGCTACCTGTGAAAGTTGCCATTCGTGGAGCAAACAGCTGGCTGCTTGGAGACTATGATTCTCTTGCACATCTGGAGAAGATGATTATAATGAATAGAGAACAATGCAGAATGAGAGTTTGACCTGAAGCTCATCATCCAATAGGTTTAACGGACGGAAGCACCGTCGTTTTCTCCGCGTGATGCGGGGGAGATGGCTGTGCTTTTTTTGCTGTATGCGGTGAACGGAAGCCGGCTGTCGATCAGAGTAGCATTATGCCGATAGCGGCAGAATTGTGTGTAAAAAGATACCAGGTTTGGGACGAGAATTATGGTATGATCGGATGGATGAACCTGCTGAATATTCTATGAAATGCGAAACCACAAACGAACAAACCATTCAAATAGGAGTGAACGAATGATGAAATCAATCAACCCCCGCACGTGGAAAATGGCAAAAACCGGAGCCGTGCTGCTCCTGGCCGCGATCTTCGCCTTGAGCATTGGAGCAAGCGTGAACGCGAGCGACACGGGAAGCCGGACAGTTGCGGTGCAAGCGAGCTCCTTCACGGATATCTCAAAGCACTGGGCGAAGACGGCCATCGAGCAAGCGGTGCAAAAGGGATACGTGAACGGCTACGAGGACGGGACATTCAAGCCCAATCGGGAGATCAGCCGGGCAGAGTTCACGAAAATGCTGGTGAGCGCGCTCGGGCTGAAGGTCGATGCGGCCCAGGGCGGCAAATGGTATGATCCCTATTTTACTACGGCTTCGAATGCCGGCATCACTTCGGCGGCGGAGTTCAACAATCACGTGGACACGGCACTGACGCGGCAGGAGATGGCGCAGCTGGCCATGAAGGCGCTGGACGCTAAGGAGGACACAGACGCAAAGAAGTGGATCTACCTGGCGGCCAAGGCTGGGATCATGAGCGGTAGCGGTGCAGGCGACATAGGGGCGGATAAGACCACAACGCGGGCGGAATCGATCACGGTCATCGAGCGGATTCTATCTGTTAAGGGTGGAGCAACGCTGAAGGCCGACAAGTACGCGGTACAGGCGGCGGAAATCTACTGGCACAAGACGAACATTTTCACCGTCATGCCGGAGTTTTTCGCGGATACGAAGTCTCCCACGCTGTATAAGCCGGACGATCTATTCGTGAAATCGGAGGACGGCAAGTATTATGCCGTGGTGGATGCTATTGTGGCTATTGACTTGGCAGATCCCAAGGACCCGAATCTCAAGCTGTTGCCTCCGTTGAGCAAGTTGCGTTGGGACAACAACCTGCGGGATGGCGGCATTCCGCTGACGGACAAATACAAAGACAGCTATGTAGTTCTGGTGCAAAAACACTTCGTCCAAACCAATTCCAATTATGGCAAATTTCTTTATGCCGACTTCTATGGTGGTTATTATGACGACAAGTCGATGAAGGAGTTTGGGAAAGGTGTGCTCAACCAGCAAGCTGGTCTGTTTGAGGTTGGGAAAGAGGACGAAATCATGAACGCCACTATTTTTCCCAAAAAAGGCTTCAAGACTGATACAGCGATTTGTCTCTATTTGAGAGTACCCGTAAACAACTCTCAACCAAAACTTGTCCTTCGAGCCGTTCCGAAGTTCTAAGGGGGGGGACAGATGACAAGGCGCAAGAAAGTCGGTATCGGCGTAGCTTCTGTGCTGATCGTCGCATTGGTTGTGCAGCTCATTGTATCGTTAACAGGAGGAGGCATTGCAAACGCCGAACAAGTGAGTGTTCCATTCAACTACAGCTCTGGCGTAATCAAGACGGGTTCGGGTAGCTTCTCTACCAAGAGCTCGGCGCCGGCAAGCGCCTCCTATACGGTACCCAAGGGCTATAAAATCGTTGAAGCCTCCTACTTTGATCACGCCAGCGGCAAGACAGTGAAGCTCCCTTTGAGTTCAACAGGTGGTGGTGGATGGAGCGGCACGATCAAAGGTAAAGCGATTCAGGTCAAATCTTCAAATAATCAGAATCAGGGATGGTACGCCTGGGATCGCTATGGTGGGTCGGCATCAAACATCTGGAAAGCGCAAGGATCTGGCGCTTGTCCGACCGGGCCACTCTCGCAATCTTCGGGAGGGTGTTTGGTAGGCAGTTCGCCTGTTGAATATGAAGTTGTGGACGGGTATCGAGTGCCTAAATATCCAGGCGTGATTGACACCAATATTCGTTTCCATAACAAGATAACGAATTCCTATTTTACGGAACTCAGTGATGTTTCTGGTGAAAACGGCTTACAGATCGACGCTTCTGCTGTGGTAACACCGAAAGCGGGAGATATTAATGTTGATAAGGATACAAAAAGTTACATTGATATCCAAATGAATAGCACCTGGACAATCCATAAAAGAATGAATTCCGCTGTTCCGGTTCGCGATATCAAGGTGGCCAATGTTACGGACAGCCTGTATTACGACATTACCTTAACGACGGAATTCAGTGTCGTCGATATTAAGCAGGATTGGACCGCACCGGCAGCCCAAATGATGGTATACCTCTATGCCTTCAACTCTTATGCCGAGTCCGTCACCTACCGTTATCCGGCAAATGTGACCTATACAATCGCTCCGGATGTGCAGACCACGCCTCCGACGTCCTCGCCGACAGGTGGCTCGACGCCAGCACCGGCCGGTATCACCGGCGACTTCGATGTCCTGCCGAGTGACACGATCAACTACCGGGACAGCGTAACGCTCCAACCCAAGGACATAAAAGAAACAGGCGGCTGCACCTACCGCTATCACGTATTCAAGCTTTCGAACGGTACAACCTGGACTTCACCCATGCAAAATTCGAAGACGCAGCCGCTAAGATTCATCTATCCGGATTCCTATCCATCTCCGATCAGCGCGGGAACCGTCACCATCCAGATGAAAGTCTATGGAACCCAATGCTCGTCCGACTGGATCACCAAGACGCTGACTGTGAAAGCCCCGGCCAATAACCATCCGCCCTACTTCAAGCTGGGCTGGTTCCGGGACGGCGACTTCACCAGCACCGTGCCGCTGACCAAGGTGGTGCAGGGAACGAAGGTCATGGTTCGCCCGATCGAAGACGCGAATTCCACTCCAGTCTCTCCGAGCGATCCGGATGGCGATCCATTCAGCCTAACCGGCTGGGACTACAGCCGAAGCAACAGCTGGGTGGCAAGCCTGCCTGACACTTACGGTTTTGATCCCTTGGCCAATTACCTGGATAGGATCGACACGACCGTCACTGGGTATCACACCATCTATGCGACCATGAAAGATTCTTTGGGGGCTTCCTATACGGCTGGAGCCAGTTTGGAGGTCATCCCCCCGAACCCGATTCCGCTTATCGACGGACCCGATACGGTGAAAGAGAACCGTCCCGTCGCAGCGGATGCGTTCAGCTCGGCGAGAAGCTACAGTCCGGTCGGACGCAATATCAACCACAGCAAGGATGAATGGACGAACAAGCAGACCGCATACACGAACGGGACCGACCATGATCTTCAAACGACGGTAAAGCTGGATGTGTGGGATGACGGCAATCCGGCTTTGAAGTCGCTGGCACCGGCAACGCATACGCTGACGATTAAGCCGGATTTGCCACCGTTCGCCAAGTTGGGTGTTCCCTCGCTCGGCCTGCGCGGTATGAGTATTCCGATCATCAACAAATCCTACAGCCCGGACGGGGACGCCATCGTTTCAGCCGATTACAAATACAAGTACGATGCGCTCAACAACGGCTTTGACGATGACGCCTGGGTCGCTTTATCCGGAACGCTTCAGCAGACCTCGCTCACGCCGGCCAAAGTTGGCAAATATCTCTTTTACGTGAAAGTAAAGGAGGACTACGGCAAAGAAGGGGATACTTCCGCAACGCAGGCAAGCACGCTCACCTTGGATATCATCAACCTCGCTCCGACCGTTTCGTTCGTGGTGGAAGGGAAGAACGAGCAACCGGTGCCTCCCGTGAACAAGGATTACACTCCTGCTTCCATTGCTAATTGGACCTTGTTACAGACCAATTCCAACTCACGAGCACTGCTGAATAGTTGGAATCCCTCTGGAAATCAGCTCATTGGCGGGAGCGGAAAAAATTCAGAGAGGCAGTATCCTAATGAAGTTGAGAAGACAATTTCCAACTACACAAATACTTACAATTGGTTCAATAATTTTGAGGATGCGGGCTACGGTACAAATAACATCAATCCTTATCGGACGATGACTAGTGCACGATTTTGGAAATGCGAGATCACATTTCTATTTCAAAAAAACATCTGGACACCGAGGAAAACAGCAGGTAAGGTAAGAGGAAAACCTTACCT
>Ga0255334_1000315_pt1 | contig 44435 bp, 40 predicted proteins | sample EtOH5_35cm_T3_12_FD_202080 | JGI IMG/M metagenome (GOLD analysis project Ga0255334, IMG submission 202080) | Sandy soil microbial communities from University of British Columbia, Vancouver, Canada - EtOH5_35cm_T3_129 | ecosystem: Engineered > Artificial ecosystem > Sand microcosm > Unclassified ...
GCTGAGCACCCCGGCCGGTGATGGTCAGCATCGGGCAGATCCCATGGCCATCACCGGGCACTTCTCATGACCGTCACCGGGCAGGTCCCACGACCGCCTCTGGGCAGAACTCAATGGCCCTTGACATACTTCGTGGTGATGCTCCCGACCTGGCTGCCGCTGCTGGCGGAGGCCGGGGATCTGGGCAAGCCGTTCGCGACGCCCGAAACGATCGCCGAGGTGGAAGCGATGAGCCCGGCTACGATCGACAGGTATCTGGTGCCGGCGCGCCGGTCGATGCAGCTGCGGGGCATCTCCACGACGAAGCCCTCGCCGCTGCTGCGCAACTCGATCGGACTGTCCAAAGCCGGCGACGAGCCACCGCCCGCGCCTGGGGTGATCGAAGCGGATACCGTCGCGCACTGCGGGCCCACGTTCGCCGGCGAGTTCGCCAGGTCGCTGACGATGACGGACCTGGTCACCGGGTGGACCGAGAACGGCTCGATCCGCAACAACGCGTCGAAATGGATCGTCCAGGCCGTCGCCGACCTGGACGGCATGTTCCCGTTCCCGCTGCAGGTGTTCGACTCCGATAACGGTTCCGAGTTCACCAACCACGACGTCGCCGACTGGCTCCAGCAACGCGATATCGCCCAGACCCGGTCTCGGCCCTACCAGAAGAACGATCAGGCCACCGTGGAGTCCAGGAACAACCACGTCGTCCGCAAGCATGCGTTCCACTGGCGCTACGACACCCCCGAGGAGCTCGGCCTGCTGAACGAGCTCTGGCCGCTGGTGTCGCTGCGGCTGAACTTCTTCACCCCGACCAAGAAGCCCGTCGGCTATGCCACCCTTCCACCGCAAGGACCTCGGAGCATGGGGTCATGAACACCGCGGCACCGGCGAAGGTGACTGCACGCGTTCAGCCGCCCAAGACATCGAGCCGGGCCTCAGGCTGTTCCTCTTCGAGGTCAGCAAGATCGACTGAAGTGCCCATCCATGCAAGTGCTCGGCGTACCAGTCGAGGGCGCGCTCGATGTCCCGCTCGGCACTGGGGCGGACGAGGACGGAATACGTCACCGGGAGCGGTGTCGCAGCGAGGCTTCGACCTCGTCCCAGGTACGGCCGGTCAGCGGGGCGGCATCCGCCTCGGCCAGACGCGCATCGACGAGCGCGGCCTCCTGCGCCGTGACGGGCAGCGTGTCGGCGTCGATCGTGTCCCACAGCGCACCGATGAGCTCGATGCGGTCGGGAACATCGAGCTGGCTCGCCTGGGTGAGCAACGCCTGATCGACCATGAGGTCATGCTACGTCCGGTCCCAACGGGCTGCCCAAAACGCATCATCACCGTCAGTGACACCAACACACCCCCACGTGGTCAGCCACGACGTCGCTCAACAACGGTTGAGCCTGGAAGACGGGTCGGAACTGGCGTTCCTCCCTCGCCCGGCGGCGCCACCACCCAGTGGATTCGGCCGCACGAAGGCCCCGTGACAGCACGCACCACCCAAGCCCAGTGAGGCTCACCTCTGACGGGGTGAGCCTCACTGATCTCTTCGTAGAGTGTCCCCAAGGCAATCGTGCAACAGCCTGTTGCGCGATTGCCTGCGTTGTCGGCTACCGGGCTACGTGGGTGTCGCTGTTGACACCCATCAGCTCACGCAGCCGGCGCACGAGCACGGTGTTCTCAATCCAGGTCACCGGGTCGAGCGACAGGTCCAGCGGCTCGGGACCGGCCTGACCGGTCATGGCCGCGTACAGGCACTCGATCAGGTTCGCTGCCATGCACTTGTGCTGAATGTCGGCGGCGTTGTCCCGCAGCAGCGCGACCACGTTGCGCTGGTACTCCCAGCTCATGTCGTCCAGTCGGTGCACGACCGCGTGGATGTCGACCCACACCTGGTCCTGCTCCAGGGCGCGCAGGTCCCAACTGCCCGGGCGGACGAACTGGCTCGCGATTGTGAACGGCACCTCGTCGGCGAAGTCCACACCTCAGCCCTCCGGGGCGTCGACGTCGACCGGCCGGATGTGGAAGTCGCCGTGACACCTCCCCACAGTCGGGGTGGTGCCGCACGCTGTGCGTCGGCTGTACGCCGCCGTAGTCTCCGAACCCACCACGGCCCTCTCCTACGCGCCGTGATCGAGTCCGCGAGCCCGGCCGAGATCACGTTCTTGGTGCCCGCGTCCGCGAGAGCGGAGGGCGCGGAAGCCCGGGACTAGACGGTATGGGGTGACTGCTCGTTGGTGAGTGGTTGCGGGCCGGGGCCTCGCTCACGAGATTCGTGGGTTGCCGGGCAGGGTCCCCTGCCTGGCCTATCCGACAATCGTGGGAGGCCCCGGTGTGGTCCGAGCGTACGAGTGTGGGGCTGGACGTGCATGCACGGTCGGTCGTCGCGGCGGCGATCGACGCAGTGACGGGTGAAGTCGTGCAGGCGCGGCTGTCGCCGTCCAGCGAGCAGGTCCGCGGCTGGCTGGCTGGGTTGTCCGGTCCGGTCGCGGTGGTCTATGAGGCCGGGCCGACCGGGTTCGGCTTGTATCGGGACCTGACGGCGGCGGGGATCGGCTGTCAGGTGGCTGCGCCGTCGAAGTTGCAGCGGCCTGCCGGGGATCGGGTCAAGACCGACGCGCGTGACGCGTTGCACCTGGCTCGGTTGTTGCTGCTGGGCCAGATCACGCCGGTGGCGATCCCGAGCGTGGAGCAGGAGTCGGCCCGGGACCTGGTGCGGGCCCGCGAGGACGCCCGCGGGGATCTGATGCGTGCCCGGCACCGGCTGAGCAAGCTGCTGCTGCGCCACTCGATCGTCTACGACGGCGGGGAAACCTGGAACGGGACGCACGACCTGTGGTTGCGCCGTCAGGCTGGCCCCCGGCTGGCCGGGCAAGCCACTCGGGCGGCGTTCGAGTCGGACTACGAGGCAGTGCTCGCCGTCAAGGCCCGCCGCGACCGGCTCGATGCGGCGATCGAGCAGATGGCCGCCGACAGCGAGTTCACCCCCGTGGTGCGCCGGCTGGGGTGCCTGCGCGGGGTCAGCACCCTGACCGGGTTCGCCCTGGCCGTGGAGATCGGTGACTGGCGCCGGTTCACCGGCAACAGCATCGGCACGTTCGTCGGGCTGACCCCCAGCGAGTTCTCCTCGGGCACCTCGCGCGTGCTGGGACCGATCACGAAGACCGGCAACGGCCACGCCCGCCGACTGCTGGTCGAGGCCGCCTGGCACCACCGCACTCGATACCTCGTCGGACAGCCACTACGTCGACGTTGGGACCTGGTCGGCCCCGCGGTCCGCGCCCGCGGCGATGCCGGCAACCGACGCCTGCACGCCCGCTGGGTCGTCTTCACCGAGCGACGCAAGAAGCCCACCGTGGCCGCCGTCGCCGTCGCCCGCGAGCTGGCCGGCTGGTGCTGGTCCCTGGCCACCATGGACGACTGACACCCCAAGACTGCTTCGTCGACTCCGGACGCCGGCAGCAGCGCGTGGAGCGACCCGCGCGACTTCTATGAGCAGCCCCCGCGGCCACGCTCGCCCCTAGACACGCGGTCCCGCTCCTGCCGAAAACACCGCCCTGCGGTCACCAACCCGCGCATATCAGGCTGACAACGCGTCGCCAACGACACGCTCACCAGCGCCCCCACCGACGAAGCAGGAGGCGCCGCCGAGAACCCCTCCCGGCGGCGCCTCGCCATGCCCACTTGACAGATCAGCACCCCATATCAGAAGAGCTTGCCGAGGACCCGCTGGGCGCCGTCATCCAGCGCGGCCTCATGCTCGTGCTCCCCACGCATCGCATCGGTCCAACTGACCATGACCGACCCCGGCCCGAGTGCCGCCATGAACTCACCCTCCAGGTCGATACGCACCGAGCCGCCGGCCAAGATCTGGTCCCACGAGCGTTCGCCACGGACCCTCACGTACGACCACGGGGTGTCACCCAGGACCACTGCGAAGGCGTCGCCCTTGCCGATGTTCACGAGGAACAGCGCCCGTTCGCCGGCTCGCTGGCGACCCTGCACCTCGAACACGGCCGGGTGCAGGAACGCACCGAGTGGAGGCGGGCCGTACTTGCGGCGCATCCGCGCGACATGCCCCTCCCGCATCGCCCAGTAGGCGTTCACGACCCACCTGCGGGCCCACGTAGCGGCAGAGACCAGTACCGCGCCGACGAGGATGGTCGCCAGGCCGCCGGGGGTCACGAACCACTGCCACACGGCGGACCAGGTCACGATCGGGAGCGTACCGACGCGACGACAATCGCTGGAGCGAACGGGCTGTTGCCTCCGGCCAGGGCCCGCCCCGCCACAGGAGCTGCTCGCATGTCTACCCACGGCAGCAAGACTTGGATGCCGGGCGAGCCCGGTACCGTCGACTCCTGCACCAGGACGCCTGTCAGGTGGCTGCGGATGTGTAGTCGAGGAACTCTCGATGCGGGGTCCGGGCGACGCGCCAGCGGTAAGGCTGGCTCGATGGGGTGGGTCGCTGACGGCAGACCGTCAGGCATAGCACCTTGCGTGCGCGCGAGATCGCCACGAAGAAGTTCGCTCGCTCTTCCTGTTCTCCACCCCAGAACATCTCTTCCTCGACTGCGAGCACGACGACGTTGTCGAACTCCAACCCCTTCGCCTTGTGGATCGTCATGATCTTGACCGAGTCGAGGCCCATGAAGGCACGCAGTGCGGCCCGGTCGTTGCCGAGCTGGTCCTGCAAGTGCTCAATCTCGGAGATGGTCTGCTCGATCTTCTCGTCCAGCCACGCCGCTTGCTGGTACTGGTGCCCCATGGCGACGAGCACCTCCCGACCGAGGCAGTCCGTCACCCGGTTCGTCAGGGAGCGGATCGATCCGTGCTGGCCGGCCGCGTAGTCACGTCGTGCCTGGTCGACCACCTGACGCAGATCGGTGTACGCACGCTGGTTGGTCTCGTCGTTGCTCAGCGAGCCGATCGCTGCGTCCATGAGCCGCGCATAGGCCTCGGGCTCGCGCTCCCCGGTCACCAGAGTGAGGAAGTCGGCAATGAGGACGGCGACAGGCTCTGCGGCGAGGTCCTGGACCTGACTCTCGTCACGGAACGAGATCCCCCGGCGGAGCAGCTCGACCTGCAGGTTCTCGGTGTAGAGCCCGACCTGCTTGTCGACCAAGACGGCGATCTCGGACGCTGGGACGCCGACCACGTTGATCCACTGCTCGATGCGGTCGGTGACTCCCAGCGCCTCGGCCGCAGTGTCGGCGAACGTCGCAATCTCGACGTACCCCTCGTCGCCTTCGAGCTCGCCGTCCGCGACCGCGGCAGGTGGCTCCATGACGCGGACCATGGCGTTCTGCATACGCCGCAGGCGCGGCTGGGCTCTGAAGTTCTGGTACAGGATCAGTTGGCGTGCGTCGAACTCGTCGGCGAACCTGGCGAAGATGCCGTCCAGCGCTCCAGCCCACGCCATGATGCGCTGCTTGACGTCGCCGACGGCAGTGAGCTCGGCGCCGGTTCCGCCGAATGCGGCCTTGACCAGGGAGTACTGGGTGTTGGTGCAGTCCTGGAACTCGTCGAGGAATACGAAGCCGTAGGTCTGCTGCAGCGCGGACCGCGCGATGCTGCTGGTCTCGAGGATGGTGGCCGCCAACGGCGCCATGTCTGCGAAGGTGATCTGGCGCCGCAGCACCCGGCTCTCGCCGATCGTGTAGTCGACGTCGAGTTCGTCCTCGCCGGTCAGGACCGGCCGGAACGCGTCGATGAGACGCTTCGCGAACGCATGGAACGTGTAGCTGTCGAACCGCGCCGCGAGCTCAGGTGGGCAGCGGCGCCGCACGCGGTCCCTCAGGTTCTTGGCAGCGTCTACCTTGAAGGAGATGGCCAGGATGCGACGCGGGTACCGGCACTGACCGGTCCGCAGCAGGTAGTCGGCCCGTTGGGCGAGTAGCTCGGTCTTGCCCGCCCCAGGGCCGGCAGTGACGAGCGCGTTCTGCCCTGTGCTCGTCGCGGCCGCCAGCGCGTTCGGCTCCAGCACCATGCCTGCGGCCGGCCGCCAAAGCTCGGAGGCGATCATTCGGGCAGTCCAGCGAGGATCTCGGCAACCTTGGCGGCGAGCCTGCTGAACGCATCGGGCACCCCGAGAACCACGTCGATGTCATCGAGGTTGGTCATCGCCAGGATGTGCTGGGTGGGCTTGCTGCCCACCTGGAACAGTCGGTGGTAGGCGCCGAACAGCTCCTGCTCGTCGGCGGTGTAGCCGCTCACGTCGCCCGTCTTGCCGAGCACTGCGGTGACGATGGCAGCGTCCGGCGCCAGCCGTTCGGTGGCCTCCACGCCGTACGCGTCGGGGAAGACCTGCAGCAGCGCGAAATCGAGATCGAGCGGGCTGGAGAAGTACACACCGTGTCGCTCGAGGTAGGTGACGACTTGGCCTGCCTTTTCGCCACGGACGTCGCCAAGCCGGCCGTCCATGACGTCGATGTGCTTCTGCTCAAGGCCATCGGGTGCCGCGTACGTGAGGAGTGCGGAAGCGGCGTAGTGGAGGCGGCCCCATCCGCCCCGGTGGCGGCCCTGGTCGAGGTCGAGGAGTGTGACGTGCGGGATCCCCAGGTCATTCAGGAGCCGCCAGAAGTGGTTGACGTGCCGTCCGCCGAGTGGCACGACGGAGATCGAGCCTGCATCGGCCTGTAGGCCTCTGCTTCGCAGCAGACGCGGCAGGACCACTTCCTCGCTGTCGCCTTCGCCGAGCACGACCAGCCGGGAGAAGTAGAGCTCGGGATAGGCGTGCAGCGCCTCGCGGACGAACTTGTGCGCGTCATCGGTCCTTGCCGGAAGGCGCACTGATGCGACGACGGTGCGTCGCTTGTCGTCCAGTCGCAGGTAGCGCACCTGTTCGGGTTCAACGCGTCGCAGGAGCGACGGCGAGTGGGTGGCCACAACCCCTTGCGCGTCGCCTGTCTTCGTCATCTCGTGCAGTGCAGCCAGGACGCGACCGAGGTAGTGCGGGGACAGGCTGTTCTCCGGCTCTTCCACAGCCAGCAGCGTGTACACGGGCGGGCGTAGGCGTTCCAGGTCGAACGATGGCGACGGGCTGGCCAGGACGTCGCGACCGATCGCGTGTGCCGTGAGGACCAGGGTGATGTACAGCAGCGACTGCTCCCCGTCGCTGAGTCGCGAGAAGTCCACGACTTCCTGACCGGGACCAGGGCTCAGCTCGACCGAGACGTGGCTGAGCGCACCCTCGATCTCGCTGCGGAGGAATGACAGTGTGGTCGTGCTCAGGTAGGTGCCGCTGTGCAGGGACTTCCAGTGGGCTGTCAGCCGTGTGCCCATCTCGGCCACGCCAGCGTTGGCTGCCAGCGCGTCGCTGAGGTTCCTGCTGAGGGTTGCGACTGTGGTGCGTTCCAGCTCCCAGTCTGCTGCGCGGAGGAGCCTGCCCAGGAGAGCGCTGGCGGCGTACGAGACGTGGTCCTTGGGGTTGCGACGCGCCGGCAGGTAGTGGACCTGGATCGCGTTGCGGTCGTAGCGGCTAAACGACGCCCTGTGTGTCGGTTCGCCGACGGCGTCGGTGGCGAGAACGTAGGACATCTCCTCGGAGATGTCCCCGCTCTCGTCGAGGTCGGCCGTGAGCCGGATCCGGACCACAGGTGGGCCGCCGGCGGTCTCCATGCGCATGTGTGCGAAGAAGGGGGCAACGGCGGACGCGTCGGCGCGACCGTCAGCGAGTTCCGGGAATGTGAAGTCGGCCTCGAGCCACAGCTGCCGGGCCGTCGAGGTCTCGGGCACCTCGTCCATGGGAACGTGGAAGTCTGCGGCGACGAACCGGCGCAGGCTCATCTCCGAACCGAACATCCGGGCGAGCGCATGCAGGACGACCGTCTTCCCGGTCCCGTTCGGGCCCAGCAGGAATGTGAGCTTCTCGAACGTGAAGTCAACCGGGAGCGGTCCCACGGACCGAAACCCGCTGACGCGCAGGCGAACCAGTTGCACGCTTCCTCGCTTAGTGAGTCTCGTGGAACCAGTCGTACTCACGGGCGACGAGGCTGCCCGAACTGGGGTTCCAGGGAATGATGCGGAAGGTCCCGGCGTCCGGATCGATGCTGCCATCGGCCTTGAGCTTCATCTCGGACCAGATCCCCATGAGGCACTGGCCCGGATGGTCGCTTGCGTAGTTGACCTCGCCGCGGGTGACGATCACAGACTCGCCAGCGCCCAGCGTCCCCTTGGCCTCCAGGTAAACCTCCTGACCGTCCTTGGTGGCTCGAGCGTCGTAGCCGAGCATCTGGTAGCGAACGTCCTCCACCACCCAGCCATCGTCGCGGTATTGCTGCTCGAGCCGGGCTTGGGCCGAGTTCTCGACGGCCTTGCGGATCACCGGGTCATCCAGCCACCCCTGACCACCACCATGGCCACCACCCGCCACACCGTTCCCGCCGCCTCCCGAAGTAGCGGCCAGCCCGAGGGTGCTCAGGTGCGCAACCCACAGTTCCTCAAGCTCGGCAAGGACCGTCGGGCGGACCCGCGTACCGGCAGCGCGCGGGTGCCACGCCTGCGCCGGCATCTGCTTCTCCAGCTCGACGATGTCGAGCCGCTGCTCTGGCTCCAGGAGCATGTCCCAGTCGACGGGCACGTAGTTGGCCTCATCGCCAGAACCGTCCCAGTGCTTCGCCGGGAAGATCTGTCCGCTGATCCGGCCGCTTCCCACCAGGCCGCGTCCGTGCGGGCCGAGGCGGAGCAGGAAGACGCGGTCACCGGTGTCGACGCCGTGGGTGCGGGTCCCGACGAACCACGGCTCGGTGTGGGTGCCGCCCGCGTGGGTTGTCGCCACGGCAGCAGCGAAGGCGTCGGGCTCGGGTTCCCAGTGGTAGGGATTGTGGATCAGCAGGAACGCGTTGCCTACTCGCCGGGCGTCGTCACCCTCGACGTCGCTCGTGTCGGGGTATGACACGTACCGGCCGACGACCCGGCGCCCGACCAGTGTTTCACGCACGGGATCACCAGGAAGGAGCACTTCGCCGACGAGTGCGCGCGACTGACCGCCGGGGAGCTGAACCAGCTCGCGCGGTCCGGTGAGCCTTGCGACCACCCGGATCTTGCTCTTGTACGAGAGAGTGCCGTACGCCTCCTGCTCGGCCCGCTCGCCGATGAACCAGATGCCGCGGTTCAGGTCCCAGAGCTCCTGGTCGCTGAGGTCTTCGCGCCAGCCGACGAACGCCCGCTCCCAGCCGTCGGGCGCGTGTGGCGTGTGCCACCCCGTGAGGTGCAGGTTGACGGCCATGTCCGCAGTCTGGCACCGCACCAGGCGACGCACGGGTGGTTTCGGGGACCAGTCGAGGTCCCCGCCAGGGCCGCCGGAGCGACGCTCGCCGGGTGGGCTGCGGTGCCGACACTGCCGGCATGAGCTACGCGCCGCCGTTCTCACCGCTGGCGCGGGGTTGCGTCTCGTCGCGCACCGAGTCGAAGCCGTCGTCGTCCGGTAGCTGACGGCGTCGCCTCAGCTGACGTGTCAGTCGGAACTTACGTCCCAAGCCTGCGCCAGCCGCGCCCGGGCGCGGCACAACGCGGCGTCTGCCCCGCCCCGGCTGATGCCAAGGACCCGTGCGAGATCCTCGCCGACCAGGCCCTCCCACGCGTTCAGGAGCAGGATCTGCCGGTCCCGTGGTGACAGGAGACCGAGAGCGCGGCGTACCTGGTCGTCCCTGATGGCGTGTGCCGCGGGGTCGTCGTCCGTCGGTTCGTCCGGCACCCGGCCGACCACGATCGGCCGGAGTCTGCGACGGTGCGCGGAGACAGTGAAGCCAGCCGTCCGGTACAGCCACGCAAGCACTGCTTGGTCAGGGACGTCAGCGCGGCGGCGCCAGGCCACGACGAGCACATCGGCGGTCAGGTCGTCCGCATCGTCGGCACCAACCCGGCGCACCAAGTACCGCCACACTGGGCTCGCATATCGGCGAACCGCATCGGTGAACCAGGCGTCGTCGTGAGCGAGACCCAGCGGCGTCGCAGCCGGTGGCTGGACGTCCTCTGGGTCGCGTGCGGTCGCGGCCGTCACCACTGCTCCCGTGCGTCGCAGGACAGGTCACCGGGCTTGTGTCCCCAGTTGCCGGGTTCTTGCACGTTCCCGGTGAGAATCGGTGGGTTCCCGAGTTCCCCCAGGTGGTCCGGCCGGTAGCCTGGCCGCGACCCGCCCGTCCACGTCGTGAAGGACCACCGTGTCGACGCCTGCTCTCAGCCCCGCGATCGGCGATCGTCCAGAAGACCGGGTCCGCGTGGGGGTCGGCGCTCATCCCTGGGGGCTGTCCTTGACCGGGCGAGGTACGACGGGGGCGGCATACGCGGGGGGGAGGGGGGCCTTGGGGAAGTCTTCGCCGAAGATCTCGCCCCACAGGCGGATGGCCTTGTTGTGGTCGTTGTGGTTGACCGCGTCGACGGCTGCGACGGCCTTGTCGGCGGCGGCGCGGAGGGCCTTCTCGAGGGAGTTGTAGTCGAGGTCGGCCTGGATCTCGCCGCAGACGTCGGCGGGGTCGACGACCTTCTCACCGCTCTCGATCTTGTAGGCGGCCCGTACGAAGAACTCCTTGAGGGCCTCGGGGCGGTTCGCGCGCTCGGGGAGGAGCTCAAGGGCGAGCACCTCCATGACCAGGGACTTGATCTTGGTGTCCTAGTTCGCGGCCCATGCCTTGAGCATTCGCACGAGGCCGGCGAACTTGTTCCAGGTGGCGTGCCGGTCGGCGACCTCGTCAATGAGGTACTGGGGGTTCGTGAGGATCCAGGTGCTGTTGACCTTCTCGGGGACCAGGTAGGTGCCGTCGGGCTGTCGGAGGGCGGGCATGGCGTCGACGGTGAAGGCGTCTTCGTCGTCCTCAGGGTCGTCGAGGAAGCATTTGACGGCGTGGTTGCGGGGGCTCGCCAGTCGCACCTCGTGACCGTGGGTGCCGTTGGTGGCGCCAAGGGTCTGGTTGACCAAGGTGCTGGTGTGCTCGAGAGCGTCGGCGGCAGAGTCGCCGTCGTCGCCCCAGTCGGGATGGTCGGCGGCGTCGAACTCGACGATGAGGTCCACGTCGTGGATCGGGTCCTTGTGCGTGCCGCGGGCGAGGGGGCTGGAGGGCTTGACCTTCTTGACGTCGTCACAGTCGGTGAGCGCGTCCTTGAACAGGTCGCGGCGGCGACGGGCTTCCTTCACGGCGGCGGGGTCGGCGTTGACGGTGTTCTGGTATTCGCCGAACGCTTCGGTGACGTTCACGGGGGTCTCCGAGGGTAGGTGTCTGCTGCTGGCCAGCAGCGTATGAAGGGGCACGGACGCCGGATGGCGTTGTCGTGCCCGGGGACGCAACTGCGCGCGCTGGCATCCGGTGCACGCGGTGGTCCGCCCGGTGAGGGGGGATTCGTTCATCGGGCGGACCGGTGCGGTCCTCAGTTCACGATCAGCGACCCCTGATGGTGCGGGTGGTCGTCGTGGTCGTGATCTTGATGCGGATCGGCCCGAGACGCGTCGGGATGGTGCGGGTTGTGGTGCGGGTTGCCATGATGGTCGTCCCGGTTCTGGGCGTGCGCCCATGGGGATGCTGCCGGGCCGCACCGGGGAGGAGCCCTTGGCCTGCGCCATTGCGCAGTCCAGACGTGTTCCCGCTACCCTCGAAGTTCACGCCCACCCAGGTAGTGAGCCGCGAGGGCCCCGGATTGGCACTGAGCCACTTTGGGGCCCTCCGTGCATCCGGTTTCCTACGTGCACCAGTGTCCCAGACGAGGACGACAGCTCGGGGGTGCGGTGTGCGGATGACCTGTGGACCGAGCGGTGAATGGGCTGTGGAAAGGCGCTCGAAGACGAATGAATCCGCAAGTCAGCGGCTGTGTGCCACCTGTAGACTCGACCAGACTACAGCTGCGTACTTCGAACGACACGCATGACACGCACTTGGGCGTGTCATGCATCACGGTCCCGTGACGCCCGTGCCAGGTTTCTTCGCACTGCTCCTTGCCGGCCCTGACCTGTGTTGATGAAGTCGTCGAGGAGCTCCCCGTCCAGTTGTGTGCGATGGCGATGATGTTGTTGAGGGTCGGTTCATCGGAGGTTGTCCCGGGTCTCGTAGAAGTTGAGGTGGCGGTCCCCCGCTCGATGCCTGCCGCGTGGTAGGTGTCGGGCTTCCGCCAAGAAGTTCGACAAGAAGGGGACCGCCGTGACCAAGAAGTACCAGACGAGGGCGTCGATGACGAGCGCCGAGCTGCGGCTCGCGCTGCCGGAGACGGTCAGTGTGGCGATGAGCGAGATCGCCGAGGACGTGCAGGAAGGGCTGCTCGCTCTCGCGGTCGGCACTGGCCTGCAGGTGATGGCCGCGATGATGGCCCAGGACGTGAGCGCGGTGTGCGGGCCGAAGGGCAAGCACGACCCGGATCGCACAGCGGTGCGTCATGGCACCGAGGCCGGCTCGGTGACCCTCGGCGGGCGGCGAGTGCCGGTGGAGCGGCCGCGGATGCGCAGCGCGGACGGTTCGGGTGAACTGCCGGTGCCGGCCTATGAGTTGTTCTCCTCGACCGAGGTGTTGGGCCGGATGGCGATGGGCCGGATGCTCGCCGGCTTGTCGTCGCGCCGCTACCGGGCCGGGCTGGAACCGGTCGGACAGCGGGTCGAACAGTCGGCTCGGTCGACGAGCAAGTCCGCGGTGAGCCGCCGGTTCGTCGCCGCGACCGAGACCGCGCTGGGCGAGTTGCTCGCCGCCGACCTGTCCGGGTTGGATCTGGTGGCGTTGATGGTCGACGGGGTGCACTTCGGCGAGCACTTGTGCGTGGTCGCGTTGGGCATCGGTATCGACGGCGTCAAGCATCCACTCGGACTGGCCGAGGGCTCTACGGAGAACACGAGCGTGGTCACCGATCTGCTGACCGGACTGCGTGATCGTGGCCTGGACACCAGCCGGCCGATCTTCGTCGGCATCGACGGCGGCAAGGCGCTGCGGGCCGCGGTGGTGCGCGTGTTCGATCATCCGGTGATCGGCCGCTGCCAGCTGCACAAGTTGAGGAATGTGGCTGACAAGCTGCCCGAGCACCTCGCGTCGACGGTCACCAAGCGGATGCGCGCCGCCTACCACGCCGACTCGGCGATCGTGGCCGAAGCCCAGCTCGAAGCCCTGGCCAAGGAACTGGACCGCACCCATCCCGGCGCCGCCGCGTCCCTGCGCGAGGGTCTGGCCGAGACGCTGACCGTGCTGCGCCTGAACGTGTCGCCGACGCTGGCTCGTACGCTGCGCAGCACGAACAGCATCGAGTCGATGATCTCGATCGCACGGGACCACTCGACGAACGTGAAGAACTGGCAGAACGGCACCATGGCGCTGCGCTGGTGCGCCGCCGGCATGCTCGAGGCGGGCACGCAGTTCCGCCGCGTCAACGGCCACCTGCACCTGCCCGCGCTCCGCGCCGCGCTCGATGAGCATGTCGCCGCGCAAAGTGTCGGTGCCGTCCGTCATGATGACACCGTGATCGCCGCCTGACGATCATGAGGACCGCCACCGAAGTTCAACGGAGCGCGGGACAACCTCGTTCATCGGGAAGAGCTCGACGCGCAGCCTGGCCTCGCCAACGACGTCCTCACGCGGCGTGAGCCGTCCGGCAAGGAACTCCGACACGAACTCGCCCAAGGGGATTCGACCGGCGGTCGCGTCCCACCATCAAGGCATCCGTGTCGTCGGTCATGATCTGCACAACGGGCATGTCCGGACGAGCGGTGAGCAGGGGATCAGGTACGTCCCAGCGACTGCGCGGCTTCCGGGCCCTGACGAGCCACACGACCTCTGCGCCATCCGTTCGACGAACTTCGGTTCGATCCTCGTATTCGATGTCGGACTGCTTGGACAGTTGAACTTCGAACACGACCCTGCGCCCGGCGGACCATGCGAGCACGTCGGCGACGTAGCCGGTTGCAGGCGCCTCCGGCTCGGCGTGCCATCCGAAGGCCATGGCGGCCGCGACGATCTCCGCCTTGGTGCGCAGGTGAAGTGGGCTCTCTGGCTACGTGAGTTGTGCACCCCGGCGCGCCGGGCTTGTGGACGAAGTGCCGCAGGCCGGCGCGGGACGTGCGGAGGTACGCGGGCGCCCCGCAACCCGGCAGCACGACGCGCCCGTCCCGCGACCAGCGTCGAAGTTGGCTCCACTCGGTGTCGCCCACGTTCAGGGACGTGACGCGCTGCCATCAGGGTCTGACGCGGTCCCACACACCCCAGATCCGGCAGGTCTGCGCGCCTGGCTACTGCGCGAAGCCCTTCATCTGCTCCCACGAGCCCTGGGCGTCGTCGACGTCGGTTTCGCTGAGCAGCAGGTACCCCCACTGGTCGCCGGTTGCTGCTGACACGATCGACGCCCACTTGCGAGCCGCACGCCGCTTGGCGACAACCTCGGCGATGGTCATGTCCCGGTCGGCCTTCGTCTCCACGAGCCACCCGACCCGGCTGCCATCCAGGTCCTCGATAACCACGAAGTCCGGGTTGTACTGACGTCCCCCGCTGGTCCACGTGATCTCGACGTCGCCGAGGCCGAGCCGCGCCCACACAACCACGTTCCGGCCGTCGTCGATCGCGGCCGCCGCCTTGTACTCCGGCTCCGAGTCGAACCACGCATGCGAGTACAGGTGCCTGCGCCAGGTGTCGAACGCGATCGTGCGCGAGAAGGACCCGTCAGCGTGCCCGTCGACGAGCTCGCGGCGCACTTCCCGCTCCCGGTTCAACTCGACGAGCTCCACCTGGTCGTCGTAGGTGACGGTGCCGTGTGCCGATGCCGCGAGGGCGCGGGTCACCTCGTCGGCAAGGCGTCGGCCGCACACCTCAGGGAACGCGGACAGGTACGTGGCTGCCTCGTCACCCATGGCACCGATCAGGCGGTCCACGATGCGTTCAGCAGCCGCCACTTCGAGCGGCCGGGCCTGCACGCCGCGGACCTTCATGATCCGGTGAACCAGCTGCTTGCGGGACACCTCGAGAGGCACGTCCAGCAGCACCGCGGCGCGCACGACGTCGTGCGCGGTCTCCGTGGACACGACCAGCTGGCCCTGCTGCTCACGGGTGACGATCTTGGTGCGTCGCAGCTCGTCGGCGTGGTCGGCAGTGATCGCCTGACCGAGCTGGTCGAAGCGTGCGTAGTCGTCAACGTCGATGTCGTGTAGCGACACCGCTGCCGGCATGGGCACCGTCACCAGGCGCGGCACGAAGATCGGTTCCCGGTCGAGCAGCGGCATCAACTTGGTCGCATGCGCCGTCTGCGACGCCAACGCCGCCGCGGCCGCGGTGCGTCCCTCGAGGTCGGCTACCCCGGACGACCGAGGCGGCGTGGAGGTGTCGCTGGTGGCTGTCGCGGCGGGCTCGTCATCGGCGACGGGGGCGATGACCGTGTCCTCGGTGACGACGGGTCGCTGCCTGACGACGACGGACCCGTCCGGAAGCACGCGGCGCTCGGCGACGGTGCCGTAGTCGATGAACCGCTCGTTGAGCGAGTCACGCTTCGCGAGCAGGTCGCTGTACTTCTCGTGGGCGATGATCTCGACCGTGTCCAGCATCTCCAGGCCGGTGTAGCTGCCGAACGGCAGCCGCATCCCACGCCCGAGGGTCTGTTCGGTGAGGACCTCGGACACCGACGGCCGGAACGACAGGATCACGTACACGTTCTTGACGTCCCAGCCCTCCTTGAGCTGGGCGACGTTCACGATGACGCGGACCGGTGAACCCGGACTCTCGACATCCTCAAGGGCCTGGAGTGCCTGTTCCTTCGCGTCTCCGGTGAGGTCGGAGTGCACGATGAGGGTCTTCCCGATCCAGGCGCCGCCGGCGAAGGCTTCGGAGTCGAGGATCGCCTGAAGGCGCTCGGCCTCGTCGATGCTCCTGGCGATGACGAGCATCACCGGGTTCACGGGCGGCAGGTTGTTCTCCGCACTGAACGCCTGTGCGGCCGCCGTCTTGTACCGCAGGAGCGTGACCCCATCGAGCAGCTTCGTCTCGTCGTCATGTCGGTCGTCACGCCGGCCCACGACGACCGGGGTCTTCACGAGCCGGTCATGGATGGCCTGGGCGAGCGGGTACCGGTACACGATGAGGGACTCGTCGCGCGGGTCAGGCGTGGCCGTCAGGCCGACCACGAGCTCCGGCCCAAGCTCTCGGATGGTGCGGGAGAAGGCGCGGCCGCGGTAGCAGTGATGCTCGTCGGCCAAGATCACGAGATCGTCGAGCCCCGCGAGGTACTCGAAGAAGGACCCGCCGAGCTCCTCCTGGAACGCGTGGGTGGCGCGGCCCTCCCCGGTGGCGGAGGTGAGGGCCTGCACGGTGAAGACGTACAGCTTGGTGATCGACGGGTCCGCCATCGCGGTGAACGTCGCGGAACTGTCGAAGTTGTCGGCCGTGATCAGGTACGGGCGGGACCGCATGGCGGCGGTCAGCGACCGGCGGTTGCCGGGCGTGAAGTTCCGCTCGGACTTGTCGCGGATGGTGCGACCGGGGGCGAGCAGGAGGAAGTCGCGTGCCGGCACCTCGGCGCCGGCCAGGTACTCGACCAGGCCGGCGAGGATGTACGTCTTCCCGACCCCGGTCGCCGAGTCGACGATGCACTCGAACGGTGCGGGTCGCCCTGCGATGTCGTAGTGCGCGGACGTCGACAGGATGACGGACTCGATCGCCTTCCGGTTCGTCTCACGCAGGTCGAGGCGATGTGCGACCTCATCCAGCAGCTCGGCCTGGTAGCGCAGATCACCCATCGAGTCCCTCATCCTCACCTTCGGCCGCGTCCGCCACGGGCTCGGCTGCCGTGGGCTCGATGTCGACGGCGCCACCGAAGGGGCTCCGATGGGCGGCCTTGCGCCGGTACGAGTCGAGCACGGACGTTGGAATCACCTCGAGGCGGGAGCCGGGTCGGGTCGTCCGCAGGAGGTCGGCCGCGCCCTCGTCGATCTGGGTTGCCCACACCTCGACGATCTGGCCTTCAGGCAACCGGTCCAGGACAGCTTCCACGGTCGGGGTGCCGGCCAGCCCGTCGACGACGACGTACCGGGTGCGGCCGCTGGCGCCGGCGAAGATGCCGTCGGGTGCGTACCGGACACCCAGTTGGGCGCACATCGCTTGCGTGAGGTCGCCCTGCACTGCCCAGTCGGCGAGAAGCACCATGCCGTCGTACTCGGTGAACATGGACGGCCCGACCTGGAGGTGGGTGAAGCCGCCGCCGCCGTGCCACATCCGAGTCTTGACGGTTCGGGTGCGGGCCCGTGCCTTCAGCCGCTTGACCGTGAGCTCGATCGCCGGGTCGGCGAACGTGAACTCGGCGTCGTCATCGTCGTCCGCGTCCGCGTCCTCGCCTTCGACGTCGTCTTCGTCGCCGGACAGCTCTTCCTCGTCGGCGGTGTCGTCGAGCGCCTTGGCGAACTTGCTCAGCAGGCGGGTGAACGTCTTCGCGTCCTCTGCGACCAGCGTCTGCGGCAGCTCGTGGACGGCCTCGAGCTGCTTGGTGAAGGTGATGCCGCCGTCGTCGAGACCCTGGATGACCTTCGCGAGCCGCGGCTTCGCGAACCGGTCGACCGTGTCAGCCAGGAGCTCGGTGGCCACCCATCGACGACCCATCTTGTGCGCGACCGCGGCCGTGGTGCCGGAGCCGACGAAGAAGTCGAGCACGATGTCGCCGGGCTGGGTGCCGATCTCGAGGACCTTCTGGATGAGGAGCTCGGGCTTGGGGGTGGCGAAGGGTGTCACCCTGGGGAACAGGCGGCGGATCTCGGCCTTCGCAGTCCGGTTGTGGCCGACCTCCGTGTTCAGCCAGAGGGTCTGCGGCGACCTGTCGTCCGCGATCTCCCCGAGGTAGCGCTTCAGCTTCAGACCGCCATACCCGTTCCGGGTGAAGTACAGGCGCGGCCACGAGCCCTGGTCGTGGCGTGCGCGCGCGATCGTGTGCGCTTCCCGAACGTCCATGTCGACGACGAGCGCCTGGACGCCGCGACGGATGTCAGCGGTAGGGACGGAGCAGATCGCGGCCCGTCGCTCGGCGTCGTCGAGCTCCTCGAGCCGGTACGGGACGCCCCACTCCTCGACCATGGCCTTCATGGAGGCCTGGTTGCTACCCCAGTGTCGGCCCATCGCCGGGTAGATGAACTCGCCCGTGAACGGTGACTGGATCCCGTAGACCATCCCCTGGTGGGACGCCCCGTCACGTGCGGCCGGGTCGCCGGAGACCCACACCTGCGGGTCGTCGTCGGGGGAGACGTACAGGGCGTCGCGGGATGCGAGGCGTTCCAGCCGGTTGGTGGTCCAGCCCGGCTGTCGGGAGTACACGAGGATGTAGTCGTGGTCGGTGGAGAACTTGCCGGCGTCGTTGCGTGGTGAGTAGGCCTTCTGCCAGATGACGGTGGCGACGAAGTTCTCGGGGCCGAGCTCCTCGTCCAGGACGAGCCGCATGCGGTGGACCTCGCTGTCGTCGAGGTGAACCCACACCGAGCCGTCCGGTGCGAGCAGCGGCCGAAGCTGGCGCAGCCGGTCCCGCATCATCGTCAGCCACACCGAGTGCGAGATGGAGTCCTCGTAGTGCTCGAAGGTCTGGCCCGTGTTGAACGGGGGATCGATATAGGCGAGCTTGACTTTGCCGAGGTACGTGTCGGCGTACTCGGGCGCCTTGGCGAGCACGTCGAGGACGTGCATCGCGTCCCCGGTGATCAGCAGGTTCCCGGTTGTCGGCTCAGGCAGCTCGACGGGTCGGCCCTCGGGCGTGGGTGCCTCGACGTGCTCGACGACGTGCAGCAGCCGCACCTCGGAGGCGCGGTGATCTGCTGGGTCGACGAACGTGTAGTCGTAGCGGCCGTCCGCAGCCGACAATAGCGCCTTGTCCTTGTCGGTCCAGGCCAGTTCGAGCCTGCCGTGATGCTGCGGCGCCATCGTCTCCCTCATGCCTTGTGCCGGCCCCGGCGCGATTCACGATGCGCGGTCGGTTGACGCCACAGTAGTGGCGGGTGCCGACACTCCGACGCAGGCCACAACGCCGGGGTTGGCATGCCGGCAGAGGTCACAATCTGGCACCGCAGCGGCTTGGGTCCCGACCGGCAGGGGCGCTCGGATGCGGATCGCGCGGCGGGCGAGGCAGTTGCACTCCCCTGGAGTGTCCGGACGTTGCGCGCGCGGTCGTGTCAGCACATCTCGCTGAACGCGGTCCGCAGGTGCTCCTGGCCGTTGCGGTAGGGCACGGCGGACCGGGAAGCCGGCGAGGGTGGCCGTGCACCATTGGTAGTCCACCTTGGCGTACCACTCGCCCTCGTCGGTCCGGGCGAGGTCGTGGGCCGTGAGCTGGAACTGCTCGCCGTCCCGTAGTCCGGTGCCGACCGCCGTGTGGACGGCGAGCCTGCCGTACTGCAGGCCGCTCTTGTCGAGCTCCACCTGGAACGCGTTCGCAAACGCTCGCAGGCTGTCCCGGTTCGGGCAGTCTTCGTCGCGCACGTAGGTGCGGGCGTGGCCCTGAACGCGCACCTGCTGGTGGCGGCGCGGGCGTACTTCAGGTTGGGGGAACCTGGGCCGGATGCGTCGGGCGTTGGCCGGCAGCAGTTCCGCCTGCTCCCAAGTAATCGCCTGAGCCTCAGCGCTGAAACGCAGGAAGTTGCGGACGACCGATGTCGTCTCCCGGACCATGTTCGGGGTGCCGCATGCCGTGCGCATCTGGACGATCGCCGCTCGGTCCAGGTCTCGAGCCGGGAAGCCCTCGAGGCCCCGAACGGCTCGGCGCAGGTTGCGTCGCGCATTCTGCATCTGCGTGTGTTGCCAGTCCTCGTCCTTCAGGTTCCCGTTGCGATCCCGCTTCCGGTTGCGCCCAGTGGACACGTACTCCTCGACGAGCTCGCCGAGGGAGCGCGTGGAGTGGTCACCCTCGCGCACGGTGAGTTCTGCGTCGAGCTGCTCCGCCTTGGCGAGGGCAACTGCTGCGTCCCTTACAGCCTTCGTCTGTCGGCGTCGTCCGCTCTCGTCGTGGTAAACAAGCCGAAAGTACGGGCTGCCGTCGGTCGGCAAGTACAGGGTGACCCGGTCGGTGCCTACCAGGTGGCCGTCGTTGTACGCCATCAGGCCGCCACTCGCCTGCGCACGGTCGGCAGCGAGCCGATGACGGCCAGCGCATCGTCCTCAGACACACCGCGTGCCGGGCGCTCCGTCGGTGTGGGAACTGCGTTCAGCATCGGCGCGGCATCGCGCATCGGAAGGTCCGTGATCGCGGTGGGAGCGGACTGCCCGGGGGCGGCCAGTCCTCGCATCCAGTCGAGAACGTCGCTGGCCAACCAGTACAGCCTGGCGGTCCGGCTGGGCCCGAGGCGGCTGGGGCAGGGGAGGCCGGGGCGCGCGATGACGTCACGGGCAGCGCGCTCGCCGGTGCGGAGCGAGCGTGTCGTCGCCGGCGAGCCGGTCTGGCGTGTCCACGAGCCGGTGTTCGCGATCCTCGCGCTGGAGTCCGAGCCCGTGCGGCCTGGTCCCATCAGCACGACCCGGCAGGCCACTGCACACGCGATGCGTCCCGGCACCTTCCCTGCTCGACCGACCAAGGAAGGAGGGCGCGTGTACCGCGACGACGAGGTGCCGTTCGAGGAGATCGCCCGAGCCATGCACCCGGGCGAATTCGACCTGCGGGTGCTTGAGCAAGACCAACTGTGGGTCGACGAGCGGGCGCGCGTCCATCGCCTCGAGGAGATGGGTGTCGCCTACCAGATCAACGTGCTGCTCTTCTGCCGCGAGCACGCACCCCACTGGCATGGCACCCATCTGCTCAACGAGCTGGACGGTCGGTTCGACGAGATCTTCGACCTGCTCCCGACCTCGAAAGCCGACCGGGACAAGGCGGCGCTCGCCTGGATCGAGCACAGGGCCCTCTACCGGCGCCTGCTGACCCTGGCCAGGATCGGGGCAGCCACCACCTGACCGGGGCGCGCCGACCCGTTCCGCGCGGAGCGTCGCCCGCCCGTCGAGCTGGTCACCACCGCGGGCGTGCATCGTGGCGTGGTCGAGCGACTCGAGCCACGCACCACGGGGATCGGCTGCCGGGTGCGGATCGTGGCCGACGACCACGCGGCGCGCACCCCGCACAGGGGTGGCAGGCGAGCTGTCCACCGGTGCCGAAACTGCCCGCGACCCACACCTCCGCCTGGATCGTCTTCGGCGACAGCGGGATCGGCGGCTGGCCCCTAGGCGGCGAGGTGAAGACCAGCATCGTGGGCTGCGGCTGGCCAGCGGCCAGCTCAGCGACACGGCTTGGGAAGCAGCGTGGCAGCAGAGCCGGGGCGGGCGGCCGACCGAGGCCGACGCGATCGCCATCCTGCACGCCGCCATCGCCGCCGAGGCTGGCGAGAGGGGTTGGAGCGTCGACTCGGATGCCTCCTGGACCCGCTTCCAGCTACCGGCGATCACGGGACACTTCCCTCTGCGGTGGTGATCGCCGGCCAAGGCGCTGCGGCTGCCGTCTGGGTGTTCCACTTGACCCAAGCCCCCGCCTCGACCCGAGCCCTTACCGAACCGCCCGGCGAGGCGTCCACTTCGGTCTTCGGAAGTCGGCCCGTCGGGGACCTGAGCCTCGTTCGACGCCGCACCGCTCGCGGGCTCCGACGGCTTGGGTTCGAAGCGCTGCCGAGCCGCCTGGCGGCTGGTGCTCAACGTCTTGCCGATCTGGGACCAGGCGGCTCCGCCCGCCCGGGCCCCGCTCGCCGCCCGAGAGATCGCCTGCCTGACCGCCACGTCCAACTCTCGCAGCGCCGCCAGCCGGACCAGATCGTCGTCGGCGGTGTCAACCCGCCTTGCCAGGTCCGTCAAGGCTCCTTGCATCGAAGCGTTCATGACCGGCAAGACGCCCGGCGCCCGGGGCGGTGCACTCGGGCACACGAACGGCGTCCGACTCGTCCGGCCCGTTGCAGAGCCGTCAGGCGGTGATCGTGCGGGCTGCAGCGACCAGGTCTGCGGGTGTGCCGACGAAACTGTCGAGGAGCCGGATCGCCACGTCCCTGGCCGGGTCGCTCAGCGTCTCGACACCCAGGGCGAACTCGAGCCGGCGCATCTGGCTCGCCCAGAAGGCCCGGCGCGGATCCTGCTCGTCGGTCCAGGCCGCACATGCCTGCGACATCTCACGCTGGGTGAGCTCGAGGACGGCCTGCGGATCCATGCCCGGCTCGTCGAGGATCCGGCGGATGCCCACGACGGCGTCCTTCATCGTCGAGGTGAAGAACGCCGCCCGGGCATCCCACTTCCACGTCGGCCGCCAAGGCGCCACCAGATACGACAGGACGCACCAAGACCCCTTGCCGAGACGGGCTATGTCGAAGCGCCACCCAGAGGGCAAGTCCACCCGGTGGCGCGCACCCTGCACCGGGCGCAACCGCACCGGTCGGATCGCCAAGCTGTCGGGACTGTCGAAAGCGATCCGCAACGGCCTGATCCCGTCGCTCGTCGTGCCGATCATGTGACCTCCCCGGAGTGCATCCGGCTCTGATCGTTGATCGCGGCTCCGACCGATCAGCCTCTCGGCTGCCCAACGGCAGCGCATTGGGTGGCACCTGTCCGCGCACACGGTCCGCCCCGAGCCCCTGATGGGCTCCGCGTGACCCGGCCCCAGTGCGGGGATCGGGCACGCCCACAAAGGAGGCACCATGGCGTCACCGACGCTCGCCGACACCGCGCCACCCAACCCGCGCCCCCGGGGCGCACTGGCACGTCTCGTGCGCCAGCACGAGCAGCTTGAGGAGCTCATCGCCGCCCGTCGCTCTCACGGCCTGTCGACCCGGGAGCCGTGGTTGGCGATGGTGAAGCTCGAAGACAAGCTCGCCGACGAGCACCCGGCAGCGTTCGCCCACTGGATCGCGATCTGGGCCCAGCGCCGCTCGGCCGCGGACCACCTGCGGGGACAGACTTCCGCTGCCTGCCCGCTCTGCCAGCAGACCGGCGACAAGTCGCCTCAGCCGGTCCGGAAGATCGGCCGCCTGATCGGCACCGAGAGGTACCGCAAGCAGAGTCTCGGCGCCCCGCAACATCGCTGACCCGCCCTCCGCGCCGACGAGCCACCACGGCCCGCCGGCGCGGACGCGCACCTGTGGCGAGGTTCCCCGTTGGGACCACCGATCACAGGTCGTGTCGACGCCGCGGTGTAGGAATCCCGCCGTGACCGACGACGCCAGCACCCTGATCACCTGGAAGCCGACCATCCGCCTTGCCGGCGGGCTCAAGCTGCGCATCGCCGAACTCCACGGCCAGCTCACCGCCGCCCAGTGCCGCACCACGGTGCTGCACGGCAGTCTCTACGCCATCGCCGGCTACGACGACGCCAAGCACCTGCACGCCGGCTATGCCGGGATGTCAAACGCCTTGAAGCCAGGACGCGCCTGGCGCAGCTACACAACCTGGACCCGCGCCATCAGCAGCTTCACCGCCCACCGCATCGCGCTGTGGAACGCCGACCCCGACATCGACGACGACACCCTCAAGATCGTCGAGTCGCGCGTGATCCGTTCCCTGAGTGGCAGAGGGCTGTTCATGTACAACACCCAGGTCTCCGCACGTGAAGCAACGCTGCGACTCGGGGAGCGTGCAGCCGAGGCCGCCGAACTCGGGGACCGGCTCGCACGCACCATCGCCACACACGCGTTCGCCGGGCAAACCAACCCACTGAACACACCCGCGCACACCCTGCGCGAGAGCGCTGTACGCGCCGTGCTCTCGGCCGACCGGGCGCTCGACACCACCGAAGTCCTTGACCGCCTCGCGACCATCGGTGTGCGGTACACAGGCCAGACGCCGGACCACACCATTCGCCGCGACCTCACCCAACGAGAGCTGGACACCGCCGGCGAGCCCCGCGTCACTTCGGGACACCGCCGCGGACGCACCGTCTACTGGCCCAGCTCGATGGCGGCCCGCACTGCCCTCGCTCGCTACGACGCGGCTCACGCCCGGCGTAGTTCGGTCGACGACGAGCGTCGGCCCGCGTGGACGGCCCCAGGCGCGTCAGCGGTGCCCGACACACTGGGGGCGTGACCACACGAGCATTCGTCACCAAGTCCAACGCGCTGGAGTCGCTGGTGATCGCCGGGTTCGTGCGCGGCCTGTCGGTCCGGGACGTGGAGAACACCCTGGCCGACGCACTGGGCGCCGAGGCGGCGTTGAGCAAGTCGACGGTCTCGCGGGTCTGCCAGGCCATCACCGCCGAGTTCGAGGCCTGGTCCAAGCGGCGGCTCGATGACCTCGAGCTGGACTACCTGTTCCTGGACGCCTCGATGTTCACGATGCACCCCGGCGCCCGCGCCGAACCCGTCCTGGCCGCGTGGGGCATCACCACCGCTGGCGCACCGGTGTTCGTCGCGCTGGCCGCAGGCGGCAGCGAGTCCAGCGACGCGTGGGGCGACTTCCTTGACGAGCTCAGGACTCGTCGCCGCCGTGCAGCGCCGCATCGACGTCTTCGCCGAGCAGTACGGGCGAACCTTCCCCTCGGCGGTCAAGTGCTTGCTGTCCGACCGGGAACAGCTGACCAGCTACCTGCGCTTCCCGCTCGAACACCACCGCCGCATCCGGCACTCGAACTTCATCGAGCGCACCTTCGGCGAGACCCGCCGCCGGGTCAAGGTCATCGGTCGGCTGCCCGGCGAGACGTCCTGCCTCAACCTGGTCTGGGCCGTGCTCAACCGCGCCTCCCGCGGCTGGCGCGGCATGACCATGACACCGGCCGGCACCCGCGTCCTGGCCGAGCTTCGTCACATTCCTGGCCCGCAACGGCATCCTGTACGACACGGCCGGCACACCCAAGGTCGGCAACCACGAGCTGGCCGCGGGTCGGTCGTCGCCGGAGCGGTCGACCAGCGCGGCGGGCACCGGCGTCGGGGCTGCCATCGGGGGGCTTGCCCGGGTCGGCACGATCCGTCCGCGTCACAGGCTTTACCGCAGGACCAGCGACGGCAGCCACGTGGAGATCGCCGGGACCGCGGCCATGAGTACGGCGAACAGGACGAACATCGCGACGAAAGGCGCGACTCCGCGTATGATGACCGGCAGTTTGATGGTCGTCGTCGACTCCATCACGAAGAGCGCCAGGCCCACCGGCGGGGTGAACAGCCCGATCAGGAGGCTAAAGATCAGGACCATGCCGAAGTGCAGGGGATCGACGCCCAGCAGGGTGGCCACGGGGTACAGGACGGGCGTCGAAATGAGGAGGCCCGAGACCGGGTCGACGAAACAGCCGAGCACGAGCATCGCGACGATCAACAGCAAGAGAAACACGGTGGGGTTGTCCGTCACGGCCAGCACGGCATCGGCAAGGGCGTTCGGCACTCGTTCGAGAGTGAGCACCCAGCTGAAGACCGCCGCGCCCGTGACGATAAACATCACGCTTCCAGTCGTCCGGACCGCACTCCGGAACGCGGTGACCAACGTCTGACGGTTGAGGCTGCGGTAGAAGAACGCGGTGATGGCCATCACGTAGAGGCAAGCGGCCGCGGCAGCTTCCGTCGGGGTGAACAGGCCGCTAAGGATGCCGCCGAGGACGATGACCGGTGCGGGCAGGATCGGAAGCAGCGCGAGCAGGCCCCTGCGCCTGCTTCCGGGAACTCGCTCCTCGGAGCGGAGATCGTCGCGCTTGCGGGAGTACAGCCATACCATCAGGAGGAGGAGTATGACCAGGATCAGTCCCGGCACGATGCCGGCGATGAGGATGGCGCCGATCGACACCCCTGAAGCAACGCCGAAGATGATGGCCGGGATGCTCGGCGGAATCAGGGGTGTGACGAGCGAGCTGGCGGTGACGATCCCCGCGATGAACCTGTCCGAGTAGCCGCGCTTCTGCATCTCGGGCACTTGCACAGTACCCATCACGGCCACATCCGAGACCGCGTTCCCGCTCATCCACGAGAAACCCAGGGCGGCGGCGACACCGACGTACGCGATGCCGCCTCGAACGCGACCGACGAGCGGCTGAAGAGCCGAGAAGAGTCGACTGGCGAGACCTGTCGCATCGGCGAGGGTGCCCACGAGGATGAACAGCGGCACGGCGAGGAGGGGAAAGCCGTTGACGGAGATGACCATCCTCTCGATCGCCGCCGAGCTGTTCAACGGCGTGGCGAAGATGAGGTAGGCCAGCGACGGTATGAGGAGTGCCCATGCCACCGGGGTTCGCAGGGAGAGAAGCGTGATGGTGACGAGGATGACCACGAGCGCCGTCATGAGTCGGCGCCCCCGCGACTCGCCGGGGCGTTCGACGGGTCGATGAGCGCAACGGCGCTGTGCCACGCGATGAGGGCGAGGCCGAGCAGGGCCGGGAGGTACAACAGGCTGCGCGACAGTCCGCTCGAGCTTCCCGTGATGTCGCGGGCCGAGTCGAACGCCTCGGCTGCCGCGAAGGCCAGCAAAGCGCCCACCGCCGTCACGATCACCTGCACCGCCCTGTCCAGAGCGCGGATCACGCGCGGCGGCAGGTGATCGGTGATTACCGTCACCGTGATGTGCGCACGCTCGTTCGCAACCCACGCCGCGGCGCTGAAGACCATCCAGACGAGACCGAGCCGGGCGACTTCCTCGGTCCAGAAGACCGGGACTCTGACGAAGCGGGAGACCACTTGGACGAGGACCAGAACGAGCGTCACTGCCAAGGTCAGCACCGCTGTCGCTCGTTCCACGGCTGCGATGCGCCTGTCGATCCGCGCGACGAAGCCGCTCACCGACTGTCGGTTCACGAGGAACTGACCTCGACGACTGTCCACCGTCCTCTTCTCCGCTCTCTCACTGCACCCGGCTCGGTCTCGTCGCCTACTGGATCTCCTGGAGACCGCGGTAGACGTCGCCCCACGCGGCCTCCCACTTGGGGAAGAGCACGGCACGGGCCCTGTCCTGGAACGCGGCGACGTCGATGTCGTCGTTCACTTGGATGACGCCCCCGTCCGCCGACCAGGCCGACAGCAGCTCAACTTCCTGGTCCTCCGTGCACTGGCCCGCTGCCTCCACCAACGCCTGTGAAGCGTTCCTGAGCGCCGCCTGCTGGTTGCTGCTGAGCCTCTCCCAGGACGATGTGGAGATCACCGGCATCGCCGACCCGACGACATGTCCTGTGAGGTTCAGGTAGTCCTGGATCTCGTAGATCGCGAGCGAGTTGATCTGGGCCACGGGGTTCTCCTGAGCATCGACGACGCCCTGTTGCAGGGCGATGTACAGCTCACCCACCGAGATGGGGGTCGGGTCGGCGCCGAGGGCGACGCCGTTGTCGAGCCACAGCGGTGAGTCGATGACCCGCAGCTTCTTCCCAGCCAGGTCGGCGGGGCTGTGGACTGGCATGTTGGAGGTGACGTGCCGCGTTCCGAAGTAGCCGACGCCCAGCACCTCGAACCCCTTCTCGCTCACCGCGGCCCAGATCTCGTCGGCCACGTCGCTCGCCAGTGCGGCCTGCTGGTGCTCGATGTCGCGGAAAAGGTACACAGCGTCGAGGACGGAGAGCACCTCGGCCCGCGTGCCCAGCTGGGCCGGGGTGGCGATCGTCATGTCGAGGTTGCCGTTGTCCATGGCGTCCAGGGCTTCAAGGACGTCGCCGTGCAGCTGGCCGCCGGAGAAGACATCGACGGAGATGCCGGTGTCGGAGGCCTCGAGCGACTCGAGGAACGCCGGCGTGCCGCACTGCTGCCACGGGTGTGTGTCCGCCAGGACGTGGGAGAGGACCAGGTCGACGGGAGTCTCGGGCTGACCCGAGTCCTCAGTCGAGGTAGGAGTGTTCCCGCCGCCCGGCGTGTCGCCACTGTCCGGTTCGGCCGAGCACGCCGACATCGCCAGAAGGCCGGCTGCTGTGATCGCGGTGACCACCATTCGCTTGGTCATTTGTAGTCGCTCCTTTGCGGTTTGGTACGCGGTCTGTATCAGTGCGGCCAGTCGAGGCCGACCGCTGGCTGTGGCTCGGCACTCCGGTGTGCGGCGCGCCCGTCCGAAGACGATCCGAAGATAGGGAGCCCGGTGTCGCGGGTCTGTGTGCGTTGTCGCTCAGTGATAAGCGGGGCGCCCTTCTGGTGCAACGTCGCCGATCGCTTCGGAGCGACACTCGATAGACCCCGCGTGGGTCCGCGGAGAGCGCTGCGAGCTCGAGTCACGAATCGGCGCCGCGCAGGACGTGCTCGATGCGGATGCACGTCTCGCGGAGCGCGACACCAACCGACCGGGTCTCGTCGACCCGCAGCGCGGGAGGACAACTGACGCCCAGGACACCCCGGAGCTCGCCCTGGGCATCGTGCACGGCCAGCGCAGCGGCGCTGCGTCCGGCCTCGTACTCCTCGATCTCCCAATGGACCGCGCGTGCCTGCCCAACTTTGAAGAGGGAGTCCAGCGTCGCCGGATCGACGACGGTGAGATCGGTGAACCGCGCGCAGCCGTGCAGGTCCAGGTAGCGCTGGCGTTGCTCGGCATCGAGATTCGCCAGCACGACCTTGCCGATCGCCGTCGCGTGTGCGCGACCGGCCAGTGCCACCGACAACATCCGCCCACCGTGTGCCGAGACCTGAAACCCGATGGCACTGTCCGTACCGCGGAGGGCGAAGAAGTACGCCGCATCGGTGAAGGCTAGACGTCCCTTCAGGGAGGCGACCTCTGAGCGCACTCGAGGGTTGATCCGCACCTGTCGCTGAAGGGCGACACCCAGGTAAAGGAGCTTGTGCCCGAGTTCGAAGCGTCCGTGATGACGGACGTGGACCAGGTAGCCGTCGCGCTCGAGGCCCTTGGCCAGCCGGTAGACGGTCGGTAGGGGGATGCCGAGTTCCTCGGCCACGTCCCGTGCCGTCGCTCCGCCGGACTCGGAGATGCGCTCCAAGATGATGAGCGACTTGTGCACAGCTGAGGCGCCTCCCGACGTGGCCGCCTCAGCATCTGCGGGGTGACGGACCAAAGCGAGTTCACCGATGGTTGCCGTCATCAGCCCACCTTCGCCGAAACTCAAACATTGGAGTACTCCGACATCTGAAGTATGTGGAGGTGGCGTCCGGCTGTCAACACTCCGACGAGCATCACGCGAAGTACCTGCGAAACGCCCTCGGTGCCTCACGTGGAAGTGCCCGCGAACCGGTGATCCTCGCCGGGCATGAGGAGTGAGCTGTCGCCAGGCCCGGGGGCCGGGGGCGGCCGGTCGCGGTCCGAACGCAGCGGCCGCGGGCGCCGAAGTACTCCTACGACACGCTCAAGGTGCTGCAGAAGGTGTGGGCTGCCTCGGGCGGGCAGTGCGACAAGTACCTGGCCGTGGCGATGAGCGCGCTGCTGGACGGCCTGGAGCGGCACGGCGAGCTCGTGGTCGGCGTCGAGCGGTACAGCCCCGAGGTGCGCGCACAGCCCGAGGCGATGAGCCCGGCCAGCATCGACCGGTACCTGCGGCCCACCAAGGCCCGCGACCCGATCCGTGGGATCGCGGCCACCAGACCCTCGCCGTTGTTGCGCACCTCGATGACGATCCGCAAGAGCAACCGACATGTGCCTACGGGCGCTCAACGGCGCACGCCCGCGGTCGCCGATCATTGCCGCGCCCGGCGCGCGGCTCGTGGGTCACTCGTGGGTCAGCAGGCCGAGAGGGCCGCCGAGAGGGCCGGGGCCTACCTCACGGATCGGGTCGCCGAGACGACGCGTGTGAAGGCGGCCCCGAGGCTCAGTCGGTCGATGAGCGCCGTACCCATGTTGCAGCCCAACGACATCCATTCCTCGAACACGCGTGCGCTCCGGTCAGGCTCGTTCTCGATCGTGACCGCAACTGTGTCGACTCCGGCGGCGTTGGCTGCCGCGACGACGCGCGTGAAGGCTGCTCGAACGTCAGGGTGCCGGTGGTCGCCCTTGAGTCCCATCGCCATCGAGAGGTCGAACGGCCCGAGTACGAGAGCGTCCGGGCCGAGCGCGACGATCGCGTCGATGTCCTCGACCGCCCGGGGATGCTCGATGAGCAGCCACACGCCGACGCTCGAATGCACGTGTGCCTCGGCATCCGGCCAGTTTCCGAGGCCGTGCTCGGCGTATCGAGAGGACGGGCACGCACCACGGGTGCCTTCGGGTTCGAATCGTGTGGCCGCGATGGCGCGCTCCGCATCCTCGCGGCTTTTGATCCCCGGGACGAGCACCGACGCCGCACCGGCATCTAGAACCCGTCCGATGATCGAACGCTCGTTGACCGGTACCCGGACCACAGGAGCGCTCGATCGGCCCTCGACCGCGCGGATCATGCCGACGACCTGGCTGAGCCCGAAGGACCCGTGCTCCATGTCGATGATGACGAAGTCGAAGCCCGCGGCGGCAGCGATCTCACAGATCTCCGGACTGTCGATCTGGACCCACGTACCTACCGGGTGCCGTCCCTCGTCGAACGCTTGCTGCACTGCGCTGCTCCTGCGGACCACTGCGTCCACCGTCCTTTGCTTCGCGCTGTCTTCGCCCTGTCGGTATGGGGCCTTGGCCGGGCATGTTAGCGGGGCGCGTCGCGCGGCCACCGGTCCCCTTCTCGCGAGGCGAGAGCGGGCGTCACGGGCGGGCTGACGTGCAGCGTCCGAGAAGGCGGAGCGGAGGACGCAGCCTCGCCAGTCCCGGTTCTCACCCCTCGGCAACGACCGGTTCCACGTTCGCCCGGGCGGCGTAGGTTCCGGCGCGCGACTCGGGCGACCGGGGGTACCAGAGGCGTGTACGCAGCGGGCTCTGGTGTCGCGGCGGCCTCTTGACGGCGCAGAGGAACGGACGAGGGGTGTCGATGGTCGTTGAGTGGTGGGGCGTCACGCCCTTCCTGGCCATGCTCCTGGCGATCGCGCTCTGCCCGGTGCTCGCCGTCACTGCGCCCTACTGGGAGAGTCGGCGGGTCCAGCTCGCGGTGGCGCTGGCGCTCGGGTTGCCCGTCGCAGCGTGGATGTGGGCCGGGGGTGAGAGCGCCGCTGTCGTTCACACCGTCTGGGAGTACACCCAGTTCGTAGTCCTGCTCTTCTCGCTCTACGTCATCTCCGGTGGGATCGCGCTCACCGGCAACATCCAGGCGACGCCGCGCACCAACACGGCGATGCTGGCCGCGGGCGCCCTGCTCGCCTCCTTCATCGGCACGACGGGTGCCGCCATGCTGCTCATTCGGCCGCTCTTGAGCACGAACCGGGAACGAGTCCACCGGGTTCACACCGTGCTGTACGCGATCGTCGTCGTGGCGAACTGCGGCGGACTGCTCACGCCTCTGGGAGACCCGCCGCTCTTCCTCGGCATGTTGCGCGGCGTACCGTTCTCGTGGACCCTCGGGTTGCTACCGCAGTGGCTGTTCGTCAACGGTCTGCTTCTGTTCTGCTACCACCGCACGGACATGCGGCTGCACGCCGACGAACCAGTCTGTGCGAAGGCCCGCGACCGCGATGACGTCACTCCGCTGCGCCTGCGCGGGTCGATCAACCTGATCTGGCTCGCAACGGTTGTCCTTGCGGTCGCACTGCTCCCCTCGATGGATCTGAGCGCGGTCGAGGACGGGTCGGCTCGTGCGGTCGAGCTCCTCCCCTGGCGCGAGCTGACCATGCTCGCCGCGGCCGCGCTGTCCTACGGACTGACGGACCGAGGCACCCGCTACATCCGCAACCAGTTCACCTGGTCACCCATCGCAGAGGTTGCGGTCCTGTTCTTCGGGATCTTCCTCACGATGATGCCCGCCCTGAAGTTCCTCTCCCAGATCGCGCCACGCCTGCCGCTGAACGCGATGTCGTTCTTCCTGTTCACCGGATCGCTGTCCGCCGTCCTGGACAACGCGCCGACGTATGCCACCTTCTTCGAGATCGCACGACAGCTGCCCGGCGAACCTCGCGTGGCCGACGTCCCGGAGACCTCCCTCGTCGCCATCTCGCTCGGGGCCGTGCTGTGCGGGGCGCTCACCTACATCGGCAACGGGCCGAACTTCATGGTGAGGTCCGTCGCCCAGGCCGACGGAGTGCCAATGCCTTCGTTTGCCCGATACGTCCAGTGGTCGGTCGGTCACCTCGGTCCAGTTCTCATCGCCATGGCACTGATCTTCATCGCCTCGCACACCTGGGCCGCGGTCGCCGGATGGTTGCTCACGGCCGCGATAGTCGCGCGAGCCACGTGGCAGTCGCCGACAGCGAGGTCCCGCATGCTGCCTGACGGCGCCGCCGAGTCGGCGCACTCCGCTTCGGCTCGGCGGCGCCGTACCCGTCCGGCTTCCGGTCGCTGAGCGATCCGGAGTCGATGTTGTCACTCCGTGGCAATGGGGGACGTGCCTGCGTCACGACACCGGCTACCGTTCACGGGCGGCTCGTGCCAGTCAACGCGGAGGGCGGGAATCATGAGCACCATCGCTGTCGATCTCGGCAGCAGCCACCTCAAGGGTGTCGTCGTTCTCGACGACGGCACGTTCGCCCACGAGCCGATCTCCTGGAGGATGCCGCCGCCGGAGCCAGGGAGGCCGGACGAGCACCTGGTCGATGCGGAGAGTATCCTCGCCGCCGTCTCAAAGCTGGTCGCTCAGCTGGCCAGGCACTCATCGGTGCCCACCGACATCCGGCTGGCCGGTCAGACGGGCAGTTACGTCCTGATCGCCGAAGGCGACTCGGGGCCGGCTTTGTTCCACTCCTGGCAGGACACTCGTGGCGAGCGACCGGCCGACGACTCCGGAGCGCGTTCCTCGGAGCTCCTCCTGGAGCTGCTCGGCCCTGACTGGCGCACGCGTGCGGGGGTGTTCATGAAGCCGGGACTACCCGTGTCCAATCTCTGGTACGACCTGCGCCACGGCGATCTGCCACCGGGGGCTCGCCTGCTCACGCTCGGTGGGTACCTGTGCAACCGCTGGTGCGGGGCCTGGGCGGTCGAGGTGACGCAGGCAGCCACAACCGGTCTGTTCGATACCAGCACCATGCAGTGGCACGAGGGCGTCGTCGAGGCGCTGGAGCACCGCGTGGTCATGCCCCAGCTCGTGTCGCACAGCGAGCCCGTCGGCTCCGCCGTCTTCGGCGGCCACCGGCTCGACATCTATCCGGAAGTCGGGGACCACCACGCCGGTGTGCTTGCGGCGATGCGCGAGTCCGGGACGGGGCTTGATGAGCCTGCCGTGACCATTACCATCGGTACCGCGGGACTGGCCGCCCGCGCCGTCAGCGAGCGCCGGGATTGGACGGATCGCGAGGTCCGGCCGTTCTTCGGGTCGGGCTGGCTGGAGACCGCCACCCGCCAGCCGAGCGGTCGGCACCTCGCCGGGCTGGCCCAGGCTGTGTCAGACCAGGTCGAGGGCATCTGTGGGACTCCGCCGGATCCCGATCGGCTCTGGGCAGCCGTGACGTCGATGGTCCTCGACCTGGGGGTCGCTGACCACTTCGGCAGCCGGTACCGGGCTGCCGCAGCGCAGCTGCTGGGCGGCGCCACGCTGCAACGCACCATGTACACCGGAGGCGTGCTCTTGCGCAACGGTCTCCTGCGATCGCGGATCGACGCGGCGCTGGGGGCGCCCTCGACACTGGTCGGGCGCGAGGCGACACTCGCCGGCCTCGCCGTGCTCGCCACGTCGCATGCCGCATAGCAGCGGCGATCGCCGGTACGCGACGGCAGACGTCACAGCCTGAAGGCCCTACTAGGGAAGGGGAGTGCGGCGTGTCAAGCGTGAACGGGCCGTCCGGCGGCGACGCCACGAGTCGGCCGGAGCCCGAGTTCGGCGTGATGATCACAGAGTTCACGACGCCGTCGATTCCGCTCCTGCTGGACCGAGCCGGGTTCGACTTCGGACTCGTCGACACGGAGCACGGAACCGTAGCCCCGGATGCGTTCAGGGCGCTGCTGCTCGTGGCCCGCCTCGGCGGTACGCGAGTCCTCGTCCGGGTGCCCGGGATCGACCGGCGGGCGATCACGGAAGCCCTGGACCTCGGAGCGGCCGGGATCGTCGTTCCCCACGTTGACACCGTTCCGCAGGCGGACGCGGCTGCGCGTGCGGCACGCTTCGCCCCCGAGGGGGCGCGGGGCATGTCGACGATGAAAGCGCACACGCTCTACGACTCCACCGACGTCCCCGGCATCGTCAAGCGCGCGAACGCATCCATTCGGGTGTACATGCAGATCGAGTCGCGAGCAGGTGTCGAGAACGCCGGTCTGATCGCGCGCGTGCCCGGCGTCGACGGCTTGCTCGTCGGACCGAGCGACTTGCTCCAGGACCTCGGGTATCCGGGCCAGTTCGATCACCCCGATCTCGCCGATGCCGTGAAGCGAGTCGCCGAAGCGGCGGTGAGTGCCGGGATCGCCGGCGGGGCGATCTCCTCCAACACCGCATTCCTGGAGAAGTGCTACCAGCGTGGCATGGGCCTCTTCATCGTCGGCAGCGACCTCGGGCACTTCCTCAGCGGGGCGCGGGCGTCGCTGGCCGCGGTCCGGGCGTGGCGGCGCCGCTCCTTGTGAGATGGCCCGGGGCAAGCCCGGAGCGCAGAGTCCGACGGGCGCCGAGGCGTCACACCACTGTTAGGAGATGACGCCCCCGGTCGCGACGAGCCCATCAGCAATCTCGACGAAGACCGGCCGCTCGTCGCGTGTGGCGTTGGGCGTGTGGATCGCCAGGTACAGCTCGTCCGGACGGTGAGCGGAAGAGAAGAGCATGCCGTAGCCGCCGTCGGCCTCGTACAGCGGCCGCTCAGACTGGCGCCACGGCCCGAGGATCCTCCGGGACCGCGACAACGCCTCGCCGATGCAGTAGTTGCCCTCGGGCCGAACGAGCTCCACAGCATCGACAGGCGCCCATCGGCGTGGCGGGGACCGCCCGTCGGTGACGTAGCTGACCGGCGCCCGGCCGGCCGGGGATCGGCCCACGGGGCGGACGACGCCGTGCACAGCAGGTGCGGCTCCCTGGCCGCCGCCCGCAGGTCCATCGTCAGACCCTGAAGTGCCCCAGGTTTTCGGCCGCTGCTATGCGGGTTGCGGCTCTCGGTTGAGGGTCGCGTAGTGGGCTTGCTCGTACTCGACGGGCGGGACGTTCCCCAGGGTGGAGTGGAGCCTGCGGTTGTTGTACCAGTCGACCCAGCCGGCTGTCGCGTACTCCACGTCGGCGCCGGTCCTGAACGGCCCGGGGTGGATGAACAGCCCGTTGATGCTCTCCATCAAGTCATACGCGTCGGCGACGGTCCCGATCGAGGGCCGGATACCTTCCAGGGCCAGGTGCTCGGTCAGCCGGACGCTCGTATGTTGCGATCCTGCGTCCGAGTGATGGATGAGTTCGCCGGCGACCGCCTGGTGCCCTTCCCGGTCCCGCTGCCATGCGGAGCGGGATCATCACCAGGTCGGTGGCCTTGGAGGTGGCGGCGTGCCAGGCCACGATCTTCTGACGTCCTCTCCCGGCGGCCGAGGCTCGGCTGCCGGGAGAGGGTCTACAGCCCCAGCTTGCCCGGATTGAGGATCCCGTGTGGATCGAGGGCCGCCTTGACCTTGCGGAGGATCAGGTGAGACTCGCCCAACGACTGCCGAGCGTACGGAGAGCGAGCCAGCCCTCCCCCGTGGTGGTGCGACAGCTCGGCGCCCAGCTCCAGGCAGACGCCCATCGCCACCCTCCAGACCTCGCGAAGGATCTCGACAGCCGCCGCATCGTCCTCGGCTTTGCCGAGCACGATCACGTAGAGGGATGAGCCTTGCGTGTAGAGGTGCGAGAAGTGCGCCAGCACCTCATCGACCAGCGGCGCTAGCCTCCGCTTCATCTCGGCGTACAGCGTGCCGATGCCCGACCAGCAGTGCGCGATCTCGATCGTCTCGGCGTAGCCGCCCTCGGTGTCGAGAAGATCCTCGACCGTCGAGAAGTCGTACCGACGGCCGAGCCACGCGGTCACACCGGCCGGTCCGAGACCCCGCGCGCCATGCTCCAGCGCGATCTCGACGAGCTCCTCCATCTGGACCTTGGCGAGTCGCTCGGACCCCTGCGTCCCGAGGAAAAGGACGGGGTCGGCCCACTGCGCGTCACTGAGGACGTGGCGCGCCTCGTCGACGTCGTAGAGGCGCAGCAGCAGCGGCCGCGTGCCGGAGATGGCAATCGAACGCATGCACTCGATGCCTGCCCCCACGCTCGGGAGGCTCAGCGTCTCGAACAGGCGCGACTCCGGAACGGGGAAGACCTTGAGGGTCACCGACGTGACCACCCCGAGGGTTCCCTCCGAGCCGATGAAGATCTGGCGAAGATCCGGCCCCATGGCTGCGCGGGGAGAGGCGCTGATCTCCGCGGTCTCTCCAGTCGCAAGGATCACTCGGAACCCGACCAGGAGGTCTTCGACTCCGCCGTAGTAGGACGAGAACTGCCCCGTCTCCATCGTCGCGACCCATCCCCCGACGGACGACCGGTACAACGACTGCGGCGAGTTCCCCATGGTCCAGCCCATCTCCACGAGCTCGTCCTCGAGGTCGCCTCCGATGAAGCTGGCGGAGGCGGTCACGGTGAGGTCCCGGGTGTTGAGACTGAAGGACCGGGCCATGCCCGACAGGTCGAGGACGATCCCACCGCGCACCGGGAGGGGCTGGCCGGTCACCGACGATCCAAGACTCCGTACAGTCACAGGCACATGGAGCTCGTCCGCGATCGCAAGGACGACGCTGATCTGCTGCTCCTCCGTCACCCGGACAACGACGTCGGCGCGATGCGAGTGGATGTCCATCCGCTTGAGCTTGCTGGACACAGGCCAGGAGTCGTGACTGCTCGCGTCGAGGCTCGCGGGGTCGGTCAACACGATCCGCTCCCCCAGCTCAGCGACGAGTCGATCGACCAGTGCCCGGGTGAAGGCCACCATTTGCTCCATTCCTGTCAACAACGCGCTTCGAACGAGTCCGGCACGTAGATGGACTGCCTTGACGCGATGCTCTTGGTGGGTCTCTCGGTGGACAATGCCCGTTCACACCATGTGATAACGCGCCTCAGGACCGACCGCGGCGAGGAACCACAATTTGGGCTGGCCACACCAGCAGGCCGAGGAGGCAATGGTGACGAAACAGTGGTTGCGGGACGCACCAGCGGTCACGGGACCCCGCCAGGGGATCTACCCGGCGATGCGCCGGATCGCGCGCGACGCCCTGGCCCTGGGTGTCGGCAGCACACTTCCGACCAACATGCGGTACCTCGAGGAGCACGGGATCGTCGCCGGGACTATGCAACGAGCGCTAGCCGCTCTTGAGACGAGCGGCGCACTGGTGGTGACATCCCGGGGACACCTCGGCAGGGTGATCGACGGGCTGGACGTCGGCGCAGCATGGCAGGCATCCGGCTTGCCGCCCATACGGCTGCTGTTCCCACCGAGCGGCCCCCCCGAGGTCGACACGCTGTCCACCCTCATCTCGGAGCAACTCACCGCCCACCGCCTACCGCACACCGTGCACCACGCTCGAGGCGGGATCGGCCGACTGCGGGCCACCCAGCAAGGTGAACACGACTTCGCGCTGGTCTCGCGCGGCGTTCTCACGCAGGCCCTCGAGCCGGACGAGGCCGAGGCCGTACCAGTGCGCATCTTCGGACCCGGCACCTACTACGCGCCGGAGACGCTCGTCGTCGTTACTCGCGACACCCAGGACCCATCCTCCGTGCGGACCGTCGCCATCGACGAGGAGTCCTACGACCACGTCGCATTCACTCGGGCGGAGTTCCCCCCGCAAGAGGGGTTTCGATACGTGCCCTGTCCCTTCACCAAGGTTCCGGCCATGGTGCTTCGCGGTGAGGTTGAAGCTGGCATCTGGCACCGAACGGCGACCTTCGTACCCCTGGAGCTCACGGGACTCTCGGTGCGGCAGCTGCACCGCCCCGCAGCCGTGAGCGCTTGGGAGGCGTTGTCACCCGCCGTGATCGTGGCGTGCCCGATCCGGAGCGAGCTCGCCTCCGTGCTCGAGATCCTCAACCTCGTCGACCTGGCGTCACGGCAGCGTGCGGCCCTGACTCGGGGTTGGGAGGAGGGCTGACGCCGAGGCCGGCGGCCACGGACTGCGAATGGCTCGCCGGGGGCGGTCGAGGCTGGGTAGTGCGAGGGTGCCGGGCTTCGAGCGTGGGCCGGGTACTCCCGTCGGGGTGATGGTCTTGGGGACGCGGATGCGCACGAGCTGGTCGTAGGTCACCGGTGGTGCTCCGGCGGCGTACTGCAGGAGTCGGAAGAACAGCAGTCCGCGGGCCGCCGGGTGGCGGCGGTTGAAGCGGAAGACGTACTCGTCGAGGTAGGCCTGCAGGTGTTCGTCCTGGACGCCGCCTTGGTGGGTGCCCATCAGCCATCGCTTGAGCAGTGCGGTGGCGCGGTGCACGCCGGGTAGCAGCTCGCGCGTGTGGGACTCGTTGACCGGGATGCGGTCGTGGGGGAAGGACGCCCGGCGGGTCGCGGCTCGGTAGGGCGCCCACCCGTCCGTGACGACCTGGGCTCCCGGCGCGACGTTCGCCCGCAGGAACCCTTCGAGGGTACGGCTCGAGGCGTCGGGGACGACCTGCATCCTTGCCCGCCCGAAGCCCGCGCCGTCGGGCACTTCGACCCCGATCACGACCAGCGACTTGCCGTCGGCGTGGCCGCCTACCGGTCACCTACCGGGACCTGGTCCGCATCGGCGCCCCGAAGCCGGTGCATCCGACCCCACCAGTCACCCGGGGCAAGCCATCCACCCTCGCGCCGCCCCCGCTCGCGCATCCCTGTCGCCAGCAGGCGACGTAGACGGCTCCGCGGACGAGCAAGCTGGGATGCAACAGCGATCTGGGTGGACACGCCACCTACGAGGTGACATCCGGGACCGGCTCGCGGGGTCATTGCGTCACGGCGACCTATGTCCACTATCATGGACACGTGGCCGAGATAGTGGACATAGGAGAACTGGCATGGACGTCGCGAACCCGATCAGCTGCGTCGTGCCATCCACGCACGGCGCCGTCCTGGGCGTGCTGGCAGGAACGACCGAGCCGTTGACCGGCCGGGGCGTCGCCGAACTGACCCGGCCGCACATCTCCAAGTCGCAGGTCTCCCTGGTCCTGCGGGACCTGACCGAGCAGGGTCTGGTCACCAGCACCCCGGCTGGGAGAAGCAAGCTGTTCGCGTTGAACCGGGACCATGTCGCGGCTCCCGTCGTGGTGGCAGCGACCCGGCTGCGTCAGGAGTTGTGGGACCGGATCGTCGCGCGAGCGAGCGGCTGGCGGTATCCCCCGGTGGGAGTCGTCGTGTTCGGGTCGGCCGCCCGTGGTGACGGGGACCGGCGAAGCGACATCGACCTGCTGGTCGTGCGCCCGAAGGTGGTCGACGACGAGCAGTGGCAGCAGGATCTGGCCGACTTGTCGCAGGCGGTGCTCGCCTGGTCGGGCAACCCCTGCGAGATCCTCGACCGCTCGGCGGGTGACCTCGCGCAGATGGCGGGCGCCGGTGAGCGGCTGCTGACCGAGATCCGCCGCGACGGCCGCTTCCTTCTCGGTTCCCGGTCGCTCGTACCCGCACCAGCCAGGCGGCCGTGAGATGGGCGCTCTTCACCCAAGCCGACCAGGTCGAAGCAGCCAACCACCTGGCCGAACGCGAAGAGCAGTGCGCGTTCGAGCTGGGGCTCGAGAAGGAGGAACGCCAGGAGGTAGAGCGTGAGCTGGCAACCGCCCGGGGCCACCTCGACCGGCTCACCCGCCGCCTGCAAGAAGGCGGACTGGCCGAGTTGCTGTGGAAGACTCACGACGCCCGACCGGACGACATCCGGCAAGAAGTTCAGGATCTGACCGAAGCCGTCCTGGCCGCCCGCACCTACCTGAGCGACTGGTTGGTGATCCCCGACGGCGTCGAGCACGAGTTGCAGACTCTCGACAGCACCCCGAACGGGTTCGCGTGGGGCAACACCACGTTCCGGGGTCTGCGGCCGCTGGCCGCGTTCGCCCAGGCACGTGCCGACGGCTTCGAAGGCGACTTCTGGCTGTGGTGCGAACGCGGCGAACCGCTGACATGGCCGGCTACCCCGAAGAAGCTGTTCATGCGGGAGTCCGAGACCGTCGCCAATGGCGAGAAAGTTCACCAGGGCCCGTACCTTCCCCGTCGACTCGGCCGTCAGCCCGTCGGGCCGGCAGTACATGGAAGCCCACCTGAAGGTCAGCGAAGGCGGCGGCGACCTGGCTCCCCGCGTCTACTTCCACGACGACACCGCCGGTCCCACCGGCAAGGTGCACGTCGGCTTCGTCGGGCCGCACTACCTGGTGCACAACACCCGCAGTTGACCGCCGCGCCGGAGTGCGCGGAGCGGTCGTCGCCATGGCGGTGGACGCGAGTGTCGCCTGCCGACTTTGCGAGCCTCGGTTCGCCAGACTGGGGGCGTGGACACCGTGGCCGCCTGGACGCAGCGCTTCGAGGCACACCAGCGCCAGTGCAGGATGTCCGGACCACGCAGCGTGCCGCGGCTGGTCAGGTCGCCGCGGGCTGGCGCACCTCTCTCGAGGCGATGCGGGGCGAGCGGGCCCACCCTGTCGAGGCGGGCCGGTGGCTGGGCGGTCCGCGCACGCTGCTGTATGCGCTCGGTGTGCAGCAGCTGGAGCTGAAGCTGACCGCAGGCCTGGCGTGGCTGCTGCGGCCGGACGGTCATCATCGGCTCGGCTCACGGGTGCTGGCCGGGATGCTCACCGAGCTGGGTGTGCCCTACGAGGGTGACGAGCTCTCCGATGCTGTGGTGGTGGTCGAGGAGACCCGCCTGGACGACGCGGAGCGCGAAATGCGGGCGGACCTGGTGGTCTACGCACGCTCGTGGACGGTCGTCGTCGAAGCCAAGGTCCACGCCGGCGAACAGCACGAGCAGCTGGAACGGCTGCACTCGTTGTGGGGCGACGACCCGGGTCCCTTCTTCGTGTTCCTGACCCGGGGACGGCGCACCCCGCTGAGCGCGGGGCCTGGTGCCGGGGACTGGCACAACGTGACGTGGGGCCGGATTGCCGCCATCGCCCGCGAAGCCACCCATGGGCGCCAGCCGGCGCCCGGGGTGTGCGACTTCATCGAGACCGTGGAGGTGTTCCACCATGACTGAGCCCCTGAACCGGCCGGGGCGCGACGACGCGGATGCGAAGGCGTGGTTCTACCTGGACCACCGCCGCGACATCGAGGAGTGGGCGAACCTGCGCGGGGAGGGTGCAGCGCTCCTCGAGCGGTACCTGTACGGCCTCGAGCCAGCCGTGCAGGCTCTGGCCGACGATCTCGGCGCCGACGTCGAGTACGGGGACACCGAAGCGGGGGAGAACCCGCGGTTCGGCCTGTACAAGCCGAGGTGGGCGCACGGCGATGTCGTCGACGTCGTCGTCATGATCGAGTGGGAGGCGAAGAAGCTCCTGCGAGGCACCTACAACCAGTGGCCCTGGGTAGGCGTGCGCCTCAACGGTAGTCCAGGGGCGAAGGAGCGCTGGGACGCCCTGGCCGCCGCACTCGCGCCAGCCCGCAAGGCGCTGAAGGCCGAGATGCACGACCCGTGGCCGATCTGGCGGTACGTCGAGCCTGCCGCCACCGCCGAGAGAGTCGATGTCGACGCGCTCGGGCAGGGCCTGCTGGCTGGGCTGCGGCAGACGTGGCACGTGACCGCACCAGCCATCGACACCGCGCTCGGAAGCATCGACGGGTAGCCCCACCGGCTCGTCGGCGAATACCCTCCGAACGGCTACTCCCGGGGCAACACCACGTTCCGCGGTCTGCGCGCGCTGGCGGCTCGTCGGCTACCGGTGCAGGCGCGGGGGGCGGTGCCGCCACGGGTGGTCCCCGCCGAAGATCCCCACGACCGCCGTCGCCACCTCAGCCTGGTTCGCCAGCGCGTAGATGTCGGTGATGCCCTCCGGGGCGTGTCGGGCGAACGCCTGGGCCACAGCGCGCCCGTATCGGCGCTCCACACGGGTGATCGCGTGGTGACGCAACGTGTGGGCCGTGACCTGCAGCTTGTCCGCCCACGTGAACGACGACTGCAGCCTGTCGGTGAAGATGTAGTCGTAGCGGCGCCGACCCATCGGCGTGAAGCCGCCCGAGGCGGTGCGCTTGACGAACACCGGGTCCGTGCGGGCCACCGACCCGCGTGCGGCGGCGAAGGTCAGCAACTCGTCGACGAACATGTCCGGCACGGGCTGGTCGAACACCGTGTCGAACTTCTCGTGCAGCCGCACCGTGCACTCCTCACGGTCGATCCCGCCGACCTGGAGGTTGAGCAGGCCCTCCCGGCGCGCACCGGTGATGTCGATGAACCTCAGCACCAGGGCGTCCAGCTGCGGATCGTCACCGGTGGAGCCGATCAGCTCGACCATCTGCTCGAAGTGCTCGTCCTCCAGGGCCATCCGCCGCCGGTCGGACCGCTTGGGCTTGACCAAGTCGGCGGCCGGGTTCATGCCCTTGGCCAGATGCCGGTCGTCGACGGCGACCTTGAACATGTACCGCCACGCCCCGACCGCGTTGTACCCGGCGGAGAAGCCCCGCACATCGTGCACGACCCGCTTGCGCTCCTCCCGGTTCGCCGCGCGCTTGGCGGCCCCGGCCTTCGAGCGCTCGCCCAGCAGCGTCAGCACGGACTTCAGGTCCGACGGCACGATCTCGTCCGCCCACCTGCCGGCCAGACCGCAGAACAGCGACCCGTCGTTGCCGGTCACCGACGGGTCGCCCCATGCCAGGAACCGGATGTACGGCCGGTACGTACGAAGCGTGCTGCCGTTCAACGTGGCCAGCGCCTTGTCGGCCAGCTGGCCGACCGTGATCCGCTCACCGGCCCCGCGCGCCGACCCCTGCCCGCCTCCGTGCTCATCCCGCACCGTGCGGATGCGCGCCAGCTCGCCGGTCACCCACGCGAGGGAGTCCTTCAGCGCCGCGATCTGCTGGTCCTTGTCGTCCATGGTCCTGCTCCTGCTCGTCTGGTTGCCATCCGCCGGGCACTCGCCGGCGGGGCAGAACGTGCCGGGGCGCCGAGGGCGCGCAATCCCCTGCACGCACGCCGCGCACGGCTACGACGCGGCTGGCTCCGCGGGTCGCCAGGCCGCCTTGACCCCGCTCCGGCGCACCGGCACGGGCGTCGCCGCGACCGCCTGGCCGAACGGGCCGGCAGGGCCGGTCAGCGCCTGCAGGACGTCGGCGGCAGCCGCGATCACCAGCGCGCCGGTGCCCGGCTCGCTGGCCACCATCACCTGGTCTCCGGCGACCAGGCCCAGCACCGCCCGAACCGGCCTGGGCAACGTCAGCCGGCCGGCCTTGAACCGCGTCGGGGACTGCGTCGGGTGCATCGGGGTCCCCGGCCAGGCCCGCACGGCGCCGCCGTCCACGCTGACCACCACCGCGCACTCAGGTGCCCAGCCGGCAGCCCTGGCGGCCTCGGTGACGTGCACCCGGTTCTGGGCGTCCATGCACCCCAGCGAACCCACCCGCCTGGCACCGTCGCGCGCCGGCAGGGCAAGACCCTGGCGCCGGGCGTGGACAACCCCCAGCACGTCACCCGGCGGTCCCTCGTTCGCCTGGGTGCCGCGCATCCCGGTCAGGAAGGCAGAGGTCCTGTGCTTCTTGTCCAGCCCGTCGTCCATGGGACCACCGGTGCGCACCTCGCCGCCGGCGGCACTGTCCGGCACGGCTGTGGGGTGCCGGCCCTCGGTACGAGGGGGTGGGGAGGCGTGAACATCCAGCCCGACCAGGGCATGGTCGATCGACCAACCTGTTGTGCGTGAGGGGGGACTTGAACCCCCACGCCCTTGCGGGCACTGGCACCTGAAGCCAGCGCGTCTGCCATTCCGCCACTCACGCGCGCGCCGTGAACCTTAGCACGGCGGAACGGGCCCCAGCCGCACGGCCGAGATGGGCACATCCACGCCAGAGGGGCACTTGCACGTGCCCATCTCGCGTGGATGTGCCCATCTCGCGGCCGGGGACCGGCGGGCGTCCCACCGGCAACGGACACCAGCCGATCACCACACCACCCCCGAACGTCCCGCGTGCCAGACCCCAGGCGCACGCGCGGCGGTGTGCTGCACGGATACGATCGAGCCGGGTCGCGCGCCGAGCGGCGTCGCATGCCCGCCTGCGGGCCCGCGGGCCAGGCGGCGCCCACCGGGAAGGAGGTGGCGATGGGCTTCCTCGACAGGTTCGAGCACGGTGTGGAGCAGGCGATGAACGGCGCCTTCTCCAAGTTCTCCCGTGGCGCGGTGAAGCCCGTCGAGCTCGCCAGCGCGTTGCGGCGCGAGGTGGACGACAGGGTCGCCGTCGTCGGGCGCGACCGCACGGTCGCACCGAACGACTTGGTCCTGGAGCTGTCGCCGTCGGACTACGACCAGGTCGAGGCCTGGGGCGCCGAGGCGCTGGCCGACGAGTTCGCGGCGGACGTCACCGAGCACGCGGGCCGCCAGCGGTACGCCTTCGTCGGCCCCGTGACGGTCAGCTTCGCGGAGAACCCCGACCTGGAGGCGGGACGGTTCACGGTCCACAGCTCCACGGTGCGCGGCGCCGTCGCGCCCGCCACCACGACCGCCCCGAGCGCCCGGCACCCGCTGCTGGACATCGACGGCCAGCGCTACCTGCTCACGGGCCCGGTGACGATCATCGGCCGCGGCAGCGAGGCGGACATCATCGTCGACGACCCGGGCGTCAGCC
>Ga0255334_1000316_pt1 | contig 44361 bp, 38 predicted proteins | sample EtOH5_35cm_T3_12_FD_202080 | JGI IMG/M metagenome (GOLD analysis project Ga0255334, IMG submission 202080) | Sandy soil microbial communities from University of British Columbia, Vancouver, Canada - EtOH5_35cm_T3_129 | ecosystem: Engineered > Artificial ecosystem > Sand microcosm > Unclassified ...
GGTAAGCTCTTCAACGACCTGGGCAAGCGTTACGCTACCCGTGAGGGTGGCTACCTGCGCATCCTCAAGTGCGGTTTCCGCACTGGCGACAACGCGCCTATGGCGTACGTCGAGTTGGTTGATCGTGCTACCGGCGGTGAAGCTGTATCCGCTGAGTAAGACGTCAGTCTGAAACAAAAAACCGGGCCTTGTGCCCGGTTTTTTGTGGGCGATCAAAAAGTTTAGCCGTACGGCTCGTTAGTTATTTTCTATCGGCGCCTACAGGTTAATGAATTAGTAGGTGTAACGTTCCTGATCAATACTCCCTCTCAGCCGATAGCCGGCAGTTAAAGTCTGACAGAGGAAGAGATCGCATGAGCCAAAACAAAACACTTACAACAGCCAGTGGCGCTCCTGTCGCCGACAACCAGAATTCTCGCTCCGCCGGCCCTCGCGGCCCACTGCTCCTCGACGACTTCCACCTGATCGAGAAGCTTGCCCACTTCAACCGTGAAAACATCCCGGAGCGTCGCGTGCACGCCAAAGGTTCGGGTGCTTACGGTACGTTCACCGTCACGCGTGACATCACCGAGTACACCAGCGCCAAACTGTTTGAGTCCGTCGGCAAGCAAACCCCAACGTTCCTGCGGTTTTCCACCGTGGGAGGTGAGCGCGGTTCGGCCGACACAGAGCGCGATCCACGTGGCTTCGCGTTGAAGTTCTACACCGAGGAAGGCAACTGGGACATCGTTGGCAACAACACGCCGGTGTTCTTCATTCGCGATCCGCTCAAATTTCCGGACTTTATCCACACTCAAAAACGCCTGCCGCAGAGCAACCTGAAAAGCGCGCAGATGATGTGGGACTTCTGGTCGCACTCGCCTGAGGCGCTGCACCAGGTCACCATCCTGTTTTCGGATCGTGGCATTCCAGACGGCTATCGTCACATGCACGGCTTCGGCAGCCACACCTACAGCCTGATCAACGCCAGCGGCGAGCGTCATTGGGTGAAGTGGCACTACAAGACCCAACAAGGGATCAAGAATCTTGCGCCGGCAGAGGCGGCTCGCCTGGCCGGTACGGATCCGGATTACGCACAGCGCGATTTGTTCGGTGCGATTGAGCGCGGTGATTTCCCGAAATGGCGCGTATGCATTCAGATCATGACCGAGGCCCAGGCTGCGGCGCATTACGAGAACCCTTTCGACGTGACCAAAACCTGGTCGCAGAAAGAGTTCCCGCTGATCGAAGTCGGCGAGCTGGAGCTCAACCGCAATCCGCTGAACTACTTCGCTGAAGTCGAGCAGGCGGCGTTCGGACCGAGCAACATGGTGCCGGGTGTCGGCCTGTCGCCAGACCGCATGCTGCAAGGTCGCGTGTTCGCTTACGCAGATGCGCACCGCTACCGTGTCGGCACCAACCACCAGCAACTGCCGGTGAATGCACCTCGCAGCCCGGTCAACAGTTACCAGCGTGATGGCTCCATGGCATTTGGCAGCAATGGAGGTGCCGCGCCGAACTACGAGCCGAACAGCTACGTCGAGTCGCCGAAACAAGCGCCTCGCTATGCTGAGCCTGCTCTGGCATTGAGTGGAGCGGCTGATCGTTTCGATCATCGCGAAGACACCGACTACTACAGCCATGCCGGTGCGCTGTTCCGACTCATGAGTGATGAGCAGAAGGCGCTGTTGGTCAACAACATTGCCGGGGCGATGGCTGGCGTTTCAAGCGATGTGGTTGATCGTCAGTTGCAGCATTTCTTCAAGGCCGACCCGGCGTATGGAGAAGCAATCGCAAAGGCTCTTAACGTACAGCTTAACGAAGTCTAAACGCTAAGCAGAACCGCCCTCATTTGGGCGGTTTTTGCGCTATTTAAACCATTTTTCTCAGAAAATCTTCGCTTTTATCGCGCAAACCGAGTGACCAAACAGTCGCCGTGGTTCAAACTGCAGACTTTCAAGCAGGGAGATGTAGGGCGATGCAAGGCCACCCAGACGTAATCGATTACCTCAACACGTTGCTGACCGGCGAACTGGCCGCGCGTGATCAATATTTCATCCATTCGCGGATGTATGAGGACTGGGGTTTCACCGAGCTCTACGAACGTATCAACCACGAGATGGAAGAGGAAGCAGGGCACGCCGATGCGCTGATGCGTCGTATCCTGATGCTCGAAGGCACGCCGCGCATGCGTCCGGATGACCTGGATGTCGGCACCACCGTGCCGGATATGCTCGCTGCCGACCTGCGCCTGGAATACAAAGTCCGCGCTGCACTCTGCAAGGGCATCGAGCTCTGTGAGCTGCACAAGGATTACGTCAGTCGCGAGATGTTGCGCATCCAGCTGAACGACACTGAAGAAGATCACACCTACTGGCTGGAGAAGCAGTTGGGTCTGATCAAGTTGATCGGTCTGGAGAATTACCTGCAATCGCAGTTCTGACGCTGAACTGCAGGAGCACGGCTTGCCGGCGATGGCATCGCTGAAATTATTGTCGTCAGCAATCCGTGCTCCTGCATTCAACACAAAAAAGCCCCTGTCACCGACAAAGTGACAGGGGCTTTTTCATGGGCCTGATTCAGGCCTTGTCGCGAGCCAGCAGCGGCTTGAGGTAGAAACCGGTGTGGGACTGCTTCATCTCGGAGACTTCTTCAGGCGTACCGACCGCAATGATCTGTCCGCCCTTGGAACCACCTTCCGGCCCAAGATCAACCAGCCAGTCAGCCGTCTTGATCACGTCCAGATTGTGCTCGATCACCACCACGGTGTTGCCGTGGTCGCGCAGGCGATGCAGCACGTCGAGCAGTTGCTGGATATCCGCGAAGTGCAAACCGGTAGTCGGCTCGTCGAGGATATACAGCGTCTTGCCGGTATCGCGCTTGGACAGTTCGCGGGACAGTTTCACCCGCTGCGCTTCACCACCGGACAGCGTGGTCGCGGATTGCCCGAGCTTGATGTACGAAAGGCCGACATCCATCAACGTCTGAAGCTTGCGTGCCAAGGCAGGCACCGCATCGAAGAACACCCGAGCCTCCTCGATGGTCATCTCAAGGGTTTCATGGATGCTCTTGCCCTTGTACTTGATTTCCAGCGTTTCGCGGTTGTAGCGCTTGCTCTTGCAGACGTCGCACGGGACATAGATGTCCGGCAGGAAGTGCATTTCAACCTTGATCAAGCCGTCGCCCTGACAGGCCTCGCAACGTCCGCCCTTCACGTTGAAGGAGAAGCGCCCCGGCCCGTAGCCGCGCGAACGGGATTCCGGCACGCCGGCGAACAGCTCGCGAATCGGCGTGAACAACCCGGTGTACGTCGCCGGGTTGGAGCGCGGGGTGCGGCCGATCGGGCTCTGGTCGATGTCGACGACCTTGTCCAGATGCTCCAGCCCTTTGATGCTGTCGTGAGCGGACGCTTCGAGCGTCGTTGCACCGTTGAGTGCGGTAGCGCTCAAAGGAAACAGTGTGTTGTTGATCAGTGTCGATTTGCCCGAGCCGGACACGCCGGTGACACAGGTCAGCAGACCGATCGGAATATCCAGGTCGACGTTACGCAGGTTGTTGCCGCGAGCCCCCTTGAGGGACAGCGACAACTTCTTGTTACGCGGTGTGCGTTTGGCCGGTACGGCGATCTTCACCCGGCCCGACAAGTACTTGCCGGTCAGCGAGTCAGGGTGGGCCATGACCTCGGCCGGCGTGCCTTCGGCGACGATATGCCCGCCATGCACGCCAGCCCCCGGGCCGATATCCACTACATAGTCAGCAAGGCGAATCGCATCTTCATCGTGCTCGACCACGATCACCGTGTTGCCGATATCGCGCAGGTGCTTGAGTGTGCCCAGCAACCGATCGTTGTCGCGCTGGTGCAGACCAATCGACGGTTCATCGAGGATGTACAGAACGCCAACCAGACCGGCACCGATCTGACTGGCCAGGCGAATCCGCTGAGCTTCACCGCCAGACAACGTGTCGGCACTGCGATCCAGCGACAGGTAGTCGAGGCCGACATTGACCAGAAACTGCAGGCGCTCGCGGATTTCCTTGAGAATCTTGTCGGCAATTTCACCGCGACGTCCGGTCAGCTTCAGGACACCGAAGTATTCGCACGCATCGCCAATCGGCAGATTGGTGACGGCCGGCAAAGTCTTCTCGCCCACCCAGACATGCCGCGCCTCGCGACGCAGGCGTGTGCCACGGCAATCCGGGCACGGCTGGGTACTGAGGAATTTGGCCAGCTCTTCGCGCACGGAGGCCGATTCGGTTTCGCGGTAGCGACGTTCCAGGTTCGGCACGATGCCTTCGAACGGGTGCGAGCGTTTGACGATGTCGCCACGGTCGTTCAGGTACTTGAAATCGACGTTCTGCGAGCCGCTGCCGTGCAGGATGAATTTCTGCTGATCGGCCGGCAGGTCGTTGAACGGCACTTCCAGACTGAACTTGTAATGCGAAGCCAGTGACCCGAGCATCTGGAAGTAATAGACGTTGCGCCTGTCCCAGCCGCGAATCGCGCCCTCGGCCAGGGTCAGTTCGCCATTGACCAGGCGCTTGATGTCGAAGAACTGCTTCACGCCCAGGCCATCGCATGTCGGGCAGGCGCCGGCCGGGTTGTTGAAGGAGAACAGCTTGGGTTCCAGTTCGCTGATGGCATGGCCGCAAATCGGACAGGCGAAGCGCGCGGAGAAGATGATTTCTTCACCCGGCTCATCGTCCATCGGCGCAACCAGGGCAATGCCGTCCGCCAGTTTCAGCGCGGTCTCGAACGATTCGGCGAGGCGCTGTTGCAGGTCGGCGCGTACCTTGAAGCGGTCGACTATTACATCAATCGAGTGCTTCTTCTGTTTATCCAGCTTCGGCAGCTCATCCAGTTCGCAGATCCTGCCGTTGACCCGGGCTCGTACAAAACCCTGGGCGCGCAGCTCTTCGAAGACCGAAAGGTGTTCACCTTTGCGCTCGCGAATCACCGGTGCCAGCAACATAAGCTTGCTGCCTTCCGGTTGCGCGAGGACCAGGTCGACCATCTGGCTGACAGTCTGCGCTTCCAGCGGAATGTCGTGATCCGGGCAGCGCGGAATGCCCACGCGAGCGTAAAGCAGGCGCAGGTAATCGTAGATTTCGGTGATGGTGCCGACAGTCGAGCGCGGGTTATGCGAGGTCGACTTCTGCTCGATGGAAATGGCTGGCGACAGGCCTTCAATGGTGTCGACGTCAGGTTTTTCCATCATCGACAAAAACTGCCGGGCGTAGGCCGATAGCGATTCGACATAGCGGCGCTGGCCTTCGGCGTACAGCGTGTCGAAGGCCAGGGATGATTTGCCGGATCCGGACAGGCCGGTGATGACGATCAGTTTGTCCCGTGGCAGGGTCAGATCGATGTTCTTCAGGTTGTGGGTTCGGGCCCCACGAATCAGGATCTTGTCCAAAGTGGCCTCGCTCGGCGGGCGTCGAAAACGTAGGAGTATACGGCCAAATACTGGATGGATGCACACTATCAAACGAGTGGATGACTGTCGTACATGAAGAGTCTGTCAGCGGAGCGCGTCAAAGCGTCGCGATATACCCCGTCAATCGATGGGACTGGTAGAATCGCCGCCGGTTCACATGAGGTTTTTCCATGCACGATCCCCACAGCGAACGCATGAGTGGCAGTGAGACCCGCGCAGCAAGCGGTCTGGCCCTTGTGTTCGCCTTCCGTATGCTTGGCATGTTCATGGTGTTGCCGGTATTGGCGACCTATGGGATGGATCTGGCAGGAGCGACCCCGGCCCTCATCGGGCTGGCGATTGGCGCTTACGGCCTGACCCAGGCGATTTTTCAGATTCCTTTCGGTTTCATTTCCGACCGCATCGGGCGCCGCCCGGTGATTTACCTGGGGCTGATCGTCTTCGCCCTCGGCAGCGTGCTGGCGGCCAACGCCGATTCGATCTGGGGCGTTATCGCCGGCCGAATCCTGCAGGGCGCCGGGGCCATTTCCGCAGCCGTGATGGCGTTGCTGTCAGACCTGACCCGCGAACAGCATCGGACGAAAGCCATGGCCATGATCGGCATGACGATCGGTCTGTCGTTCGCGGTCGCCATGGTGGTAGGACCGTTGCTGACCCGCGCTTTCGGTCTGTCCGGATTGTTTCTCGCCACGGGTGGCATGGCGCTGTTCGGTATCGTGATTGTGATGTTCATGGTGCCGCGCTCGACCGGGCCGTTGCAGCATCGCGAGTCCGGCGTCGCGCGTCAGGCACTGATGCCGACGCTCAAGCACCCGGACCTGTTGCGCCTGGACCTGGGTATTTTTGTGTTGCACGCGATGTTGATGTCGAGCTTCGTTGCATTGCCGCTGGCCCTGGTCGAAAAGGCCGGGCTGCCCAAGGAACAGCACTGGTGGGTCTATCTGACCGCGCTGCTGATTTCTTTCTTCGCCATGATCCCGTTCATTATCTACGGCGAGAAGAAACGCAAAATGAAACGAGTTTTATTGGGCGCGGTGCTGACGCTGATGCTCACTGAGCTATTCTTCTGGCAGTTCGGCGATAGCTTGCGGGCTCTGGTGATCGGGACGGTGGTGTTCTTTACCGCGTTCAATCTGCTGGAAGCTTCGTTGCCGTCGCTGATCAGCAAGGTTTCACCGGCTGGCGGCAAGGGCACGGCGATGGGGGTTTATTCCACCAGCCAGTTCCTCGGTTCGGCGCTGGGCGGGATCCTCGGCGGCTGGATGTTCCAGCACGGCGGTTTGTCGGCGGTATTCCTCGGATGCGCCGGCCTGGCTGCCCTCTGGCTGGCCTTTGCTGTTACCATGCGCGAACCACCTTACGTGACGAGCCTGCGCTTGCCGTTGTCGCCCGAGGCGATCCGCGAAGCGGGTCTGGTCGAGCGCCTGAAGGCCGTCGTAGGGGTAACAGATGCAGTAATCGTCGAAGATGAAGCGGCGATTTACATAAAATTGGACACCGAACTATTGGATCGCACCACCCTTGAGCGCCTGGTGAACAACCCGGCCGAGGCAGCGTGCGTAGCCTAGGAGAACGTTATGGCCCGTGGGGTTAACAAAGTCATATTGGTCGGCACTTGCGGCCAGGATCCCGAAGTTCGCTACTTGCCTAACGGTAACGCCGTGACCAACCTGAGTCTGGCGACCAGCGAACAGTGGACCGACAAGCAAACCGGTCAGAAAGTTGAAAAGACTGAATGGCACCGTGTGTCGATGTTCGGCAAGGTTGCGGAAATCGCCGGTGAATACCTGCGTAAAGGTTCGCAGGTCTACATCGAAGGCAAGCTGCAGACCCGTGAGTGGGAAAAAGACGGTATCAAGCGTTACACCACTGAAATCGTGGTCGACATGCAAGGCACCATGCAACTGCTCGGCGGCCGTCCACAGCAGGGCGACCAACAAGGTGGGGGCAACAACTATCAGCAGTCCGCTCCGGCCCCGCGCCAACAGGCTCCGCGTCCGCAGCAGTCGGCAGCACCGCAACAGTCGCGTCCGGCTCCACAACAGCAGGCCGCTCCGCAGCCAGCTCCGGATTTCGACAGCTTTGATGACGATATCCCGTTCTAGGAAATATCTGAGACTCGACCATAAGGTTTAGCCTCTAAACCCCCGATCAATCCTCTGGACTGGTCGGGGGTTTTCTTTTGCACCTCGTTCTGTAGGAGCCGGCTTGCTGGCGAAGAAGATCACACGGTAAATCAGGCAAACCGTGTCACCGTTCTTCGCCAGCAAGCCGGCTCCTACAGGATTGCGGTCAACGGGATAACGTCGTGACGTTGGCCCGCGCCTGGTGCAGTTTTTTGTAGCTGTCGATCAGGCGCAGGTGCCGGTCGAGGCCCTCCAGTTTCATGCTGGTCGGCGTCAAACCATGGAAGCGCACGCTGCCGTCCACCGAGCCGATCACTGCATCCATCCGCTCGTTGCCAAACATCCGACGGAAGTTGGCCTCGTAGTCTTCCAGTTCCAGGTCTTCGTCCAGCTTCATCTCCAGCACCACATTGACGGCCTGGTAGAACAAACCGCGCTCAACCGTGTTGTCGTTGTACTGCAGGAACATTTCCACCGCCTCTTTCGCCTCTTCATATTGCTGCAAGGCGAGATAAATCAGCAGTTTCAACTCCAGAATCGTCAGCTGACCCCAGGCCGTATTGTCGTCAAATTCGATGCCGATCAAGGACGTGATGTCGGTGTAGTCGTCCAGCTCGCTTTCCACCAGGCGCTCCACCAGCGCTCGCAGTTCGTCTTCGTCCAGGCGATGCAGGTTCAGGATGTCTTCGCGGAAGAACAGCGCTTTGTTGGTGTTATCCCAGATCAGATCGTCTACCGGATAAATTTCCGAATAGTCCGGCACCAGGATGCGGCAGGCCGTTGCGCCGATATGCTCGTAGACCGCCATGTACACTTCTTTGCCCATGCCTTCGAGAATGCCGAACAAGGTCGCAGCTTCCTCGGCATTTGAGTTTTCACCCTGGCCGGAGAAGTCCCACTCCACGAATTCGTAATCCGACTTCGAACTGAAGAAGCGCCAGGACACCACGCCGCTGGAGTCGATGAAGTGCTCGACGAAGTTATTCGGCTCGGTCACTGCATGACCTTCAAACGTCGGCTGGGGCAGGTCGTTGAGGCCTTCGAAGCTGCGACCCTGGAGCAATTCGGTCAGGCTGCGTTCCAGCGCCACTTCCAGGCTTGGGTGCGCGCCGAACGAGGCGAACACACCGCCAGTGCGGGGGTTCATCAACGTGACGCACATCACCGGGAATTCACCGCCCAGGGACGCATCCTTCACCAATACCGGGAAACCCTGTTCTTCCAGCGCCTGAATACCGGCGAGGATCCCTGGGTATTTTGCCAGCACGTGGGCCGGCACATCCGGCAGCGCAAATTCACCTTCGATGATTTCGCGTTTGACCGCGCGCTCGAAAATCTCCGACAGGCACTGCACCTGGGCTTCGGCCAGCGTGTTACCGGCGCTCATACCGTTGCTGAGGAACAGGTTTTCAATCAGGTTGGAGGGGAAATACACGACCTCGCCGTCCGACTGGCGCACGTACGGCAGCGAGCAGATGCCGCGCTCTTCATTGCCCGAGTTAGTATCGATCAGATGGGAGCCGCGCAGCTCGCCGTCGCGGTTGTAAATCTTCAGGCAGTACTCGTCGAGAATTTCAGTCGGCAGCGCGTCTTTACGGCCAGGCTTGAACCAGCGCTCATCCGGGTAATGCACAAATTCTGCATTGGCGATGCCTTCGCCCCAGAACTGGTCGTTGTAGAAGAAGTTGCAGTTGAGCCGCTCGATAAACTCGCCCAACGCCGACGCCAACGCGCCTTCCTTGGTCGCACCCTTGCCGTTGGTGAAACACATCGGCGAGTGTGCATCGCGGATATGCAGCGACCACACATTGGGCACGATATTGCGCCACGAGGCGATTTCAATCTTCATGCCCAGGTCCGCCAGAATGGCCGACATATTGGCAATGGTTTGCTCCAGCGGCAGATCCTTGCCGGCAATGTAAGTGCTCGCTTCTGAACTGGAAGCAGGCATCAACAAGGCCTGGGCATCGGCGTCGAGGTTTTCCACCTCTTCGATCACAAACTCAGGCCCGGCTTGCACCACTTTTTTCACGGTGCAACGGTCGATGGAGCGCAAGATGCCCTGGCGGTCCTTGTCGGAGATGTCCGCCGGCAACTCGACCTGGATCTTGAAAATCTGGTTGTAGCGGTTTTCCGGGTCAACAATATTGTTCTGCGACAGGCGGATGTTATCCGTGGGGATATTGCGTGTGCTGCAGTACAACTTCACAAAGTACGCCGCACACAACGCCGACGAAGCCAGGAAGTAGTCGAACGGACCCGGTGCCGAGCCATCGCCCTTGTAACGGATAGGTTGATCGGCCACCACCGTGAAGTCGTCGAACTTGGCTTCAAGCCGAAGGTTGTCGAGAAAGTTGACCTTGATTTCCATGGGGGATTACCAGAATAACGGGCTAGACGATTTGGACGCCATTATCCGGCTTTTCAGCGGTAAGTCTTGTGGTTGTCTGGTCCTCGATCGGGTTTACACCTGTTTCAACCCGACGCCCGATGCACGGCAGTGGGCTTTTTCACGAACGGTGATTGTTCAGTCGAGTATCAAGTGCGGCAAGAACCGGCTCGAATCCTTGGTGATCAAGCTGTTGTCCTCCCGCACACCAATCCCCGCCGCCTGATCACCGATCACCCAGGAACCGATCAAGGTGTAGCTGTCGCCAAACTGTGGCAACGGCGCAAACTCCTGAAGGATAAACGGCGCGTCTGTGTAGGGGCCGTCCTCTTTCACGATCAGGCCGTCAGCCGTTTGCAGTTCGATGTTGGCGCCTTCCCGCGAGAAGAATGGCTTGCGCACCCAGCCCTTGGGCACCGCTTTGTTCGGGTCGGTATCCAGATGGGCGGCGAGCAGGTTCGGGTGGCCTTTGTTGAATTCCCACAGCAGCGGCAGGATGCCTTTGTTGGAGATGATGGATTTCCAGGCCGGTTCGAAAAACTGCGTATCGCTCTGGGCAATCGCTGTACCAAAAGGCTCGTGGAAGATGAACTCCCAGGCGTGCAGTTTGAACAGGTGAGGAATCCAGCGATCTTCAAGATCGACGAAGCGTCCATCACTGGTGAGGCCGATGTCTTCGATGTCGATGTGGCGGGATTCGATGCCGACCTTTTCCGCCACCAGTCGCAGGTAATCGGTGGTGCCTTTGTCCTCGACCGAGTCCTTCATCGAGGCGAAATAGAAGGGCTGTGAGAGCTGCAGTTGAGCAAAGGCCTGATGCAGCTTGGTGTCGATGCTGTTGAACTGGTCGGCGTTCTTGGGCAGCAAGCCGCGTTCGATGCATTGCTCCAGCCAGCCCCACTGAAACGCCGCCGCTTCATACAGGCTGGTCGGCGTGTCGTAGTTGAGCTCCAGCAGTTTGGCGGGGCCGCTGCCGTTGTAGGAAAAGTCCATACGCCCGTAAAGATGCGGATGACCTTCGAGCCATGAAGTACGAACCATGTCATGGAACGGTGCAGGAATGCTCAGGCGCTCCAGCAACGCCTCGCTCTGCACCACGCGGGCCACCAGATCCATGCACATCTCATGAATCTCGGTGGTCGGGTCTTCGAGATCGTTCTCGATCTGCTTGAGCGTGAACTGGTAGTACGCGCTCTCGTCCCAATAAGGTTCATCGTCGATGGTGTGGAACAGAAAGCCGAGGTTCTCGGCAGTTTGTTTCCAGTCATGACGCTCTGCGCAGAGGATTTTCTTCATGGCCCTGTTTCCTTAACTGCTCGACCCGCCGCCGCCCCAGCCGCTGCGTGCACTGGCTTTGCTGCCGAAGCCGCCACGGGAAGTGGACGAGGCAACGGACATCGGTTTGCTGGTGGAACGAATCGAGTCGGCGTAGTTGCTGCTGCCGTATCGCGCCTGATTGGATTTGGTAAAAGTCGAGCCCTTGGCAATCCGCTGGCCGAGCGTCGAAGACGAATAGCTGCCGCGGTCATCCCGATAACGGTAAACCGGCTCGGAGTAGTAGCTGTTGCGGTTGTTGCTCAGCATGTTGCCGATCAGCAGACCGGTCAGCAGGCTGGTGCCGGAGAATCCGGAGCCGCCACTGTTCGCTTCCGAGGCGGGCAGTTGAGCCTTGGCGGCGTCCACCTGGGATTGGGTCACCTCGCCATCGGCGGTCAGTTCGAAGCCGCCCAGTTTCGGGATGAATTTGCCGGCGGAATCCTGCTGGCACCAGTCGGCGACGAAGTCGGCTTCGCAATCGGCCTGGTTGTCGTACACCGGTGCAATGCGCCGATGTTCGGCCATAGCGGTCATGAAGGCGTCCGAGCAGACGTCCACCGGAAGCTTTTCATCGGCGCATTGCTGAACGGACTGGAAGTTGTACTTCTTCTGCATCGAGTAGGTTTTTTCCGTCGGCCCGCAGCCTGAAATCGCCATGGCGACCGAGGCTGCCAGCGACAGCTGAACGTACTTGCTTCGTTTCATCGGGAGCTCCGTGCGCGATCAGTTCTGGGAAGGAGTCATGCAGGCGGCGTTCAACATGCCGACGCTGATGGCCACCGCTGCCACGTAGATGCCCGCAGCGATTTCGCCTTTCTTGATACGCTCGGAGGAGCCTTTGAGCACCAGGCTGGTCATCAGGAATGCCAGCAATTGTACGAACGCGGCGATCACGGCCCAGACGACGAAGTCGAGAATGCTGATCGAGTAGGCAATCACGTTGCTGGCCGGAATCGCGAAACCGATGATCGCGCCACCCAAGGCAATCGCGGCCGCCACGTTGCCCGAACGGATCAGTTCGAATTCTTTGTGCGGGGTGAGGCGGGTGTAGATGAACTGGAACAGCGCGAACAGCACGGCGGCGCCGAGGATGTAAGCAACAAACCCGAACACGGCGGCTTTGTTCAGGGAAATGGAGAGCGCTTCTAGCATGGGTTTCTTCCTTTTTAAAAAGTGTTCAGGTCGGTGGTGTACAGCGAAATGCCCAGCGAAGTGCTCAAGCTGATGGTGCCTTCGGCGTCCTCTTCGACGGAAAACAGCAGGAACTCCCGGCGATCGGTCAGGCCGGTGTCGCGGGCGTACAGCATCGAACGGTGCTCGACTCTGTAGGACTCATCCGGGTTTTTCAGCTGCTCGCTCAACGCCACCAGTTCAGTCTGGCCATCCTCGGTACCCCATTCGCGGGTGTACTCGACGCCGTTGTGTGTGTAAGTCGGCAGCCCGATCAGGCTTTGCGGGCCGGCCAGCCGCCGTAGCTCCGCTTCGCTGCTGATGGTGATGTAGCTGAGGTAGTTGAACAGGATCACTGACTCGACCTGGCCGGCGATGTCGCCGGTGGTGTGCACTTGCAGCCAGTAGTCTTCGTCATTCATGTAGTAGCGCGACAGCCAGGTCGACTGGCCGAGGTCAAGGGTGCCGTTGCTCCAGATCTGTTGGGAGTCCGGGATGGCCACGGCGGTTTTTCCGTCGAGCAGCAATTTGAGCGTGGTGTCGAACATCACGCCTTTGCCCGGCGCCAGACCCAGCGGGCCGGTGGCCGGCTGAGTGTCGCTGGCGGTCCGGTTCGATTCCGTATGCGCGTTCGGGGCCTCAAGCCCCATCAGCTGCTTAAACCATCCCATTGGAGATTTCCTTCAGGCGGGTGGAGGCGATATAGAAGAGTTCGCCGCCGTCAACACGCGTCGCGCTGGGCGGGTTGATCGACGGTTGCCGGGCGCCTTTGGCGCGGTAGCCGATGAGCGTGGCGTTGTGGTGTTCCTTCATCTGCGTGTACAGATCGCCGAACGTAGCGTTGAACGTCTCGGGCAGTTTCATCAAGTATTGGGTGGCGCCTTGGCCCACACACAGCAATTCGTTGATGACCACGGACGAACCCGGATCCTGAGAGGCGCGCACCAGCATCTCGATGGCCATGCTTGATGTGCATTCCAGGCTGGGCGCGTAGGCGCTGGCGAGCGCGGCGATTTCACTGTCATTGAAGTGCGCAACCACATGCCCGACAGGCTTCAGTTGATTGACCGCCAGCACCGTGGCCAGGGTCAGGTCGTCTGAATGGGTTCGCACCAGGACGCGTTCGGCGCCCGGAACACCCGCGCGCAGTAACAGCGTCACCGAGGACAGGCTTTCACCCTTGATGAAAGATGCCTGGCCCGGCATGGGGTTTTCTTCAAGGGTGCAATCGCAAATGACGATCAGGTTGTCGTTGGAGGTTTCATCCTGAAGCAACAATTCAACGACCCGCTCGCTGGCTGCACCCTCCCAGCCGATGAGCACCGTATGCCCGACCTTGCCGGTGTAATCACCTTTGCCCTTCATGCCTTTTCTCCATACATCGATAACGCTGCTGGTGGTTTTACCAATGGCTGCCGTCAACAGCGCAATGCCCCCGAGCATGACCCAGGTGGCCACGAAAATGCGTCCCGCCGATGTCTGTGGCGCGAGATCGCCATAGCCGACGGTGAGCGTGGTGGTGAGATAGAAGTAGGTAAACGTGGCGGGGGCGGTGAGGTGCTGTTCGCCCAGCAACACCAGGCCCAGATACGCTGTGCTCAGGTGCACGCCCAAGGCAATGACCAGTCCTGCCCAACCGAACCGGTGGAAGAGGGACGAGGCGTACATGCGCAGTAATAGGAAAATCGACATTTCGTCCCTGACTCCATGGGGGCTCATTCCTGGCGAGGTAATCGCCCCGGCGTCTGAATGCTGGAGTGCGGCTACCGAGCGGCATTAAACCTGTTGCGCGGTGCAGATAAAAGTATCTTGGCTGCAATAAATCCGGCGAGCGCACCAAACAGATGCCCTTCGAAGGAAACACCCTGGCGGGGAAGGAAGCCAAAGACCAGGCCGCCATAGAGCAAGGCCACGACGCTGGCCGTGATCAGGTTGCCCCAGCTCCTGTGGAACCAGGCACGAGACAGGAGGTACGCCCACAATCCGAATACCCAGCCGCTGGCGCCAATGTGCACACCTGAAAAACCGAACAACCAGACCAGCGCGCCACCCAGCACAATGATGATCGCGCTGACGGCCAGGAACCGGTTGAGCCCGTCGACAATGACCAGGGTGCCCAGAATCAGGAAGGGAATCAGGTTGGCGCTGAGGTGTGCAAAGGACGCGTGCAAAAAGGGTGAGGTGATGATGCCGCCCAGTCCGTGGACTGTTCTCGGCACCAGGCCGAAGGCCACAAGGCTGTAACCGGTCGCGACATTGAGCAGTTGCAGCGCCACCATGAAAATGGCGAGGCTGGCGATTGTCTTGAAACCCTTCAGGGCATCCATCCTTGACCTCGAATCAACAAAAAACATGGCGCAGAATCCATGTGGGAGCGGCGGTGCGACGATTCGACTTACTCGCACCGCCGTTCCCACAGGTTATGCATCCGGCCTCTGTTACTCAGCCGATTTCTGCTTCAGGCGTTCCAGAATCGCGTTGGCGCTGCCGGTATCCGGCGTGATGCCGGCTTCGCGAAGCTTGCGCTCCAGGTCGGTGCCGGTCGACGCATCGGCCAGTTGGTCCTGCGCTTCCAGTTCAGCGGCGCGTTGCTGCTGCTTGGCTTGCAAGCGGTTCAGCGTGCCGACCGCGGTTTCGAGCTTGCCGTTGGCACCGCCACTGGCGATGGACGCGCTGACCTGGGCTTTCTGTACGCTTTCGCGCGCCTTGGCCATGTCCACTTGCTGGCGCAAGCTTCTGATGCGGCTTTCAGCCTTGGTGATGTCTTTGCGCATGTTGTCCGCATAACCGCCGAATTCGGTGGCCTGCTTTTGCTCGACATCCAGTTCGTTGGTCAGGGTCGAAATGGCTTCGGCCACTTCCAGTGCCAGGTCTTCGCGATTGGCCTGGATCGCGGCCAGAGCCTTGGATTCCAGGTCCTTGATCTTGGCGTTGTACTCGCCGACGCGATCGGCCGACAGTTTGTGCTTGGCCATGATGGTGACGAGCTCACGCTTGGCGTTGGCCAGTGCGCTGTCGGCATCGCGAATTTCCTGGTCGAGGATGCGCAGGGCCTGCTGGTCGACGATCGATTCGCCGACCTCATTGGCACCGCCACGCAGCGCGGTGAACAATTTGCTCCAGATGGACTGAGTCATTGGATACTCCCTAATCCCGAATAATTAATTGAAGAAACGTTCGAAGGCTTCGCTGGCGCGCTGGACGTTGTCGACGAGGGTTTTCACCTCGGTCACGACGTTGGTCAGGCTCGAGTCGGAACTCAACGCGCCGAACATGTTGTAAACGACCTGGCCGTTGGGCATGGACTCGATACCGATCGACGACAGCGGAAACATTTCCCGGCTGCGCAACACGGCGTCATTGAAGACGGGCACGTCCTTTATCGACTCAACGTCGACCAGCACGGTATCGACGATGATCTGGTCGCCCACCACTGCGATGTAAATCGGCAAGCCACCGAAGTCGTTCATTTCCAGCTTGATGCTGGACTCGGAGCCTTGAACCAGGGAGAGGGTGATGTCGTTCGAGACCACTTCGTCCAGGGCTTGAAGGGCGTTGTAGAGGCGATCGATGTTCCAGTTGTTACCTGCGCTCATGTAATTCTCCGACATGAATGAGCCAGCCCGAATCGGTTGGCGTAGCTGTTTCTCCATCTGCTTGAGCAGGCTTCGGTTTTCGGGAAGCACCCAAGTCTCGTGTTTCACATAACCGGCGGCACCCAGGCCCGCGCGCATCTGCTTCATGTAGAAGCTCGACGGTTTTTTCGCGGACGGCTTCGAGCGCTCTCCCTTGCGGCTCGCGGAATCGGTCACAGAACCGGAAGCCGGATCTGGTGGAGAGCTGCTGTTCATGATGCTGACCTCGTTGTGAAAAAAACTCACGCGTGAGAAACACTACAGGCAATTTCCGCCGCCCTCAATAGCTCACGCGTGAGATTTTTCGGGCTATTGAACCTGTGGGTTCACAACTGATGTGTACGCTACGCACCACTGTGGGAGCGGGCTTGCTCGCGAAGGCGCCGGGTCAGTCAACGTTGATGTCAACTGACCCGGCGCCTTCGCGAGGAAGCCCGCTCCCACAGGTTTTCGTCTTAACCAGCCAGGAACTCGTCGGTAGACACCACGCTGGCATACGCAAAACCCAGCGCCGACATGAAGGCTGCGTGAACGTGGGCGGCCGGAACGGTGAGGCCGTTGAACTCCAGATCCCGTGAGGCACAGGCGTCGTGAATGACGGTGACGACATAACCCATGTCGGCGGCGGCACGGGTAATGCCGTCGACACACATGTGGCTCATGCTGCCGACCACCACCAGTTCCTTGATGCCTTGTTCGTCGAGGATCGACTTCAGTTCGGTTTCGCGGAACGAGTTGACGAAATGCTTGAGCACCACCGGCTCGTCGGCGCGGTTGAGGACTTTGGGGTGCAGCTTCGCGCCTTCAGAGCCGGGGGTGAAGAACGGCGCTTCATCGGAGGTGAATTCGTGGCGAATGTGCACCACCGAATCGCCGGCATCGCGGAAGGCCTTGATCAGGCGGACGGCATTGTCCGCAGCGGCATCCGCACCGACCAGCGGCCACTTGCCCTGGGGGAAGTAGTCGTTTTGGATATCGACTACGATGAGTGCTTGCTTGGCCATGACTGTTTCCTCGAGTGTGTGTTGGGTGTGGAATGAAGTATCGGGTCTGGCGGGCCGTCCGAGGATTGGCCGCACCGACAATAGAAGGGGGAAAACTGACAATGGACGCACAAAGGGCAATCGCCGAGCTGGGCGTGCTGATTTATCCGGGCGCGCAGATGGCGGCGGTGCACGGGCTGACGGACTTGTTCGGGGTGGCGAACCGGATTGCCGCCGACTATCAGGCGGCGCAGTTGCCGCTGTTGCGGGTCAGCCATTGGCAGGTCGATGGCGATCAGGCGCCCAAGCGCGTCTACGACAGCCATCCCGCGCCGGACGGTGCATTGGTGGCGGTGTTGATCCCGCCGTCGATTGCCGGTTTTTCCGAAGGCCAGGCGCCGCAAGGCTTGCTGAGCTGGATTCGGCAGCAACACGCACAAGGTGCGACCCTTGGCGGCGTTTGCGTGGGCTCGATTCTATTGGCCGAAAGCGGTCTGCTCGACGGCCGCAGCGCCACCACCCACTGGACCTCGGCCAAGGCCTTCGCCGAACGTTACCCGGCGATCAGACTCAAGGCTGATACACCCATCGTCGATGACGGCGACCTGATTACCACCGCCGGGTTAATGGCCTGGTCCGAGCTGGGTTTGCGTCTGGTCGACCGGCTGCTGGGGCCGAGCATCGCCACCGGCACGGCGCGTTTTCTGGTGGTGGAACACAGCGACAGCGCGAGCGAATGCGGCAGTAATTTTTCACCGATCCTCAGCCATGGCGACGCCTCGATTCTCAAGGTTCAGCACTGGCTGCAAAGCACGGGGGCGACGGATGTGTCGCTGACGGCGATGGCCGAACGGGCAGGGCTGGAAGAGCGCACGTTCCTGCGCCGATTCCGCGCCGCGACCGGGTTGAAACCCACCGAATACTGCCAGCACCTGCGGGTCGGCAAGGCTCGGGAAATGCTTGAATTCACCAACGGCACCATTGATCACATTGCCTGGACCGTGGGTTATCAGGACCCGAGTGCCTTTCGCGCGACGTTCAAGAAGATAACCGGGCTGGCGCCGAGTGATTATCGGGCGCGGTTTGGCGTTTCGCCGACTGCCGCCGTGGCTCGTTAGCCAGAACGCCGCAGATCAAAATGTGGGCGCGGGCTTGCTCGCGAAGGCGGCATGTCCGTCGACATTGATGCTGACTGACACTCCGCTTTCATGAGCAAGCCCGCTCCCACATTGGATCTGAGCATGGCTTGGGTCGTGCAAAATGCCGGAACTGAAACAGGTGTCGTGCAGAATAAGACAGGCGTAGTGCTATCACCTTTTCAACAACTTCTTGATTTGCCGTTCATTTCACACCGAGTGCCATTGGCCTGATCTCTGCACCCCTACCACTACATTCATCTAGCGCCGATTGAAGGGGGACGCATGACCCCAACAAACCGCAAGAAACTGGTAGTCGCCCATTCGGTGCGCCCCGACGCGCCACAACATGAAGTCGAAACCAACCGCGCGCTGGCCCGTTGGCTCGCGCTTATCCTCGGGCTCAAATTCGGTGGCAGTTACGATCCCGAACGGCACAGCGGTCGAGACCTTTATCTGTTGCCCACTCAAACCCTGGTCGGTGCCGCTGCCGCGCGACAGCTCGGAGTCAGCGGACCGGAGGATTTGTGGGGTGGCTACGTCGAGCATGATTTCATCTGCACCAAAGCCATCAGCCACGGCCTGCGCAACAAGAATGCCCATGCTCCGCAAGGTTGGTCGCCGCTGTTTTCCGAGCGGGTGCGCAGCGTGGTGCTCGATGGCTTCAGCGTGTTTTCCTTCGACGATGCGCGTCCTGCGGCGGAACACTTGCTGTACAGCGGCCCGATTCGCTTGAAGCCGATTCATGCCTGTGCCGGGCGGGGTCAGGAGGTGATCAAGAGCCTTGATCAGTTCGACGAAATCCTGGCCAGGCCCGAGGCCCAAACGCTGTTCACCGAAGGCGTGGTTTTGGAACAGGACCTGACCGATGTGGTGACCCACAGCGTCGGCCAAAGCTTCATCGGCGACAACGTGCTGAGCTATTGCGGTGATCAATACTTGACCAAAGACGCTCAGGGCGAGCAGGTTTACGGAGGGTCCAACCTGCTGGTGGTGCAGGGTGACTACGACGATCTGCTCAGGCTGGATCTGCCCGATGAGGTGCGATTGGCGATCCGGCAAGCCCAGGTGTTCGACAACGCCGCGAATGAGGCCTATCCCGGTTTCTACGCGTCGCGTCGCAACTACGACATCGCGCAAGGCCTGGACACTAACGGCCGGCAGCGCAGCGGTGTACTCGAACAGTCCTGGCGCATGGGCGGCGCGAGCAGTGCGGAAGTGGCGGCGTTGCAGAGTTTCGTCAATCACCCGGGCATGCGCGCCATCCGCGTGTCTTCGGTGGAAACCTACGTCGATCAGGCGCTGCCGGCGGACGCCATCGAGGTGTACCGCGGGCCGGCGCAAAACAGTGAATTTCTTCTCAAGTACGTAACGGTCCATTCCTATGACGGCTAGAAGCGAAACCATTCAGATCGACATCGACGATGAACAGATGAGCGGGACTTTTCTCAGCCCCAAATCGAAAGTCCCCGGCGTGCTCTTCGTGCACGGCTGGGGTGGCAGCCAGGAACGCGACCTTGAGCGGGCAAAAGGCATCGCCGGTCTAGGCTGCGTGTGCCTGACGTTCGACTTGCGCGGGCACACCGGCGGGACCGGCATTCCGCTGACGCGGGTCTCCCGCGAAGACAACCTGCGCGACCTGCTGGCGGCATACGACCGATTGCTCGCGCACCCGGCGCTCGATACCTCGGCGATTGCCGTGGTCGGCACCAGTTATGGCGGTTACCTGGCGTCGATCCTGACTTCCTTGCGGCCGGTACGCTGGCTGGCGCTGCGGGTGCCGGCGCTGTATCGCGACGAGCAATGGCATACGCCCAAGCGCGATCTGGACAAGATGGATTTGCGTGATTACCGCAGCACGCTGGTTCGTGCCGACAGCAATCGCGCGTTGCACGCCTGTTCGCAATTTACCGGGGATGTGCTGTTGGTGGAGTCTGAGAACGACGACTACGTGCCACACGCGACGATCATGAGCTACCGCGCCGCGTGCCAGCAGACGCATTCGCTGACGCACCGCATTATCGACGGTGCCGATCACGCATTGAGCGAGCCGGTTTCGCAACAGGCGTACACCTCGATTCTGGTGGACTGGATTACCGAGATGGTGGTGGGTGAGCGGTTGAGTATTATCCAGTCGACATGAGATTTGCAGTGTTCTCGAGATCATTCGCGAGCAAGCCCGCTCCCACATTGCAATGCGGTCTAATGTGGGCGCGGGCTTGCTCGCGATAGCGTTTTCAAAGGCACCCAATCACTTGGGCTTTTTCGCAATCCGCAGCGACTTGGCCTTGGCCTCGACAATCAGATACATCACCAACGTAATCAGCAACGGCAAGATAAAATAAATCGCCCGATACGCCAGCAACCCCGCCACCAGGCTCCCCCGTGACACTTCATGCTGCAGCAATGCCACAAACACCGCTTCCAGCACCCCGAGCCCTGCCGGAATGTGGGTGATGACCCCGGCGATGGCGCTGATCAGCAACACCCCGAGTACCAGCGGATAATCCAGTTTGCTCGGCAGCAAGGTGAAAATCACCGCCGCCATCAGCGACCAGTTCAGTGCGCCGAGACACAGTTGCAGGATCGCCATGCGCAAGGAAGGCAGGTTGATTTCCACGCCCCGAATGGCCCACTCGCGCCGCGTGGAAAACCGACACGCCGCCAGATAACCCGCGCTCACCAGCAATAATAAAATCCCCACACCTTGCAGCGCGTCAGTGCTGAGTTTCCAACCGGGCGGCATGCGCACCAGGCCGCTGCTGAACACCGCGCCGGCAATCACCATGTAGCCGAACCAGTTCGTCGCCAGGCTCAGGCCGAGGATTTTCGCGATGTTACTTTTGCTCACGCCGAGTCGCGAATACAGACGATAACGCATGGCGATGCCACCGACCCAGGCGCTGAGATTGAGGTTGAACGCGTAGCTGATGATGCCCACCGGCAGGATCTGCTTCCAGGTCAGGTCCTGACGAATGTAGGTGCGGCCGATCAGGTCGAAGCAGGCGTACACCAGAAAACTCACCAGCGTCAGCCCGGAGGCAATGATCAGCGTGCGCACCTTGAAGTCGGCAAGGTTGTCGAACACCTCGCTCCATTCGATGCGCTGGGCCAGCATCGTGAAGAGCACGATCAGCGCCAGGAAAAACACCATCGTCAGCGGTTTTTTCCAGCGGCTCCAGCGTGATTTTTTTATCGAGGCGGGTGTCGGGCTGTCGGCGTGAGGCGCCGGGTGCGCTTCAACGCGGTTCATGATGGTCGCCTCCATCGAGGTGGGTGAAGGGTTTCAGGCGCGGCTTGTGTGCCGGCAGCCAGCCGGCCCACGCCGGGAAGTGCCGCAGAAAGTGAAACACCAGGAAACCGACGGTCATGTGCCAGACCCGTCCGCGCGGGGATTTGTCCGCACACATGGCTTTGCAGTGGTTGTTGCTCAGCGTTTCGAGGCGTTCGAACAAGTCGCGGTTGAAGGCACGATCGCGGATCAGCACATTGGCTTCCAGGTTCATCGACAGGCTCAGCGGGTCGAGGTTGCTCGACCCGACGGTGCTCCAGTCCTCGTCCACCAGCGCGACTTTGCCGTGCAGCGGGCGCTCGCAATATTCATGAATCTGCACTCCGGCCTTGAGCAGGTAGTCATAAGTCATGCGCGCCGCCAGTTTGGCCACCATCATGTCCGGCTGACCTTGCAGAATCAGCCGCACCTCGACGCCACGGCGGGCGGCGTTGCGTATCTCGCGCAGCAGGCGATACCCGGGAAAGAAGTAAGCATTGGCGATGACTACGCGACGCTGGGCGCTGCGCAGGACTTGTCGATAAACCTCTTCGATATCGGTCTGGTGATCGCCGTTGTCGCGGTACACCAAGCGAACCTGGCCATCGTGATCGCTGAAAGCCAGTTCCGAACGCCGCTGCCGCCTTCGTTGCCACCAGTATTTGGCCCGCGCCGGACGACCACTTTGCAGCAGGGCGAAGTGATGAATGTCGGCCACCGCCGGGCCTTGCACTTCAACCGAGTAATCCTGCTTGGCTTCGGGGCCGAAGTCGGCCAGATGGTCAGCGGAAAAGTTGATCCCGCCGATGAACGCGATCGTGCCGTCGACCACCACGATCTTGCGGTGCAGGCGCCGAAACCAATTGGTGCGAATGCCGAGCCGTTTCGGCGCCGGGTCAAATATCTGAATGCGCACGCCGGCCTCGCTCAATGCGGCGAGATAGCCGGTGGTCAACTCGCCGCAGCCAAAACCGTCGAGGCTGGCGGTGACCCGCACGCCGCGTTGCGCCGCTTCGATCAGCACTTGCTGCAGTTCGTTGCCAACCTTGTCCTCGAACACGATGAAGGTTTCCAGGAGGATTTCAGTCTTGGCCTGGCGCATGGCCTCGAACACCCGCGGAAAATATGCTTCGCCGTTCTCCAGCAGTTCCACCAGGTTGTTGCCCTGCCAGCCGTACTGGACGTCGACCGCGCCGGGCTCACGGATCGGCGGGTTGGTGGACACGTGTTCCACGGTGCTTTTCTCCATCGGAGCGCTGCTCATAGCTCGATCTCCACCGATAGCGGTGCGTGGTCGGAAAGGTGCGACCAAGGCCGCGTCGCCAGGACTTTCGGGTGGCTGGCCTTGAGGTTGCGCACGTAGATGCGGTCCAGGCGCAAGGCTGGCAAGCGGGCCGGAAAACTGCGCGCCGGTTTGCCGTGGTGTTCGGCAAACACCTCGCGCAAACCACAAGGCTTGAGCAGTGCATCGGCGCGCTGGCGCCAGTCGTTGAAGTCGCCGGCGACGATCACCGGTGCAGCGCTCGGTAACTCTTCGAGACGCTGGGCCAGCAGCTTCAGCTGTTCATTGCGATGGGTTTCGCGCAGCCCCAGATGGACGCAAATGGCGTGCACTTCCGGGCCGTCGCCGGGCAGGCGCAATACGCAATGCAGGATGCCGCGGTTCTCGTGTCCGCTGATGGACACGTCGAGATTGTCGTGGCGAATGATCTGGAATTTCGACAGCAGCGCATTGCCGTGATCGCCCTCCGGGTACACCGCGTTGCGTCCGTAGGCGAATTGCGGCCACAGCGTGTCGGCGAGAAACTCGTACTGCGGCATCGTCGGCCAGTTGCTATAGCGCCGAGGGTGATGTTCGTGGGTACCGTGGACTTCCTGTAAAAACACCACGTCGGCGGATACGCTGCGCACCGCTTCACGCAGTTCCGGCAGGATAAAACGCCGGTTGAGCGCGGTAAAACCCTTGTGCGTGTTGACCGTCAGCACAGTGAAACGGCGCGCAGCGGCCATGGCTGGCGGTTGATCATCGGCGGCATTGAACGGCTCGGGCCCATTCATGGCAGCACCCCTTCGGCAGCAGGCACGCCGGGAGTGGTGGCGAGGCGCTTGTCGAGATGAAAATATTCGAGCAAGCGACGGGCATCGAAGGGGGCGCGGACCTTGATGTCATTGTCGAAATAGCAAAACACTTCCCGGGATTTGCGCGCCTTGGGCTTTTGCCGCGGTGCGATCAGCTGCGGGTCCGAGGGTTGTCGGCCGTGGTTCCAGGCGTCGATCCGCTCGCCCCAGCGTTCCAGCGCTTGGGCGGTGTAACCGCTGGCATAGAGTTCTTCGGCGCCGTGCAGGCGCAGGTAGACGAAGTCGGCGGTGATGTCTTCGCGATACGGCCATTTTCCGGCAGTGTCAGCGATCACCAGGGCGACGTTGTGGCGTTTGAGCAGGCGCACAAACGCCGGGTCGACGAACGTGTCGTTTCTGATCTCGACGGCATGACGCAGTGGCTTTTTCTTGTACGCCTTCATGCTGGCGTGACCCTTCACATGCGAATCATGCTGGCGGGCGAGGCTGGCCGCTTCTTCAGTGTCGCGGGGCAATTGTTCTAGAAAGTGTTCGAACAGCTCGGCGTCGAATTTGAAGCTGGGCGGGAATTGCCAGAGGACAGGGCCGAGTTTTTCCTTGAGTTCCAATACCCCTGAGGCAAAGAAATTCGCCAGGGGTTTGTGGATATCCCGCAGGCGTTTGATGTGGGTGATGAAGCGCGGGGCTTTGATGCTGAAGACGAAGTCTGCCGGGGTTTCGTCGTACCACTCAGCGTAACGTTCGGGCCGTTGCAGGGCGTAAAACGATCCATTGATTTCGATGCTGTTGACCGCCCGTGACGCGAACTGCAATTCGCGCTTCTGGGTCAGCCCCTTCGGGTAGAAATCCCCCCGCCAGGGTGTGTAACGCCAGCCTGAAATACCAATGTGGATCGCCGCCATATCGCCTCCCGCCTGATGGTCCCCGGTTGCCCCTGTCTTTTGATGACTGCGGGGCAAGCGAGAAAGTTTCGACGGGGCTACGGACGGTGCACAGCTTGAATAGACACACAGACCTGTAGGAGCCGGCTTGCTGGCGATAGCGATGGCACATTCAACATCTATGTGACTGACACACCGCTATCGCCAGCAAGCCGGCTCCTACAGGGGGACTCAGTGGCCGGCGACGACGCGGGTCGAGCCTTCAGCCGGCTCGGCGTACACCGGGCCCAGGCGATCAAGACGACCGCTCCACGCGGTCAGCGCCAGCGCCACCAGCACCACCAGACCACCAATCCACGCGGTGTGGATCAGGCCCATGTGAGCGACGATCAAACCACCGCCCCACGCGCCACCGGCAATGCCGAGGTTGAACGCGGCGATGTTCAGCCCCGACGCTACGTCCACCGCCTGCGGCGTGTGATGTTCGGCCTGACGCACCACATACACCTGCAAGCCCGGCACGTTGCCGAAAGCAACCGCGCCCCAGACCAGCACGGTGGCCAGCGCCAACCATGGGTTACCGGCGGTGAAGGTCAGCACGAACAACACGGCGGCGAGCAGGGCGAAGATGATTTTCAGGGCGCTGATCGGACCGCGTTTGTCGGCCAGTTTACCGCCCCAGATGTTGCCGACCGCCACCGAGATGCCATAGACCAGCAATACCAGGCTGACAGTGCTGGCGCTGAAGCCGGAGATGTCCTGAAGAATCGGCGCCAGGAACGTAAACGCAATGAACGAGCCGCCGTAACCGACCGCTGTCATCGCATACACCAGCAGCAGACGCGGTTGCTTGAGCACCTGCAATTGCTGCAATAGCGAAGCCGGTTTGCTGTGGGCGATGTTCTTCGGCACGTAGAGCAGGCTGCCGATGAAGGCGATCACACCCAGTGCAGAGACGGCGAGGAAGGTTTCACGCCAGCCGAAATGCTGACCGATGAACGTCCCCAGCGGCACGCCGGTGACCAGCGCGACCGTCAGGCCGGTGAACATGATCGCAATCGCGCTGGCGGCTTTTTCCTTCGGCACCAGGCTGGTGGCGATGGTCGAGCCGATCGAGAAAAACACCCCGTGGGCCAGGCCAGTGACGATTCGCGCAATGATCAGCGATTCGTAGCTCGGCGCTTTCCAGGCCAGCAGGTTGCCGAGGGTGAACAGCACCATCAGCGACAACAACAGCAGTTTGCGCGGGACCTTGCCGGTGAGGGCGGTCAGCACCGGGGCGCCGATGGCAACGCCCAGGGCGTAGAGGCTGACCAGCAGGCCGGCGGACGGCAGGCTGACGCCGAGGTCGGCGCCTATGGTGGGTAACAGGCCAACGATGACGAACTCGGTCGTCCCGATGGCAAAGGCGCTGAGGGTCAGCGCGAGCAAGGCAATGGGCATGGCTGCAACTCCGGTGGATTGATTGATGGAGCGCAGTGTCCGGGTTTGGGTTGTGCGGAAAAATAGAGGGGTGGGCATTTGATATTTGCCTTAGGCGCAAATATCGCCTCCGAGCGAATACGCAGTCCTTCGTAGGAGCCGGCTTGCTGGCGAAGGTGGCCACCAATGCACCGCCGTTCTTGAGGGACTCATCGCCAGCAAGCCGGCTCCTACAAGGTTGAGTGTCAGAGGAAATCGGGGTGAAAACCGAACTTGCCGGGCATTTGCCAATCAGTTCCTTACAGACCCTTTTCAAGGAGCTCCCCCGTTTTGCTCAAGTTCAAGACCGCTATATTGCTGGGAGCGTTGCTGTTTCTGGGCAGCAACGAACTGGAAGCCGCCACTGTGCCGGGACTTCCCGCCGCAGCCGAAGAGCCGGCAAAACCTGAACCGCTGGTCCAGGGCGGTTTGCTCGGGGCGATCAGTTCCAGCATCGACGACGTACAGGACAAGCTCGACCTCAACGAAAACCTGGTCGACGCCTGGCGCATGCGGGCGGATCGGGCGGCGGATGAAGTCGACAAACTGGTGAATCAGCCTTCGTCTCGATCACCGATGAGCGTGGTCGGCGATTTCCTGTTGTTGTCCGGCGTCTGGCTCGGTGTATTCGCCTTGCTCACAGTGCTCGGTGCACTGCTGGACAAACGCTTGAGTGAAGGGCGTTTTTTCCGAAAACGGCAGCGCAGCCAGGACCTGCTCGGCTACCTGCTGCCGTACACGATTCCCGCGTTGATCTGCCTGCCGCTGACGTTATACGTCAGCCATTTTCTGCCGAACTCGGTGGGCCGCGCGCTGGCCTTGTGTTTTGCCTACGCCACCAGCAGCGGCATTTTCTCCACCTCGATGTTCTTGTGCGTGATCGTCATGTTCAACACCGGGCACAAGCGCCGGGCGGTGCAGATCATTCGTGATTACTGCCCCAAACCGCTGTTTCTGATCGGCTTCCTTGCGGCGCTCAGTGACGCCTTGACCAGCCCGCAGATCGCCCGGCAACTGGGTGGCAACATCACCAGCAGCATCGCCGTGTTTACCGGCCTGTTTGCTTCAATCATCTTTGGATTACTGGTGATCCGCCTGAGGCGTCCGGTGGCGCATCTGATCCGCAACCGGGCGCTGGCGCAGCGCTTGAAACAGCCTTCATTGCAGGAATCCCTGCGGATTTTTTCAGGGCTATGGTACTGGCCAATTCTGCTGATGGTGATGGTCTCGGCGATCAACCTGATCGGCGTCGGCGAGGACAATCAGAAAGCCCTGCGCTGTGCGTTGTTCACCACCATTCTGCTGATCGCCACGGTGTTCCTCAGCACGATTTTCCAGCACCTGTTCAAGTCCGGAAAAGCCCAGGCGATCGAGCGCAGCAGTGCCTACAAGGAGCGCTTTCTCAGCTTGCTGCATGCGCTGCTGCGGATTGTCATGGCCGTGGCGTTCATCGAAATCCTCGGGCGGATCTGGGGCGTTTCGTTGTTCGAATTCGCCGAGCGCAACTCGGTGGGCCGGGCGATCAGTGAATCGCTGAGCAGCATGGGTCTGATCTTCCTGGTGACCTGGTTGCTGTGGGTGGTGCTCGATACAGCGATTCAGGAGGCGCTGAAACCGCCGATCAATAAACGCACGACACAGCCCAGTACGCGGGTCAAAACCATCCTGCCGCTGTTGCGCAACGCGATCAAAATCATCCTCGTGGTGATCTGCGCAATCACCACCATGGCCAACCTCGGAATCAACGTCGCACCGCTGTTGGCGGGTGCCGGGGTGGTCGGCCTGGCCATCGGTTTCGGCTCGCAGCAATTGGTGCAGGACGTGATCACCGGCCTGTTCATCATCATTGAAGACACGCTGTCGATTGGTGATTGGGTGGTGCTCGATTCCGGGCATGCCGGCACCGTCGAAGGCCTGACCATCCGCACCTTGCGTCTGCGCGACGGCAAAGGGTTTGTGCACTCGGTGCCGTTCGGGCAGATCAAAGCTGTGACAAACCAGTCGCGGCAATTCGCCTATGCGTTTTTCTCGGTGCAGTTCACCTACGACACCGACGTGGACAAGGCCATCGAGCTGATCCGCGAGGCGGGAGAGTCGATCCGTGAGGACGCGTTTCTCAAGTACAACCTGCAAGGGCCGCTGGATGTGTTTGGTGTCGACAAAATGGACCTCAACGGCGTGGTGCTGACAGCGCAGTTCCGTACGGTGTCGGGTGGGCAGTATGCGGTGAGCCGGGCATTTAACCAGCGCTTGAAAAAGCTTGTGGATAACAGCCCGTGGGTGCATTTCGCGCAGACTTATCCACAGCAGGTTTTGATGCCGCAGCGGGTGATGGGTGAGCCGGAAGATGACGGGGCGGTGCCAGAAAATTCGCCGGTGTTGCTGCCGGATCAGCCGCGGACTCAATGATTTTGTGTTGAAGCTGCCAGCCTCTTCGCGAGCAAGCCCGCTCCCACATTTGATCTCCCGTGGACACAAAATTCGTGTACGACAGAGATCAAATGTGGGAGCGGGCTTGCTCGCGAAGAGGCCGGCCCAGACAACATCAATGTCGGGTCAGTTTGGCGCGTATTTCGATCGTCGATTCCAACCAGAAAACCTGCTTGCCCGCGATCTCGGCAGCCGCCGGAAGACCATCGCGATACACCAGCCGATTACTCGCCAACGCCGGTACTTTCGCGCCGGGTAACAGCGTGCCCGCCAGGTTCAGCGGATCAACCCCGCACACCGCGATCAGACTCCCGTCATGCGCCCGGCGCCGCACTTCCCGCAGCAACGGAATCGCCTCGGGCAAGGCAAACTGCTCACCGGCCAGACCACTGACGAACCGCCCGCCGCGAATCTCGCCGCGGGCCTCCAGCCGATGGAATGTGCGCAGCAATTCGCGCCAGCTCGGCAACCAGTCCGCTTCGCGCTCCAGCAGGCGCCAGAACACCACGCCGTAGCGGCGCAGCAAGGTCATCGCGATGTGTTCCAGCGTTTCGTTCGGTGTGGGTGCCGGACGTTTGTTATCCCCCACCGGCGCGGGTGGTCCGCGTCGAAGCAAGGCCCAGCGCCCGGCATCGTCCATGCCGCCGATAAACGCCCCGCGTCCGCGTCGGCTGCTGCGGGCCTGGCGTTTACTCGCCGGCGTGATCAGCGCCCGCAAACCGGCAAAGCTGTCCGCGTTCACCAGCCCGGCGCCGACCAGTTCCTGCAAGGCGATTTCCAGCTCCGAGCGCAGCAGGTGAGCCTCGTGAATCAGCTCATCGAAAAACAGTGCGCCGTGCTGACTGAGGGCTTCGTAGACCTTTTGCGTTTTCGGCGACAGTTCACTGACCGATGTCTGCTCAGTCAGACTGCTCCACAACCCAACCTGACTGCGCGGCAGCAGCACGATGGGCGTGCTGCGCAACGCGGTGCTGGCGCTTTTGCTGCGCGCAGTCAGGCGCGTCCAGACCAGTTTGCCGCTGCGGCACAGGTCATCCAGCCAGCTTGTCGAATAATCTTTGATCCGCGCTGGCAGAATGTCGCTGTCCCAGGCGGAAGCAGCGGCAGGGTAGCCTTCGAATTGACCGACAATCGCTGGCAACACGGCGTTGCCCTGGCCCTGGGTCGCCGCAGAAAGATGCTGCCAGTCGAACAGAAAACGCATGAAATCCTGCAGCGCCACCGGTTCGATTTCCCGCCGCAAGCGCTTGACCGTGTAGCGATGGATCCGTGCCAGCAGGTGCCGTTCGCACCATTCTTCCTGATCGGCGCCAGGGGTAAATCGCCCGCGCAACACATAACCTTCGCGTTCAAGTTGCGCCAGCGCCTGGGTGATGTGTATCGACGGTAATCCCAGCGGTTCGGCAATCGCGTTCAGCGGCAACGGGCCAAACGCGCTGAGCCGCGCGCGGATGACTTCCAGCACCGCCTCGTCCGGCTCCCACGCCTCATCGAACCCCGGAAGCGCCTCCAGCGACGGGACTAATTTTGCCTGTGGATAAATCGCCCGCAGACACGTCAGTCGTTCAAGCGCCAGCCACAGGGATCGCTCGGCATCGACCTGCAAACGACTGGCGCGACCGCTCTCGGCAAGTGCGTTCAGCCAATCGGGCCACTGCGGATTGGCCTGCGCCTCGGCTTCGCTGATGCACGCCAGACTCATCAGGGCCTCATGCATTTCATCAAGGCCGGTCGGCGTCGGCCAGGCTTCATCGCGCACCGCTTGAATCGCCTCGGCATCCAGTGCGCCGAGGTCGTCGGTGGATTGCGGATCGGTCCAGCGCCGGTTGAGCACAGCCTGGGTGCGGCGCTCTTCCAGCGGCGCGTCATCAAGAAAGGTGTAAGGCCGGGCGCTGAGAATTTCTGCGGCCAGCGGCGATGGCGCCGGCAGATCACGGCTGATCAGGCGAACGTCGCCGCTTTCCATGCGCCGCAACAAGGCCAGCCAGCCTTCGCAGTCCATGGCTTCGTGCAGGCAATCGTCGAGGGTCTGTTCCACCAGTGGATGCTCGGGAATCTCGCGCTCGCCGGCGAGGTTTTCCACGCAGGCGATCTGGTCGGGGAACACGCTGACGATCAGGTCTTCGCTTTTCATCCGCTGAATCTGCGGCGCGACTTTGCGCCCGCCGGTGTAACGCGGCAACGCGAGCGCGACCCCGGCGTTCCAGCGCCAGCGCACGCCGAACAGCGGCGCATCGAGTACTGCCTGGATCAGCAGGTGCTCGGCGCTGTTGCTGTGCAGGTAGCGCCAGACCTCATCGAGCTCGAAACTGTGGCTGGTGGACAGCGACAGGACGATTGCGTCTTCGCTGGCAGCGGCCTGCAATTCGAAATTGAAGGTGCGGCAGAATCGCTTGCGCAAGGCCAGGCCCCACGCGCGGTTGATACGGCTGCCGAACGGCGTGTGGATGATCAGTTGCGTGCCGCCGGACTCGTCGAAAAAACGCTCCATCAGCAGCGTGTCCTGCGACGGCAGGGCCCCCAGTGTCAGGCGCGCGCGGGCGAGGTAATCCACCAGTTGTTCGGCGCTGGCGAGGTTCAGGCCGAGGGTATCGGTCAGCCAGTCGAGGGCGGGCTGCAAGTTGCCGGGCGTGGCGCCGAGCAGTTCATCGAGTTGCGCTTGCAGACGTGCCACGGCGAAGGACAATTCCGCGCTGCGTCCTGGCGCTTCACCCAGCCAGAATGGAATGGTCGGCGGCTGCCCGTGAGCGTCCTCGACCCGCACCTTGCCCGTGTCGACCCGCAGGATTCGGTACGACGTATTGCCTAGCTGAAAGATATCGCCGGCGATGCTTTCCACGGCGAAGTCTTCGTTGACGCTGCCGATGTTCAGCCCTTGCGGTTCCAGCAGCACGCTGTAGTCGGCGTTGTCCGGAATGGTGCCGCCGCTGGTCACGGCGGTCAGTTTGCTGCCGCGGCGACCACGCAGCGTGCGCGTCACGGCGTCGCGGTGCAGGTAGGCGCTGCGGATGCCCTGGCGACTGTTGTAGCCTTCGGCGAGCATCTGCAGCAGTGCCTGATAATGCGTTTCGTCGAGTCCGGCGTAGGGCGAGGCTTTACGGAAAACCTCCAGTAGCGCTTGCTCCTGCCATTCCTGGCAACTGACCTCGGCGATGATCTGTTGGGCCAGCACGTCCAGCGGCGCCTGAGGAATCTGCAAGGTATCGAGTTCGCCCCGACGCACGCAGTCGAGCAGGGCGGTGCATTCGATCAGGTCATCGCGGGTGATGGCGAACAAGCGTCCCTTTGGCGTGCCGCCGACCTGGTGTCCGGAACGGCCGACCCGTTGCAGAAATCCGGCAATGGAGCGCGGCGAAGATATCTGGCAGACCAGATCGACGTCGCCGATGTCGATCCCCAATTCCAGCGACGCCGTGGCGATCAACACTTGCAGGTCGCCGCGCTTGAGCCGCTGTTCGGCGTCGAGGCGAAACTCCTTGGCCAGGCTGCCATGGTGGGCGGCAACCGCTTCCTTGCCGAGACGTTCGCTCAAATGCCGGCTCAGGCGTTCGGCCAAGCGTCGGGTGTTGACGAAAATCAGCGTGGTGCGGTGTTCGCGGGCGAGGACGGCGAGGCGGTCGTAGACCCGTTCCCAGACATCATTGGCCATGACGGCGGACAACGGCACCGGCGGTACTTCGATGCCCAGATCCCGTGGGCGGGCGTGGCCGATGTCGATGATCTCGCAGTCACGGTCACGGCCGACCAAAAAGCGCGAGACGGCTTCGATCGGTTTTTGTGTGGCAGACAGGCCGATGCGCATCAACGGTGCTGCGCACAACGCCTGCAAGCGTTCCAGGCTCAGGGCCAGATGACTGCCGCGTTTGCTGGCGGCGATGGCGTGGATTTCGTCGACGATGACCGTGCGCGTGGTGCCGAGCATCTGCCGGCCGGAGTCGGAACCGAGCAGCACGTAAAGGGATTCCGGGGTGGTGACCAGAATGTGCGGCGCGGTTTTGCGCATCGCCGAGCGGTCTTTTTGCGGTGTATCGCCGGTGCGCACGGCAGTAGTGATCTGCAGCTCGGGCAAACCCATCACACGTAACTGTTCAGTGATGCCGGCCAGCGGGTTTTGCAGGTTGATCTGGATGTCGTTGGACAAGGCCTTGAGTGGCGAGACGTACACCACCAGCGTTTCGTCGGGCAAACCGCCTGCGGTTTCCAGGCCACGGTGAACCAGGTCGTCGATAACGGCGAGAAACGCGGTGAGGGTTTTGCCTGAGCCTGTGGGCGCAGCGATCAGGGTCGAACGGTGCTGGCGGATCAGCGGCCACGCCCGGGCCTGGGCGGTGGTGGCCGTCGGGAAGGTGCTGCTGAACCAGGCGCTGACGGCGGGGTGGAAGCCTGTCAGTGCAGCGTCCGTGGGAATGGGCAGATTCATGGAACAATTTATGCGGGTGAGGGTGGGAAGATGCAAGTACCACTCAAGACCTTTGCCGATGCTGAGGGCCTCTTCGCGAGCAAGCCCGTTCCCACGGGGGATTTGTGTGCGCCGCAAATCCCCTGTGGGAGCGGGCTTGCTCGCGAAGGGGGGGGCACAGGCAGCGCACATCCAAGGTATCTACACTTTACGGATGACGGTTGCGCACTAAACCCGCAAAATGCAACGATTCCGGCATCTATCGACGGCATCGCCCGCGAGCGGTGTCGATAAAGCCATTGTTCCAATCAGACTGGGCCTGCTGACTCTATGCGAATGCGCCTTATGTTACTGGGCGGCGGAAATGCCCTTGGGCAGGCGCTGATTCGCCTCGGTGCGGAAGAAGACATCGGCTTCCTCGCCCCCCGCCCACCGCAAGACGGCTGGGATGCCGCGAGCCTGACGCAACTGCTCGACGACACTCGACCGGACGCGTTGATCAACCTCGCCTACTACTTCGACTGGTTTCAGGCGGAGACGGTCAGCGAGCTGCGTCTGGCCGGGCAGGAGCGCGCCATCGAGCGTCTGGCCGAACTGTGCCAGCACCACAACATCGTTCTGCTGCAACCCTCGAGCTATCGCGTGTTCGATGGCTCCCGGGCGACCGCTTACAGCGAAAAAGACGAGCCGGTGCCGCTGGGCCTGCGTGGTCAGGCCTTGTGGCGGATCGAGCAAAGCGTGCGCGCGACCTGCCCGCAGCATGTGCTGCTGCGGTTCGGCTGGCTGCTCGATGACAGCCCCGAAGGCACCCTCGGACGTTTCCTGTCCCGCGCAGAACAACCTGACGAGCTGCTGATGGCCGATGATCGCCGTGGCAACCCGACGCCGGTGGACGACGCCGCTCGGGTGATCATTTCCGTGCTCAAGCAACTCGATTGCGCGGCGCCGCTGTGGGGCACCTACCATTACGCCGGGCACGAAGCGACCACGCCGTTGGCGCTGGGGCAGGCCATTCTCACCGAAGCCCGCGCGCTGCATCCGCTGGCCATCGAAGCGCCGACCGCCCAGGCTCACGCCGCGCGCCCGGACGCTGCCGAAGAACCGCAACATGCGGTGCTGGCCTGCAAGAAAATCCTCCACACCTTCGGGATCAAGCCCCGCGCCTGGCGTGCTGCACTCCCGGGTTTACTGGACAGGTTCTATCGCCATGGCTGACGGCCCCGTTTTAATCACCGGCGGCGCCGGTTTCATTGGCTCGCACCTGACCGACGCCTTGCTCGCCAAGGGCCATACGGTGCGGATTCTCGATGACCTGTCCACCGGCAAGCGCAGCAACCTGCCGCTGGATAACCCTGGGGTCGAGCTGATGGTCGGCGACGTCGCCGATGCGGCACTGGTCGCCAAGGCGATGGCCGGTTGCAGTGCAGTCGCGCACCTGGCGGCAGTGGCTTCGGTGCAGGCCTCGGTTGACGATCCGGTGAAGACGCACCAGAGCAACTTCATCGGCTCGTTGAATGTCTGCGAAGCCATGCGCCAGACCGGCGTCAAGCGTGTGCTGTTTGCGTCCAGCGCAGCGGTCTATGGCAATAATGGTGAAGGCGAGTCGATCAACGAAGACACGCCCAAGGCACCGTTGACACCGTACGCGTCGGACAAGTTGGCCAGTGAGCATTACTTCGATTTCTACCGTCGCCAGCATGGGCTGGAACCGGTGATTTTCCGCTTCTTCAACATCTTCGGCCCACGCCAGGATCCGTCCTCGCCGTACTCCGGGGTCATCAGCATTTTCAGTGAGCGGGCGCAGAAGGGCCTGCCGATCACGGTGTTCGGCGACGGTGAGCAGACGCGGGATTTCGTGTACGTCGAGGACCTGGTCCACGTGCTGGTGCAAGCCATCGAGAAACCGCAGGTTGAAAGCGGCGCGGTCAATGTCGGCTGGAACCAGGCAACCACGCTCAAGCAAATGCTGGAAGCGCTGAAAGTGGTCGTCGGCGAGCTCCCGTCGGTGAACTACGGCCCGGCGCGTTCCGGTGATATCCGCCATTCGCGGGCGAACAACCAGCGGTTGCTGGAGCGTTTTACTTGCCCGACGCAGACACCGATGAGTGTCGGCCTGGCACGGTTGTTGGGACTTCTGTAGGCGCGAGCAAGCCCGCTCCCACAGGTGACCGGGTCGTTCAGATGAACGCGGTCTAATGTGGGAGCGGGCTTGCTCGCGAAGGCGGCTTAGAACTTGTAACCCAGACCCACCATGTAGATGAACGGATCGACATCCACATTGACCTTGGCCCGAGTGCCCGGGGCAACGGCGTTGTTTTCCACGGTCGCCTGGGTATCGATGTCGATATAGCGCACCTGGCCGTTGAGCATGATGTTGTCGGTAATCATGTAATCAGCACCGACCTGGAACGCCATGCCCCAGGAGTTTTTCGCCTTGAAGTTGCTGAAGCCGTTGGCCTGGGCTTCGCTGCCGACGTGTTCGTCGTAGATCCAGGTGTAGTTGATACCGGCGCCCACGTACGGCTGGAATGCGGACTTCGCGTCCAGTGGGTAGTACACGACGCTCAGGGTCGGCGGCAGGTGTTTCAGGGTGCCGAGTTTGCCGTTGGCCGCGCCCAGGGCGGTGCCTTTGATTTTCACGTCATGCTCGAACGGCGAGGCGGCGAGCAGCTCGATACCCCAGTGGCTGTCGAGCATGTAGGCGAAGTTCAGACCCAGTTGAGTGTCGCTGCTCATGGTGGCTTTGCCACCCAGATCGGCGCCGGCCAACGGGCCTTGATCGACCTTGACGCTGGAACTGTCGGCTTTCGGGTTGACGGTGATCGCACCGGCGCGAACGATGATGTCGCCTGCCTCGTGGGCGTAGGCGAGCGGGGCTGCGAGCGCGAGGGCAAACAGCGAAGCGCTGAGCAAAGACTTGTGCATGTGGGCTCCAAAGGACGTTGAAAATGTTCGATGTCCAATGGTACGGAGCCGTCTGGTACGGTCTTTTGATTCAGCTCAATGAAACGGTGATGACCCCGATTTTTGCGGAACCTTTGCTGGCCCCTTCGCGAGCAAGCCCGCTCCCACAGGGATCACCTAAATCCTGTGGGAGCGGGCTTGCTCGCGAAGGCTATCTATCAAACACCCCATGACCACCGGATTCACTCCGGCAATTCATACACATAAATCTTGTCCGCCTCCATCTGATACCCCGCATCCGCCAACTCACTGGTCGACGCCTTGACCTGCAACGGCCCCTCGATCCAGTACGGCTGATACAGCTCATCGAGCTTCACGCCGACTTCGCTTTTCACATGCACGATCTGGTTCGACGGTGGTGGCGGCACATGGATGCAGGCGCCGAAATACGGCACCAGCAGAAACTCCGTGGTACGGCCTTCTTCACTCACTTCCAGCGGCACGATGTAGCCCGGCAGGCGAATGTTCTGACCGTCGAGGCTCTTCACCACCGGCGCATTGGGCATGTCCTGTTTGGCGGCGGGCGCCGACTCGGCGGACAACGCATTGCCCATCTGCGACAGGTCATGCAGGGGCGTCATGTTCGGCACTTCCGGCATGGCGTCCGGCGGAATCATTTCCGACCAGGTCAGCTCTTTCGGCTCGGCCGCCCACAACGGCAGGGCAACCAGCATCAACAGCGCAAGCAGAGCGCGGGGCATCGTTAACGTCCTCATAGTCGGATCGACAGGCCATCGGCCAGGGATTGGCGATACGCGCGCCAGGCCGGCACGCTGCCCATCAGCAGGGCGGCGATCAGGATGCCACCGAGCAGCGTCCATTCATATTCACTTGGCCACGCCAGCGGCAGATACAAGCCGTAATTGGCTTGCACATAACCCTGTGCGGCGGCGATGCACACGTAAAGCAGGGCTACGCCGACGATCACGCCCGACAGCGCCAGGGCGAACGCCTCCAGCACCAGCAACGTTGCGATGTGCCACGGCCGGGCACCCACCGAACGCAGAATCGCCATCTCGCGCCGACGTTCATTCAGGCTGGTGAGAATCGCCGTGAGCATGCCGATCAGCCCGGTCAGCACCACGAACAGCGAGACCACGAACAAGGCTTTTTCCGCCGTGCTCATCAAACTCCACAACTCTTGCAGCGCCACGCCCGGCAGGATCGCCAGCATCGGTTCACCGCGAAATTCGTTGATTTCGCGCTGCAGCGCAAAGGTCGAAATCTTGCTGTTGAGGCCGAGCATGAACGCGGTGATCGCCTGCGGCGTCAAGTCCATGTTGCGCGCCTGATCGGCACTGATCCGGCCTTGGCCCTGGGCGGGCACACCGTTGTGCCAGTCGATGTGAATCGCTTCCATGCCGCCGAGGCTGATGTGCAGCGTGCGGTCCACCGGGGTGCCGGTGCGTTTCAGAATGCCGACCACGGTGAACGGTTTGTCGTCGTGTTTGACCAGGCTGATCACCGCCACACCGTGGGCCAGCACCAGTTTGTCGCCGAGCTTGTAGTGCAGCGCATCGGCCACTTCGGCGCCGAGCACCACTTCGAACGGGTCGGTGGCGAAGGCGCGGCCATCGGCCACTTCCAGGTGTTGTTGATGGCCGTACTGGTAATGCTCGAAGTACGCCTCGGTGGTGCCCATCACCCGATAACCGCGATGGGAATCGCCGAGGGACATCGGGATCGCCCACTTCACTTTCGGGTTATTGGCGAAGTGTTCGAAGCTGTCCCAGCGGATGTTGTTGGTGGCGTTGCCGATGCGGAACACCGAGTACAGCAACAGGTTCACCGAGCCGGAGCGGGCGCCGACGATCAAATCGGTGCCGCTGATGGTGCTGGCGAAACTGGCCTTGGCTTCGGTGCGCACCCGTTCCACGGCCAACAGCAGGCAGACCGACAGGGCGATGGCGAACGCAGTGAGGATCGCGGTGAAGCGGCGGTTAGCCAGGCTGGCCATGGCTAGACGAAACAAATACATCTCAGACCTCGGACGGGGTGGCGGCGCGATTGAGATCGGCCAGCGACAGGTGGCGATCGAAGAGCGGCGCGAGGCTTTGGTCGTGGCTGACAAACAACAGGCTCGACCCGGCTTCACGGCATTCGGCGAACAGCAGGCGAATGAAGTTTTCGCGAGCGTCGTAATCCAGCGCGGAAGTCGGTTCGTCGGCGATCACCAGTTCCGGCTGACCGATCAAGGCACGGGCGGCGGCGACGCGTTGTTGCTGACCGATGGACAGCGAATCGGCGCGGCGGCTGAGGATGCTTTCATCCTTCAGGCCCAAGTGGGCGAGGAGGGTGGCGGCCGCTTGATCGACGCTGCCGTGGCGCTGGATCGCCCTTTGGGCGCGCAGCTTGGAGAAGTGGCAGGGCAATTCAACGTTCTCGCGCACTGAGAGAAACGGCAGCAGGTTGAACTGCTGGAAGATGTAGCCGGTGTGATCGACCCGGAAGCGGTCACGCGCGCCGGCGCCGAGCTCGGTCAGTTCCTGGCCGAGCAGGCGAATGCTGCCGCGATCGGGTTTTTGCACGCCACCGAGCAGGCCGAGCAGGGTGGTCTTGCCGCTGCCGCTCGGGCCTTTGAGGAACAGGGTTTCACCGGGTTCAAGGCGGAAGGCCGGGATGTCCAGCAGTGGCGGGTGACCGGGCCAGCTGAAGCCCAGGTCGGACAGTTCGATGAGTGCTTGGGTCATGGCGCCGATTTCATGAGTGTTGATGACCTGTCGGAGCCGGCTTGCTGGCGATACATGCGCCGCGGTCCATGAATGAAACCGCGTTATCGTTCATCGCCAGCAAGCCGGGTCCTACAGGATCATGGTGGATTCAGAGTTTGAGGGCGGCAGCCTTGGCCGTCACTTCTACTCCTTGCTGCCCGCTCGGGCTGATCAGTTGTACCTGAATTTTCTGGGTCGCCGGGAAGGTGTTGAAAATGTTCGCCAGGTCCAGGGTTTTCAACGCACCCGGGGCCGCGCAGGTGAATTGATAGTGCGCATGGATTTCGCTGTGATCGTGATGATGTTCGTCTTTGGCATCGTCGTCGTGATCGTCATCGGCGTCTGGCTTGTCACCAAACAGCGGGCTTTCCAGTTCCTGGGTCGCCACCACACACCCTGCGGCTTTCGGCAGGTTGAACAGGGCCAGCGGTTTTTCCAGCTGCGCACGGACGGCGGCGACTTTGGCCTTGTCGGCATCGGTGGTGGCCGCGTGTTCGAAACCCACCAGGTTCATCGCCGGGCTTTCCAGTTCCAGCTCCAGAGTCTGGCCATCCAATGCCGCGTTCAGGCGACCGACGCCATGTTCGTGGGCGCCAAGGCTGCCGTGCTCATGGTCATGTTCATCAGCGGCGTGGGCGACAGCCAGCGGCAACAGGGCAAACGGCAAAGCGAGCAGCAGACGACGCATGGTGGGTCTCCGGAAGTAAAGTGAAGAGATTGTTATGTAATCTTATAACGTAAGTGCGGAGAGTTTGACCGCCCGCTTGGCGTTGCACAAGTCCCATGGGAGCATGTGGGTCAGAAATGTGCAGGAGCAGGCTTATGTTGCGGATACGCGGAACTGTCGGCGACTGGCCGGTGGATTTGACCCTGGAGATGGACGACGGTGACTGGGCACGGCTCGGCGCGCAGTTGCAGGTGGTCAAGCCCGAAGCCAGTGCGGTGCCGGCCAAACCGGTGAATCAGGACGATGCGCAGTGGCAGATCGCAAAGGATTTGTTGCGCAAGGCCGGGCAGTTGAGCGGGCCGGATTTACTGGACCAACTGGAAGGATTGACCGGCAGCGCGGCGTCGGGCAAGCGCTTGTTGGTGCGCTTGCGCCATAGCGCCGAGGTGAAAGTGTCGAGCGGCGGGGATACGCCGCTCTACAGCTGGATCGAATCGTAAGCCCGAGGAGGGTCCCGATCCTGTAGGAGCCGGCTTGCTGGCGATGGCCGCGCCGCGGTGTCACTGATCAACCGCGTCTCGGCCATCGCCAGCAAGCTGGCTCCTACAGATCAATACAGCGCAGCAAACAACTTGCGGCGATACGTGGTCACCAGCGGGTGATCATTGCCCAGCAGTTCGAACACCTGCAGCAAGGTCTTGTGCGGCAAACCCTCGCTGTAGCTGCGGTTGCGGATGAACAGCTTGAGCAACGCGTCCAGCGCGGCATCGTACTGCTGGCGGGCCAGTTGCTGGATCGCCAATTGATACACCGCTTCATCGTCCTGCGGATTCTTCGCCAGACGCGCCTTCAGGTCCGCGGCATCCGGCAGGTCCTTGGCCTGGCCGAGAAACTGGATCTGCGCTTTTGCGCCGGCCAGCGCAGCCTTGTGTTCATCGCTTTTCACCGCGTCGAGCACGGTCTGCGCTTCACCCAGCTCGCCGCGCTCCGTCAGGCAACGGGCATAGAGAATCAGCGCCTTGGCGTTGGTGTTGTCTTCACCCAGCAGCACTTTGAGAATGGCTTCGGCGTCGGCGAAACGACTCTCGTCGAACAGCGCCTGAGCCTGTTCGAACGGATCAGCCGCCGCCGGTGGCGGCATCTGTACGTGAGGCTCAAGCATCGCACGGACGGCGGATTCCGGCTGCGCACCGGCAAAGCCATCCACCGGCTGGCCATCCTTGAACAACACCACGGTCGGCAGGCTGCGAATGCCGAAGCGGGCAACGATGTCCTGTTCGAGGTCGCAGTTGACCTTGGCCAACAGCAACTCACCCTGATAGCTCTCGGCAATGGTCTGCAGCATAGGCATCAGCACTTTGCAGGGCGCACACCATTCGGCCCAGAAATCCACCAGCACCGGTTTGTGGAAAGAGTTCTCGATCACCGACTGGTCGAAATCAGCGGTCGTGGCGTCGAAGATGTACGGCGTTTCCTGACTCATGGGAGATCTCGTAAAAGCGTGAATGGGGCAACTATACGGCTTGGTGGGGGGTGGCCGGAAGCGGAGTGGCTGTTGGTGATGGGTTGTCTGACAGGACGCTTTCGCGAGCAAGCCCGCTCCCACATCGGATCTGCGGTGAACCGGGCTTTTATGAACGATACAAAACAAGCGTGGGAGCGGGCTTGCTCGCGAAAGCTTTTAGCCGCGTCGCGCGTGGTACAGGCTCACATGCCGAAACTCTTCCGGCTCACACAGATCCGGCAACGTCATCGCTTCCAGCATTTCGATGCGCCGATACAGCGGATGACGAAAATCCCTCACCCGCGAATCCGCCACCAGCGCCTCCCGGCCACGGCTCAAAAACTCATCGAGCAGCGGCAGGTTCGCCCGGTCATACAACACGTCGGCCACCAGAATCAGATCAAACCGGTCCGCCTCGGCGAAAAAGTCCGTCGAGTAGCTGAGCTCCACTTCATTGAGTTCGGCATTCGCCCGACACGCGGCAATCGCCAGCGGGTCCAGGTCGCAGGCCACCACTTCCAGCGCCCCGGCCTTCATGGCGGCAATCCCCGCGACCCCGGAACCGGCGCCGAAATCCAGCACGCGTTTGCCTTTGACCCACTCGGGACATTCGGCGAGATAACGGGCCACTGCGAGCCCGCTGGCCCAGCAGAAACTCCAGTACGGCGGCTCATGCAGGATCCGTCGGGTTTCTTCCGGGCTGAAGGCGCGATCCATGTTGTCGCCGTCGATCAGCCAGAGTTTCAGCTCGGTATCGGGCAATGCGACAGGGACAAGCTGCGCATCACCCAGCAGTTCACTTAACGCCTGTTGCAGGTCGAGCGGTGCAATCATGGCGCTTTGACGAATTGCAGCTGGCCCAGTGCCTGCGTGGTTGGCTGCGTGATGGTTTGCGACGGCAGGTGCAAAATCAGCTGGCCGGACTGGCTGGCGCGGCCCCGCAGTTCAACGCGGGCACCGACCGGGAAGGATTCCGGGTTGAAACGCAAATGAAACGGCAACACCTGATTGGTGCCGATCAGGCTCGAACTGGCGAGCAGTTGCTGCGGGCGGTCCTTTTCGTCGATCACCAGCAGCGCCAGTTCGACTTCGGCGCCGGCCGGCACGCCTTGCAGGGTGCCGCTCAATTCACGCTGATAGGCGGGCAGCGGGCCGAGGTTGGCGGACTCTTTGGCTTTTTTCTGCGCCGCCTGAGGTGCAGGCCCTGGCGTCGGCGGCTGGGGCTTGGGTGCATCGCTGCTACAGGCCACCAACAGGCTGAAAAGGCTGAGCAATACGAGCGGTCTGAGTGACATTAGCGGCTCCAGCAAGGTGAAATCCATGGATCGTTCTATATAGCCCGTCTGTATACCGCAAACCCTATGGCTTGTCTTGCCACCGGGATGCGCTACCATGGCCCTCCCTTTTTTTGTTGCCTGCCACCATGCACTGTCCCTTCTGCGGTGCCAACGACACCAAGGTCATCGACTCGCGTCTGGTCGCCGAGGGCGAACAGGTGCGCCGCCGGCGCGAATGCCTGGCCTGCGGCGAGCGTTTCACGACGTTCGAAACCGCTGAACTGGTGTTGCCGCGCCTGATCAAAACCGACGGCAGCCGCCAGCCGTTCGACGAAGAAAAACTGCGCGCCGGCATGCAGCGTGCGCTGGAGAAGCGCCCGGTGAGTGTCGAGCGCCTCGAATCGTCGCTGGTGCACATCAAACACAAACTGCGCGCCACCGGCGAGCGCGAGGTCAAGTCCCTCGTGGTCGGTGAACTGGTGATGGCCGAGCTGCAAAAGCTCGACGAAGTCGCCTACATTCGTTTCGCCTCCGTGTATCGGCGCTTCCAGGACCTCAACGAGTTCCGAGAAGAGATCGATCGCCTGGCCCGTGAGCCGGTGAAAGAATGACCACCTCCCCAGAACAAGCCATCCTCGACGCCCATTACATGGCCCGCGCCCTGGAACTGGCGCGCAAAGGCCATTACACGACACACCCCAACCCGCGTGTTGGCTGTGTGATCGTGAAGGACGGGCAGATTGTCGGCGAAGGCTGGCACGAGCGTACCGGCGAACCCCACGCCGAAGTCCACGCCCTGCGTGCCGCCGGCGACAAGGCCCGTGGCGCCACCGCTTACGTGACCCTCGAACCGTGCAGCCACCACGGCCGCACGCCGCCCTGCGCCGATGCACTGGTGAATGCCGGCGTCGCCCGCGTGGTCGCGGCGATGCAGGACCCGAACCCGTCGGTGGCCGGTCGCGGCATGCAGCGTCTGGCCCAGGCCGGCATCGCTATCGAAAGCGGCGTGCTGGAAGGCGAGGCGCGCAAGCTCAATCAAGGCTTCCTCAAGCGCATGGAGCATGGCTTGCCGTTCGTGCGGGTCAAGTTGGCCATGAGCCTCGACGGTCGTACGGCGATGGAAAGCGGCGAGAGCCAATGGATCACCGGCTCGGCTGCACGTTCTGCGGTGCAGCGCCTGCGCGCCCAGGCCAGTGTGGTGCTGACCGGCGCCGACACGGTGCTGGCGGACAATGCCCGCTTGACCGTGCGCGCTGACGAGTTGGGACTGGACGCCGAGCAAACCGCTTTGGCCATGAGCCGACCGCCGCTGCGCGTGCTGATCGACGGCCGTCTGCGAGTGCCGCTGGACGCGCCGTTCTTCAAGGCCGGCCCGGCATTGGTCGCCACCTGCATGGCAATCGAAGAGCAATACGCCAACGGTCCGGAATGCCTGATTGTGGCGGGTGACGATGGTTTGGTTGACCTGCGCAAGTTGCTGGTCGAACTGGCCAATCGCGGGGTCAACGAGGTGCTGGTCGAAGCAGGCCCGCGTCTGGCCGGGGCTTTCGCCCAGCAAGGCTTGGTGGATGAGTTCCAGATTTTCATCGCCGGCAAGTTCCTCGGTTCTTCCGCCCGCCCATTGCTGGACTGGCCGCTGGCGCAGATGAAAGACGCGCCCGAGCTCAAAATCACCGAAATCCGCGCGGTTGGCGATGACTGGCGAGTCATTGCCATTCCTGCGCCAGCGGCGAGCGTATAATTCCGGCCTGCGCCACGCGACGGCCCTGTTCTCGAGGAGGACTTCATGTTTACCGGCATCATCGAATCCATCGGCAGTATTCGTGCATTGACCCCAAAAGGCGGAGATGTGCGGGTCCATGTAGAAACCGGCAAGCTCGATCTGAGCGACGTCAAACTGGGCGACAGCATCGCGGTCAACGGCGTGTGCCTGACAGCCGTTGAATTGCCAGGCAACGGCTTTGCGGCGGACGTCAGCCGCGAAACCCTCGACTGCACCGCCATGAACGACCTGAAAAGCGGCAGCCCGGTCAATCTGGAAAAAGCCCTGACCCCGACCACTCGCCTCGGCGGGCACCTGGTCAGCGGTCACGTTGATGGCGTGGGCGAGGTCGTTGCCCGCACCGAGAACGCACGCGCCGTGGAGTTCCGCATCCGTGCACCGAAAGAGTTGGCCAAGTACATCGCCCACAAAGGCTCGATCACCGTCGATGGCACCAGCCTGACCGTGAACGCGGTCGATGGCGCCGAGTTCCTGCTGACGATCATTCCGCACACCCTGAGCGAAACCATCATGGCGTCGTACCAGCCAGGTCGCCGGGTGAATCTGGAAGTGGACTTGCTGGCACGTTATCTGGAGCGCCTGTTGCTGGGCGACAAGGCTGCAGAGCCAGCCTCCAGTAACATTACCGAAAGCTTTCTGGCCGCCAACGGCTACCTAAAATCCTGACCCAAGGGGGTGCCTTGTGGCGCTCAATAGCATCGAAGAACTGGTTGAAGACATCCGCCAAGGCAAGATGGTCATCCTCATGGATGACGAAGACCGCG
>Ga0255334_1000317_pt1 | contig 44281 bp, 35 predicted proteins | sample EtOH5_35cm_T3_12_FD_202080 | JGI IMG/M metagenome (GOLD analysis project Ga0255334, IMG submission 202080) | Sandy soil microbial communities from University of British Columbia, Vancouver, Canada - EtOH5_35cm_T3_129 | ecosystem: Engineered > Artificial ecosystem > Sand microcosm > Unclassified ...
TGGCAGACATCGATCCAACGTTATGTAGTGCGCGCTGCGGCATACTACATGATGAATTGCGGTTGTGAAAATTAGACTAATTACGTCGTTCTGCGACCCCGTGACGCATTGCAGTCACGTCGGGGATGGGGATGTTCTCAAAAAAGTATGAGATTGTTCCAGTTAAATATAAGAAGTTGTACACGATTTGTTGTCCGCTTCAGATTGGCGGTGCTCCGGATCGCTGGCAAGCCAGCTCCTACAAGGTTTGCGCAAGACCCTGGAGCTGGCTTGCCAGCGATGGCGCCAGACGAATCAACACAGGATCGCCCCTTGCCTATACTTCTCTTTCTACAACAAAAGAGGGCTGCGCCATGGACCACCTCGTACTCACTGTTTTCGCACCGGACAAACCTGGGCAGGTCGAGCGCATCGCCCAGTGCATTGCCGAGCACGGCGGCAACTGGCTTGAAAGCCGCATGTCACGCATGGCCGGGCAGTTTGCCGGGATTCTTCGGGTGGGCGTGCCGGCCGAAGCCTACGACGAATTGGTCGATGCCCTGCAGGCGTTGTCGACCCATGGCATTCGCGTGTTGATTGCCGAAAGCGGCATCGAGCAATCTTGCACCTGGAAACCAATTGCCATGGAATTGGTAGGCAACGATCGTCCGGGGATCGTGCGCGACATCACGCGACTGTTGAGTGAGCAGGGGGTCAACCTGGAACGACTGGTGACTGAAGTGCGCCCGGCGCCGATGAGCAGCGAGCCGCTGTTCCACGCCGAAGCGATTCTCGCCGTGCCGCTGACGCTTTCACTGGATGTGTTGCAGTCGCGCCTGGAAACCCTGGCGGACGATTTGATGGTGGAATTGGTCCTGCGCAGCGAACCCTGACAGGGTTATCCAAGTTATACGTGCACCTGCCTGTGGATAACCTGTAGAGACAGCCCGCCAGCCCAAGCCGGCCGGGCTTCTTCAACATCTGATCAAAAAACCATCAGTTTCAACAAGTTGCGCACAAACGCCGGGGATCACGCTGTGGATAACCTTGGGAAGGATCGATGCAGGCCACGAAATATGTGGCCTGCAGAGGTTCGTACGATTTTTGATCAGCTGCGTCGGCGCAAACTTATCCACGCATCGACGCTGTAAACCGCCAGCCCGGCCCAGATAAAGATAAACGCCACCAGTGTGCTTGACGACAAATGTTCGCCAAACAGCAGCACGGCTTGCAGCAGCACCAATGTCGGTGCCAGGTACTGGAGGAATCCCAGCGTGGTGTAGGGCAAATGCCGTGCGGCGGCGTTGAAACACACCAGCGGCACGAGGGTTACCGGCCCGGCGGCAACCAGCCACCAGGCTTCGGTCGTCGTCCAGAACTCGGGCTGAGCGCTCATGGCCGTCTGATTGAATAGCAGCCAGGCCAAGGCAATCGGGACCAGCATCCAGGTTTCCACCACCAGGCCGGGCAGGGCTTTGACCGGCGCCTGCTTGCGGATCAAACCGTAGAAGCCAAACGTCAGCGCCAGCACCAGCGACACCCACGGCAGACTGCCGACCTGCCATACCTGTTGCGCCACGCCGATCGCGGCCAGCCCCACCGCGATCCACTGCATGCGCCGCAGCCGTTCGCCGAGGATCAACATCCCCAACAGCACGTTCACCAGCGGGTTGATGTAGTAACCGAGGCTGGCCTCGAGCATGCGCCCGTTGTTCACCGACCAGACGTACGTCAGCCAGTTGGCCGCGATCAGCGTGCCGCTCAGCGCGAGGATCGCCAGTCGTTTCGGGTTGTCACGCAGCTCGCGCCACCAGCCAGGATGCTTCCACACCATCAGTAGCAAGGCACCGAACAGCGCGGACCAGAGCACGCGGTGGATGATGATCTCCACGGCGGGCACGTTGGCGATGGCTTTGAAGTAGATCGGGAACAGGCCCCAGATGATGTAGGCACTCAGGCCCAGGATGTACCCGCGACGCGGGTTGGCGGCTTGCATGCAGAATCCTTGCTTAGGCAGCTAACAAAGGAGGGATTGTATAGATGTGTCAGGAGTTTTGTAGGAGCCGGCTTGCTGGCGATGCAGGCGCCTCGGTTTGTCAGCAATACCGAGGAGAGGCTATCGCCAGCAAGCCGGCTCCTACAGAGGTCAGAAGAGTTTGAGGGGTTCTTCGTTGAGCGCAGCCAATTGCTCGCGCAATGCCAACACCTGATCACCCCAATACCGCTCGGTCCCGAACCACGGAAAACTGTGCGGGAACGCCGGATCATCCCAACGACGCGCCAGCCACGCGCTGTAGTGCATCAGGCGCAACGCGCGCAGCGGTTCGATCAGCGCCAGTTCCCGCGGGTCGAAGTCGTGAAATTCGTTGTAGCCGTCCATCAGTTCCGACAACTGACCCAGGCATTCCTGACGGTCGCCGGCGAGCATCATCCAGATGTCCTGCACCGCCGGGCCCATGCGGCAATCGTCGAGGTCGACGATGTGGAACATCTCGTCGCGGCACATCATGTTGCCGGGGTGGCAATCGCCGTGCATGCGGATGTTCTGGTGTGGCGTGGTGTTGTAGACCTCTTCGACACGCTTGAGCAGGTCGCGAGCCACGGACTCGTAAGCCGGCAGCAGGCTCTTGGGGATGAAATTGCCTTCGAGCAGCGTCGTCAGCGAATCGTGACCGAAGTTCTTCACGCCCAGCGCCTCGCGGTGAGCGAAGGGTTTTGTCGAGCCCACGGCATGCAGGCGGCCGAGCAATTGGCCCAGGCGATACAACTGATCGAGATTGCCCGGCTCCGGAGCGCGCCCGCCACGGCGGGGGAACAGGGTGAAACGGAAACCGTTGTGTTCGTGCAGGCTGGCACCGTTGTGAATCATCGGCGCCACCACCGGCACGTCGCACTCGGCGAGTTCGAAGGTGAACTGGTGCTCTTCGAGAATCGCTTCGTTGGTCCAGCGCTGCGGGCGGTAGAACTTGGCGATCAGTGGCTCGGAGTCTTCGATGCCGACCTGATAGACGCGGTTCTCGTAGCTGTTGAGCGCCAGAATGCGCGCGTCACTGAGAAAACCGATGCTTTCGACGGCATCGAGCACGAGGTCTGGGGTGAGGGTTGCAAACGGGTGGGCCATGCTGACTCCTGCGCGCAGCAGGCTGCCGCGTCCGGCCAAGCATGGTAGCGCAGACGGGCTGTCTTTAGTGTTTGAGGTTGAGATGAGTGTTGTTCGGGCTGACGCTTTCGCGAGCAAGCCCGCTCCCACATTTGACCGCATTCTTCTGGGCAATGTCGGTCAGTGTGGGAGCGGGCTTGCTCGCGAAGGCGGCTAATCAGGCGCCGACGATCCCGCCATCCTCACGGGAAATCGCCATCACCGAAGACCGCGGCTTGCCATTCGGCAAATGCTCGGGGAACGTCGACCCACCGTTTTCCCCCGGATGCTGAATCCCGACAAACAGCGTCTTCTGATCCGGCGAGAAGCTGATCCCCGTCACCTCGCAGCCAATCGGCCCGACCATGAAGCGACGGATCTCCCCGGTGACCGGGTCGGCGCAGAGCATCTGGTTATTGCCCATGCCGGCAAAATCACCGGCGTTGCTCGAGTCGCCATCGGTCAGGATCCACAAGCGCCCAGCCTTGTCGAAACCCAGGCCATCCGGGCTGTTGAACATATTCTGTGGCGTGATGTTCGACGAACCGCCTTTCGGCGTGCCAGCGTGGACGCCAGGGTTGCCAGCGACCACAAACAGGTCCCAGGCAAAGCTTTTCGAACCGTGATCATCACGGTCGGTGCGCCAGCGCAGAATCTGCCCGTAAACGTTCTTCTCGCGCGGATTGGGCCCGCCCACCGGTTGACCGTCCTCACCGCGCTTGGCGTTGTTGGTCAGCGTGCAATAGACCTGGCCATCCTTGGGGCTGACAACGATCCACTCCGGACGGTCCATGCGCGTGGCTTTCACCACGGTAGCTGCGAGGCGCGCGTGAATCAGCACTTCGGCCTGATTGGCAAAACCGCTGCTGGCGTCGATGCCGTTTTTGCCGTGGGTCAGTTCGATCCACTCGCCCTTGCCTTTCGGGTGATCGGCATTGCCGTCGCCCGCATCGAAGCGCGCCACGTACAAGGTGCCGTGGTCCAGCAGGTCACGATTGGCTTTCGGGTTTTTGTGGTTGATCTTGTCGCGGCTGACGAACTTGTAGATGAACTCTCCGCGCTCATCGTCGCCCATGTACACCACGGCGTGGCCGTCATGGGTTTCGGCCAGGGCAGCGTTTTCATGTTTGAAGCGGCCCAGTGCGGTGCGCTTGACGGGGGTCGACTGCGGATCGAACGGGTCGATTTCCACCACCCAGCCGTGACGGTTGAGTTCGTTGGGGTTTTTTGCCAGGTCGAAACGCTCGTCATGCGGGTGCCAGTTGATCTCTTTGCTGGCGGCCACTACGCCGTAGCGTTTCTGCGCGGCGTCGAACTTCTGCTCGGCATTGCTGCTGCCGAAGCAGTCGGTGAAGTTCTCTTCGCACGTCAGGTACGTGCCCCACGGCGTCTTGCCGTTGGCGCAGTTCTGGAAGGTGCCGAGCACGTTCTTGCCATGCGGGTCGGCGCTGGTTTTCAACAGGTCATGGCCGGCAGCAGGGCCGCTGAGGCTGATCGGCGCGTTACCGTGAATGCGGCGGTTGTAGCGCGAACCTTGAACGAATTGCCATTGGCCGTTCTTGCGCTGCACTTCGATGACCGACACACCTTCGCAGGCCAGCGCCTTGCGCACTTCTTCCTTCGATTGCGGCATGCCGCCGTGCGGGTAGAGGTAGCGGTAGTTAGTGTATTCGTTGTTGATCGCCATCAGCGCCCGGTCTTTCTCACCCGGAAACTCGAACAGGCTCATGCCGTCATTGTTGTCACCGAACTGCACTTCCTGCTGTTCTGCGCTGCCGTTACCGCTAGGGTCGAACGCCGGACCGTTCTTTTGCAACGGCTGGCCCCAGCTGATCAGCACCGAAGACTTGTAGCCAGGCGGCAGGGTAATGGCGTCGCTGGTAGCGGCGGGGATGCTGTCAAAGCCCAGCAGTTTGCTGGTGCCTGCGCTGACACTGGCCGCGAGCACGCTGCGGCTCAGCAGGTTGCCGCCCAGGAACATGGCTGCACCGCACAGGGCGCCCGCGCTGATGAAGCCACGACGGCTGAGGCCGACCATGTTTTCGAGGTCGGTGTTTTGGTTGTCTTCTAATAGGCTCACATCAGGCTCCCTGCGGGTTTTTGCAGTCACCTTAAAGAGCGTTAATGACGCTTGTGTTTCAGAGCGGTGTACCGAGCAAAACGTTTGATGGCGCAAATTGCACCCGTACCGGTTTATGGGTGGCGAGGCCGAGGGTTTTCAGGTGCAGCGGCTCGGCCAGTGCGCACAACGTCTGGCCATTGGGCAGGCCGATGCGCACTTCGCTGGGACCGTCTTCGGCGTCGAGGATTTCTTCGATGATGCCGGTCAGGTCATTGTGTCCGGGTGTTGCAGTGTCTTCGATGGCCAGCAGCTCGAGCCAGCCCGCCTTGATCAGGGCGACGACTTCGGTGCCGGGCTCCAGATCCAGGCGCAAGGTGCTGTCGTGGGTGATCTGTGCATCGAGGGCCAGGCCTTCGGCCAGTTCAAGGCGAATCAGGTCATTGCGCCCCTGAGCTTCAATCGCCACGACCTTGCCGTGCAATTGATTGCGCGCGCTGGTTCTGAGCATCAGGCGGCCGAGCAGGTCCAGGTCGCTGGCGTCTTCGGCCGCTTCCAGCACCTGAGCCTGCAGCGTTTGCAGTTTTTGATACAGGCGCAATACGCGTTCGCCCTCGCTGGACAGCTTCGCGCCCCCACCGCCCTTGCCGCCGACACTGCGCTCCACCAGCGGTTTCTGCGCCAGGTTGTTCAACTCGTCGATGGCATCCCACGCGGCTTTGTAACTCAGCCCCGCGCTTTTCGCGGCGCGGGTGATCGAGCCCTGTTCGGCGATGTGTTGCAGCAATGCGATGCGCTGCGGGCGACGGACAATGTGTTGGGACAACAATGTGGGCAATGACATGGCAGGCGCTTTGGCTGGTGACGATGGTGAGGACGTTGGCGGCTCGGGCTGCGGGAGTCAAGTCAGGTGCAATCTCTGGGGGAGCGGGCTTGCTCGCGATGAGGTCGCCACATTCAACATTGATGTGGCTGATAAACCGCCATCGCGAGCAAGCCCGCTCCCACAGGTTTTGTGTCTGGCTCAAGTCAGGCGATGTCGCCGGGTTTGGGCGTGCGCGCCAGGCAATAGACATCGACCCGCGAGGCACCCGCCTCGATAAACAGGCGCGCCAGAGCCTGAGCGGTTGCGCCGGTGGTCAGCACGTCGTCGACCAGCGCCAGGTGACGCCCCTTGATCACCGCATCAGGCATCAGGGCGAAGGCGTTGCGCAGGTTCTTTTTGCGGGCTTCGGCCTTCAGGTCTTGTTGCGCGCTGGTATCTTGAATCCTCTTGAGTAGCTGTTCGTCGCAGGGGATATCCAGGCTCGCGCTCAACCAGCGGGCCAGCATTGCGGCCTGATTGAAACCCCGTTGACGCAGACGTCTGGTGGCGAGCGGAACCGGGACCAGCGCATCTGGCCGATCCAGCGCTTCATCGAAGCGATGTTGCAGGAAATGAGCGAGAAGTTCGCCAAGCAGGTTGCCAAATGGCCACTTGGCGCTGTGTTTGAAACGGGTGATCAGGCTGTCGACCGGAAAGCTGTAGGTCCACGGGGCGATCACGTGTTCGAAGGCGGGCGGTGCCTTCAAACATTGGCCACAGGTCATGTCCGCCGCGGGCAAGGGCAGGGCGCAGGTCCGGCAGTGATCGCCGAGCCAGGGCAATTCCGTTTCACACGCCGTGCAGATCGGCGTCGCTTCATCCGCCATCTCGTCGCAAAGCAGGCAGGATTGTTTGTTTTTTAACCAGATGTAAACCGGTCCTTTGTATCGTGGTTGACAGCGCATCGCTCTTCCTTAAATATGCCGAACATCCGTGTCGCGTCTGTGGGTATTCCATTCCCCAGTCGCTTGCCAAGCATAATCAAGGAAACACCCATGAGCGCCAGCACCTCTGCAACTCTGCGTCATGACTGGTCTTTGGCCGAAGTCAAAGCACTCTTCGTTCAGCCATTCAACGACCTGCTGTTCCAGGCGCAGACCGTGCACCGCGCCCATTTCGACGCCAACCGCGTCCAGGTTTCCACGCTGCTTTCGATCAAGACCGGCGCCTGCCCGGAAGATTGCAAATATTGTCCGCAGTCCGGTCACTACAACACCGGCCTGGAAAAAGAAAAACTGATGGAAGTGCAGAAGGTCCTCGAAGAGGCTGCCCGCGCCAAGGCCATCGGTTCGACCCGTTTCTGTATGGGCGCGGCGTGGAAACACCCGTCTGCCAAAGACATGCCGTACGTGCTGGAGATGGTCAAGGGCGTGAAAGCCATGGGCCTGGAAACCTGCATGACCCTCGGCCGTCTGGATCAGGACCAGACCGAAGCGCTGGCCAAGGCCGGGCTCGATTACTACAACCACAACCTCGACACCTCGCCCGAGTTCTACGGCAGCATCATCACTACCCGCACCTACAGCGAGCGCCTGCAGACCCTGGCCTACGTGCGTGATTCGGGGATGAAGATCTGCTCCGGCGGCATCCTCGGCATGGGCGAGTCCCTCGATGACCGTGCCAACCTGCTGATCCAGCTCGCCAACCTGCCGGAGCATCCGGAATCGGTGCCGATCAACATGCTGGTGAAAGTCGCCGGTACGCCGCTGGAAAACGCCGAAGACATCGACCCGTTCGATTTCATCCGCATGCTCGCCGTCGCGCGCATCCTGATGCCGCAATCCCACGTGCGCCTGTCCGCCGGCCGCGAAGCGATGAACGAGCAGATGCAGGCCCTGGCGTTCTTTGCCGGCGCGAACTCGATTTTCTACGGCGAAAAACTGCTGACCACCGCCAACCCGCAGGCGGACAAGGACATGCAACTGTTCTCGCGTCTGGGGATCCTGCCGGAAGCGCGTGAAGAGCACGCCGATGAAGTGCATCAGGCGGCTATCGAACAGGCGCTGGTGGAGCAGAAGAGCAGCGAGCAGTTTTACAACGCTGCTGTTTGATCACCGCGAAACCCTGTAGGAGCCGGCTTGCTGGCGATAGCATTTCCTCGGTATTCAGACAGACCGCAGTGATGCAATCGCCAGCAAGCCGGCTCCTACAAATCTGACCTTTGAGGCCTGCATGTCTTTCGATCTCGCCGCACGCCTTGCTGCCCGTCGTGCCGAAAATCTCTACCGCCAACGTCCATTGCTCGAAAGCCCTCAAGGCCCGGAAGTGGTGGTCGATGGCCAGCCGTTGCTGGCGTTCTGCAACAATGACTACCTGGGCCTGGCCAATCATCCGCAAGTGATCGAGGCCTGGCGCGCCGGCGCGTCCCGTTGGGGCGTCGGTGGCGGCGCTTCGCATTTGGTCATTGGCCACAGCACGCCACATCATGAGCTGGAAGAGGCGTTGGCTGACTTGACTGGCCGCCCTCGTGCGCTGCTGTTTACCACTGGTTACATGGCCAACCTTGGCGCGGTGACCGCGTTGGTGGGGCAGGGCGATACGGTGCTCGAAGACCGCCTCAATCACGCCTCGTTGCTCGATGCCGGTCTGTTGTCCGGCGCGCGTTTCAATCGTTATCTGCACAACGACGCGGCGAGTCTGGCCAATCGTCTCGAGAAGGCCACCGGCAATACGCTGGTGGTCACCGACGGCGTGTTCAGCATGGACGGCGACATCGCCGACCTGCCGGCATTGGCCCGGGAAGCGAAGGCCAAAGGCGCGTGGCTGATGGTCGATGATGCGCACGGTTTTGGTCCGCTGGGCGCCAGCGGTGGCGGGATCGTCGAGCATTTCGGCCTGAGCCAGGAAGACGTGCCGGTGCTGGTGGGCACCCTCGGCAAAGCTTTCGGCACTGCTGGCGCCTTTGTCGCCGGCAGCGAAGAACTGATCGAGAGTTTGATCCAGTTCGCTCGTCCGTACATTTACACCACCAGCCAACCGCCTGCCCTGGCCTGCGCGACGCTGAAAAGCCTGGAACTGCTGCGCACCGAGCACTGGCGTCGTGAACATCTGAACATCCTGATTCGTCAGTTCCGGCAAGGCGCCGAGCAGATCGGCCTGGAGTTGATGGACAGCTTCACGCCGATCCAGCCGATCATGATCGGCGATGCCGGGCGTGCGGTGCGCCTGTCGCAAATGCTGCGCGAACGTGGATTGATGGTGACCGCGATCCGCCCACCGACCGTGCCCGCCGGCAGCGCCCGACTTCGTGTGACCCTGACCGCCGCGCACAGCGAGGCGCAGGTGCAGCTATTGTTAAATGGACTGGCCGATTGTTTTGCACAACTGGGACCGGAGCCAAGCCATGCGTGATCGTCTGATTCTGCTACCTGGCTGGGGCCTCGGGATTTCGCCTCTGGAGCCTCTGGCGGCCGCATTGCAAGGGCTGGACGAACACCTGCGTGTCGAGATCGAGCCGCTGCCGGAGCTGGAATCCGGCGACCTTGAAGAATGGCTCGACGAACTCGACTCCACCGTGCCTCAGGACGCCTGGCTCGGCGGCTGGTCCCTCGGCGGCATGCTCGCTTCCGAGTTGGCGGCCCGACGCGGCGATCGGTGCTGCGGCTTGCTGACGTTGGCGAGTAATCCTTCATTTGTCGCCCATGAGCAATGGCCGAGCGCGATGCCCGGCGAGACGTTCGACGCGTTTCTGGCCGGATGCAGTGCCGATCCGCGCATGACGCTGAAGCGCTTTTCGCTGCTCTGCGCTCAAGGCGCTGAAGACCCGCGCGGGTTGTCTCGGTTACTGCTTGGTGGCGCGCCCCACACCTCTGCTTCGGTATTGATGAGCGGCCTGGAGCTGCTTGCGCAACTGGATACCCGTCAGGCGTTGCAAGCATTCCGCGGCCCGCAACTGCATTTGTTCGCCGGTCTCGACGGGCTGGTGCCGGCCGAAGCGGCGGGGGATTTGCTGGCGTTGCTGCCGGACGTCGAAATCGGCCTGATTGAACAGGCCGGCCACGCGTTTCTTCTGGAAGACCCTCACGGTGTGGCGGGGGCGATCCAGGCCTTTTTGCATGAGTGCGGTGATGACTGACTTATCTCTCCCGCTTCCCCATCCAAAGCAGTCCGGCGGCTTGCCGGACAAGCGCCAGGTGGCTGCGTCCTTTTCCCGCGCGGCGGCCAGCTATGACAGCGTCGCCGAATTGCAGCGTGATGTCGGCAGCCAGTTGTTAAGCCGTTTGCCGGGTGATTTCGTGCCGGGTCGCTGGCTGGACCTGGGCTGTGGCACCGGGCATTTCAGTCGTGTGCTGGGTGAGCGTTTTCCTGTCGGTCACGGCGTGGCGCTGGATATCGCCGAAGGCATGCTCAATCACGCGCGCCCGTTGGGTGGGGCCACATATTTCATCGCCGGCGATGCAGAACGACTGCCCTTGCAGGATTCGACGTGCGACCTGATCTTCTCCAGTCTGGCGGTGCAGTGGTGCGCGGACTTCGCTTCGGTGCTCAGTGAAGCCCATCGTGTGCTGAAACCTGGCGGAAAGTTTGCATTTGCTAGTCTGTGCGTGGGCACGCTGTTTGAGCTGCGTGACAGTTGGCGGCAGGTGGATGGCATGGTGCACGTCAACCGCTTCCGCGAGTTCGGGGTTTATCAACAGCTGTGCGCGGCCAGCGGCTTGAAGGTCGCAAGTCTGCAAACCCGTCCTCACGTGCTGCATTACCCGGATGTGCGCAGCCTGACTCACGAACTCAAGGCGCTAGGTGCGCACAACCTGAATCCCGGACGGCCGGGCGGTTTGACCGGCCGGGCGCGGATTCTCGGCCTGGTCGAGGCTTACGAACAGTTTCGTCAGGCCGAAGGCCTGCCGGCGACTTATCAAGTGGTGTATGCCGTTTTGGAGAAACCCTTATGAGCGCAGCGTATTTCATCACCGGCACTGACACCGATGTCGGCAAGACCACTGTGGCGGCGGGCTTGCTGCATGCCGCACGGTCGGCGGGCCTGAGTACGGCGGCGGGGAAACCGGTGGCTTCAGGTTGCGACGTGACGCCCAAGGGTTTGCGCAACGCCGATGCGTTGGCGTTGCTGGCGGAATGCTCGGTGCCGCTGACGTATGCACAGGTCAATCCGGTGGCGTTCGAACCGGCAATCGCACCGCATCTGGCGGCACGCGAGGCGGGCGTGGCGTTGACAGTGCAATCCTTGTTGGCACCGATGCAGAAGATTCTGGAGATGCAGGCGGATTTCACCCTGATCGAAGGCGCCGGTGGCTGGCGCGTGCCGCTGGCGGATCAGGACAACCTGTCGGACCTGGCCATGGCGCTGAATCTGCCGGTGATTCTGGTGGTCGGCGTGCGGTTGGGTTGCATTAACCATGCGTTACTGACAGCCGAGGCAATTGCGCAGGACGGTTTGCAACTGGCGGGTTGGGTGGCCAACATCATCGATGCCAAGACGGCGCGCCTTGAAGAAAACCTTGCCACGCTTGCCGAGCGGATTCCTGCGCCATGTCTGGGGCGAGTGCCGAAACTAAAGCTGGTGACAGCGGAGGCGGTGGCGGAACACCTTCAGCTGGATTTGCTGGACTGATCATTCAAGCAATGGTTTTACCTATGACAAGGCACTGTGCCATTAGTGTTTTTGTCGGGTGTTTTGCGCGTGCGTCTGTTTCAATGCCCGCTGTTGATCCTTTCCAGGACGAGTTCTCCCATGGAAATCTCAGGAAGTACCGCTTTTTATGCCGGTCTGAGCACTATTCAGACAGGGCAGAACCGTGTCGATCAGGCTTCCGGGCAGATCGCCAACACTACAATCGAGCGCTCGGTGACCAGTCAGTCTTCCGAGGTTCAGGTCGATCGCCTGCGTTCGGTCGATCGTAGCCAGCAGTCGGACCTGGCCAGCAACATGGTTGAGATGGCGCAGGGCAAGTTTCAGGTCGAGGCAGGCGTCAAAGTCGCCAAGGCTTCCGATGAAATGCTTGGTACGTTGATCGATACGTTCGCCTGATCATCCGCTGAATCAGTACATCCAACGCCGCGACCTCTCGCGGCGTTTTCGTGTGTAAGTCCTTCTCCCCAAACTAAACTTTCTTGTACGGCGTGTTGCCTGGGCAACGGCGCAGTGTGGTCGTACGTCCGGAATTTGCGTCGAGCGATGACGAACGGCAAAAGATCGACGCTTGACAAGATTTGGGCGTAAACGTATGTTTCAAACAACTGTTTGACCGTTACAACAAATCACCACGGTCGTTCATTCCCGGTTACATCAGCAGAGGTTTATCGCTATGCCTGACTACAAGGCCCCCTTGCGTGATATTCGCTTCGTTCGTGACGAACTGCTCGGCTACGAAGCGCACTATCAGAGCCTTCCGGCTTGTGCAGACGCAACTCCGGACATGGTTGACGCCATTCTCGAAGAAGGCGCCAAGTTTTGTGAGCAGGTGCTGGCTCCGCTGAACCGCGTGGGTGACACCGAAGGCTGCACCTGGAGCGAGTCCGGCGTTAAAACCCCGACCGGTTTCAAAGAAGCCTACAAGCAATTCGTTGAAGGCGGCTGGCCAAGCCTGGCGCACGACGTAGAGCACGGCGGCCAAGGCCTGCCAGAGTCTCTGGGCCTGGCAGTCAGCGAAATGGTCGGCGAGGCCAACTGGTCGTGGGGCATGTACCCAGGCCTGTCCCATGGCGCGATGAACACCATTTCCGAGCACGGCACGCCTGAGCAGCAAGAGGCTTACCTGACCAAGCTGGTGTCCGGCGAATGGACCGGCACCATGTGCCTGACCGAACCGCACTGCGGCACCGACCTGGGCATGCTGCGCACCAAGGCTGAACCTCAGGCCGACGGTTCCTACAAAGTCTCCGGCACCAAGATCTTCATCTCGGCCGGCGAACACGATATGGCCGACAACATCGTCCACATCGTGCTGGCCCGCCTGCCGGATGCACCGGCTGGCACCAAAGGCATCTCGCTGTTCATCGTTCCGAAGTTCCTGCCGAACGAAGACGGTTCGATCGGTGCGCGAAACGCCGTTTCCTGTGGTTCCCTGGAACACAAAATGGGCATCCACGGTAACGCCACCTGCGTGATGAACTTCGACGCGGCCACCGGTTTCCTGATCGGCCCGGCGAACAAAGGCCTGAACTGCATGTTCACCTTCATGAACACCGCACGTCTGGGCACCGCGCTGCAAGGTCTGGCCCACGCCGAGATCGGCTTCCAGGGCGGCCTGAAATACGCTCGCGATCGTCTGCAAATGCGCTCCCTGACTGGCCCGAAAGCGCCGGAAAAAGCCGCTGACCCGATCATCGTGCACCCTGATGTTCGTCGCATGCTGTTGACCATGAAAGCGTTCGCCGAAGGCAACCGCGCGATGGTTTACTTCACTGCCAAGCAAGTCGACATCGTCAAGTACGGCGTGGACGAAGAAGAGAAGAAGAAAGCCGACGCACTGCTGGCGTTCATGACGCCAATCGCCAAAGCCTTCATGACCGAAGTCGGTTTCGAATCCGCCAACCACGGCGTGCAAATCTACGGCGGCCACGGCTTCATCGCCGAGTGGGGCATGGAGCAGAACGTTCGCGATAGCCGCATTTCGATGTTGTACGAAGGCACCACCGGTATCCAGGCACTCGACCTGCTGGGCCGTAAAGTGCTGATGACCCAAGGCGAGGCTCTGAAAGGCTTCACCAAGATCGTCCACAAGTTCTGCCAGACCAACGAAGGCAACGAAGCCGTTCAAGAGTTCGTCGCGCCACTGGCTGCACTGAACAAGGAATGGGGCGAGCTGACCATGAAGGTCGGTATGGCCGCCATGAAAGATCGCGAAGAAGTCGGCGCGGCCTCCGTGGATTACCTGATGTACTCCGGTTATGCCTGCCTGGCCTACTTCTGGGCTGACATGGCGCGCCTGGCAGCCGAGAAACTGGCGGCCGGCACCACCGAAGCGGCGTTCTACACCGCCAAGCTGCAGACCGCGCGCTTCTACTTCCAGCGCATCCTGCCGCGTACTCGCACTCACGTTGCAACCATGCTGTCGGGCGCCAACAACCTGATGGACATGAAAGAAGAAGACTTCGCACTGGGCTACTAAGTCCCGGGCTGTCGCTTCATGAAGCCGCTGTTTCCTTCGGGGACAGCGGCTTTTTTGTGGGCGATTTACGCGCGTAAATATTCCTGACTAAAACGCTAAGAAGAACGACTTTGCTGCCGTTAAAGAGGATGGCGATGTGACATGTCGCTCGATGAGTGGGCACAATGCCATCTCAGTTTGCCGGGTCGGAGCTTTACCCTTGCCGCGTTCTTCCGCTGTACGTTTCAGTCATTTCCTACCGTCACTTCTGCTGTTGATTGCGGGGCTGGCGGCTGCCTACGTCAAGGACCTGAACGTCTTCTTCACGTCACTGTTCAACGTGTTGCCCACCCTCGTTTTGTTGCTCGGCGGTGCTTACTGCGCGGTTTACCGACGTCAGCGCGAGCTGTTTCTGATGGTCACGGTGTACATCGCCTACTACCTGCTCGACACTCAGACCGACTATTACCGCGACAACGGCAAGGTGCGTGAAGACGCCGCTGTGGTGTTTCACCTGTGCTGTCTGCTGCTTCCGCTGATGTTTGGTGTGTTCGCAGCGTGGCAGGAACGCACCCATCTGTTCCAGGACATGATCGCCCGTTTCGCGGTGTTGCTGGCGGTCGGGAGTGTGGCATTGGGGCTGGAGCAAAGTTACCCACAGGCATTGCTGATGTGGCTGTCGGAAATCCGCTGGCCTGCCCTGCATGGCGCCTGGATGAGCCTGATCCAGCTGTCCTATCCGGTGTTCATCGCTTCGTTCCTGCTGCTGAGCTGGCAATACTGGCGTAATCCGAGACCGTTGCATGCCGCACAGTTGGTGGGTTTGCTCGGGTTGTTCTGGGCGCTGCCGAAAACCTTCATCCTGCCGTTTACCCTCAACATCATGTGCAGCCAGGTGATGCTGATGATTGCGGCGGCGGTCGCCCATGAAGCCTATCAAATGGCCTTCCGTGACGAGCTGACCGGTCTGCCGGGGCGTCGCGCCTTGAACGAACGCATGCAGCGCCTGGGGCGCAATTACGTATTGGCCATGAGCGACGTCGACCACTTCAAGAAATTCAACGACACCCATGGTCACGACGTCGGCGATCAGGTGCTGCGCCTGGTTGCCAGCAAACTGTCGAAAATCGGCGGTGGCGGTAGGGCTTATCGCTATGGCGGTGAGGAGTTTGCACTGGTGTTCGCGGGCAAGACGCTCGAGGAGTGCATGCCGCACCTGGAAGTAATCCGTGAATCCATTGCGACCTACAACATCCATCTGCGTAATCAGGACAACCGTCCTCAGGACGACCAGCAGGGGCGTCAGCGTCGTTCCGGTTCTGCGGCCACGAGTGTCTCGGTCACCGTCAGCATCGGCGTTGCCGAACGGGTGGACCAACGTAATCCTGAAAAAGTGCTCAAGTCTGCCGATGAGGCGCTCTACGCTGCCAAAGGTGCCGGGCGAAACTGTGTGGTGGCTTACGGTCAGAATCGTCGTGGCGCTGTGCGCGAGGCGGCTGCGGGTTGAGTGATGACGGCGCATTCAGCGTCTGGACTGTGATTGTGAGGCGTGGTCGGCGGCAGTAGGTTTAAGGCATCTGCTGCCGGAGAAATGACCATGCCCGAGTACAAAGCTCCCCTGCGCGACATGCGCTTTCTGATCGACCACGTCTTCGACTTTCACAGCAACTACGCGGCGCTGGGTGCCACCGAGGCCAGCCCGGACATGGTCAATGCGATCCTCGAAGAAGGTGCGAAATTCTGCGAGAACGTGCTGGCACCGCTCAATCGCAGCGGCGATGAAGAAGGCTGTCATTTCGACAATGGCGTGGTGACAACGCCTGCAGGCTTCAAGCAAGCCTTCGCACAATACGTGGAAGGTGGCTGGCATGGTCTGGCGGCTGATCCCGCTTACGGCGGCCAAGGCTTGCCGAGTTCTCTGGGGCTGGTCATCAGCGAGATGGTCGGTTCCAGCAACACTTCCTGGGGCATGTACCCCGGCCTGACCCACGGTGCGATGTCGGCCATTCACGCCCATGGCACCGACGAACAGAAAAACACCTACCTGAGCAAACTCACCGCGGGTCAGTGGACCGGCACCATGTGCCTGACCGAAGCCCATTGCGGCACCGATCTGGGCATCATCAAGACCCGTGCAGTGCCTGCGGCGGACGGCAGTTACGCCATTTCCGGCAGCAAGATCTTCATCTCCGCCGGCGAACACGACATGAGCGACAACATCATTCATCTGGTGCTGGCGAAACTGCCGGATGCGCCTGCAGGAACCAAGGGCATTTCGTTGTTCATCGTTCCCAAGTTCCTGCCCAATGCAGAAGGCGAAGCAGGAGAGCGCAACGGCGTTTCCTGCGGCTCGATCGAGCACAAGATGGGCATCAAGGCTTCGGCCACCTGTGTGCTGAACTTCGACGAGGCCAAGGGCTTCCTGATCGGCGAGCCGAACAAGGGCCTGAACTGCATGTTCACCATGATGAACCATGCGCGCCTCGGCACCGGGATGCAGGGGTTGTGTCTGGGTGAAGCGAGCTTCCAGGGCGCAATCAAGTACGCCAACGACCGTCTGCAGATGCGCTCGCTGACCGGCCCGAAAGCGCCGGAAAAAGTTGCCGACCCGATCATCGTTCACCCCGATGTGCGGCGGATGTTGCTGACCATGAAAGCCTTCAACGAAGGCAATCGCGCACTGACATACTTCACCGCGCAATTGCTGGACGCTGCGCACCTGAGCCCGGATGAAACCGCGCGGCAGGACGCCGAAGACCTGTTGGCTTTCCTGACGCCGATCTGCAAAGCCTTCATGACCGACACCGGGCTGGAGGTGACCAACCTCGGCATGCAGGTGTTTGGCGGTCACGGTTTCATTCGTGAGTGGGGCATGGAGCAACTGGTTCGCGATTGCCGGATCGCACCGATCTACGAAGGCACCAACGGCATCCAGGCGCTGGATTTGCTGGGGCGCAAGGTGCTTGGCAGCCAAGGAAAACTGCTGCGCGGCTTTACCAAAATCGTTCATAAGTTTTGCGCGGCGAACGCCGGGCATCCGCAACTCGCCAGTTATGTGGCGCAACTCAATGGGTTGAATCAGCAGTGGGGCGAGTTGACGACCCAGATCGGCATGGCCGCGATGAAGAATCCGGACGAAGTGGGCGCCGCGTCGGTGGATTACCTGATGTACAGCGGTTACATCATCCTTGGTTACTTGTGGCTGCGCATGGCGCTGGTGGCTCAGTCACAACTGGATGCGGACAGCGGCGATGCCGATTACTGCCGGGCCAAACTGGCGACCAGCGAGTTTTACTTCAAGCGCTTGCTGCCACGCACTGCCGCTCATCGCGCAGCCATCGAAGCGGGCAGCGATTGCCTGATGAAGCTGCCGGCTGAGTTGTTTGCGCTGTAACGGTTACGTTTAAAAGCTTCGCGGGCAAGCCTCGCTCCTACAGGTCATGCGCCCAATCGAAATGGCGCAAACCCTGTAGAAGCGAGGCTTGCCCGCGAAGGCGTTCTGGCAGACACAAAAATGCAATGACCAAAAATTACAAAACGGTCATAGCCTGACCCTATGTGTCGCAAAAGTTGTTGGGTTACACTCGGACCCAACGAAAACTCTTCCTACGAATCACCTGTAAAGATCCTGCGAGGTTTGCCATGGCTGACTACAAAGCGCCCCTGCGCGATATGCGCTTCGTCCTCAATGAAGTATTCGAGGTCGCCAAACTCTGGGCCGAGTTGCCTGCGCTGGCCGAGACCGTCGATGCGGAAACCGTTGAAGCCATTCTTGAAGAAGCCGGCAAGGTCACCAGCAAAAGCATCGCGCCTCTGAGCCGTGCCGCTGACGAAGAAGGTTGCCATTGGGCGGACGGTGCTGTCACCACGCCGGCAGGTTTCCCACAGGCTTATCAGACTTACGCCGAAGGCGGTTGGGTTGGCGTTGGGGGCGATCCGACCTACGGCGGCATGGGCATGCCCAAGGCGGTTTCGGCTCAGGTCGAAGAAATGGTCAACTCCGCGAGCCTGTCGTTCGGTCTGTACCCGATGTTGACTGCCGGTGCTTGCCTGTCGATCAACGCTCACGCCAGCGACGAGCTGAAAGCGGCCTACCTGCCGAACATGTACGCCGGCGTCTGGGCCGGCTCGATGTGCCTGACCGAGCCGCACGCCGGCACAGACCTGGGGATCATCCGCACCAAGGCCGAACCTCAGGCCGACGGTTCCTACAAAGTCAGCGGCACCAAGATTTTCATCACTGGCGGCGAACACGACCTGACCGAGAACATCATCCACCTGGTGTTGGCCAAACTGCCGGACGCGCCGGCGGGGCCGAAAGGCATTTCGTTGTTCCTGGTGCCGAAGTTCATGGTCAATGCCGATGGCAGCCTGGGCGCGCGCAACCCGGCGACTTGCGGTTCGATCGAACACAAGATGGGTATTCAGGCGTCCGCGACCTGCGTGATGAACTTCGACGAAGCCGTGGGCTATCTGGTCGGCGAGCCGAACAAAGGCCTGGCGGCGATGTTCACCATGATGAACTACGAACGTCTGGGCGTCGGCATCCAGGGCCTGGCCTCTGGCGAGCGCTCTTACCAGAACGCCATCGAATACGCCCGCGACCGTCTGCAAAGCCGTTCGCCGACTGGCGCGCAGAACAAAGACAAAGTGGCTGACCCGATCATCGTCCACCCGGACGTGCGTCGCATGCTGCTGACCATGAAAGCCTCGAACGAAGGCGGCCGTGCGTTTTCGACGTACGTGGCCATGCAACTGGACACCGCCAAGTTCAGCGAAGACGCGACCACCCGCAAGCGCGCGGAAGACCTGGTGGCGTTGCTGACCCCGGTAGCCAAGGCGTTCCTGACGGACCTCGGCCTGGAAACCACCATTCACGGCCAGCAGGTTTTCGGCGGCCACGGTTACATTCGTGAGTGGGGCCAGGAACAACTGGTTCGCGACGTGCGCATCACCCAGATTTACGAAGGCACCAACGGCATTCAGGCGCTGGACCTTGTAGGGCGCAAGATCGTCGGCAGCGGCGGAGCGTTCTACAACCTGTTCGCCGACGAGATTCGTCACTTCACCGCGACTGCCAGCGCTGACCTGGCCGAGTTCACCCAGCCGCTGAACGATGCCGTGACCACCCTCGACGAATTGACCGCATGGTTGCTGGACCGAGCAAAAAACAACCCGAACGAAATCGGCGCGGCCTCGGTCGAGTATCTGCAAACCTTCGGTTATGTGGCCTACGCCTACATGTGGGCACTCATGGCGAAGGCGGCCTTGGGCAAAGAAGCGCAGGACGATTTCTACGCGAGCAAACTGGGCACCGCGCGGTTCTATTTCGCACGCCTGCTGCCGCGTATTCACTCGTTGAGCGCGTCGGTGAAGGCCGGTAGCGAATCGCTATTCCTGCTGGACGCAGCGCAGTTCTGAGGATGTAACGTCATGTAAGCATTCGCTTACATGACGTGCTGCTTTTCTCCCATAGATGGAGATTGGATCCACAGCTAATCTACTTCTCATGGACGTCGCGCAGGAAGCGCAAAGTAACAACACGGACACGTAGGATTCTGCCAGGACGGCGGAGTGAAATGGATGTCAGGGAAACAGTCTGCAAAGCCCCGCTTCGGCGGGGTTTTCTTTTGCCCGCAGAAAAGTAGTCAGCTCAGCCCATCCAGGGTTGCCGAGCGCTCATCCGGTGCGTTCATCACTTCTTCCAGCAAGGTTCGCAACAAGGCCAGCGAGGCTTGTTGCCGCTGCACATCCCGACACACCAGCCCGACTTTCAGCGGCACCCGTGGTTCGGTCAGCGGTTTCCAGAGCAGTTCATGGTTGCCGAGCGCTTTCTGCGAGCGGCCAGGAAGCACTGTCGCCAGTCGGGTGTGGGGCAGACTGTCGAGAATCCCCGCCATATTGTTCAGTTCCGCCTGCACTTGCGGGCGCCGCCCCAGGTTGGCCAGTTGCGTCTGCCAGATCTGCCGCACCTGAAATTCTTCACCCAGCAGCAACATCGGCAACTCGGCAGCCTGACTCATGGAGACTTTCTTGAATTCGCGCAACGGGTGATCCGCCGGGATGACGAGCGTCAGTTCATCTTCGTACAGCATCACGCCATGCAGCCCAGGCTGTCGGGGCGGCAGGTAACTGATGCCGATGTCCAGAGCACCGTTAAGCAACCGCCGCTCGATCTCCAACCCGGTCAGTTCATAGATCTGCACCACCAAGTGCGGTTGCGCCTTGCGCACGCGCTCGAGCATTTGCGGCACAAGACTGGTGTGGACCGTCTGCAACACGCCAATGGCCAACGTGCGCAGCGCTTGTCCCTTGAAATTGCCCAGCGCTTCACGGGCCCGTTGCAAACCATCCAGCAAGGGCAGGGCGTGGTTGTACAACGTATGGGCGGCCAGGGTAGGCAGCAGGCGTTTGCTGCTGCGCTCGAACAGGCTGACATCAAGGTTTTGTTCGAGGTGGCGGATCTGTTGGGACAGTGCCGGCTGAGAGATTGAAAGTCGCTCGGCGGCCCGGCCGACATGGCCCTCTTCGTAGACCGCGACGAAATAACGCAGTTGTTTGAAATCCATAAGTTTTGCTTATTGAAAATGCTGAAAAATCGAAATGGCTCGAAGCCTGCTCTGAGCCTAGTCTAACCGCATTCACAAGGCTTACAGGGCCATAGAGCGCGATGAATACCGTTTACGCCGAGGTTGTTTACATAGGTCAGGCAAAAAACCTCAAGCGAGGTTTTTCTGGATGAATCTGTTCAATTTACGGCGTAGCGCTCCCAGTCTTGATGACCTGACTGCGGACAATTTCCTGCCGTCCAGAGGTGACAATCTTTCCAGCGAGTGCCTGATGCCCAGTGTCGAGCGGCCAAAACAGATTTTTGTGCGCGGTCAGGGCTCCTGGTTGTGGGACAGCGACGACCGTGCCTATCTGGATTTTTCCCAGGGTAGCGGGGCCAATAGCCTCGGACATAGCCCTTCTGTACTGGTCAATGCGATCACGGCGCAGGCTCAGTCGCTGATCAACCCCGGTTTCGGCCTGCATAACCGCGGCATGCTCAACCTCGCCGAGCGGCTCTGCGTCAGCACCGGCAGTGATCAGGCGTACTTGCTCAACAGTGGCAGCGAGGCCTGTGAAGCGGCGATCAAACTGGCGCGCAAGTGGGGGCAGCGGCATCGCGGCGGTGCTTCGCGGATCATCGTGGCCAAGAAGGGGTGTCATGGCCGTAGTCTCGGGACGATTCCCGCGTCGGACAGTTCCACTCTGACCAATCGCTTCGAGCCACAGCTCCCGGGTTTCAGCCACGTGCCGTTCAACGATCTTGCAGCGTTGCATGCAGCGGTTGATGCCCGGACCGTTGCCATCATGCTCGAACCGATCCAGAACGAAGCCGGGGTGATCCCCGCCACCGAGCTTTACCTCAAAGGTGTCGAACGCCTGTGTCGTGAGCTCGGCATTCTGCTGATCTTCGACGAAGTGCAGACCGGTATCGGTCGCCTCGGGACATTGCTCGCGGAACAATCCTACGGCGTGCGTGCAGATATCGTTGTCCTCGGCAAAGGGTTGGGCGGTGGCGTGCCTCTGGCAGCATTATTGGCGCGGGGCAAGGCTTGCTGTTTCGATATTGGCGAGCTGACGGGCACCCATCATGGCAATGCACTGATGACCGCCGCCGGCCTTGCGGTACTCGATAACGTGCAGGACAAGGGGTTTCTCGAGCATGTCCGGGAAACCGGCCAGCACCTGCGTGAAGGCCTGGCCCGACTGACTCATCGCTATGGGCACGGTGAGTTACGCGGACAAGGGCTGCTCTGGGGGCTTACGCTGTCCGAGGATTCGGCTGACGCCGTCGTTAAAGCGGCGATGTACGAAGGGTTGCTGCTCGACGCCCCGCAAGCCGATTGCCTGCGCTTTACCCCGGCGCTCACCGTGAGCAAGGCCAACATCGACGAAATGCTCCTGCGCCTGGCCCGTGCCTTTTCCCGCGTACGCACCGCACAGTTGCAATGCCGGAAAGGGATCGCCGTGTAATCAGAACTGCCCTACGCAAATTCCCGAACCGTCTTGCGGTATTACGCATCGCCCCACGTTTGATTCTTTTAACGTGGGGTGTTTTTTTGTCTCTGCGTTTTGCCAGATGCCAATCGGGGCTTGAGCAATAGCGGGATCAATGGCCTTTTAGAGGGCGCCGGCAGGGAGTGCCGGTGCCCGACGTTGTCGTGGGGATGGTTTTGATTTCTATACCACTGAGTGGTATGTTTTTGCGGAAGGGAAGCCGATGTTACCCAGGTTATTCAAGACCAAGCGTTTTGCGGTACAGGCTGGCAAGGCCTGGATTTGTGATGATGAGCTTCGTGAGGCGTTCACCGAAATGCTCAATGGCCAGGCTGAAAGCCTGGGGGGTGGAGTCTGGAAAAAGCGTCTGAATGCCAATCGACACCGCTCGATTGTTTTTGCAAAAGGTGGTCGGTATTGGATCTATCAGTTGCTGTTTGCCAAGAAAGATCGGAGCAATATCAGCCTTGCAGAGCTGGCTGAATTGCGTGTTTTAGCCAAGGTTTATGGCGCAATGACAGATATGCAAATCCAGTACTTGCTGGAGACCAAGGAGTTTGTGGAGATACCCCATGAGTAAGAAATACAAAAGTGAAGTATTTGAGTCGATTCACGAGTCCGCCAGCGCCTTGTATGCCATCGGTGCCATCAGCAAGGCAACCATGCGCGAATTCGACGAATCCTGTCTTGCCACCGTTCCGGACGCGATGCCGGCGGCGCAAATCAAAGCGCTGCGTGAGCGCAACAACGTCAGCCAGCCGGTATTCGCGCGTTATCTGAACACCAGCGCGTCGACGGTCAAGCAGTGGGAAGCTGGGGACAAACATCCCAGTGGCATGGCCCTGAAGTTGTTGAGCATCGTGCAGAAGCACGGTCTGGAGATACTCGCCTGAAGAACCGCACTGAACCCTGACGAACAGCGCAGGTCGATTGGGTGTGACTCACACGAGTTCACTTCACCTCAGGAGCTGACCCATGGACTTCATTCGCATCATCATCGCCATTCTGTTGCCGCCACTGGGTGTGTTTCTGCAAGTCGGTTTCGCCGGCGCATTCTGGTTGAATATTCTGCTGACGCTGTGCGGTTACATCCCGGGGATCGTGCATGCGGTGTACATCATCGCCAAGCGCTGAGTTTCGCGGCGCAAGTTAGATCGCTTTCGTCGGAACGCCGCCCGGAGCCGGCTCGCTCCCACATGGAAACGCGTTCCTCTGATAGAACCCGGTCAAATGTGGGAGCGGGCTTGCTCGCGAATGAGGCGCCGCTATTTCTGCTCAAGGCGCAGGATTCAGTCCATCTGATCCATCACCCGCCGATAAAACAACCACTCCTGCTCCAGCGCATGGGCCTGATTCCCAGCCTTGCGAAAGCCGTGACGTTCGTCCGCGTAGTAATGCGCTTCAACCAGAATGCCGTTTTTCTGCAGCGCTTCGACCATGTCGCGGGTTTGCTGCGACACGACCACGGCGTCGAGTTCACCCTGAAAGAAAATCACCGGCACGCTGATGTTGCTCGCATGCAGCAGGGGTGTTCGTGCGTCGTAGCGCTCGGCGTCTGTGACAGGATCGCCGATCAGCCAATCCAGATAATCGCCTTCGAACTTGTGCGTCGCACGGCCGAGGGCAACGGGATCGCTGACACCGTAAAGGCTGGCGCCGGCGCGGAAGACCTTTTTGAACGCCAACGCGCACAGCGTGGTGTACCCACCGGCGCTGCCACCGCGAATAAACGCCTTGTCGCCATCGATCAAGCCGCGCTGGGCGAGGTGGGTGACCACCGCGCAGGCATCTTCCACATCCACGTCTCCCCAACTCAAATGCAACGCCTGGCGATAGGCTCGGCCATAGCCGCTACTGCCACGGTAGTTGAGGTCGGCCACGGCGAAACCGCGTTGCGCCCAGTACTGGATGCGCGGATCGAGCATCGGGTAGCACGCCGATGTCGGGCCTCCGTGGATGAACACCACCAGCGGCGGCTTCGTGTCGCCCGTCATCGCCGGGTAGAAGAAACCGTGAGCCTCGCCTGAACTGCTCGGGTAACGCAAGGTTTGCGGGACGCTGATTTGCTCGGCGGGCAACGGTGCCATTCCCCCGGCCAACACCTTGACCTGTCGGGTTTTGCGGTCGATGGCGATCACGGCGGACGAACTGACTGGCGAGGCAGCGATGCAGTAGATGAATTGGTCATCCAGTGCGAGATGTCGGAAACGGCTGTAGTCCCCGGTGAAATCTTCAGGGTTTTCACCGCAAAGTCCCAGCCGGCCGAATCCGCCCTCGGTCCAGCTGGCCAGATAGGCGTTTTCGTTGAGGGGCAGCCAAGTGCAACCACCCAACTGCCAGGGCGCTGGCCCATGATCAGCCGCAGCGCTGGGCAACGGGCGCCAAGCATAGGAAGACTCGACCCACGGCTGCCAGTAGCCGCCACGGTCCGTCAGACAATACAGACGACCACTGTCATCGAATCGAGGCTGCTGCAGCGACTCCTGAACACCGTCGCCCGCCACACAACGGGCTTGAGTGAAACGGCCGTCGCCCTGGCGGTCGGCAACCATCAGGCGAGTCGCGGTCCATGGCTGGTCCGGGCGACTCCACTCGATCCAGGCTAACCGTTGAGCGTCAGGGCTCAACGTCGGTGCGGCATAAAAGTCCGCACCTTCGACCAGCAGGTGACGCGCGCCGTCCGCCAGATCGATGGTCACCAGACGATGACGGTCTCGATGCTCTTCAACCGCCAAAACCTGCCCATGCGCAAACTGCAGGTCGCCATAGCGGCATTCGCCGGATGTCAGCGTCTCGGGCGTTTCGTCCTTCAGCGATTGGCGATACAGCTGCTGATCCGCCTCGTTGACGAAAACCACCCCGTCATCTGTCAGGCAAAACGCTCCACCGCCATATTCGTACACTCGACTGCGCACACTGAAACCGGCTGGCGTCAGGCAATGTGCCTGGCCGTCCCGCCAATGCCAGAGGCGGCAAGCGGCGTCCTCGGGGCGGTATTCATTCCAGAACAGGCCATGTCGGCCCACCTGTAATTCGGCAAAGTCGATACCGGCAGCGACTGCTTTAGCAGCGCTGAAAGGTTCAGCTTTTGGCGATGAGTCGTGAGTTTCGTTCATTTCGAAAGGCCAGTTGCTCAATGGTCTGGGTTGCGTGCTCGGCTTCTTCGCGGGCCTTGAGAATCACACCGTGATGTTCCGATTTGCTGCACACCGGGTCGGCATTGCTCGCGTCACCCGTGAGCATGAACGCCTGGCAGCGGCAACCGCCGAAATCCTTTTCTTTCTCGTCGCAGGAGCGGCACGGCTCGGGCATCCAGTCGTAACCGCGAAAGCGGTTGAAGCCGAACGAGTCGTACCAGATGTGCTGCATGCTGTGGTCGCGCACGTTGGGAAACTGTACCGGCAACTGTCGGGCACCATGACAGGGCAGGGCGGTTCCGTCCGGTGTCACTGTCAGAAAAATACTGCCCCAGCCATTCATGCAGGCTTTCGGGCGTTCTTCGTAGTAGTCCGGCGTGACGAAAATCAGCTTGCACGGATGCCCTTCAGCTTCCAGTTTGGCGCGGTATTCGTTGGTGATGCGTTCGGCGCGGACCAGCTGTTCCCTGGTCGGCAGCAGACCGACCCGATTGAGCTGCGCCCAACCGTAGAACTGGCACGTGGCGAGCTCGACGAAGTCCGCCTCAAGGGCGATGCACAGCTCGATGATCCGGTCGATCTTGTCGATGTTGTGCCGGTGGGTGACGAAATTCAGCACCATCGGATAGCCATGGGCCTTTACCGCGCGAGCCATTTCCAGCTTCTGCGCGAAGGCCTTTTTCGAGCCGGCCAGCAAGTTGTTCACTTGCTCGTCGCTGGCCTGGAAGCTGATCTGGATGTGGTCCAGGCCGGCTTTCTTGAAATCGCTGATTTTCTGCTCGGTGAGGCCGATGCCGGAGGTGATCAGGTTGGTGTAGAAACCCAACTTGCGCGCCTCGGCAATCAGTTCGGCGAGGTCCTGGCGAACCAGTGGTTCACCGCCGGAAAAGCCCAGTTGCGCGGCACCCATTTCCCGCGCTTCGCGGAACACCTTGATCCACTGCTCAGTGCTCAACTCTTTACCTTGCTCGGCGAAATCCAGCGGATTGGAGCAGTACGGGCATTGCAGCGGACAGCGATAGGTCAGCTCGGCCAGCAACCACAGCGGCAGGCCGATTTCCGGTTTGGGCGGTAACTTGTCCGACACGGAATCAGGCAAGTTCGATCCAGTGCTGAGCACGGGCGACCTCCATGAATTGCTCGATGTCATCACCGAGCTCCGGCACGCCGGGGAACTGCGCATCGAGTTCGGCGATGATCGCTGCGACGTCACGCTCGCCGTCGATCAAACCGCCGATGAGTGCGGCACTTTCATTCAGTTTGATCATGCCTTCCGGGTACAGCAGCACATGGCCTTTCTGCGCCGGTTCGTACTGAAAGCGGTAGCCGGGACGCCAGGTTGGGGTCTTGCTGCGATCGAAACTCATAAGGTGATTCCTTTGTGCCAGACCCGTTGCTCGGTCACGCTGTGATACGGCGGGCGTTTCAGTTCGTAGGCCATGCTCATGGCATCGAGCATGCTCCAAAGAATGTCCAGTTTGAACTGGAGAATTTCCAGCATGCGTTCCTGGCCTTCCCGCGTCGTGTAGTGCTGCAACGTGATGGCCAGACCGTGTTCGACATCGCGGCGCGCCTGGCCCAGACGGGTGCGGAAATATTCGTAACCGGCCGGGTCGATCCACGGGTAATGCTGCGGCCAGCTGTCGAGGCGCGACTGGTGGATCTGCGGCGCGAACAGCTCGGTGAGCGAGCTGCTGGCGGCTTCCTGCCAACTGGCCCGACGGGCGAAGTTGACGTAGGCGTCCACGGCGAAACGTACGCCGGGCAGCACCAGTTCCTGGGAGCGCAGTTGGTCCGGATCGAGGCCGACGGCCTGCCCCAGACGCAGCCAGGCTTCGATGCCGCCGTCTTCACCGGGGGCGCCGTCATGGTCGAGCAGACGTTGAATCCACTCGCGACGGATCTCGCGGTCCGGGCAATTAGCCAGGATGGCGGCGTCCTTCAGGGGAATGTTCACCTGATAGTAAAACCGGTTGGCAACCCAGCCCTGGATCTGCTCGCGGGTCGCCCGGCCTTCATACATCGCCACGTGGTAAGGGTGATGGATGTGGTAGTAGGCGCCCTTGGCGCGCAGGGCCGCTTCGAATTCGGCGGCGGACAGCGGGGTGTCTGTCATGTCTGTTCTCCGGGAACAACCATTGGATTCTGTGGTGTCTGGTCTGGCGTCATCGCTGGCAAGCCAGCTCCCACAGTGGTCGCGTAACCCTGTGGGAGCGTGGCTTGCCCGCGATGGGGCCATCCGCTACAGCACAATACTCATGCCGTCGTACGCCACTTCAACATCACGCCGAACCAGCTCGGCACGCTCCGGCGAATCCTCATCGAGGATCGGGTTGGTGTTGTTGATGTGGATAAGCACCTTGCGCTGCCGGGGCAGCTTCTCCAGCACTTCCAGCATACCGCCGGGGCCATTCTGCGCCAGGTGACCCATCTCCCGACCGGTGCGGGTGCCGACACCACGGCGCTGCATTTCGTCGTCGTCCCACATCGTGCCGTCCACCAACAGGCAGTCGCTGCCGGCCATGATTTCCAGCAGCGGCGCGTCGACCTTGCCCAGGCCCGGCGCGTAGAACAGCTTGCCGCCAGTGTTCAGGTCTTCGACGATCAGTCCGATATTGTCGCCCGGATGCGGGTCGAAGCGGTGCGGCGAGTATGGCGGCGCTGCGCTGCGCAGCGGCAACGGCGTGAAGCGCAGGCTCGGGCACGTCGGGATGGTGAAGCTGCGGTCGAGTTCGATGCGGTTCCAGTTCAAACCGCCGTTCCAGTGAGTCAGCATGGTGAACAACGGGAAACCGGTGCTCAGGTCTTCATGGACCATGTCGGTGCACCAGACATTATGCGGGCAACCTTCGCGCAGGCTGAGCAGGCCGGTGGTGTGGTCGATCTGGCTGTCCATCAGGATGATCGCGCTGATGCCGGTATCTCGCAGCGCTCGGCCCGGTTGCATCGGGGTAAAACTCTGGAGTTGGGCACGAATGTCCGGCGAGGCGTTGCACAGCACCCAGTTCACGCCGTCATCGGAAATCGCGATGGACGATTGGGTCCGCGCCTTGGCGTTCAGGCTCCCGTCGCGAAAACCCGCGCAGTTCACGCAGTTGCAGTTCCACTGGGGGAAACCGCCGCCAGCGGCGGAACCTAGAATCTGGACAAACATGGGTGCTCCATCATTTCAACGCTGAAAATAAAAACGCCTCGGCAAACCGAGGCGCTGAACGGCAGGACAAACTTAGCGGCTTGCGAAGTACATGGTGACTTCAAAGCCGATACGCAGGTCGGTGTAAGCAGGTTTGGACCAGGACATGGGAGCGCTCCTTCAGGTGATGGGACAGTTGAGATCTATACATATAGTCCACCTCCAGCCGGAGATGTTCAGATAGTTAGGTGGCTATGTTACTCAAAATTACAGAGCGAAAGGCCTGCATTCTCGGAAAAAGCTAATTGCACCAGCGGTAATGATCATTTTGTCACTTGCCAAGGTGCTTGCGGTTGCGAACTGCTGGCCAGGCAACGCCAGCCGCCTTCTGCGTTGTTCAGTCGATGGGCGGCGGCGATCAGGGCGCTGCGATCGACGGCCAGAATCGACAAGGTCAGCTGCGTCAGGTAATCCGACGAGCGGCCAGCCAGTTTGCCTTGCCAGAGCAGTTCGGCAGCCTGGGTCAAGGGAATGGCAGCAATGTCGAATTGATCGGCCAACGCCTGGCGCTGGGCAATGAAAGCCGCCTCGTCGATCCCCTCGACCAATCCGGGCAGGTCGCTCAGGAAGCATTCCATGTGTTCCAGCAGTTTCAATGGCGCGGTGCCCGGAGACTGAACGCCAAGCAGGATTCCTGTCTGCCCATGGATCTGACGCAGTGCGCTGAACACCGCGTAACCCAATTGCAGTTCCACGCGCAGGCGCTGATACAACGGCGTCTGACAGACAAGCGCCAACAAACGCCAGGCGGCTTCGTCGCAGATGTCCTGGGTTGCCGTCGGACAAAACAGCAACAACGCGTGCTCGCTGGATTCGGTGTCGAACGTTGTCCACAGGCGCTGTGAGTTGATCGAGGGCGGCGAGGACTTTTGGGTGTCCGCTACGCCGGGCACTCGGCTCAGCGCCAGCCCCATCGCTGCTTGAGTCTGTGCCGACAGGCCAGTGGCCAGGCCTTCCCAGCGCGCACTCGACCATAGCTGCTGCAGGTCTTCAGAGACGCCAGTGTGCTCGAGGCAATGATCGGGCAGTGCCTTGAGCAGGTGTTTAATCGGGATCAGCGCCGTGTTTTTCGGTTCTTCCTGTGGGAAGCCGCTGGCAGGTTTTGTCAGCTCTTTCAGTGCATGTTCGAGAACGGTCGGCATCGGCTCCTGCAGTCCCGTCACCTTCAGCAGCCATTCATTGCCCGATGCGCTGAAGGAAAAGTCGACGCCCGCCTGACGCGCATCCTCGCGCAGTGGCTGCAGGCTGTTTTCCAGACGCTGTTGAAGGCGGGGATGAGGCTGGGCCTCGAGTCGCCAGCGCAAATAAATCGCGCCTTCAGCGGTGTTATCCGGCAAGGTCTGGCTGAATTGCATCGGCGAATTTTCGCGACGGCTGCGCGAACGATCCTGGGCAAATGTGCGCAGGCCGCGGTGCTTGCTGGTTTGCCCGCGAATCAGTCCGGCGTTTTGGGGCGGCGCCTCGGCGTGCAAGAACGGATTCGGTGCCGGCAGTTGCCATTCACCGCTGAAGTTATCCACAGCGCCGATTTTCTTCAGGATGTCTTTGAGCGCTGCAACGCCTTGTTCGGATAAGCCGGTTTCAAGCTGTTCGCTGTCGAGTCGGGCCAGTTGCAGCGCACCGCTGACTTGTTGCTGGCGCTGAAGCAGGGCCGCGTACTCTTCTCGCAGAGTGGCCCAGTCTTGCTGCGCGGCAAAAAAGCCCAACCAATCCAGCAGCTTCTCGCGCAGGACGCTCGCCGGTGCGGACGTTGTAAATTCGACGTGCAGCACGGCTTGTCCGGCAAATTGGTACAGCGACTCGGCGTTCAAATGCTCAGCCAGACCGCGCGTGCGCAAATCAGCCAGCAGCCCGCCGGGTTTCGAAGCGTTCAAACAATGGCACAGAAACGCCAATGCTTCAGTCGATGAAGCGGGCAGCGATTCGAAGGTAAACAGCAGATCAAGCCTGCGCTCACTCACCTGTTGATAACTTGCGTCTGAAGATTCCATCAGCGGCACAAGCGCCTGTTGCGGGACGTTTTCGCCGATGGGGATCGCCGCGCCGAAACTCAGTGCCATTTGCTGCAGCTCTTCGATACTTTGCGGGCCGGCCAGGCTCAGCGTCATCTGCCCGGTCTGATAAAACCGTTGATGGAAATCCTTCAACGCATTCTGAAAGTCTGGCTGCGGCAGCGGCAGGCTGTCGCGGTTGCCGGCATGAAAGCCGCGCAACGGATGGGTCGGCGAAAGTCCATCGAACAGCGCCAGTTTCTGTTGCGCCGTCGCGTCCTGCGACCAGGCAACAAACTCTGCCTGCAACACTTCCCGTTCCCGCTGCTGATCGTCCGGATTCATACGCGGATGAGCGAGCATGTCTGACAGACGTTCCAGCCCACCGTTGAACGCCTGTGGCGACAGTTCGAAAAAGAAGTCCGTGGTGCGCTCGCTGGTCCGTGCATTCACCTGCCCGCCATGACCTTGCACGTAGGCCATCAGCCCTTGTTCCGCAGGAAAACGCTCGGTACCGAGAAACAACAGATGCTCAAGAAAATGCGCCAGGCCGGGCCATGCCAATGGCACGTCATGACTGCCCGCAGCGACCCGCAACGCCGCCGCACAGCGCTTCAAATTCGGGGCATGACGCAGCGTCACCCGCAGGCCATTGGCCAGGGTTTCAGTGTGGGGGCGAGGGTGATTCAACGCAGGCATGAGCACTTCCAGAACAGAGAAGCGCTAATGCTAGCGGATAACGGGTGATCAGCGCTTGTTCAGCTCGCCGTAAAGCTCGGGACGGCGATCGAGGAAGTAGCGATTGACGGCGCGGGAGTCGACCATGAGCTGGCGATCCAGCTCACCGACAATCAGCGCTTCATCGAGGCCGGCCTGAGCAATGCGGCTGCCATCCGGTGCGGCGATGCTGCTTTGGCCGCAGTAATGGATTTCGCCTTCATTGCCGCAATAGTTGGCATAAGCGACGTAGCACTGGTTTTCGAAGGCCCGGGCGCGGACGGTGACGTCGGCGACGAAGTCGTAAGGAATCATGTTCGCTGTCGGCACCAGAATCAGCTCGGCGCCGGCCAATGCCAGACGTCGCGCATTTTCCGGAAACTCAACGTCGTAGCAGATCAGGAAGCCCAGCTTCCAGCCGTTGAGTTCCACCAACGGAAAATCACCCTGCCCGGCGCTGAACATCGAGTGATCGAGGTCGCCGTACAGGTGAGTCTTGCGGTAGTTGCACAGGCGTTCGCCATTGGCATCGATCAGTTGCACGGCGTTGTAGATCTGCCCGTCCTCGGTGCGCTCGGGGTAACCATACAAAATGGCGATCCCCGCGGTCTTGGCAATGCGCGCAATCTGTTGCGCCGATTCACCGTTGTGCACCTCCGCCAGTACGCTGACGGCATCGCTGCCGATGTTGTAGCCGGTCAGGAACATCTCCGGCAGCACCAGCAAATCGGCACCTTTCGCTTCCTGCGCCAGTTGGTGCAGGCGTTGCAGATTGCCGGCGACGTCCAGGGGCAGCGGCGGACATTGGTAAAGGGCTACGCGCATTTGGAACTCCTTTTACTCGGGCAGGGCGATCGGACCGATCTCGTTGAACACATCTCCTGGACCCGGGTTCTCGGCGTGAGTTTCACCGCCGAAGTGTTTCATGATGCCCCACACCGCATTGAGCGACGTCTGCACCGCGCCTTCGACCCATGCCGGGGTCCACGATACATCGTCGCCGGCGATGAAAATCCCGCGCTGTTCGGCCGGCATGTCCGCCTGCATGAAGTGCGCATACATGCGCTGGTTGTAACGGTAGTGACCGGGCAATGCGCCTTTGAACGCGCCAAGGAAATGCGGGTCGGCTTCCCACGACACGGTGATCGGATCGCCGATGATTCGCGCGGCGATGTCGACTTTCGGGTAGATTTTTTTCAGCGCGTTCAACGCCAGTTCGACGCGTTTTTCCACCGGGTGCGGAAGCATTTTCAACGCATCGCTCATCCACGAGTACGACAGGCAAATCACGCCTGGCTTGTCGTCGCCGTTGTCGAACAGATAGGTGCCGCGGGTCAGGCGATCGGTGAGGGTCATGCTCATCAGGTCGCGGCCGGTTTCCGGGTCCTTGTCCTTCCAGAACGGCCGGTCGACCATCACGAAGGTTTTCGAGGATTGCATGTAGCGCGTGCGGTCGAGGGCCATCCACATTTTTTGCGAGAACAGGGTTTCGTCGCATTCGATCTGGGTGGTCAGCAGCCAGCTCTGACAAGTGGTCAGCACTGCCGCGTACTCGCGGGTGTCGCCGTTGTTATCGGTGACCGCAAAACGGCCGTCCGGGGCGTGAGCGATTTTCTTGACCCCGGAGCGTGGCGCGCCTCTGTGCAGCGACTTGAGGCTGGTGCCTTCGGGCCAGTGCACGCAACGTTCCGGCACATGACGCCAGATGCCTTGCGGCACTTGTTCGACGCCACCGACGACCAGATGTTGGTGATCGTCGCAGTTGGTCATCACGACGCGGAAGATTTCCAGCATCGAGTTCGGGAAGTCCGAGTCCCAGCCGCCGGTGCCGAAACCGACCTGGCCGAATACTTCGCGGTGATGGAACGAGAGCTTGGCGAAGGCTTCGGAGGTGGCGACAAAGTCGTAGAAGGTGCGGTCGTCCCACAGCGGAACCAGGGTGTTCCACAACTCTTTGAGGCGCGGCACGTCACGGTCGCGGATCGCTTGCTGGATATCGGAGAACTGCGAGCCGGCCTCCAGGGCGTCGGCCCAGGCGTCAGCCACTTCCTGGAACAATGCAGGAAGGTCGGCCAGCTTCTGTGCGTAATGGGTTTTGCCTTCCAGGTCGATCACGGTGCTGCCAGAGGCAGGCGTCAGCGGATTGGGAAAGGGTTTGGTCTCGAGACCCAGCTTGTCGACATAGTGGTAAAACGCCGTGGACGACACCGGGAAGCGCATGCCGCCCAGTTCGGCGACGATGCCATCGGTCCCGTTGAACGCCTGGGAGCGCAGGCGGCCGCCCATCTTCGAGGCTTCGTAGACGACGGGCTTGAGGCCCAGTTTCATCAGTTCGTAGGCCGCGACCAAACCGGCGATACCGGCGCCGACAATCGCCACTTCGGCGCCGTGGTTATGCGCAGGAATGCTGCCGAGGCCGGCCGGGTGCTCGATCCAGTCGTCGAAGGCGAATGGAAAGTCCGGGCCGAAAATGGTGACTGGTTTCTTACCGTCTGCAGGATGGCGATTGTTCTTGTTCATGGCTGACCTTGCTGGCGACCGGACGCGGGGTGCGCGTCTGAGTATAGGAAAAGATGGCAGCCATTCTAGAGAGCGTAGAACACGTTAATAAGACGCAATGTGTCGTCGTTTTGCTAATTACTTGATCAAAACGACGATCCGTGACTACACACTGCTTAATGTGGGAGCGGGCTTGCTCGCGAATGCGGTGGACCAGCCAACACTAATGCCGGCTGAAACGGCCCCTTCGCGAGCAAGCCCGTTCCCACAGGGAATCGCGTTTAAACCGGCTGCCCGCGATCAATCTTGCTGCTGAGAATGATCGACGTGGTCGTCTTCTCCACCCCATCCACACTCCCGATCTGATCCAGCAACTGATCCAGCTGTTCCGGCGAATCGGTTCTTAACCACGCCACATAATCAAATTCGCCACTGACCGCACACAACTGCTGCACCTGTGCCATTGCACTCAACCGCCGTAACACTTCCTTGCCCGAGCGCGGTTGCACCGTGATCCCGACGTACGCCTGCAAACCGCCATCCACCACCCGTTGACCCAATCGCACGCCGTAACCGGTGATGACCTTGGCCTTTTCCAGCCGCGCCAGCCGCGATGTCACCGTGGTACGAGCGATGCCCAGTTGGCGGGCGAGCATGGCCACGCTTTCGCGGGCATTGATCTGCAGGGCGGCGATCAATTGGCGGTCGATTTCGTCAAGAACGGGTGGGCGGATGTCGGGCAAGGGTGGTCTCCAGCGATACAGATCAATGGTTCAGCATGTTACAGGCACATCTCCCACTGTGGATGCCTGATCCTGGCGCCGTACCGTTCATGCCCTTTTTGTCTGCGACAATTTGCCATAAGTAACCAGTTCGTACATTATTCCGCGCTTGTCAAAAATGGGGAAATTTTCCGACATGAATACTTCTGGGGCTGCTGGCGGCAGCAAATGGTTGCTGCGCGGGCTGGGTGTCCTGATTGCATTGATCGGGCTTGGCCTGGCGGGTGGCGGTGGCTACCTCGTTTCGCTGGGTGGCAGCGGGTACTTCCTGCTGATGGGCCTGGCGATGCTGGTGTCCGGGCTGATGATTGCTCGTCGTAATCCGCAAGGCGCGCGGCTGTATGGTGTCGCGCTGATTCTTACGGCGATTTGGGCCGTGTGGGACACCGGTTTTGAATACTGGCCGCTGGTCTCGCGCGTGCTGACGTTTGCCGTGATCGGGCTGGTCGTCGCGCTTGTCTACCCGACGCTCGTGCGCGCTTCGGGCAAGAATGCGGGCCGTGGTGCTTATGGCCTGGCCGGTATGCTGGGCGTCGGCGTTGTTGCAACAATGGCCTACATGTTCGTGCCGACCCATGTGGTCAAGGCCGGCACCGAACCGGCTGTTACGCCGGTCGCACCGGGCACCGAACAGAAAGACTGGGCTCACTGGGGCAACACCACTGCCGGCAACCGCTTTGCCGCGCTGGACCAGATCAACAAGGGCAACATCGACCAGTTGCAGGTGGCGTGGACCTTCCGCACCGGCGACATCCCGCAAAGCACCGGCGCTGGCGCTGAAGACCAGAACACCCCGCTGCAGATCGGCGACACGGTCTACACCTGCACCGCCTACGGTAAAGTCTTCGCCCTCGACGCCGACACTGGCGCCCAGCGCTGGAAGTTCGACCCGCAAGGCACCGCGCCGAACTGGCAGCGTTGCCGTGGCCTGGGTTATTCCGAAGCCCCTGCGTCTTCGGGCAATCAGCCTGCAGCCTGTACGAAACGTCTGTTTCTGCCGACCGGTGATGCGCGTCTGATCGCGATCAATGCCGACACCGGCAAACCCTGTGAAGCGTTCGGCAACAAAGGCACGGTCGATTTGACCACCGACATGGGCGAAGTAAAACCGGGTTATTACCAGCAAACCTCGACGCCACTGGTCGCAGGTGACGTGGTGATCGTCGGTGGCCGTGTGGCCGACAACTATTCCACTGGCGAACCGCCAGGCGTGGTCCGCGCCTATGACGTGCGCAGCGGTGAATTGGTGTGGGCGTGGGATCCGGGCAATCCGGACACCACCAAGCGTCCACCGGCCGGTGAGACCTATACCCGTGGCACACCGAACGTCTGGTCGGCGATGTCCTACGACGCCAGGCTCGGTCTGGTTTACCTGCCAACCGGCAACGCCACGCCAGACTTCTTCGGCGGCCAGCGCACGGCATTCGATGACAAATGGAGCTCGTCCATCGTCGCCCTCGACGTGAAGACCGGTCGGGTGCGCTGGCACTTCCAGACAACTCACCATGACTTGTGGGACTTCGACCTGCCTGCGCAACCGCTGCTGTACGACGTGCCGGACGACAAGGGCGGCCTGCAGCCAGCCTTGGCGCAAGTCACCAAACAAGGCGAGATCTTCCTGCTCAACCGTGAAACCGGCGTGCCGATCGCCCGTGTCGAAGAGCGCCCGGTGCCGCAAGGCAATGTGCCCGGCGAACGCTATTCGCCCACACAGCCGTTCTCGGTGGACATGCCGTCCATTGGCAACAAGACCCTGACCGAAGCGGACATGTGGGGCGCTACACCGTTTGACCAGTTGATGTGCCGCATCCAGTTCAAAGGCATGCGCCACGAAGGCGTCTACACCCCACCGGGCATGGACCGCGCGCTGCAATTCCCGGGCTCGCTGGGCGGCATGAACTGGGGCAGTGTCTCGGTTGATCCGAACACGAACTACATGTTCGTCAACGACATGCGCCTGGGCCTCGCGAACTACATGATCCCGCGAAACAAGATCGCCGCCGGGGCCAGCGGGATTGAAATGGGCGTCGTGCCACAGGAAGGCACCCCGTTCGGGGCGATGCGCGAACGCTTCCTCTCGGCGGCTGGCATTCCGTGCCAGAAACCGCCGTTCGGCACAATGTCCGCCATCGACCTCAAAACCCACAAGCTGATGTGGCAGGTTCCAGTCGGCACTGTGCAAGACACCGGTCCGCTGGGCATCCGCATGCACCTGCCGATTCCGATCGGCATGCCGACCCTCGGTGCGTCTTTGGCCACTCAGTCCGGCCTGTTGTTCTTCGCGGGTACTCAGGATTTCTACCTGCGTGCTTTCGATACCGGCAACGGGAATGAGATCTGGAAGGCGCGTTTGCCTGTCGGCAGTCAGTCTGGGCCTATGACGTACGTTTCGCCGAAAACCGGCAAGCAGTACATCCTGCTGACGGTGGGTGGCGCGCGTCAGTCGAGCGATCGTGGGGACTACGTGATTGCATACGCCTTGCCTGAGTAAGGGCTGAATCGCAGGTACGAAAAAGCCGCGCAGATGCGCGGCTTTTTTGGCTGAGCGGACAGGATGGACAGCTATCGTCAATCGTAGTCGAATGCGGAATCTGGGGGTGCGAGGCGATGAAATGACCAGGAACATGCCTGCAGCTGTGCGGAGTCACGCAATACAGATTGCCAATCACGAAATGGGCCACTACGTCGTGGCCCGCGCATTGGGGTTTGCAACGGGCGGCGTGACCCTGTCGGTGACCATGGACTTGCGGCATCAAGGGGGCGCCGCCATTACCCTGGCGCGCCCGATTTCGTCGATGGAAGCAATGAAAGCGCATTTGGAAGCGCGGATGATGGTCCTGTTGGCTGGCGCTATGGGGCAGACATTGTCTTCATCCGGGAAACGCGTCGACAAGTCGAAAGCGGTAGCCATCCTCAAAGGCGCGCAGGGGGCGGAACAGGATTACGCCAAAGTAAAAGAGTTGCAGCATTTGCTGCGCAACATTACCTGTCCCGATACGGACCCTGCGTCATCTGAGCGTATTGCGGCTGAGCTTAAAGCGATGACTGATCGTGTATGGAGTCGGACTCAAGAAATCGTGGAGGAACTGGCCGATACGATCACTGGATTAGGACATGTGCTGGTCGAGGGCATGGTCATCGTGGAGCAGTGGGGCAGGGCGGCGGATACATACGAGGTCGTTTTTACCCGTGAAATGCTTGAGCGGTTGGGGCCAGTGCGGGCCATTCCAGTGCTGAGTGTTATCGCGTAAATAGCCATTTTGCACACCACTTATCCGCCAAAAAACGAGCTGGTTGCTCCCATTTGATCAAGACGATACTATTGCCACGTCAGCACAGACCGGAACCTTGGAAGCAAGGGGTGTTGATTTCGGTGGCGCAAGCCACTCCTAGCCAGTGAGCGGGATAAGCGGGAAACCGTGAAAGGAGAGGCCGATATTGAGATTCACAAAAAGCCCTGGTGCGAAAGCATCGGGGCTTTTTGCTGTCTATCAAACAGATTTTCCAGCGTTACGCATTTCGAGAATGTAACGCACGTTGTGCGGCTTGCCCTTGGGCAGCTTCGCCCGACCCCACTCCGCGACCTCATAGGCTGAAATCACTCTGAGCTTGAGCAGGTTCGTCGTATTGGGCGGTTTACTGATCGAGAAGAAAATCGCGTAGTCATGCAGGTCGAGGCAGAAGTAGCGCTGACTGTTTCCTACGTAAAAGGGGACAGCTAGCCCTTTGAAAAACCGTTTGTGAAGGTATTCCGCGATCTGGCTGCTGCAATGGTGCCGTTCAGCACAGAAGTATCGGTTTTCGCCTCGGTGCGTTATCGACTGTCCATTACCTTTGTCATCAGTGAAGCAATGAAATCCGAATTCGAATTTGACATTGAGCTGTTCACCGGCGACCTCAAATACCAGTTCGAACGGCTGGAGGTGCTCCATGCTGTAGTGGCGTCCGCCAATCGTCAGGTCATTCCATTGCATGTAGCTCGCCGCCGGACGCAGTAAAGTAAGGCATTGAAGCGGCACTCCCGATCATGATGTGAAAGCCCCGAATACTCGGGGCTCACGACCAATCGCCGCTATTTTTTTGGTTTCGTATCGGCTCGATCAAGCCCGCCTTCCAGCACCTTCACCACATCATCGACCACGGCCTTGCTCATCGCCGTCAGGTAATGCGCAGCCCAGATATGGCGGTCGGTGTCGCGGTTAAAGGCGGCATCTCTGGTCAGTTCCTTGGAAAGGAATAGAAAATCTGAGGCCATGGCTAGCGCATCACCGAGGGGAACGTCTCGAGTGACATGGAACAGCGGTTGGTTTGAGCAGTAGATGAAGGGGGTGAGGCCGATGGTTTTCAGTTCTGAGGGTGAATCTGATTTGTTCATGGTTTATCTCCTAAGCTTGAGGAGCCGCCATGTTCGTTTCCAAGCGAATGGGTGGCGGCCGTGCGCAGGTTGGAAAACCGGGAGCCTAGGAAACCGGCACGTCCGAAGACGTCCCACGCACAGCCGCCATGACACAGGATTACAGGCGTAAACGTCTGCGGTCATGTTGGGCACGTTGTTGTCATACGCTCGACGGGTTTCCAAGCCCGATCGCTGAATGGTCAGCGACGTCCGGAGACTATCCCGTCGAAGAAAAGCGCAACAAGGCATCAAAGTGCCCAAAAAGGACGATTCGGAGTTTGCCTACAAGGTCTGAGGACGTCATCCGATATTGCGCCACCTTAAGTAAACAAAACCAAACGCCAGACGCGAACACCCAGCTCCAGCGAGCAACCACCGTTAACAATCTCATTGGCAACCCAAGTGGTCGTGCGACCGCTAACGCCTAGAGTTATTCCCTTGAGGTCATATTCCTTGGGTGGCATATTGGTATGGGTTGGGAAGTTGAATACACCGATGAATTTGAAGGCTGGTGGGAGAATTTGGACGCGAAAGAGCAGGCCTCGGTGTCAGCCAGTGTCGATCTGCTTGGGCTGCTCGGACCGGGCCTGCGTTTCCCGCATAGCAGTGACATTAAAGGCTCACGACTGGGCAACCTGCGAGAGTTGCGGGTCCAGATGCCGGTCGTCCCATTCGCGTGCTTTATGCGTTTGATCCACGCCGATGCGCGTTACTTTTAATCGGAGGGGATAAAACCGGCCGAAACCGTTGGTATGACGAACATGTCCCGCGTGCTGAAAAACTGTATGACGACCATTTGGAAACATTGCGTAAAGAGGGCCGCAACGGTGGCTAAAAAATTTGCTGAACTTCAAGCTCGTATGACGCCAGAGTCTCGCGCTAACGCAAAGCGGTTGTTCCAGCAGCACTTGAAAGAAATGCCCCTGCATGAACTGCGTAAGGCCCAGGAGCTGAGCCAGGAAACACTGGCCAAGACGCTGCATGTCAATCAGGCGGCGATTTCCAGGATGGAGCGACGCACCGACATGTACATCAGCACGTTGCGCAACTACATACGCGCAATGGGTGGCGAGCTGGAGATCATCGCGACCTTTCCTGAGGGGCAGGTAAAGATCGAAAACTTTGCAAACTGAGCGATTCAAAATCAGTGCTACAAAAAAAACCAGTCACTCAGACACGAAAAAGCCGCGCATTCAGCGCGGCTTTTTTGTTTGGTGGGCCCACACGGACTTGAACCGTGGACCAAAGGATTATGAGTCCTCTGCTCTAACCAACTGAGCTATAGGCCCTCAGTAGGCCGCGGATTATAGCGACGGTTTCTCGGCTGTGCTATCCGAAAAATCCGATACGGCTATACGAAGAAACGTCGCGGCGAATTCGTCCGGCGGCAAGGGCAGGCTGACAATGTAGCCCTGAATCTGTTCGCAGCCTTCCTCCGCGAGGAATAGCTGCTGCGCAAAAGTCTCGACCCCCTCGGCAATGACGGTGAATTGCATGCTGCGGCCCAGCGCGATGATCGCGCGAACAATGGCCGCGTCATGGGGGTCATCCGGCAGGCCGCGGACGAACGACTGGTCTATCTTGAGGATGTCCAGCGGCAGGCGCTTGAGGTAACTCAGGGATGAATAGCCGGTGCCGAAGTCATCGATGGCCAGTTGCACGCCCAGGTGTTTGAGCTGATGCAGCACCGCCAGCGCTTCCTCGGCCTGGCTCATGATGAAGTTTTCGGTAATTTCCAGTTGCAATAATCCGGGCTGAAGACCGTTGTCCTTGAGCAGTTGTTCAATTCGGCCGAGCAGGTTGGGCTGGCGCAGTTGCGCGCCGGCGAGGTTGACTGACAATGGGCCGAGGCATTCATAAGTCAGGTTCCATTCGTACATCTGCCGGCACGCGGTCTCGAGCACCCAGTCGCCGATCTGCAGGATCATCCCGTTCTCTTCGGCCAAGGGAATGAAGTGCTCCGGCGGCACGGCACCGAAGGTCGGGTGATGCCAGCGGATGAGGGCTTCGGCCCCCACCAGGCGATTGTCGTCCAGGCTGATTTTCGGCTGGTAGTGCAGCAACAGTTCATTACGCTCGATGGCCCGGCGCAGTTCATGTTCCAGTGCGACGCGCTCGCTGGCCTGGGCGGTCAGGTCGCGGGTATAGCTTTCGACCCGGTTGCGGCCCTTGGCCTTGGAGCGGTACATCGCCGCGTCGGCGTTCTTGACCAGCGTGGCGACGTCGCAGCCGTCCTTGGGGTAGAGGCTGGTGCCAATGCTGGCACTGATGAAGAACTCGTGCTCGCCAGCCTGGAATGGCGCAGAGAAGCAGTTGAGCAGTTTGGTGGCAATGTTGTCGGCGTCGCTCGACTGTTGCAGGCCGGGCAGCAGGATGATGAATTCGTCACCGCCGAGGCGCGCCACGGTATCGATGTCGCGCAACTGCTCCTTGAGGCGCACGGCGATGCCCTTGAGCAGCAGGTCGCCGACCGGGTGGCCGAGGCTGTCGTTGATGTGTTTGAAGCGGTCGAGATCGAGGAACAACACGGCGCCCTGGCCGCCGTTTTCCTGCTGGTTGTTGAGTGCGGTCAGCAGTCGGCTCTCGAACAGCGTGCGGTTCGGCAAGCCCGTCAGCGGGTCGTGATGCGCCTGGTAATCGAGTTTGGCCTGCGCGTGCTTGAGGCTGGAAATGTCCGCGAATACGGCGACAAAGTGGGTGATGAACTTGTCGCGGTTGCGCACGGCGCTGATGGTCAGCCAGCTCGGATAAAGTTCTCCGTTCTTGCGCCGGTTGGAAATCTCGCCCTGCCAATGCCCTTCGGCCGTCAGTTGATGCCACATGGCCGCGTAGAAAGCGCTGTCATGCAGGCCCGAAGCGAGCAGGCGAGGGGTGTGGCCCAGTGCTTCGCTTTCGCTGTAGCCGGTGATTTCGGTAAACGCGCGGTTGACCGCGCTGATGTGCTGCTGGGTGTCGGTGATCAACACGCCCTCGGCAGTACTCTCGAACACGGTCGCGGCCTGTTGCAGTTTTTCCTGCATCAGGTGGCGCTCGGTGATGTCCCTTGCGATGGTCAGCATGCAATCTTCGTCGCCGATCGGCAGTGGACGGCTCGACACTTCGCAGAGGCGGATCTTCCCGTCGCTGCGGCGGATATGGCAACTGAAGTCGCGGACGAAACCATCCCGATGCAGCAGGTCCAGCATCTGTTTGCGTTCGTTGAGATTGACCCAGATCCCCAACTCCAGCGCCGAGCGATCAACGGACATCGCGCTGTTGAAACCGGTAATGCGGCTGAAACCCTCGTTGACCTCCAGTAGCAAACCGTCACTCTGCCGGGACAGCAATAAACCGTCGGGTGAGGCGTGGAAGGCCTTGGCGAATTTTTCTTCGGAGGTTTGCAGCTGTTGCTGGGTTTCCTTGAGTTTGCTGATATCCCGGACGACCACCACCAGCGCCGGGGTGGTGTCGAGGTCGAAAGGTTCGGCAGAGATCAGGCCGGTAAATACCTGGCCATTGTTACGGCGAAAGGGCATTTCCAGGTTGCGGATGCTGCCGGCCTGCAGGCGCTGCAGCAAGCCTGGCCCGACGCCGGGGATGCCCCAGATGTTGAGGTCGGTGGCGGTCTGGCCGATGACGTCTTCTGCCTTGAGGCCGATCTGTTCTTCAAACGCTTCGTTCACCTCCAGCAGGCAGCCGTCGGAGAGTCGCGCGATGACCAGGATGTCCGGGCATTGCTGGAATACCGAGGCGAACTTTTGTTCCGACAGGCGCAACGCCTCTTCGGTGCGCTTGGCTTCGCTGATGTCGATCATCAGGCCACGCATCACCGGTTCATGCCCGTGTTCGATCAGGCTGACGATGTCGCGTACCCATATGCAGCGTCCATCGGCAGTGATGACTCGGTAATCGAGGCTGTGATCGCGCCCGGCGAGGACTTCGTGATCGCAGAATGTCTGGGCGCGGGTCAGGTCGGCGGGGTGGATGATGTTGCGCCAGAAGCCCGGTATCAGCCAATGGGCCAAGGGATAGCCAAGCAATTCCTCGGCGTGGGGCGACACGTAGCTGTAGGTGAAGTCGGAGATCCGCGCTTCCCAGGCAATGGCCGAAAGACTCTCCACCAGCCCGCGGTAATGGTATTCACTGCTGCGCAGTTCCTGTTCCAGGTCGACGCGACGGGCGATTTCCGAGCTCAGGCGGCGGTTGATCCGGATGACTACCGCCAGCACCGTCATCAGCAGCAACAAACCTGGCAAGCCGTACACCAGCAGGTCGGACCAGAACGTTCGATGATCGAGAACGTTGCCGACCCAATGCTCCTGGATGGTGTTGATTTCGTCCGGTGTCATGTCCGCCAGGACTTTGTCCAGAATGCTGACCAGCATCTTGTTGTCCCGGGGCACGCCCATGGCCAGCTGATAGCGATAGGGCGTCTCACCGCTGACATACAGCCCGTCCAGTTTGAGCTGACGCAGGCTCCAGACGCTGGAAGCGAGATCGCCGACCACCGCGTCCACTTCATCGGTCGCCAGTGCCTGCAAGGCTGAGCTGACATTGGGCAACGCCACCAGATTCAGGTCGGGGTGATGGGTGCGCAGCAGTTCATGGGGGGCGTAGTTTTCCACTACGGCGATTTTCAGGCCGTACAGGTCTTCGAGTTTGCGCGGTTGAGCGCCGCCGATGTGGGCAAGAATGACAATTGGAAAGTCCAGGTAGGGACGCGTAAATGATAGATATGTCTGGCGTTCCGGGGTCGACATGATGCCCGGTAACAGGTCCAGTTTGGCTTGTTTGGCCTGTTCGAGAACAGCCGTCCAGCTTACGGGTTCGATGGGCGTGAGCTTGATGGCCAGGCGTTGGCGGATCAGGTCGATGTAGTCCGCGGCAAGGCCCTGATAGCGGCCCTGATCATCGCGAAACTCGAAGGGAGGCCATGACGCATCGACACCCAGGCGCAAGTCCGGGTGGGCCGCCAGCCAGCTACGTTCTTCGTCGGTCAGAGTCAGCGCGCCAGCCGTTGCGGTCCAGGTCATCAGCGACAGCAAAAAAACCACGGTCGGCAGTCTGGGCATAACGGTCTCGTTATGGCTCGGGGAATGCTTCGAGTGTAGACGGGCTATTCAGCGGGGGGAGGGGAAGTGCGGGGGATTTTATCTGCACAAAGCAAAACCCCCGGCCTGGGCCGGGGGTTTTGTGATCACTCGTCGAGGAAGGAGCGCAAATGCTCGCTTCTCGTCGGGTGGCGCAGCTTGCGCAGCGCCTTGGCTTCGATCTGACGAATCCGTTCACGGGTCACGTCGAACTGCTTACCAACCTCCTCAAGGGTGTGGTCGGTATTCATGTCGATACCGAAGCGCATGCGCAGAACCTTGGCTTCACGGGCAGTGAGGCCGGACAGGACTTCGCGAGTCGCTTCTTTAAGGCTCTCAACGGTAGCAACATCGATTGGCG